>Ga0208626_1000073_pt1 | contig 51193 bp, 52 predicted proteins | sample LakWasMet10_HOW4_2_FD_183860 | JGI IMG/M metagenome (GOLD analysis project Ga0208626, IMG submission 183860) | Freshwater sediment methanotrophic microbial communities from Lake Washington under simulated oxygen tension - Sediment Metagenome... | ecosystem: Environmental > Aquatic > Freshwater >... | reverse complement strand
CTTTTAGTCTTCAATCCAATCATGCCAATATCGGATCGGCCTATCTTTCAACTCATGTTGATGCAGATATCGGAGGGCGATTTACGGAGAAGTTTACGGCTTCGTTGAAGGGAACTTACGGACGTTTTTACAAAACCGATTTCACTCGCGGAGTTATTTACGGCGGTGGCGTTTCTGATTTTGCCAAAATCCGCAAGCACGAGTTTTACGGTATCCCTTATAGCAATGCTTTCGGAAATGAAGTTTTCACAGCAAGATTTATGGGTGATTACGAGTTGTGGGATATCTATCGCGGAAGAAACCTGTGGCCGATTTTCTTCAAAGAAATTCACGTGCTGTTTGGCCGCGAGACAATGTATGCTGATCGCATTTTCTTAAACAACCAGGTGCTGAGAGAAAAGCTAATCAACGGATTGTTTGCGGGCCCGAGAGTGAAGATGAATATTTTCTACTTCGTACCGGCAAACTTCGATCTGATCTTTTCATCGATTGCTCATCCAGATGGCAGCAATGTGAATCAGGTGGATGCTGTGCTCACGGCGGAGTTGTTTTAAGCGCTTAACGCCGAAGTTAAAATCTCAACTAACTCTCTTCTCTATAGAAACCCCCTCCATTTTATGATACACTCATATATCACCAAAATGGGGGTGCCCCGGTTTCGACAGGGAACACTGAAATTTTGTGGGCGTGTCCAGGTTGATCGGCACGGTCCTGGTAAAAAGTCGATCAAAATTTAAATGCTGAATCTAACGATTACGGCTATGCTCTTGCTGCTTAATTAATTTAAGCCAAGACATTGCGGAGGCCACCTCCAATAAAAACAAGCGCGGCAACAAGTCTGTCTCGACTTAAATGAGGCAAGCGAGTAGCCGGGAGTGACGCTTAATAATCACCGGGCTTGTTGGTTGATGTAATCAAATAGTCTTCGCTTTGAGACGAAAATTCAAAGCTACACACGTAGTCCGCATTATAGATGGTTCTTTGGACGTGGGTTCGATTCCCACCACCTCCACCACTTGATTTTGAGTGGTGGCCCCCCAAATCCCAAAAAATTTATTAATAACAATAGTTTGTTTCTAATAGTTTAGGTCATCTTTGCAGCTTCGAACCTTTCGGAAACTTTCTCGAAATTTCCCGAACGATCTATTTTCAATCTACCTTTTGTCTACCCTTGAAAATTTTGTACTTAATTATGGACTAAGCTACGTAGTCAAAACATGGACTACATTGCTTAAACAACGTGAATTAAAAGACTACGCTGCTTAACCGTTGAAGGCTTTTTAAATTAATTTTTAGAGGAGTTCCTATGAAAAAAGTCAAAGTAGAAGAAGCAAAAATGAAAATCAAAAAGCGTCGTTGCAATCACAAGGTAATGACAAAAGAGGCATCAGTATTAAAATATATGCGAGAGTCGAGGTGCTTATCAATGAGGCGAGCAGGTGATCTATTAGGGGTCTCAGACTCGACAATTTCTCATCTAGAAAACGGGAGGGCTGACCTCCAGCCTGAAATTGTAATGAGGCTTCTCTTAAATTATGGCTACAGCTATGAGCAATTTATTTCAATGAGCAGTGGAAAAATTGAATTGCCTCAAAGCTTAAGAAGGGAGTGCTTGGAAATAATTAAAAGACTTGATGAGGAAAAATTAAAGACAGTCAGGACAATATTACAAAGCTTTTAATTAACCAAAATGGAGAGCTGGAGGCAACTGTAAGGCTTCCAGTTCATCCTTGGTTGTAAAAATTATTTTTTTAATCTTTTAAACCTCATAAAAAAATAATAGGATTGGTGTTTTTTGCATATAGTTATTTTCAGCGGTACATTTTGTTAATTTTAACGAATCAAAATCAATAAGGTTCAAATGGGATTTATAAAATTTTTTATCTTACAAATTTTTATTTTTGGAGAAATTAGCCAAGCATTGGCCGATGTTCAATATAGTAAGCCCATTGCAAAAGAATTGATAACAAATATTCCGCAAACTATGACAAGTGCATGGAACATGTCCTTCAATGCAAAAACTGATACTCTCTGGGTCTGGTCAGGAATTATTTCTACAACTGCTCTTTTTTACATTTACGATGAAGAAATACTTGCTGAATTTCAACGCTGGGGCCGAGATCTGGGGCTTGGCAATGATGATAATACCAAAGATATGATCCGAATCGGATCAATTAATATATTCAGAGGGCCAACTGATGCAGGCTCATATTTGTATTTTTTAGGAGATGGCTGGACTCATTTTGCAATCGGATCTAGTTTCCTGATAAACGGTGCAATTAGTAAAGATAATCGGGCAATGCAAACAGGTTCCCAAATTTTTCATGGAATGATTACATCAACAATTGCTAATCAGGCACTAAAAAGAAGTTTTGGTCGAGAGAGTCCAATTCGTAAATCAAAGGAACGTGGAGCCTGGAGACCATTTCCCAGCATTTCTACTTACAATAAAGATATTTCCAAGTACGATGCCATGCCAACAGGGCATCTTATGACTGCAACTATGAGTTACACTATCATTGATCAAAATTATCCTGAATATAGAGCATGGAGCCGTCCACTTGGCCTAGCGTTGCTTACTGCTCTTGGTTTTCAAATGATCAATAATAGCGTTCATTGGATAAGTGATTACCCTCTGGGAATTGCAATGGGATATGTATTTGGAAAAACTGTAACCCAATATGGAAAAAATAGCACAGACATGCAGGCGCAATGGGAAATTGTTCCGATATATATTTCCAATAGCAAAGTTCGAAAATTTGGAGTGCTTGGTTCTATTAATTATTAAACAATCTAATAATTTCATTTATCATAAGACCATTAGAATTGCACCTGTTCCAATGAATATAGTTCCTAGAAAAATTTTCCAAGTCAATGTTTCATTCAAAAACAAAAGAGAGATTATAATTACAAAGACTACGCTTAACTTATCAACTGGTGCCACTTTAGATGCCGGCCCTAGCTGAAGAGCGCGGTAATAGCACAGCCAAGAACATCCTGTTGCAATCCCAGAGAGTGTTAAGAAAATAATACTTTTAATTGATAGATTCTCAGGTTTGATCCATTCGCTTCGAGTGGTTATTAAAACTGCACTCATTGCAAGAACAACGATTGTTCTAAAAAATGTGGCCAAGTTAGAATTTATTTCCATCACTCCCACTTTTCCAAAAATAGTAGTAAGTGCTGCAAAAAAAGCTGAGCCAAAAGCAAAAAATTGCCAAGTTCGAATCATTGGTTTCCTTACGTGAGTAAAGCAATATTGCTAAAGATAATATTACACTTGGCGCAATCTTTCATTACAATCGTGCCATCTTCATCCAAAAAATTTAATAAATAGTTCTACTGTGTTAAGCATTTAGCAATCAAAATTTTCTGAGTATTGGAGTAAAGATGAAATTTAAAATTGCTGGACTATTGTTATGCCTAAATTTTACTTTCAGCGCATGTGCACAAATTGGTCTTTCAAATTCAAATCCTGATGATGTATTAGCGCCGTACCCAGCGATCGGATCAATTGAAGAAAAAGAAGATATAGCTCAATTGTTATACTTTCAAAACACAAGAACAAAAGAACAATGTGAAGTAGCTGCCCGTGAAGCCAGTTCAAGTCTTGAAAATTTTTTTGGTGGACTCAAGGGGCCATTAAGTAAAGATGAGGTTTCTAAAGTTCAAAAAAATATCAAATGGCTGACCGTAAAAACCGGATCTCAAATTTTATATAATAAAAGAAAATTTAACCGCCCAAGGCCTTATGTAACTCATCCTGAAGTAAAGCCATGTATTGAACTGGAGTCCAGTAAATCCTATCCTAGTGGTCATACCGTTCTCTCAAGAGTGTATGCACGAATTCTTGCTGTAATTTATCCAGAAAGAAGTATTCAATTCCTTAAAAGGGCCGATGAAATTGCCATGAATAGAATCATTGGAGGGGTTCATCATCCAAGTGATATTGTAGCAGGGAAAATATTGGGAGATGTATTGGCAGATGACTATCTAAGCGATAATGAATTTTATAATGAACTTGTTAGCCTAGGCCATTAATAAATAAGAAAGTGGTTATTGCTTACGTGTATCATGTAAAATGTCTTTATTCTCCTCATAAACTGAAGTTTTAATTTCCATTAATCCAAGAACTGTATGAAAAATATTGTCATGAGAATAGGGGAGATTAAGAATCTTATTTAATTTAACGGTATCAGTCTCTTTGAGCAATTCACCACCTAACCACATAATCATGGGGACCTCTTTTTGGTTTTTGGGGGCCATCATATAGGGTAATCCGTGCAGATATATTCCGTGCTCACCTAGAGACTCGCCATGGTCACTAATATAAAACATTGCAGTATTAAATTTTACAGTATTTATTTTTAAAAAATGAATAACTTTTGATAAAAAATAATCCGTATATAAAATGGCATTATCATAGGCATTTCCAATTTCGAGGTTGGTGCATTTATCTAGCTCGTTTGTTTTGCAGACTGGTCTAAAAACTTCAAACTCTTTAGGGTATCTTTTAAAATAAGCCGGCCCATGATTTCCCATCTGATGCAAAACTATAAAAATATCTTTAGTGTTAACCTTATCGATATATTCCTGTAATCCAACCAACATTCCTTCGTCTCGACATTCACTATCACATATCGGATTTCGCTCAGGAGTTTTGTAATCTTCATATTTAGCTCTTAAGGCCACCCCTTTTGAATTTGAATTATTATCTCTCCATAAGATGCTTATGTCCTTTGTATGAGATAAAACATCAAGTAAGTTTTCGGTGTTTAAAGCATCGTTAACATTAAATTTATCTCTTCCAAAATGAGAAAACATGCAAGGAACAGAAATTGCAGTTGAAGTTCCACAGGAAGTCACATTTTTAAAGCTAAAAACATTTTCCTTTTTTAACAGTGGGTTCGTTTCATTGCTATATCCATTCAGAGAAAATCGATCCTTTCTTGCTGTTTCACCAACCACAAGAATTATTAATTCTCGGTCAATATCATTTTTGGGAATAATGGAATCCCTTCCATAAGCATTAAAATGTTTTGATTCTTTATTTAATGAATCAAAACTAAATTTTCCCAATGAGTAGAGCCAGTAAGATGGATTGGCATAATACCGTAGAGGTTTTTGCTCGCGAAAAAAAGACGCATAAAAGCTGCCGGAGCTTAAAACGATTATAAAAATAGCACCAAGCGATATAAGTAGAGACTTACTTCTATTCCAAAGTTCAAGCTTGAAACCCTTACTTTCTATTTTAACTTTTTTTAATATCAAAACAGGGACCACAAAAAGAAAGATGAAATAAAAAAATAATTTCAAGGTTATTAAATCACGAGCCTCACCTGTGTCTGTCTTTACTATATTTAGAAGCATCGTCTCATCTATGACTACACCGAAAGAATCCATTACATATGCTGAAGCCATTGATAAAAAAGCTATCAAGCTAAAAAATATTAAATAAGCACGTTTAATTTTAAATAGACTCCCAATCGGTTCAAAAATAGCTACGACCAAATTTAAAAAAACATTTGAAGCAAAAAAAAGAAAGAGTGAAATTGAAACCAAATACAAGAAATTATTTTGATTAAGCGGATAAACTAAAAGTACTCGTTGATATAAGGCAAAATTATAAAAGAGAACTAAAACTAAAGATATAATCAGGATAAACCGGACTGATGTAATACTATTTTTCATTTTTAAATCATACCAAAATCGAACAGATGCTAGCAATGTTATTGGCGTAATTGTTGATTAAAATGCGCTTTTGATTTTTTATAGTTTTAGTCCAACATTGAAATGGATATGGGAAGAACTATCCTGAACATTATAACCATATTCAACATTGATTCCCGGTATACTTATTTTTTTTAAATAGTATCTTAGTCCTGCGCCAATTGTATTTTCATTTAAGTGGCGTCCTCCATAAATCGGATTAATTAAAACTGAACGAGTGTTTTCAAAAAATGCAACTCCATATAGACGATCCCACACGTGATGTTGGTACTGAAGCATGGTTGCGGCATATCTTTGCATGTGAAGAGATTCTCCATCATATCCCCTAAATCCTTCATGGGCTCCTTCTGAGAATTGATAGAAGAAAGTTTTAGCTGAAGATAATCCAATATTTTCAGAGAAGTTAATAAAATGATCTTCTAGGAATGGATATGTCGAGCTGAATTCAATTTTTGAATGAGAAAAAGTGCTACCTCCTCCTTTTGGACGAAGAATATATGAGTTGGCGGTAATGTAAAAACCTTTGAAGAGAACATCTTGAGTTTCGTAATTTTTAATGTGAAATCGCGAGCGCAAACCTGCTCCTTCATATTTTTGTCCTACAGGTTGATTGTTCAAAATGACATCTTTTTTAAAGAAAATAGGTCCTGTTTTGAAAACCATATTTTTATAGAAAAAATTAGGAGTAACCTCAAAAGCTGTCGTTCGGGATTCAAAATGAGTTAGCTCTACTTTATGTCGATAAAATCGCGAGAGAGTATTCAAGCGTACGATAAGAGCTGAAATACCAAAATTGGGGCTGAAAAAATTTTCAGAGTTATAAAGAAGTAAATAATTGAGACCAGAGTTTGTGTAAGCAATGGCAGGTACTAATGTCTCTAAGCGGCCAAGGAAATTGTTTTCAAAAAATCCTGCTCCTCTCATGTAATAATTCCCTGATTGAGAAATGAGAGGAACCGGGATAACAGACCATTTATCCTCAATCGCAATTTTTAAAATACCTTGCTCAAATTTAAATGATTTAAGTATGTATTGTGAGTTTTGAGAGATTCGAATTCTTAAATCTTCCAATTCGGTGGAAGAAATATTGTCACCGATTGCGATGTTGGCTCTTCGGAGCAATGCCCAAGATTTAGTTTTAGTTTGACCTGTAATTTGAATATCTTTAATAACTTCCGCAAAAGCTGGAAATAAAATTAGAATTTGAAAAAAAAAGAACAAAAAAAATGCTCTCATAATTGGACCTACATAATTATTTTAATAGTTTTACTAAAAATTATGACTACTGTCTGCTCGAAACGGCTCTATTGCATTGTTGTAATGGATAGAAATTGAATTATCCAGTCCCGGGAGCTAGAATCTGGCGTTGAGGTTTAATGAAAATTCTATTTGTTGAAGACGATGCTAAATTGTCAAACTTTGTTATCGAAGGATTAAAATTAGAGGGCTTTATTGTAGATCATGCAGCCGATGGAGAGATCGGTTTAATGATGTTAGAAGCTGGATTTTACGATTTGATAATTTTGGACTTAATGTTGCCCAAGGTTGATGGCGCAACGATTCTTGCTTCTCTTCAGTCAAAACACAATCCATCTCCAGTTCTAATCTTAAGTGCAAAACGATCAGTGGCCGATCGAGTGAAAGGACTTAGAGACGGGGGAGATGATTATCTAGTAAAACCTTTTTCTTTTACTGAACTACTAGCAAGAGTTGAGGTTTTGTTAAGAAGAAATCAGCGCAGTGTTCGCAATGTTAATTTAAGCTTTGAAGATATTCATATCAATATTGATACAAGAGAAGTTAGGAGAGGCAATCTAAAAATAGAAGTTCACCCGCGAGAATTTATTTTGCTTCACTATTTGATGTCTCAACCTAATGTCGTCGTTTCAAAAACTCAAATTCTTGAGAAAGCATGGGGGTATAATTTCGACCCCCAAACTAACGTTGTCGATGTTTTAGTCTGTCGATTAAGAAATAAAATTGATAAAGATTTTGATGTCAAAACAATTCATACAATCCGCGGTGTAGGTTATGTTCTTAAAAAAGGTTAAGTCCAGATTTAGTCAGATCAGTTATAGGTTGGCCATGACCTATCTTTTGTTTTTTATACCAGCGTATTTAATTACCTTTGGTGTTTTTTACGTTTGGACCTCGGATTTCCTTGAAACAAGAGATCGTGATTTAATCGACGCTAGAATCAATCAATATCAAGAAATTATAGAAAAAGAAGGAGTCATTGGACTAAAAAAACTTTATCTCGATACTAAAAGACACACTGGTGCCGCTCGCTATCTACTTCAACTTTCTGACTTAAAAGGAAATATTTTATTTTTCCATATGAGCGAAGAGTTAAAGCAGGAATTCCTAAAAATTGATAAACAGCTTAATCAATCTCAATTTTTAAAAAATGGAAATTGGTTTTTTTTAGAATCAACGGATCATGATAAAGATGCAATTGAGGTAAAAACTATAATTTTAAATAACCAGTTTCGGCTAAATGTTGGAGCAAGCACGGAAGAGAGAGATGAGCTTCTCGAGAAATTTCGAGTAATCTTTTTAACTATCTTAATACCTTTATTAATATCTTCTTTTTTCTTTTCTATCTTTATTGCTCAAAAATTTTTAAAACCAATAAAAAATCTTTCTAATCTAATCAAAGAGGTAAAAGGTGGCGATCTATCTCAAAAGGCAAGTTTGCCTTATTTTAGAGATGAGCTATATGAGCTGACCTTGGCATTTAATGACATGCTTTCCCAAATTGGACAACTTATTGAAGCAATGAAAGATACCCTGGATAATGTCGCGCATGATCTAAGTACACCTATCGCCAGAGCAAGGATCGCTGCTGAGTTGGCGCTAAAAAGCGGTAACCCTGAACAGTTACAATTGGCAGCAGAAGAGAGTGTTGAGAATCTAGATATCATCCAAAATATGATCCAGACAATTATGACTATGTCAGGACTCAATACGAAAACTTTTTCTTTAAAAAAAGAGAAGTTCGCTGCAAGCCTAGTTATTGAAGAAATTGTTGAATTATATTTTTTTGTAGCTGAAGAAAAACAGATTACACTTACAGTCAGTTGTGCAAATGATATAATGGTTTTCGCTGATCGGCTCATGGTTAGACAGGCACTAGCTAATCTTGTCGATAATGCAATTAAATATTCACCTATTCACACTCAAGTTACAATTACTTGTCGCCTAGAAGGGGCGCAAATTATTTTTTTAATTAAAGATCAAGGGGCAGGAATCATGGTCGATGACATTCCTCGAATTTGGGAAAGACTTTTTCGTGGAGACAAAAGCCGTCATGAAAAAGGATTTGGATTAGGTTTAAGTTTGGTAAAAATTTTTATTGAATCAAATGGCGGTGACGTTTCTGTTGAAAGTATTGTTGGAGTTGGTTCAATTTTTAAATTTACACTTCCAATTTCTTGATTGGTATAAATGGGATCTCGATGTTTTTTCTAAGAGTAATTTTAACTTATCTATTTTTCATTAGCTCTGCAACTGCATGGGACACTACCAATTTTAAAGAAGAAGCCCTCTCGCCCTATACTACCAGTGCTAGAAACGTATTATTTGTTGGAGGAGGACTAACTATTGCGGTTCTGATATTTGAAGACTCTATTATCGATCCAACTCAAGAACAGTTTGTAAATGAGAAGCCTCTAGGTAGTCTTTCGAAAATTGGAGAAATTACGGGACAGATGGTGCCCAATGCCCTCTATGTCTTAGGACAAACATTCGCAGGAGCTTATGGACATAAGCTTGGTTACACTAGAGCGATTGGAATGTTAAAGGCGAGTGCTTATGCCACGGGATTAACTACAACTCTTAAATATACAGTCAGAGAGCCTCGACCCAACAGAGATAACCGCGATTCTTTTCCCTCTGGGCATTCTACTGCTGCTTTTGTTTTTGGTGGTTATATTTATGAAGAACATGGTTGGAAATGGGGAGTACCGGCCCTTGCAATGGCATCATTAGCTGGAGCAAGTCGCATTAATGACAATGAACATTTCCTTCATGATGTGATAGCTGGAACAACCATTGGTCTCGTTTACGGAATAGGAATTTCTAAAATAGATAATATGAGAAGAGATCAAGGTGACAAAGAGGCAAATCTGATCATTGTTCCAATTATTAATTGGAACACTAAAGGGATAGCTCTGATTGGAGATTTCTAACCTGCATTGAGAGTTCTTGATGTCACTTGTCTGCACTACCAACACTTTTTGAGTTTCATTCTGACTATACTTGTAGTTTATAGTGGCATTTTTAGGTTTTGTTTAATTGCTTAAAGAATCAGCCTCCGCCCATATCCCCACCGACCTTTGCAGCCATTGTGGATATGCCGAATAACTTATTTGGAACAGCATTTCTTAAAAGAATAAGAACCTTTGATTCATTTGGTACTATGACTAATTCTTCAGTAACTTGAACGCCTTTAATTGTATCAAATCCGTCACGAAGATCTTCAACCGAAACAACTTTTCCATTGGCCTTAACGGCATTAACATCATCAAAACGATAAACTGAAACAGTATTTGCATATACCGATGTGGTGAGTGTTAAACCAATGAGCACTAAAATTTTTTTCATTGAATCACCCCATTTGATTCTTGTTTCTCTTTTAGCAATGAATCCATTACCAACCCGGCCCACATAACATTTGTGCCAGCATTCTCAGGGGCATTAAAGACTTCTCTAATCTCTTTGTTCGCTTTGATGCAGATATCACGAAGTTTAGGCGCGACCTTATTAGCATCAACCGATTCATATTGAATTGAGAGCCAGTTTTTATGTGTCCCAAAAGCTTCTAGATCGTAGCTTGAATTTACTAGATTTTGAAGAAGCTTTTGCACTGTTTCTTGGCCCGCATTTATTTTTGTGCCTAGAGTAAATTTTCCATTATTTTCTTTTAAAATCTTCTTTTCTAATAATTTTTCAAGAGTTAGAAGTCCTCTTCTACCAAATTCTGATTCAACCACTTCTTTTGTCAGTCCTACGTTCGTGGTAGCCATCATCATCAACTCATACGTTGTCGAGTCTTGGAAGAATGTTTCAGCTTCTTGAGGGACGAATTCAATATCAGCGTTCCCAGGATAGGTCTTGGCCAAATCATTAAACATATCTGGATAGTGAAGCTTTATGAAATCTTGGACTCTTGTTTCGCCACACGCTTCACGAACAATTTTCAGTGCATGATTGAAAGATGGTTTTTTTATTTCACGATTTTCAAAGCGAGAAAATGAAGAACTGGCTAGATCAAGTCTTTTTGCAAGCTGGGCCGATGAGAGATTAGGATGAGATTTTTTAATCGACTTAATACAGTCGCTTAAAAATTCTTTTAAATCTGAAAATTGACCTGAATCCATGTGACTCAACCTTGCCCCCAAAACTTTTAGTGGTGTCATTGTTACCCTAAACAATGCTTGTCTGGCAAATCTTAGGACGCGGGCATGAGAGCATCCCATCCCGGGATGGGATACTCAAAAAATCGATCAAATATATTAATACCTTACGCATCCCAGGCCGGGATGCGTCCCACCGTGGTGGGAAGAATTCATCCCAGAGTGGGATGGCGTGGCCTTTGTCAAAAACTTCCACATAAAACAGTCCTCGCCCAAATTTTAGGGATTGATTTTAAACGTTGGAGGAAAAATTGAAAAATCAAATTGAAATTTTAAAAGAACTTTTCAGAGAAGTCTTGGGGACGATTTCAGTAGAGGAATTTATGGAAAATGAAAATCTGGGGGAACTAACAAAAAACTTATTCAAGGAACTAAACGTGAAAGTACAGGGGGAAAAATGGGCCTAAGACTGAAAAATAAAATGGAAGAATTTTTTGAATCTATCAGTGATCGAGAAAAGTCTCGGAATAGAAAATTAAATTCACAAATTTTATTTTTGAAAAAATATCTTGGAACGCTTGGCGAGTCAGAAGCTGGAGGTTCACAAGATGAGTCCATTCAAAAATACTTTCATATCCAATTACGGAGTGAATTAGGCGAAGTGAGGTAATAAGTGAAGAAGTTATTAAGTATATTTTGTTGTGGTCTAATTTTGGCTTCTTGTTCTCTTAAGGGAACAGGTGATATGGGAGGTGGTGCTGTAACCGCGACTGTTTCAGATTTAAAGATCGACCCAAACGAAGATAGTGATGGTGATGGTGTTCTTGATGGAGAAGAACAATCAAAAGGGCGTAACCCATTTGTTGCTGATCTTCCCGATCTAAAGGTTAGGTTTCTTCAAAATTACAAAATTGAAGTCTTTTATCATAAAAAGGGAAGCACAGATGCTAAGTCCTTTGTCATTGATACTAACGTAAAAGATACAAATCCAGATTTTAAGTTTCGAGTGGGTAATGTCTTTGCTCGATCTAATGCTTTAAGAACTGCTTCAAGTTTTGGCCGTTTCTCAAGCCATACTTCTGGTAAGTTTGATGAGCATGATCTTTCGTGGGTAAGTTATCCTGAACTAGATCCAAAGTTTTTTCATCAGCAAGCCTTGATCTATAGAGATGTTTTTACTGATGAAAATGAGATCGACAATATTAAGATCACGTTATCGAACCAAGTGAAGCTTTTAGAGTCGGCAAATTTTCGCGAAGTCAAAAATCTAAAACTTAACTTTTATTATCTCAATCATGAAACCGAGAATTATGAAGTCTTAAGCTCTACAGTTGTTGATCGACATTTTCAAAGTAGTATTTATGAAACTTTTGAAGTGGTGATCGACCATGCCCCTGTTAACCTTTTAAAAGAAAGCTTCTTCAAGCGTGGTGAGTTTTTAATTTCAGAAGTTGATGACTACGAGATTCCAAGTTTAGGAGTTAGCTATAAGGCGTTGTTAGCATCTGTAAAAGCTAAATCAATTCCTGTTTTGTTAGAAACACCACTTGAAGAAAAGATTTACTATGTAGCTGCTTCAAAAGGAATTCAATTTCAAGATATTTTAAAGGCTACGTTTGATCACAACTATGAAGTCAAAGAGGATGCACTTTTAAAAATTGGGCAGTTTCAAAATAACTTGTCAGATTTTACTCATTTAAAAGAAGTGAAAGATAAAGACAAACTCGGCAAGTGGTTTGTGATGACAAATGAATTTAAGGAAAATTATCTAGATCATCAGTATGTGCCCAATGATCGAATTATTCTTTCCTATATAACTGGAACTGAATTAGCCGAGCAGAATCAAGAAAGCGTTTATTCTTATAATGCTCGACTTACAGGAAACCAATCTGAATCGATTCTCCCGCTGGGAAATGTAACCCCGAACTCTCAAATTGATATTCAGCTTAAACCGCTTAATCGATTTGGAACACGTTTCACAACTGAAGATATTCACTGGTCTCCTAACGGTGGATCATGCGGAAAGAATTGCACGACTAGGGCAATGACGTGCGATTGGTCGGTTAATAAGTTTAATAAATATGATGAAGGATTTTCTTTTAATACTGATCTCACAGGTAAAGAAGGAGAAAAGTTAAGTCTTATTATTAATGGGCAAGAATTCATTATCTCCAAACTTCTTAGTGAGAAGAAAGTGATCCTTTATAAAGTTGCTAATAATGTCCATTTATCAATTCCAGATATCAACAGAATACTTGAACTCAAAGATTTTGAAGAGTCGCAGCTTTCATTAAAAGTTAAATCTTTTGCCGGAACTAATTTTATGGGAGTGAAACTCGTTGGTAGATCTGGTGAGTGGCAAGGTTTTGGTGGTTGTCCTTTTAATACGCCTGCGGTTGCCGAAAGTAGAGGCACACAAATTTCAAAAGACACTCTAGATCTGGGCGAGATTATGGGATGGGTGAACAATGCCCACAGTAGAGGTTGGCCTTATCCAATTACTTATATGGATTCAGGCGCTTACTATCAAGAAATTGCTCTTGGTGTGAGTAGTACCATTGAAAATTATTACAACTAAGGGGGATTTATGAATTTTGTTTTACTTTTTCTATTTTCAAGTTTTGAAAACTTAGCAATGGCCGGATCACTTAAAGGCACAGCGGATGCGCTGGGAGCAGAGGCAAGTCGTCTGGCGTTGGCGGTGGGATTAATTTCACTGGTTGCCGCCGGGACTTATCTACACATGGGAAAACAAGATGGTGGTCAGAGAGTTACACAAGCAATTTTAGGGCTTGTTGTTGTTCTGGCCGCACCAACAATTATTTCAACTTTGAGATCTGTTGCCGGAGGAGGTGCTTAATGAAATTTTATTATCCAAGATTTTTAAAAACGAATCCGTCTTTTATTGGTCTATCTATTTTCGATCTTTTTATATTGGTAGGAGCCTTGGTCATATCAGTTATATTCAGATTTGGTTCTCTTGGAAGTTTGCTGATGATTATTGTTTCTATTGGATGCTTCAAAGTTGTGAGCCTAAAATTTCCGCCCAATTATTTTAGTTTGTTTTTTACGAAGAGTGAAACTTTGAAATGGCAGGCAAAAATTAAAAGTATGATGAATGGGGTATTGATATGATTTTTCCAATTTTGGAAATCAATGAAGGAGCAATCACCTCAATCAAGGGGGATGTTTCAAGTTTTTTTGAAGTAGAGACACCTGATTTTTCTCAAAGGAGTGACGCCGAAATTGCGTCACTCCTTCAATCTTTCCAGTCTGAGCTTAGAAACCTGTCTGAAGGTGAGTTTTATAAGATTTATTACCTAAACGACAGGTTATATCTAAATACATCGGACAGGTCGATTGAAGACCTTGGAGGTAAGCTTCATTTAATTTCTAATCCCCTAGAGGTATTTCTAGGGGAACTTGATGTCTTTCAAGACATAGAGATTTTTGATGACTATCTAATTGTTAATCAAAAGTATCTTCGGCTTTTAAGTATTAAAGAAATGCCAAGAACTATTGATCCGCAATTTTTTGAAAGATTTGGTGATTTTGTCATGCACTTGCAGAAGATTGATCCAGTTGCGGCCAAAAAGAAATTAGATCGAAAGCGCAAACTACATTTTTCTTTAACACTTGAGGCCCTTAGAAATATTGAATCGGAAAAGGCCTTCAGGGAGTCAGAAGAGTTGTTAGAGCAAGTGATGACGGGGGAGGAGATTGTTTTTAATTTTGAGGGATGGTTTATAGTTTCAGCGACCACTAAGGATGAACTAGATGAGAAAACTAAAGATCTAAAACAACGGGCCAACCTCCACGACTTTGAGCTAATGACGGAAGTACGGTCTCTGGGGTTGTTTTATTCAAGCATTCTTCCTGGAGTGAAGCCGCTATTGAAAAGAACTCAATTTGTCACAAGTAGTTTTCTCTCTGGTTTGATGCCGTTTCCAACGGAGTCACTTATGAGTAGTGGTATTGCTCTGAGTTCTCCCAAGGAGCGTAAGGTTTATTTTAATCTCTTTGACGAATCAGCAATTAATTTTAATTTGCTTATTACTGGCACTTCTGGACAAGGAAAATCCATGATTGCCAATAAGATCATTAAAGATGAAGTAGAGCGAGGCAGGAAGATCGTTATCCTTGATCTTGGTAATTCATTTAGAAAGACCGTTTCGTATTTAGACGGTAAGAATTTTTCACGTTCATTTAACCCTCTTCAATTTAGAGATCAAAGTTATTTAAAGAATTTCATTTTGAGTGTGGTTGATGACGGATTCTTTACAAGATCAGATGAGGGAAGATTGTTTGAAGTTATAGGCAGTCTCAAAGTGGAAGAGTTTATTTCATTTGATTGTTTTCTAGATCGGTTAGAGTCGGAGTTTGCGGGTATCAAATATTATTTTTCAGAAATCAAAGGGTATTTTACCAATGAACAAATTGAATTGAACTCGCTTACTTATTGTGATTTGTCTTTATACCCTGCGAGTATAAAAGCCCCTCTAATTGTTTACTTGATTGAGTATTTTAAGAATATCGAAGGGCAGAAGGTTTTTATTTTTGATGAGTGTTGGCAATTGCTTACCAAGAATGCGGATTATATTGCTGAATGCTTTAGAACATTTAGAAAATATCACGCATCGGCTGTGGCGATCGCACAAAACCTTGAGGACTTCTTATCTTCAGTGTTAGGGCGAGTAATTTATCAAAACTCTCACTTTAAATTTTTATTTAGACAGGAGGTGTTGAATGACTAACGAAGAAATAAAAAAAGTCTTAGATAATGTAAATTCAAAAAAGGGGGAGTATTCAGAATTTTTGGTTCTATCAGACACAATTAAAAAGATAGTTCGGTTTTATCCAACCCCAAAAGAACTTTATCTCTTTAATACTGAAAAAAGTGAATCGTTAAAGTTTGAAAAATTTGAACAGGAAAGAATTGGGATTTTGGAATTTAAAGAGATCTTTGATCAATATGTTTACTTAATGACGGGAGCGATAATATGAAGAAAATTTTGATTTTATTTTTACTGTTTCCAATATCAAGCTTTGCAATTATTGGAACAGATACCGCCATGATGGTGCAACTTGTGACTACTACCGCAAGTCAGCTCAATGAACTTGAAAAGCTTGTTAGCAATACAGAGAAATACACACAAAAGATGCAGCAGTATAACGAGTTAGTTCAAGATCAGTATTTCAGGGCCGAGAGAGTCTTATATTTAGCTGAAGAACTTTCTGCAAAGAAAGAGGTCGCCAATCTTGGTGACTTGAATGTGGCCATCAGAGATCTTAAATACAATATGGTCGATTTAAAAGAGATGATGAAAAATTATGCAGAAATTAAAAGCGATGAGAAAAAAACTGTGGCCTATGTTGAAAAAAATAAAAAACTCAATGATATAGAAAAGAAAAGAGCAGAGGTACAAGTCACTCATTCGATAGAAGCAAAAAATGTAGGGAGGGCCAATCAATTAACGGCACAAAATACAGCGTTGATTTATGAAAACCAATTGAAGCAGTCTGAAGTTCAACTCGAATTATTAAAAGCTCAGAAAACTTCCAATCGTCTGAAGGCCGAAGAATTAGAAGATAAGCGTTTAGATGAAATGGAGCGACTTCGCTTTTACGGTAGAACTGCTAAAGGTAACTCAAAGGTGAATTTATGAGCACAAATGCAATGAGATCAATGCTCTTGTTAGATGTCCCGAATATTTCAACTCTTAGGATTGGAGTTGAAAATTATTCAAAGGTATTTCTTTCTGTCGCCTTTGTTAGTGCTCTCGGCTGGGAATTAGCAACTGAAATGAAATTTATGGGAGTGGTAAAGAATTTAGTACTGGCGCTGGTCTTCATGGGGTGCTTCTATCAATTCCATACAAAGGCCGTCGAAGTGAGTTTTAAGGCTTCTGAAGAATTACTGAGAGAAGTTTCGCCACGGAATATTTTTCTTAAAAAGTGGAATGAAGTTAAAGTTAAAAACTTGGATAATTCAAGTGGAAGCTTCATTGATAAAATTGTTGTTCCAAATCTAAATGATCTTTTAGGAACGGCGCTTTTTTTATTGAGTAAGGTTTGTATTTTAATCCTGAAGCTGATCTATACGACCGTTTATTATTTTACTTTTATCTTTGCGCCCGTTACAGCAGTTTTGAGTTTTATTCCAACTTCAAAAGGTTCCATGGCCGGAACAATCACGTCAAGTCTATGGTGTATTTTATTACCGTTCGTTTTGGCGGTGTTTTTAGCACTAGTTGGAAACACTGTTCAATTTCCTTCTGAAAACGGTCAACTGGCCGTTTCATCCATGGATCATTTAATTTGGATTTTCGGAATCACGCTTTTAATGCTTTTGACCCCTTCGTTTACCTATTCATTAATAAAAGGTTCTGTAGCGAGCACAGCGGATGCCGTCGGCGTGAAAATGACGGGAGTGGGAGCAAAGGCCTTAGTCAGTATCCCTATTATGTACGGATTAGGACAAAAGATTTTTGGCAAAGGAAAAAAAGGAGGAAAGAACAATTCTAATAGTCTAAAAAATACTTACCCTTATTATCAAAAACAGTATTCCGGTCAGAGACTAAAATCGAATCGCGATAATAGTACCTTTCAGAATTCTATGAGAAAAAATGCGGATGTAAATGTTAAGCAAACAGATCATAGCAAAGTGAAGTTGTCTGAAGTGAAAAGTAATCACACTAATTCAAAACAGAATTCACCTGTACCATCTGTTTCGAGTTCACAAAAAAATGTGAGTGAAAATAAAAACGTAGCAACTGCCAAGATTCCATCCGGCTCTTTTAATTTAACAAAGCAACATGCTCCTAATGTAACAGGACAGGTTAGACCATCGGGAATGAATCAGGCGGAACAACGAACCGAAAGAGCATTGAGGATTCATCCCAATTCTACATTACGCCCAAGAAGCTTTCAGGCAACCGCTGGCCAATCAGGGAATGGCCCGAGTTCAACAAAGCCCATTCAAGTATTGAAGCGTCCGAACATTGAGCGAGCACCATCGAAAGATTTTAAAACGGTAAGCTCGAAGGAGCGTCAACGTGAAGTATGAAAGCTTAGAAAATGTTTTAATGAAGGAGTTGCGCCTACTTCGTAAAACGCTAGTGGTTGTCCTGATAGCCTTTATATTGGTGACTCTGGTTGTTCTCGTGTCTAAGAATAAAATATTTATTCAAGCAGGGAATGCTGTAAAGACCAGACCGCTATTGACCTATGTTTGTAAAGAAGCATTTCTATCAATCGCCAATAATAAACCAATCGGAACATTTTTAACTGCTGAAATCCAAAATGCCCTAAAGAAAACAGATTTTAAAGTTGATGTTGATGAGATGTTGCTCAATCAGGAGGTTGACGATGCCAAATGCCGGATAATTGTCAAAGGCGGTGAACGAGTAAGGTCATTTGTAATAAGTATGGTTAAAAGCACTGATTTTGATTTTTTTTACAAATTATCCGAGATCAATGAAATTGAAGTGAATAAGGATGAACTAAAACTTGGAGAAAATAAATGACATTTTATATTTTAGCTAATCAGATTTCGACATTGTTTTTATCCCTTCATTTGTTAACGACAATTTCATTTGAAGGTGAGATTCGTTCCTATTTATATGGGGGAAGTAAAGATGATGTGACATTGGAATTGGCCAACAATAATAAGACACTTGCTTTAAAGGCAAAGAAAAAAGATATAGACACGAATCTTTTGGTCGTGACGAGTAAGAATAAATATTATTTTCATGTCAAAACCTCTGATAACAATTCTCATCAATTTATTGAGGTGAATGATGGCGAAATAAATAATTCATATTCAAAAATTAGAGAAGCCAAAGACTACGATCTTTATGAAGGGGCAAGTTCTGTTTTTGTTGTCAATAAGTCCAAAGAGAAAATGCGGGCAAATGAATTGGATGTGACCAAAGGGAAACTATATTTATCAAAAGGCGTTCCCATTATTTTAAATGGAGAACGTATTTATAACTAATACATAAACTAAAAAACATCGGGATAACGCATGAAGATTTTAATGCTTATTTTTAGCATACAGGTGGCCTTTGCTCAAATTTCTGTAAAAGAAGAAAAAACGAACGGAGCAAAAGAAACCACCGAGGTTAAAAAACACAAAAATAGGGAGAGCGAGATTGCTCTAATGAGAAAGATTCAAGAGCAAAATGCTGAACTTCTCAAGAGAATTGGAACTCCTGATGAAAAGTTTGTTGTTTGGGATGGATCTCAAAAGATTGAATCTGGAAAAGTAATTAAGGGGCTTCTTTTGAATTCTGTCGTCTCAACTAACTTGGAGTCTCCCTTGATGGTGCAAGTGTACTCAGGGTACGGGCTTCCTGATGGAACTAAGTTTATGTGTAAAGGAGTTACCAAAAACAAAAGAGTTTTAACAGTATGTGAGCGGATGATTACGCCAACAAAAGAGGTTGGCGTAAAAGTGCAAATTTTAAATCCTGATGGAACGTCAGGACTGAGGGGAGAATACAATGACGGGAAAGATTCATACATTGCAGGGGCCGTTGTCACAGAATTTGCCAAGGGAGTTTTATCGGCAAGCAAGGGCACTTTTCAAACTCCACTTGGCGCAATCAATGAAGTTAGTGACAAAAATAAAATTTTAGAAGGACTTGCTAATTCTGCCCAAACAACAACAGACGTCTTATTAGACGAATACAAAAATCAAGAACCAAAAGTTTTTATTGAAGCAGGAAAAGAAGTTCTTATTTTCTTTATGGAGGGAATAAATGCGTATTAATGCAATTTTATTTTTACTAGCAGTGTTTGTTTCTGGGTGTTCAAGCCTTAGAGGAACATTGATTACAGGGAGTGTATTAGGAGGAAGTCTAGGAGCAATGTCTGGTGTGGTCTTTTCACCTAATAAAGAATCTAAACCTGGAAATGCTTTAATCTTTGGGGCACTGGGAGCAGGTGTAGGGGCCTTAATTGGCCACTATTTTTACACCAATGATCCAGAGAACAGGGATTTAAAGCAAATGCTCTATGAGAAGGATTTAAAAGGGGGAGGGCAAAATCAAACGAAAGACGTGGGTCTTTTTGATTTTGCCCCGGAGCTTAAAAATATCAAACCAGATGTGAGTTTTAAGCCAGTTAAAAAATACGATGTTCCTCTTGAGAAGCTTCCGGAAAATTTAAAAGGAAAGGTAAAAAAACAGTATTTGCTGGAATATGAAACTGAAGGGAAGACCATTCAGTATGAGGGCCGAACAATCGAAATTTCGCCGTTTAAGGCATGGGAGCACGTTTATGAATAGTCGTTCAAAAAACCAAAGTCAGGGAATAGATTTCGTCACGCCATTAGTAGAAATTATTCATCACTTTGCAGTTTTAATAGGAACCTTGGGATTAGATGTTTTAAAATATGCATGGGCCAGATGGAATAAGCTTCCATACGAAGTAAGGCGAATTGAACCACAAGAATTAAGAATTAAAAAGACAACAGATGATTCTCTGATGCTTGGGCATTCATGTAATAGAAAAAAATCATTGCCACTAGAGGAGATAAATTTTGCGGCCCATACCTATATTGTCGGTGCCGCAGGAAGTGGAAAAACCAATTTGATATCTATTCTTCAAGAGAATCACATAAGGAAAGAAATTCCTGTGCTTTTTCAAGATCCAAAGGCCGACTTAGAGTCACTTCTAACGTTCGAGCACCTTTGTAAAAAATATGGTCGCCCTTATTATATTTTTCATGAGAACTATGCGGATTCAGTTGTTCTTAATCCTTTAAAAGAGGGCACGGTAAATTTAATAGTCGATAGGATTATGAATTCTTTTAAGTTTGAGAAAGAGTTTTATAAAATCACAAGTGAACAAGCAATTCGTGATTCAGTAACAAAAATTAAAGAAACCGAGCCGGAGGTAACTTTTGATTTAATTTATGAATACATGATTCTTAAACATAATAATGAAAACACTATTGGCATGATCGGACACCTCGAACGAATTGTAAAAAGTGACTTTGCCCATTTGTTAAAACCTCGACCAGGAAAGCCAACCAAGTCGATAAAAGAAATCAGAAAAGAGAAGGCTTGTCTTTATATTGGTCTATCAACCCAAGGATATGGCGAGACTGCTAAGGCATTGGCAAAGATCTTTGTTGAAGAAATGCTTTATGTTTCATTTGTTCAATTAGGAACTACTCGCGACTCACATTATTCCATGAATAACCCACTGGCGATTTACTTTGATGAATTTGGTGCTATTGCTACTCCAAGATTTTTGGAGCTTCAAAACAAATGTCGAGGCGCTGGAATGCAATTATTTATGGCGATGCAATCACCTAATGACATCAAGTTGATTGATGAGAATTTAACGGGGCTGATAATAGAAAACGCGGCAAATCTCATTATTTTCAAACAACGATTTGATGATACCGCGAATATGCTCGCTAAAACCTTGGGTACTATTATCGGTAAAAAGCAGACCTATCAAACGGAGGATGGCTCTATTGGTAATCGCGGAAGTCAAAGGGACGTTAATGAATTTATTTGTCATCCAGACATTATTAAAAATTTAAGGAAAGGCCAATGTGTTGTTCTTCAGCATGATCCAACGAGAGTTGATCTTGTTAATGTGAGAAACAGGCGTAATGAATTTGTTCCTAAAGATGAAATTAAAAGCAAAGTAGAGGAGGTGAAAAACGCGACAGTAGAAGTAAAAAGTTCGTCACCCGTTGGTGAGAAAATTAAGCAGGAGGAGCTAACAATATGAGTTTAGAATTAAAAATAAATCCTGAGCATTTAAAATTACTTTATCCATTAAAAGAATGGCGGGTTCTTGATTTGGCCAGTTTGCATAAAAGATCGAACGCCAAACTTTCTCAGGCGGGGTTAGTTCGTATGGTTTTGAGATTGGAAAAATCAAAAGTGATAAAGGGCTTCCGCGACCCTTGGTCTAGAAAAAAGTATGTTTATCTGACACGAACAGGGGAAGACTTGATCTCACTAAATGATAACCCAACGGCAATATCAGAGGAGTCTTTATTTCATGATCTTCGAGTTGTTGATCTGGGTCTTGAGTTAATAAAGAACGATGTTTTTAAAAAAATACGGTTTGAACATCAGATCGTAAATAGGAAAAACTATATTACTAACTTGGCGTTGATACCAGATGCGGAGGTTGACGGTGTTATGAATGGAAAAAACTTTTCACTGGCCATTGAATTAGAGCTACACCAGAAGAGCAAAGACCGTTTAGAAAAGAAAGGGGAGCAGTATCTAGGTTCACTTTATGACCATTGCTTATTCATGTTCAGCGATAGAAATACGTTAGAAAATTATAAAAAGTTTTTTACAGAAAAACTCGGCCCAAAATTTAATGAGAAGATATTTTTATTCCATTTAGGGGGGATTTATGAACCAGAGATTAATTTACAAAAAACTGAAGGGCATGTCTTCGGTAAATGGATGAAGTTCAACGATGTATTTTGCTAAGTGAATCTGAAGTGAATTTGACTTGAATTTGAGGTGAATGTTTGACGTCGAGTAAAAAATTACCCCTGCCAACTCGCCAATATTATTTAGGAATTTAAGACCCCAAAATTGACCTCCCCCTCTCCACGTTGTTTTGAGGAGGAGGTCAATTTTGGGGAAGAAATAGAGAGTAAGAGGCGAGTTGGCAGGGAATAGAGGAGGAGTGGATTATGAGAGAGATAGTGATTAATAGAGAGGGGAGAGAGGAGAAGAAGAGAGGGAGAAAGAGAAAAGAAAAGGAAGGAGAGGAGAGAAAAGAAGAACAGAAGAATAAATTTTTTGTTGATTTGGGTAATGATCAAGATGTGTTGCTCTTAATAAAGAAGCTGTTAGTTGAAGCGAATAATAAATCGTATGGACGGGAAATTATTTTCCGGGATTTGATAATTCATGCGCTACCAAAGCTTAATTCTAAAGACGTAGAAAAGATTCAAGATCAAAGCTTAACTGAAATGGAGCGAGTGAAGCGTTTATTAGACGAACACAATGAGAAAAATAAAACGACACTCTCTCTCGGTGAATTTCTAGTGAAGAAACTAAGTATTTAACAAATGGAGATTTAATTTATGGATAACAAGATTGAATTAATTACTGGCCGACTTGGAATTGATCCTCGCCTTGCTTATACAAAAAAAGGGGAACCAGTATGTGAGATGTCAGTGGGGCTTGTGAATGAACAAAATGAAACTGTTTGGCGTAAAGTTGTTACGTTCGGTAAATTGGCAGAGCAGTGTTCAGTCCATCTTCGAAAAGGAAATGAGGTGTTTGTGCGTGGCCCAATGTTCTTGAAAAAGTTTATAAACAGAGAAGGAAATGAAAAAGAATACTTTGAGGTTAAGGCATTTTCCATTGGGCAATCGTTACTTTAATAACTTAGCAAAGGAATTAAATGAATAAAAAAGAATTTGAAGTTCATCATTACAATACGTCGCCTACAGGGTATAGTAGTCCTGCTGATCCAAATGGATCGGCAGAGTTCTTTAACAATAGAATATGGTTAAGTACAGACGAAGCTGCTCAGTATCTCGGTAAGACAAAAAATGCAATTTGGATTCTTCTATGTCGTGGTCTTTTGATCAAAAGAAAATGGAGAAGACGGTTGTATTTTAAGCGGGCCGAGTTAGACCGACTTTTAGAAACTTCTTTAATTTAAGGAGCAAAAAAATGTCGATTAACAAAGTAATTAATGAGAAAGGTGAAGAGACATGGACAGCGTATGTTAGTGCGCGAAGTTCAAAAATGCCTCACATCCGATTTCAAAAAAGAGTTAAAGGTCTTAAAAGTAAAGCTGAAGCAGATCGTAAAGAGAAAAGTCTACTTAAAGAACTTTCTATGAAAGTTGCACAACAAGAAGGACATGGTTTTACATGGAGAATGGTAATTGAGAAATGGGTTACTACGGTTCGCTCACCAGGTTATAGCTACAAAAGTTATAGTCCCGATGTCATCAACGAATATTATTCTATGATGTACCGATGGACAGAAGAGTGGCTGAATGTTCCTGCTTCAGAAATTAACAGAGGAGACGGGCGAAAGGTTTTAGATAGCGTTATTGCTATTGGGCGTTCGAAAGCACATCAAAAGAAAATCAAAAATGTAATAAATATGATTTTTAATTGGGCGATTGAAGAACGTTATATTACCGGAGTTCATCAAAGTCCCGTTCATGGATTACAAATTACCTTGGTACAAGATAAGCGTCCCGAGATATTAAAGGTTGGTGAAATACGAACTCTTTTATATGAGGCTAAAGTTCAAGCTCATGAATGGTATCCAATATGGGCTACAGCGCTTTTAACCGGAATGAGAAATGGTGAATTGTATGCTTTAAAATGGGAAGACGTTGATCTAGATAATAATATTATTACTGTTCAGCGATCTTTTAATAAAAAGATAAAAGACTACAAATGCACTAAAGCAGGTTATTGGAGAACGGTTCCAATTTCAGATGAATTGAAAAGTGTGATAATTGATTTGAAGAAAAAATCCACTTCTGAATTTGTTCTACCTCGTCCCACATATTGGGATAGATGTGAACAGGCAAAAGTGTTAAGAGAATTTTGCAATTCAATTAATATTGCATCAATTAAGTTTCATACGCTGAGAGCTTGTTTTGCAACTCAGCTTCTTGGTGAAGGTGTGGAGGCCATGAAGGTAATGAAAATTTGTGGCTGGCGTGACCTCAAAACGATGGCCCGCTATGTTCGATTGGCCGGAATTGATGAGAAGGGTGTTACAGATACCCTTAGGTTCTTACCATCAGAGGACGTGTTTTCTAGTAATGTTGTGAACCTTTTTAATCATAGGAAAGAGTAGGCTTTTTAGATGAGAAGTAGATAGAGAAAGACAAATATTTAAGATAGGCCCAGTTTGCACTGGGTCTATTTTTATGTGTATCAAATTGACATAAAATCGCTAACTCCTTAAAAGAATTAATTTTTTTATGTGTTTTAGAAAATCCGGGATAAATTAGGACTTGTGACTTGTAAATGATCAAGCTTATAACCGACTAAAAACATTGAATTTTTTATGTGTTCGTTATATGTTTCTTGTGTGTTTCGAAGCTAGGGAATTAAAATGACTAAATTATGGGTTGAAAGAGCATTAAAGCTATTGGAAAAAAGTTTAAATCCACCACATGAATTAAATGAACTGGATTGGAAATTATCTCTTTCTGAAGATAAGAAAAAATTGACTGAGCATTTATCAGCCTTTGGAAATCAAACAGGCGGAGGTGTTTTTGCGTTTGGTATAAATGATCTTGGACAAAAGATAGGTATTTCAGAAGAAGATACAAAGAATGTAATTACGAAAATTGGTAACCTAGCACATGATTCTTTGGAGCCAGCATTAAAAATAGATCACTACTACTATAAGGATGGTGATGGTAGTTCAATATTACTTGTACACGTTGAAGAATCTGCTACTAAGCCTGTCCACCTTAGAGGGAAAGGCTTGGAGCATTCATTTATTCGAACCGCATGCTCCACAAGAAAAATGAGTAATGAACAACTTGCCAAGGCCCTAATGTCATCGAAGGTTGAAAAGTATGAAGAGCTAGACGCTTTTAGTTCAAATTCCTTGGAAGAAGTGCTTTCCCTTTTAGATTATAATGAATATTTTGATTTAATCGGAATTCCTAAACCTTCCAATGATGAAAAGATTTTTCAAGAACTTGAAAAAAGAAAACTTGTTGGATTTAAGAGTGACTTCTATTCAATCACAAATCTTGGAGTTTTATTAGCGGCAAAAGATTTCAATAAATTTTCAGGATTTGAAAGAAGAGGAGTGAGAGTAATCATTTACAGTGATACAACTCGAACAAATGCCAAGGGCGAAATAATTGGAAGGAAAGGTTATGCAATAGGTTTTTCGGCAATGCTTGATTATATAATGCAGAATGTACCTTCAAGCGAAGTGATAAAGGATGCTATTCGTGTTGATGTAAAGCTTTATCCAAAGGTCGCGATAAGGGAAATTCTTGCAAACGCTCTAATTCATCAAGATTTGTATAATGTCTCGATTAATCCAAAAGTAGAAATCTTCACCGACAGAATTGAAATAAGCAATCCGGGTTCGCTTGTTCCTAATTTATCACTTGATAGAATTATTGATAACGCTGAACCAAGAAATGAGTTACTTTCTCGTTCAATGTATCATTTAGGAATTTGTGAGGACAGAGGTAGCGGAATAGATAGGGCCCTTGGTGCTATTGAGCTATATAATTTACCGCCTTTAAAATTTGAAGAATTGCCAAATATATTTAAGGTAACGATATATTCACCTAAAGCTTATCAAGACATGTCACCAGAGGAACGAGTTAGGGCGTGTTATCAGCATTGTGTTTTGAAATATTTGGCAAATGAAAGAATGACTAATTTAACTTTCAGAAAAAGATTAAAAGTTGCAAAGACAAATCATTCTTTGGTTTCAAAAATAATTAAGCAAACCGTAGATGAAACAAAAATAAAAATAGGAGATCCTTCGAACAATTCCACTAAATTTACTTATTATATTCCTTCTTGGGCATAAAAAATAATTAGCTTTGTCTTCTCAGTCTACTTCTCAAACTTAACCACTCAATTTCATTTCGGTCGGGTCGAATCCACCACTGGTAAAACAGTGGTCTTATCTTCTTAAAATTATTCAGGAAAAATTTTCAAAAATTCAGCGTGTGCCAAATGTGTGCCAGCAGTGGTAGCATTTTACTCAAATTTGATTTTGAGAAGGTATATGAAAGCATTATTCATTATTTTAATTATTCTTGGAGGAATAGTGGGAGCCGAAACAGCACAGGCGGAAACATATGATTTAGAAAAAATTTTGAAGAGAATTGGGGATAATTATATAAAGCGTGCCGATTTAATTGTTAATCAAACTGCTATTGAAGATTCAAATATCGCTTTTATTCACGATGTGACAACTTTTACAAATCTTTTTGTTCCAACTCCCTCCAACCTTGAAGTTTTATTTCAAGGGGAGAAAGTTACTAGTCCTGAAATAATTCGAAAACATTTAGCTTTAGCGTTGCAAAGAAACGAACTTTCACCTTTGCTTGAGAAATCACTTTTTCAAATTGATAAATCAAGAGAAGAAAGAAGTTTGGCATCATTCAGAGAAGCTTCTAATTTATTTTTTGGAATTTACCTATTGTGGTCGGTGAGGGAAGAATATTCATTGAATTTCATTGAATCTAAATTTAGTGAAGAAAAATTATTCTCTCTTGCAGAGAATATCGGTAGAGCGGAAATGGTACCAGTTGGTAGAGAACGATATCCCGGCCCAGTATTCTCTGCGAGTTATTTATTGAGATATCATATTAAAAGAAATGTTTCGGACTTGTTCTATTTTTGGGCAGCAGTTGCTCCTCGCTTGGAAGAAAAATATGGTGAAGAATTAACAAATTTGCCACCCAACTTAACAAGAAAGTTATTCGACTTTTTGGTTTATGGTATTGAGGAAGATAATGGTAAAATGAAAGGGCTTGCCCAAAACTTTCTAACTGATTTTGAAAAAATTTTTAGCTCTGTAGAATTGTATTTTCCATTTCACCCTGAAAATTCAAATGTGACTACAAGGACTTTTGGAAAGCTTGGAATGCTTAGAGATCAGTATAAGTTAATTGGTAATACGTCTATGTTAGATCGTATTAACAAGTTAAGGTTAATGAATTTAAGCAAAAATCCTTCTCTTACTCCTGCCTGGATTGAACGCTTATGCCTTAAGGCTTGGGGGCATATGACAAATTGGGGGACTTCGGTAAGCAGGGTCTTGTATATAGGGTTAATAATCTATTTTGCATTGTTTATTTCAAGCTTTGGTTCCTCAGTTGAAAAATTATCCTCTAATAAGAGCCAATTCCCTACAAAATTGGAAAAAAATATAGAAGTTTTAGAGCGAACTGCTAGTAAGTTTATAGGCTATGCTACTCTGAAGAATAATGATTTTTTTGAAACAAAAATTTTAGATCATGGATTTTCGATTGTTATATTTATCTACTATACAGCTTTGCTCGGAACGATAATTACCTTCTTACTTCGAAACAATTAAAAAAATGCCCAGTGATTTGTTTCACGGGGCATTGCCTTTAAAAAGAAATTAGTTGAATTTCTTTTTGTAGAAATTCTTTATCAAGATGTGCATAGATCATGGTTGTTTGAATGTCCTTATGGCCCAGTAACTTTTGAAGCGTATAAATATTCCCACCATTCATCATGAAGTGACTCGCGAAGGTATGTCTCAGATCGTGAAAACGAATGATCTTTGAAAGACCAGCGTCCACTTGAGCCTTGTTAAAATATCTCAAAGTCACATGATTATAATCGAGATGACTTCCATCGTTTTTACCAAAGACAAATGAATCGTTTGTTTTCGTTTTGAGACGTTTTTCTAAGTTCGCCCTCACGTTAGCATTCATGGGAATGAAACGTGCTTCATGCGTCTTTGTAGTCTGTTTAAGACCACTTCTTCCTAGAGCACGACTAACCACAATTTGATTGTTCTCAAAATCAACTTTATCCCAACAAAGACCGAGGATTTCTCCTAATCTCATTCCGGTATTCAAGGTGACCACATAGAGATCGTGTAATGGATCTAGGCGAGTGTGTTCAAGAAATCTTGAAGCTTCTTCCTTCGTCCAAAACTTAATCGTTCGAGGTGGTTCTTTTAGTTCGGAATATCCTTTTATTGGATTTTTTAAAAGGTGATTCGATTTTACAGCATCATTGAGAATCGTTTTGAAAACAGTCAGTACTTTATTAATGGTTCTAGGATGCTTGTTTTTTTCGAGCATTCTGTTTTCCATTAATCGAGCGTGGCGGATATTTAAGTCTCTTAGTTTTACTTCGGCCACGATTGGTAGAATGTAGTTTCTCAAATCGCTGTCATAATTTTTTTGAGTTTGAAGAGACTTTCGGCCCTTCACTTCCATTTCAAACCATTCGGTAGCAAATTCTTTAAATGTAATGTGATTGTTAAATGAGATCCCAGTGGCTTCGAAGCGATATTTCTCAATCTGCATTTCAGCTCTGAATTTATCAGCATCGGTCTTGCGATGGAAAACTTTGGTTACGCGTTTTCCATCAGGGAGTCTCATAAAAACTCTGATTTTTTTTGTTTTTGTCGTCTTAAGCATGGCAAATTCCTTGGTAAGGAACGTGCTGCTTATTGCGCTTGCCTACTATTCTGTTTTTAAAGATCGTAGACAATGATTTACAACAATTGTGGGGTGTTGTGCAATAGAGTGAGTGAATGTTGCTTGTCCTTAAACAACTCATAACCGCATTTCTGTTTTTTACAAAAAAGCAGAGAAAAAACGCGTTTTTTATGTGTTTTTTTGTCATTTTTTCGCGTTTTCACTCTGCTTTTGATCTTATTTTCTACTTTTTTTCATATTCTCAATGGCAACCTCTTTTGGGACTGGGGAGTCGCCAGCATAAAAGCCTCCTTTCCTGTCACATACTTGATATTTCAATTCGAACCAGCAGTCCCTTGCTTGGTCAAAATAGCGAGCCTTATCGACATAGAGGTAGGTCTTTTTTTGTCCGTTAACTTCACAGGTGTTCATTGTGTATAAATACTCTGGCATGGTGGCTAGGGCGACATTTCCCCGAACTTGCTCGTTCGTCAGGTACACATTTTGAAAACGAGCGCTCTTTGTTGGGTGAATGGCGATTAAAATGGGTATATCAAGCTCAGAAGCAATCTCTTTAAAGCGTTTTATGGCAAGCTTCTGACGATCAAACTCTTCGCTTAAAAGGCCAGTAGAGAAGTTGTCATAGACGAAGAGACCAATCTCATCTTTTATTAAAAAGTCTCTAATCATTCTGAAAAAATCCTCAAAATTACTTTTTGGATCAAAGTCTTGGACAATTTCCGTCGCAAATTTTATTCTCGAAAGAGATTTCTCATCTATTTTCTTCAAATGAGTAATCATTGAAGCAGTCTGATTTATTTTAAGTGAGTAGGGCGTGGTGGCTTCCTCGCTTAAAAGAATAAAGACGTTATGATTAATCGAATTTTCCAGCGCAATTGATCTGATGAGTGAAGACTTACCCTGGCCTGGGTATCCCAATAAAACATGAATACAGCCTTTTCTAAAGCCGTTATGAGCTGCTAAAAAATTGAAGCTCGTGAGATAATCTCTTCTTCCGGCCCATTCTTCAAAGCGATCTTGTTCAGAAGGTGTCATGTATGAAGTTGGACGATAACCAAAATAAACATACTTTCGAATTAAGTTTAATTGGCCGGGAAGCAAATTATCATCGTCAATGCTAGGGTCTTGACTGACTTTAGCCAAAGCCTTGCTTGGATGGATATTTTGAGATTTATACATTGTGAAAAGTTCATACGCTTTTGTTCCTGTTAATTGTTCTAGAGATTGTCCGTCCATAAATCCTCCTGATCTTCTTTAATTTCTTTATTATTAGTATTAATAGGTCTCATTTCTTGAGACGGTTGTGTCTCATTTTTTGAATCATTGATGTCGCACTTTCTAATAAAAGTGTCGCATTTTTTGAAATGCACCTTGTATCCATTACAACGGCCAAAGTAGTTCTTCATGATTGTGATCCATCCATTTTTTTCTAAAATATCTGCTAATTTTTCCACAGTGTTTGTACTCCCAATTTTTAATTGTTTTGCTAATTTCCTGAGTCCCACAAAGCAAATTTTCTTACTATTCCAATTCGCATGATAGGCAAGCACTCCGTAGAGTGCTTTTGCCTTAGCAGGTACAAATTCGTCGAATAGAAGGTCGTTTGGTATCATGGTAAAGTTTGATCTGGTCATGAGGATCACCAGTCAAAAATGCCATTTGCTCTCTTCTGAGAAGCTGTTTTGAGCTTTTCAATCCAGTCTTCAAGATCCTTTTTGTGAAAGCGTAGAAGACGGCCAATTTTTAAAAAAGGGATTTCCTTTCTTAGGATAGCCGTCCTCAGTCGAGAGACTTTGACATTGAGAAATGTCGCTGCTTGGTTGATGTCGAGTAGGTCTGTAGATAACTGATTCATAGAATCCTCCATAGTTTATTCAGCATGATTGCTGATTAATAGGAGGATAAGTTGCAGATTGTAGTTTGAGAGCTGCCGAAAATTAGGAAGATTTTTTTTTCTTTTTCTCCACCTTTTTTTGGTATTCAATTCTTTTTCTAAGCAAATCCCAGTCTTTTACGTCGTTTTTATCGACTAAGTTTGGGTAATGATCTGCGGTAAATAAGAGAATTGGTTTAAGCAATTTGGCATAAGGTGATCTGGGGAAGTGTTTTATCGCGATTGCATGTAAATCGACTAGTAAATGGTCAAAGATAAAGTCCTTAGGTCGACCACTCTTAGGTGCAAAGAATAGTTCAATATAGTTCTCATGATTTTCAAATTTTCTCAAAAACCTATTTGCTATTTTTAAATATTCTAAATTCTTATCAATCGAATTTTCAATTCCAAAATACGAATTGCCAATTAAGCCACTTATCGCAGGATGTTTTTTTTGAGATTTTTTTAAAGCCTTTAGAAAATTTTTTTTAATATCCTTTTCAACTTCTTCGATATTTAAAACAGTATGAGCAAGCTCTTTGTCTGGATTATTTTGAATCGAAGCCTTTAGAAAGTGAGAGTACTGAACAAAACTCATCATTAAAGTCTCAATTTCTATTAATATTTCGGGCGAATATTTATCTTTAAATTGATTGTGAAAGTTTTTTTGAAATGCTTTAGTCGAATCATTTGGTTCTTCAATGACTCTTTCAAAGAGAGAGGTGCTTGTCTTTAAAAATATAAATATGCTTGTGAATATTTTTTCTATAAGTTTGTGATTCGGAATTGTCTTGCTTAATTTTGAATTTAAGAAAAAGGGAAATCTCTTATTCAGTACAGATACAAATTTACTTTCATAGTAAGCAGGATTCATATTGCCTCGGAAGGAGTTATTTTAATGTTTATTAAAAACTTAAATCATTGTGCATTCTGAAAATCAACACACAGGAAGCCTTAATTGGGAATATTAAGAAAAATTGATATTTAGACCTTTGCCAGGAGTTGAAATTAGACAGTTGAAAATTCAGAGATTTAACCAATGTGATATAAAAAAGGGAAAATAGGATGTATCAAATTCTCGCTTTAATAGTAGTTGGTCATGACTGCATTTTTTCAGGATAATATTTTTCCTTCTCTGAAGTTAAAGCTTGAATCCTCATTCATTCCAATCTTTGCATTATATTAGTTCAATCAATATTGCTCAAATCCGATAGGGATATAAAAAAGAGATGAAAGCAGAGGTGATTGTGGCACAAGATTTTTCATTCCCAGAAATACCAAAAAAAACAAGAGAAGAATTAGACCAAATTTTTACAGATGGAAATTTAGATGAAACTTGTTTTGAATCAATTCGCTCTTTGGGAATTGCCTTGGCCAAGACGGTTTCAATCGTTGAGACTTCAGATGAGTTTATTAAGTTAAGAAAATCAAGAAGGTACATTTTAGTACTTGGACATATTGGGAAATGTCTAAATTTAAGTTCAAGTATCTTGCATTTATCGAGTTCAGGAGGGCATGGTGATACAGTAGAGCTTATAGTGAATAGAATTCATATAAATGCATTAAGAGGACTTTTTTTTCTTAATTGCGACGAAGAGTTGATTGAAAGTCATATAAAAGAGTCATTATTTAACATGTCTGAAGTTTATAAGAAGTTTAAGACAGAAAAAAGAGTGTTAGAAAATGAAAATGCTTTCCTTGAAATGTTTGAGAAATTAGCGGGAGATGCTTCACTTGATCCCTGTGGCGATTTTTCAACTGAATCAAGTTTTCCAAGCTTGGAAGAAATTCTTCAATTCTTAAACTTTAAAAATACATTTATCGAAAATATAATTGAAGCGAGTTTTTCAAGTTTTCATACGGATTATTCAAATATAATTAATAAATTAGTTAAAAATAGTGATTCTGGTTTTGTCCTGAAAGAGAAGATTTCTGGCGCTTCGAGTATTGTGTTAGCAACCGCAGGAGTTATCTCTTCTCTTTTAATGAAAGAGTACAGCTCCAAGTTTTTTCACCTTGAAGAATTGGGGGTAGTTCACTCTGAATATTTTAATGATTTTTACAACTGGTTTATTGAATTATCTGACTATTGCATTAGCGCAGGGATGCCTGCTCATAAGGTAGGGGATCTACCAAAAAAGAAAAATAGAAATGTATCTCCTTTGGCTAGTCATTCCGTGAATAAGAAAAAAATTATACCACCACTTCTGAAAATGGATAAGCTGCAACTGAATTCTTGGGCCAATGATAGACTCCCAGAGATGTTATGGGCATTATTAATAATTCAAAAACAAGGTAGAGAAAAAGCACTGTCAGTTTTTATGAGAATTGTAAATTATTATAGCCACAACCAGCAGCTTAAAGGTGAAGCTACTTTTTCAGGCATTGCACAGTTAGATGCTAAAAGTAAGTTTGAAATCTTATCTTTGATAGTAAGAGATGATGAAACCAAAGAAGCTCTTAGACCTTTACTCATATTAGATTGCATACCAGATCAAGAAATTTGGAATAACTTTGTAAGAGGAAAATTTGATAAAGATTTAATAATAAAAGATCTTGCTGAGGCTATTTTTTTAGGGCTTGATCATCAAAGCCTTGAGTCAACAGATTGTCGATGGCTTAGAATTGCGTGTATGACCGCCGCTGGAAAAATGCATTTTCCTACGGAGGATTTTTATAGAAAGATATTTGAGTATGACAAATTAAAGGATCCACAAAGAGAAGGTGGAATGATTCGAGCTTGTGAGGGGAGTCTTGATGGTATTTCTGGAGACAAAACGTTGGCTTGGATTGATAAATTCTGGCTACATTGCTTTAAGGAAACAGCTTGCTTGGAAAGAGAACAAAAAATACCAACACAATTAGAAACACATATACAGATAAGTTCGAAAGTTATTTCTGTTATGTATAACAATGTCGGAACACACTACTTAAGAAAGCTACCGAGTACTTTCATTGAACCTCAACATGATACTATCTTTGGCATCGCTCTCTATTTGTTAGAAGTAAGTCGTGAAATTTTAAGTGGACCTAGTTCAAGTATATTAAGTGTGCTTGGTTTAAGAGTCTTAGTAGAAGGAGTAATTAATTTAAAATATTTAATTGATAAAAATGATAACGAACTTTGGAAGAAATTTAGAGATTATGGCATCGGTCAAGTAAAACTTAGTGTTGTTAAATCAAGAGAAAAAGAACTTACTCATTTTGTTCCTTTCGAAGAATTAGAAAGTATTGCCAATGAAGACAGATGGGAGGAGTTTGTATTAATAGATGTTGGAGATTGGACAGGGGAAACATTGAGACAAAGAAGTATTTCTACGAATTTAAAAGAGCTATATGAAGATTATTATATCTGGCCGTCGAGTTTTGCTCATACTCATTGGGGAGCTATTCGATATGTTGCGTTTGAAACTTGTATTAATCCGCTACATCGTCTTCATAGAATTCCAGCAAGATTTAAAAATCTTAAAACAGTAAAATATGACGTTGAAATCCTGCTTGAAAAACTTTTTGTATTGATTAGTAATCATCTTTCAGATGAGGATTTATTATTTGTGAATTTGGTAAAAGAAGATCAAACATGAGAATCTTAGAACGCAGTTTGAAGGCAGAATGAGCGTTTGCAAGCCAAATAACTAGTGATTAAAAACTACGGTAGGTTTCTCATCTGTTTAAGCCTTGTCTTCTTGTCATTTGAGAAAATTCTGTCAGGAAGCAGAAGGAAATTCAGAATAATCATTCTATAAAGATACTTACTGAGTGTTTTGTTTTCTTCTATGTCGAAAGACTTGCAGCCATGTACTAGATTACACCGAAATTGATATAAAATTCCCATGGCCAGCACATAAATTTGCTTATCATTTAGAGATTCTATTTGAATTGAAGAAAGTTTTCTAGGTTCCTGTGTACTATTGGGAAACCGAACTACGTCACCAAGACCTGTTCCATTTCTCCTAGTGTGAAGTCGATGCATATCGCCGAAATGGCTTTTTGTATAACTAACAATTGATTGGCTAACTGTTAAAATTTCTTTTGAGATTTGGCATTCTGGAAGAATTATCTGTGAAATTTTATTAGATAAATCGTTAATCATGTCTTTGTCCGAGTTGCTAGACGAAAAACACCAACTGAGTGAATTTAGTGCAGAGTAAGCTGTGGCAAATAATATTATTTCATTTCGAAAATTGGAATTGGAAAAATCAATGAGATTATCTATCCAAAGATCGACGATGCTCAATTGTTCAAGATAAATACCGCTCTTACTAGGTTCTACATTCATAAGTTAAGTTCATTATCCCTTATCATTGCTGATTTATGAAAGAAAAATGTGCCAAACGTGTGCCACAAGAGCCATTTTTCGACCATTTTTAGTGAAAGTAGAGCGCAATAAACAACAGGTTCATGGTTGTTAAATAAGTTAATAGTTACAGTTATTTAATGATGTTTTTTGCTCGCAAAAATTGTTAATTCAATTTTAGTGCGGAAGTCATTTTTGCAATCCCACCACCTCCACCAACAGGGGATTCTTACTCACCAAGATTGTTCATCTTTTTCACGCTCAAAAGCGCGTGTGTCAGAAATGCGGCAAGTAATTTTTAACATCTAAAATGATTTATTCTATTGAATCTTCTGAGTACTCACTAAGAGATGCATTATTTATTTTTAATATTGTTCCAAGCATTCCATGAGGACATAACTTTCCACCAACATCTCCACGGCCCCAAGGGTAGTGGCTACATTCTAGAGTTCGTTCGACGGGGCAATGTACAAGATTGCCACGCAGAGGGCATTCTGGATTTTTTTTTCCGCTTAGAACATCAAATAAAAAACTTGCGGCACTAAGGATAGCTTGTTTTGTATGATCGTCATCGCTGGGGTTTCCAAAGGCATAGTGACCATCTATAAATTTTGTAAATGGAACAGGTATATGATTCAGCATGTTTTTTGTTATGCCTTCAACGGTTCTTTCCCATGGAAAAAATTGAAAAGAATTTTTTTCTTTTAAGAGGAGCATCTTCTGGCCCACTTTGAGGCGTTGAAGAAATAATTTAATTATTTGGTTACCTTCATGTTTTTCATAAACTCGAATTTTTAGTTCAATCTCTTTTCGTATATTAGGTAGGGATATTAGTTCAAATCCTATGTGCGCTTCAAGTTTATCTCGAAGTTTTTGCCATTCTCTTAATGTCCTTGGAGTATCCTGTGTTTTTAAAAAATCAATTCCCCTAACGAAAGCTTCATCTGGAGCAAAGGTCATGAGGGCGTAATCAGTTAAAAGATAAGTTGTTTCCATTTGCGGAAACAATGGCAACATTTTTTGAATTATTGCAGGGATAGAAGTATAAAAGAGGAGATCTTTTGCTGATTCTTTCCCTGTTGTCTCAAATATAGGACTCGGCTTGCCTTTGTAATATGTTGCTACACTTTCAGCTTGAGCTTCGCATAGAGCTTGCACAAGAATTGGAATAGCTAATACCTCTGATCCAAATGTCCTTACTATGTGCCATCTCTTTAAAATTTTTGTTCCAATTTTTTGTTCAAGCATCTTTATTTCTAAATTATTTGAAGGTTCTGATACTGAGAGTTTCCAATAGCCATTTCCTGCATTACGTTGCTCCTTATAGTGAAGCTCGTATTTATGATAAGCCACTAAGCTTTGATCTGAAGAATTTCTGGCCCAGTTAAATATGGGGTACTTCAATTCGTTTTTATTGTGAATAGCATCGAAGAAGTGTATTAAGCGTTCTGAAATACCAATAAAACCATAAATGCCTTGTACCGTTGAAAGTGCTTGAACTAAGTGTGTATACTCGTGAATCAAAGAGGCTTGATGTTCAAGTGATTCTGTAAAATCTGTATATGAAAACGGTAAATGAATTTCTTGGCTGACAGTGTGAAAGTAAGGGTTTTCATCAATAGATATTTTAAAATAATGTTCTGACAATTCATCCATCAGTTACCTCTCGTAATTAAAATGTTAAAGGTTGTTAAAACGAGACTCAATCTCTTTCCGCAAAAACTCTTTGTCGAGATGTACATAGATCATGGTTGTTTGAATATGTTTGTAGTCGAGCAACTTCTGAAGTGTATAAATATTCCCACCATTCATCATAAAATGACTGGCGAAAGTGTGGCGAAGGTCGTGGAAGTGAATCATTTTTGAAGGGGCGAATTCCTTTTGCGCTCGTGTATAATGCCTGCGTTTTCTGGGGGACGCGCCCTTTAAGATCTTTGATCTCATCTTTCCGCTTACCTTTAAAAATCAACTTTTCGAAATAAACAAGTACACAAGAGCTGCTATAACAAAAATCATAATTGTCGAGCAGATAATTGCAAGTCTTTTAAGATTGCTTGAATTTCTTTTTTCGGTAGTTTCAATTGCAATGATTCTCTCGTTGATATTAGTTTCGATTCTTGAATTGTTGTCCATTTCTTTAGAGAGAGCATCTAGCTTTGTACATATTTCTTGAACAGCTTTATTCGTTTTAACATAATCATTCGTGAGATGGTTTAGCTTATCATTAATGTCTTTTTGTGATTCGGTAATTTCTTTTATTTGTTCTTCGATTGATTCTTTAGTTTCAATTATAAACTGTGATGTGATTTTCTGTTGGTAAGCTAAAGCTGCAATCAGTTGATTGTTTAGTTGTATTAATTTTTCTGAATTTTGAAATGCTTGAATGATTCTGACTTGGTTGTCAGCAAGATCTTTAGTAGAGTTTGATATTAACCTTTTGAAAACTCCTCTGGAACCAATCTCCTGAGCTGCTAAAGTGCTCTGTGTTTTCAAGTTAGCTGAATCTTCTTTCAGTTTCACTATTTCCGCGGAAAAAAGCTCATTCGATCTTTCATTAACTACATTTGAAAAAATAGTTTGTGATAATTCTTTGTATTTCGCTACTTGTAAGAAACTTTTGTCGAGCTCAATCCTTGCAATTTCCGAATTTAAAATTGTAACTTGCTGTTCAAGAGTAAGCATTGCAAGCTGGAATTCATTTTTAAGAAGAGTGTTGTTTGTTCGAATTAATTTTTGGTCAATACTCACGCATGAATTCTTGATTATCTTAAGCACCGTAATGTAATTAATATCGTATGGATTACTTGTAATAAATGCTTTCCCGGCACTGTAAGTCGCAACAATTGTATGTGATAAAAGATCTAGCTCATTTCTTTTTTGATTTTGAAGGTAATTGTTTTCTTTTGAATAGGCTATCTTTACAAAGATTTGGTTTACAAATTCAAGGATTTTAACTCCACCAATAGCACCAGAAAGTGTTTTTAAGTTCCAGTTCCCACTGCGGTATGAATCTAAAAGCATTTTTGGTACTTTCTCATCATTAATGTCGGCGATTAAAGAAGTACCAGGAATTGGAAGACTCCTTCCTGTAAAAGCATCCTTCAAAAAATGTACAAGGATAATTAAAATTGCCTCTTCAAAAGTGATCTCATCCCATTCATCAATATTTTCAATTACAGTTCCACCACTTTTTTGATAATTGATGGCTTCCCCGTTCATCAATCTACATGCCGTTCCAAAGAGTCTTAATAGATCATGGCCTTGAGAGTGTATACGATGGTCACCATTGAAAATATTTTTTGTAACGATGTCTATTGGATTATTTTTCATATCATAGCCTGAAAAAAATTTACCAATAGTGTTTTCTGTTTTTCGGGAAATCGATAGATTTGAGCTTTCATTTATTAAGACACAAATGAAACCGGATAAGCTAGAAACCAACAAGTCGATTTGATTCCATTCAATACGTTCAGTTTGAAGATCTTTCATTTTTAACTGTAATTGCTCAATTTCTATTAGATAGGAAACAAGCTTTTTCTCAATTTCAATGTAATCATTTTTTTGCATGTATGCTCATTATTTATTGCGATTTAGAAGTGTAATTAACATTTACACTAGTAGCAGCACCAGAAGTATTATTAAATTTATAAGATCCGTTCAACCGAATAAAATAACCTGATGAAGCTCCGTTGGGTTGATCTACAATCTTCAAACTAGAATCAAGCGAAGTAGTGTATTGAAGACCCATATAATCCCATCCGTTCGTTGAGCTTGATGGGACAATCTGGCCATTTATTCGAACTTCTATTGACGGAACATATGGCTCGCCATTTTTAAGATAAATATAACCATATTGTAATTTTTGAGCGTCAAATGTCACTGTTAAGCAGCGCGGGGAAGTTATCAAATCATTATCTTGTGAGCCGAATAATTGAATCATTTGACCAGTGTAGGGCTCTCCTTGTGTCGGAAGAACTCTTGTAAAGTGGTTTGTCTGATTCCCAATAAATGCAAAGCCATCAGTTGGATTTGATTGCCCAGTTCTATTAGTCAAAATTTTTCCATCATCTCGTACGACACGAAGTGTGTCTGGATCTAATGAGGAGTTAGCACTTGCAATTGGCCAAAATGAATAAACATGTTTAATCACAGTTTGATTAATAGATGCGTTTAATCGGTCGAAAAGATGGTTGAAGTCTATTGAGCAAATATCATAATTGTCGGGGTACGTAATACCATTGCTTATAAATGGGTTCAAATTGTCATTTGCTGTTGGCCATCCATTTGTATAAGGAGTTTCATAAAGCGCTTTTGCAGTTTTTCTGTAACGATTATTAGTTTTACCTTGCCCAATTGAACAGCTGGTTAATGCAGAGATGTTGATGAATCTCATCATGGTCGAATTAAGTGTAGTTGTGCCCGAACAATCGATACCGCTAGCATTACCTCTCAAACACAGTAGTTTATTGATCTTTGATTGCAACCTTGGTGTCCAGTCAGCTGTTGCACATGCGCTGTATCCCGTTTCGCTTTCACAGCTCGTATCATCCGCATTCGACATGACAACGATAATGGTATAGGCATCATTTCTAAAGATACCATTCGATCTGTTTTCTTCGATAATAGAAGTTGCTCGGTCAACCCCTGGCTCATTTGATCCAGCTGCCGACGAAAAGTTGAGCGCAGCTGTAGCCTGATCTCTTGATGTAAGAATGCCTGCGGCTGTCCCTGTGACACTTGATGCATCTTTAGCGAGCAAAGATGCTTCATAAAGCGAGTTGCTGTTAGTTGAGATGAGTGGAGCTGAAAGAATATGATAATCGAATTTTTCAGAAACACTTGTGATTAGTTGATTTAGAGAATTTTTTGTAGCTGAGTTAATAAAAAGAGCACTTGAACTATTATCCCAAAGAAGTAACACGTCAACTTTTGGACTTACCAGCGTATGTTGAGAACAGAGTTGAGTTGAAGTGGTCGCAACAGGAGTGATTGTTGATGTCTGTGAGGGGCTTGAGCTAGCAGGGGCTTTTGTATAAACACCCCACACATTTCCACATATGACTTCTAGTTCATTTGGCGTAGCTGATTTATCAATTCTGTACTGACAGCTTTCTGTACCGACAGCTTGACACTGAACAGGGGCATCACTTGCTCTGGTTTCAACCGTTACTAAGGCAGTACCAGTATCGCTGGTGATGTTTGCCGGATAAGTACCAGAAGATTTACAGAACTCGTTAGTGTAGTGGCAGTCATCATAAAATATTAAATTTTTGCCAATTTCGGTCGTTGAATTCCATTTACCGTTTACTGCACTATTTGCACAGGCATTGCTTGTTGATAAACGATCGTTTGTAAGGCCAAGGCTGACTCCAGACCCGTTACCTCCACTTCCGCAGTGTTGAAATGAAACAAGAATAACAAAACTTATTAGAGTCAAAATGATTGGGTATTTGTATTTTTTAAACTTATCCATTTTGAATCCTTTTATCTTATCAATTATTGGCAAGAAGGGGCTGCAAATGAAGTGTAAATAGGGTAGTCCGATGTATATGGATATTCCGAGCTTCTTTGCGAAACAATTACTGTGTTTTGAGCTGAGGCAATTAGACCATAACCACATGGTTTTGCCGTATTGATATATATTCCATATGGAGCCTGAAAGCTGACCAAGGGGCGATCATTAGAAACAAGTGCAGGATAGTTTGTGTATGCGTTTGGTACTTCACAAAATGAAAGCGTAACATTGTAACCCACAACTACATCACCATTGGTTACTTTGGTTAGGAACATTAAATCTCTGAAGGCGCTCACACCAACGTAAAGATCGCTGACTGTACCGTTGTTTAAAAATCCAGATTGCCAGTTTCCGCCAATATGCGTATCCGTAATTGAACCTTGCACATAGAAACTTACATCGTTAACAAGTCGATTCCTTCCAGGCAAACACGATATAGAGCTTTTAATGTTGTTGTATTGACTTACAATCGTTGTATTAGTCGATCCATTAAAAACAGAATTTGTATTTGCATTTGTATTTGTATTAGTAGTCGTAGTTGTAGTTATAGTTATAGCTGTACTAGGAGATGTTTCCTTTTTGTAAGTTCCCCAGACATTTCCACAGACAATGTCAAGTTCGTTTGGTGTAACCGTTTTATCAATTTTATATTGGCAGCTTTCAGTACCAACATTCGGACATTGAATGGGAGCATCGCTGGCCTTAGATTCTACTGTCATTAGCGCAGTACCAGCATTGCTTGGCAAGTTCGCAGGATAAGTTCCTGTTGATTTACAGAATTCGTTAGTGAAATGACAATCACTAGTAAAAATTAATTTTTTACCAGTCTCGGCAGTTGAATTCCATTTCCCCGCTACAATACTATTGGCACATGCCCCGCTCGTTAAAGGATCGCTCGATGTTCCTAAGACGTTGCTTGCACCGCTACCGCCATTTCCGCAATGTTGAAAGGAAATCAAAATGAAAAAGCTAATCATAGTAAGAATGATTGGATATTTAAATTTTTTTACCTTATTCATTTTGCGCCCTTTTTTTGTCCACAAGACTTTGGTCCAGGTCTTTAAGAAAATCTGTTTTTCTAGTTTTAAATATATGCTCGTGATTGTTATCGAGGTGTCGTTTAAAAGAGAAAAGTGGTCCCCAAATTCTCGTTGAAAGTAAAACCGAAAATATAAAGCAAACAAGAATAGTAAAAAACGCAAGGCTTGTACTTAGTACTAAGAATATTTCTTTTTTATCATTTGAAATATTTATAAGTTTTAGGAACGAAAGTGTTGTGAAAATAAAAGCAATAGAGGTCAAAAAACTAAAAAAGGTTACAGTAAAAGAAAACAATAACTGCTCTTTTGGGTTAACTAGAACAATTCTTCTTTTACTTGAACTGTGCCAGATTTGATCAACATTTTTAAAAATACCATAGGTGAAAATGGAAAAACCAATCCATTGAGTGAGATCAGCAACGTTAGTATAAATATTTGGTATTATGTGAATGAAGTCTCTTACGCCGATTAAGAATATTTTATCAATCATATTTCCAGCTATACCTGAAAACAGAGTCCATAGTCCCCATTGAACAATTTTTTGATTTGTGAAAAGTAAATAATCAAGAAAAAAGAAAATCAGCAAAACGGTGGAAAATATGATCCCTGTGAGCAGAAATTTTATCTCTGGTGAAGCTGTGCTGAACGAACCAAAAATAAAAAATTGATTAAAATGTTTGTGAATGAAATATGAGTCTGGTTGTTTGAAAAAGTAATATTTTGAATATTGATCAATCAATATTAGAAAGAGAACAAGCAAGGTTAATTTTAAGGACTTATACATAATTACTCGAAAGGCGCTTTAACATTAATAGTTACAGTTCCTTCCAGTTTATCGGAAGACCAAGCTTCAAAAGTTAAAATAAGAATTCTTAATATTCAGATTATACAAGTAGATGGCGTAGGCGAATTATGTACGCTAGCGATTGTTGTTTTTTGACAATAATCGACTTTAACAAGCTGTAATTAAGTTTGGATAAACGGCATGCTTATTAAAACAGCTTCGCGCTCACGCCAAACATTTTGGGCAGCACTCAGTTACTCTTGATTTTATCTTGATATATCTATGCTTGAATTTACGATCTCATTTCGAACTATGTTATAGTTGCGAGATTCTTACTTAGCTGGAGTCTGATAATGAAGTTTATGGTTTTCTTTCTCGCCATTTCTTTAGATGTCTCAGCTTTGACACCTTCAGAGCTGACCTCTGTAAAAGAGCAAATGATTTTGAATTCCATAAATATGTATAAAGGGAACTGACCCTGTCCATACAATAAAATGAGGAATGGCCGTGTATGTGGAAAACGTAGTGCATATTCTAGAGCTGGAGGAGCTACTCCCTTATGTTATCCTGACGATATTTCAAACGAAAGTGCTGAGAAATTTTTGAGACGTAGAAATTAAAATCTTTTAGACTGCAACTGCCTTTAGTGTCTATTCTGAATGTGAAGATGCTTGCCGAGCAGGTGGAAGAGCTTGTGAACTTTAAAAAATTAAAATTTTCTGCAATTGATCGTTTACAGTAATCTGGCAATTGCTGATAATTAACCATGATAATTTATTCCTCCACCAAAAAAGACTTCAGAAATGACGTAAGAACCAATCAAGTTGATCAAAAAATTCATACTGAGTTCATTAGAAATCTAGGGCACAAAACCGCCAAAAATGAAGTCGAATCATGGCGGAATTCGATGATGTACATGTCAAACGTTCTGGATACTGAAAACATCCCTGATGATGCCGGGATATATATCGAATACATTCTTCCGCGTTCAACTAGAAAACGAATTGACTTCATCATTTCTGGGAAAAATCCAAGCAAAGAAAATTCCATTGTCATTGTCGAATTAAAGCAATGGTCAATTGTCGAGCAGACCGATCAAAATGAAATTGTGAGATCTTTTGTCGGGGGGAGTAATCGCGATGTCCCTCATCCTTCTTATCAAGCTTGGTCCTACGCCGCGTTTTTGGAAGACTATAGTGACGTTGTAGAAGATCAAAAAGTGAAGCTCGTGCCTTGTGCATATTTGCATAATTGCGAAAATGATGAATCCATTAAAAGTGATTTCTATCGACACTGCCTAGAGAAGGCACCTCTTTTTTTAAGAGCAGATTCTGAAAAATTATCCAAATTTATCAGTGAACATGTTCGCTATGGCGACGATAAAGACTTGATGTATTTAATTGATAGTGGTTCGATAAAGCCAACTAAGAAATTAGCGGAAGCTTTTGGTTCAATGCTGAAGGGCAAAGACGAGTTCATCATGTTGGATGAACAAAAAGTAGTTTTTGAGAAAGCTATTAAACTGGCCCTTGATAGTTCAGCAAGTAATAAAAATGTTCTGATTGTAAAAGGTGGGCCCGGAACAGGAAAGAGTGTTGTTGCCATTAACTTATTGGTGAAACTGATTGAAAAACAGTTAAATTGTAAATATGTCACTAAAACTGAAGCCCCTCGAGAAGTTTTAGAAGCAAAGATCACAGGTTCAATGTCTAAAAGTCGCTTCAACAATCTATTTGTTGGGTCTGGAAGATTTGAGCTAACGGATAAGAATACATTCGATGTACTAATTGCAGATGAGTCGCACAGATTGATGAAAAGGTTGCAGTATTCAAAAAATGGTGAAAATCAAATAAAGGAAATCATAAACTCATCCAAGTTTTCCATTTTCTTTTTAGATGAAGATCAAAAAGTATCTTTAAGTGACATTGGCACGAAAGACGAAATAGAACTTTGGGCCAATAAGTTAAAAGCAAATGTAACGGTCATGGAGCTTGCATCACAGTTTAGATGTAATGGTTCTGATGGATATCTCGCTTGGCTTGATAATGTCTTAGAAATTCGCGAGACAGCTAATATCAATTTAAAAGACATTGATTATGATATTAAAGTTTTTGACGATGCATACACCATGCACCAAGAAATCGTAAAACATCATAAAAACGGCCTTGCCGCGAGAACTGTCGGTGGATACTGCTGGGAATGGAAAAGCCAAAACAATCCTACTTTGGATGATGTCGTCATCGGTAAGCTGAAAATGAAATGGAATATGAAAAAGCATGGGGGGCAATGGATAATCAAGCCAGATTCTATATTTGAGCTGGGATCAATACACCGATGTCAGGGCCTAGAGCTTGATTATGTGGGCGTCATTATTGGCCCGGATTTAGTTGTACGTGACGGAAAAGTAGTTACTGATGCTTTTAAAAGACATCATGCCGATCGAACTATTTTTGGTTTTAAAAAAATGTTTTCCGAAAATGCAGAAGCCGCTAAAAAAAGAGTGGATCCATTAATTAAAAATACATATCGTACTCTAATGACGAGAGGGATGAAAGGTTGTTATATTTATTGTACTGATGAAGAAACCAGAGAATATTTTAAACAGGTGATAAGCGAAGCATGAAATCCATTGATGTAGAAAAGCTCAATAATATTGTTCAAAAGTTTGCAGAAGATAGAGATTGGAATCAATTTCATTCGATAAAAAATCTTTCTATGGCATTAAGTGTAGAGACTTCAGAGTTGGTTGAGATTTTTCAATGGCTCAAAGAAGAAGATTCCAATTCAGTGAAAGATAAGGCTGATTTAAAGTTAAAGGTTGAAGAGGAATTAGCTGATATCTTTATCTATCTTCTTAGAATCGCCGTTAAATCAGAAATAGACATTGAAAGTGCGGTTTTGAAAAAAATGGAGAAAAACAACCTTAAGTATCCAGTCGATAAATCTAAAGGCAATGCTAAGAAATATACCGAATTTTAATTGAAATATTTTTCTAGAAATTTATAGTAATCAAATTCAACTGAAGATCTTTCTTTTGCTGGTAAATTCAAAAAATCCTGCAAGATCGTTTCTGCTTCTTGTTTTGAAATCGTTGGGATTTCTTGATTTAAAAAGCTAGAAAAGTCTTTTTCCAAATCCTCGCTGTTCCAATTTAGGCAACCTTGCAAAGAATCTATAATTACATTTATTTCACTGCTGTTCATTCTTTTCATTATACCTTTCTCCAATAACTTGGAAAGCAGTATTCAAAAACGTGACAGCTTTTTGATTTTCAAGTTTTTGATATTTAACGGCTTCCGTTCATTGGAAGCTTCAATATTTAAAAGGCATGTTATAATTAGATGAGACTTAGAAATTGATTGAGGTCTAAATGAAGAAGGAAAGCCTTTTAACAAGAGAGTCCTTGGAAGTTGCCAAGCTCCACATGCTCCAAATTTTCAAGGCCCAGAAGGAGCTTCGCAATCTTTTCACGGATTATTCATGGAAAGGCTTGGTTAATACTCTTGGAGACTATGGCGAGCTCATTGGTGTAGTCCATTACAGCTTAAAAAAGGCCGGTAAAGGGAGTAAGGGATATGATGCTTTATTCAACGGCAAACGTGTTCAGATAAAAACGATTATGCATTCTAAGCAGATCGGCTTCAGAGGAGACAAAAAAGAAATCGACATGGTCCTAGTGCTCAAAATCAATGAGCACGATGCTTCTTGGGAAGAAATTTATTGGGGATCATTTGAAGGTTTTTATTCTAACGGTATTTCTTTCTCTGCTAGGGATAATAAGTCTATGATGTCGCTGTCGAAACTGAAATCAAAGAAGTTATAATACTGGATTAAGATTTATTCTCGTGCTTTGCCTTTTAGGCGAGGCACTTCAATTTTTTCGTTATTTTTTCTTAACTATTAAAAATTATTCGCTCTTGATGTAATCTTGACAGAGTCCAATGCATGAATTTGTTGGTCTGATATATCCCACTTAAAATATTCAAAGAGTACTTTATACGGAGCACTTGATGAATGATCGTTTTGCTAGAATTATCTTTTTTTTTATTCTCATTATTTTAAATTTGGATCCGTCTCATGCTCACTCCGGTGGAACTAATAGTAGCGGTTGTCACTACAATCATTCCACTGGTGATTATCACTGTCATGTTAAGGATGATTTAAGTGAGACCAAGAGTAATCCATCTAGGATACCGGCCAGTTTTATGGCGCCAGATAAAAACGTGAATCAGTACTGTTGCAAAATATGTACAAAAGGGAAAGCATGTGGAGACACATGTATTTCAAAAAGCCGTTCATGTCATGTTGGAGCTGGCTGCGCATGTGATGGTTAAATTTCAAATGTCTATGTAAATCCAAACCCATTTTACTTTTATCAATATTTCTTGATTCATTCAAGTTGATCGATGTGCCGATAAAAACTCATTCGTAAATTCAAAAGATAGGAGATTATCAATGGCTAAAGAAACTAAGCTTGATCGATTGGTTCGTTTGATGTTCGACAATATGTCTGAGCATGTTCACGAAATCAAAGCTCTCGAAGCCAACCCTGGATGTAAAGAGCTTGATGTAGAAAGATGGTGCCAATCCGTTTTAAGATCTTGCCTCGGATTCTCAGCTACTAATGGTTATTCTATTCGTGCTCAGGAGCAGAAAGGAAAGCATCGGCCAGACTTAGTTGTCTATAAAGGTGAAAAACCCATTTTTGTTTTCGAAGTTAAGAAGCTGGGATTTGATTTAAACAAATCAGATCTTAGAAGTGGGCGTTTTCAGCTACAAGATTATCTTTATTCTCTTGGAAACGTCCCATATGGTTTTTTGTGCAACGGTTATGAGTGGCGCCTATATGATTTTTCATCGCCGACAGGAATTGTAGAAATAATGTCACTGGATATTCGCAATGATGAAGATAAGCTTGATGCAAGCAAAAAATGGATTGAAGATTTATGTTACGAGTTCGTTAACTTTCATGAGTCGGCACATGCTAATGGAAAAGATTGGCCGGAACTACTTAAAGAAGCGACGGCGTTTTCACCGGAGTCGCTTTCAAAGGCTATCCTGTCTTCAAACACCATAAAAAACATTTGCAAAGAGATCCGTGGAGAACATGAATATAAAGCTAGCATCGATGCTCTTTATCATAAAGTTTTCGATCTTCTTTCAAATGGCCTAGATGATTGTTTGAAGGAGCAGTTTAACGATGAGAAGAAAGCTGAGTTTCAAAAATATATTAAAGCTCAAATGAAGAATGTGAAGAAGGTGAAAAGATCTGTAGCTAAGTCGCAAGCGCAGACAAGTGAGTCACCTAATACAACAACAGTTGTTTTAAAAAGTGAAATTGAGTCCGCAGAGACCAGTAAGAAGGATGAAGCTGCTTAGCACCGACTCCGTAATTCTAGTTAGGAATTCCGGTTACAATTTTTTTTGGGAGACGTGTAAAGATGTTTACGAAGTTTATTGATAAAAAAGTAGAAAGTGCATCATTTTGGCTTGACCGCCAACCCATTGTAAAAGAAAGTTATAAAATTATTTTTATGACTCTAGAGTTGTATATATTATCAGAATTTTATTATCGATTCTTATGTTTTATTATTTTTATTCTTCTTAAGGACAACGTTTTTCACCCTTTTCATCTTTTTAATTTCACAGTCTCTACTAAGTTAATTCTGTCCCCATCGCTACATGAAATGATTCTTTATGTTTCTGCAATAGCGGTTAGTTTTAAAGTTAAAGATGATAACGTTAGTCTTGCGGAACTAAAAAAAATAAAAAATCGAAAAATGAATTTGTTCATATTCTTGGTCGTGTTTTTTTTAACGATAATTTTAAGTAAGTTAGTTTTGCCAAATTTATCCGATGATCTAGTTCTGAAAAATAAATATATCTCTTACTTTGTTGTTCTTCTTGTCATCTCTGGCTTTTGGACTTTCATTAATATTTTTACTTCATATACTGAAGCTGAAAGTCAAAAACATTTATCCAGTTGGAAAAGAGTCTTAACCGTGATGGTATTAATTTTTTGGAGCCTCTACACTGAGTTTGATTACAAGAAATGCGTTGCAGGCAATAAATCTTTGGTTTATGTCAAAAGATCTGATGAATTCTACGATCCATGTAAAATAAAGTTAAAATGAAATCCTGTTCGACGTCAAAGTCTGTATTAATTTATATTGATTCATTTAAAACATCCTGGAATCCGATAATCTCACCACATACTAAACACAAGGAGAGATCACATGAAAAATTTCGAATGGCATTCTATCATTGTTACAAACGATAGTATTGAGTACAAAGTCGATAATCAAAAGTTTTATATTCCTTTAGAACAGGTCGACGGTGCAGAAGTCGCATTCGTCGATCATAAACTCCTTCTAGTTTTTGCTGTGATTTCTTTTTTGGGAGTTTTTTCAGAGCAAGCCAGAGTTGCATCTATCTTTGGAGCTATCATGTTTTCATGCATGTATTTTGCGACAAGAAAACTTACACTACAGGTTCATGCTGGAAACATGAAAATTACTAGAGTTGTCAGTGGCAAAAACTTTTCTGAGGCAGAATCTTTTATCGAAAATTTAAAAATGGCCAGGAGAGATCAAGAACACCATGGTGTTTTGTATAAGAAAGAAGCTTAGTTTTGAAAGTAAACTATTACGAGGTTTTATGAAAATTTTTATTTTATCATTATTCTTGATGGCGAGCAATGCGATGGCGAAGGATTTCACTCTGCCGATAGCTGATTCCGACAAAGTTTTAAAAGCTCTGACTGCTGAAAATGAAATTATCGTCAATACACCAAAAGGAGAAGCTCCGGGACTCCTTTTAAAAAAGATCGATAATCTTGCAATAATTGCATTTGCAAAGGACTTTGCTCGAGGCCTTTCTTATTCTGATATTACCGTGACAACAAAGACGATGAAGAAATTAACTAAAAAAATGATTCCTGTTGATTATTCAAACGTGAATGAGAAATTTGGTTTTTTAGTCGTCATCGATTCAAAAGACTTACTAGGTAAACCCCAAGGTGAATTTCTACCAAAACTAAAATCAGTCATTGTAAAAGGGACTGACATCTCACCAGTGCAAATCGCGGCACCTATGGGAACAAAGTTTCTTATAGTCGGAAATGTCAAAGTTGGAACTTTTCTTGGCGAAGCTGGACCTGCAGGGTTAGCAAATGAAGAGAAGTATGCAATTGATCCGAAATGCAAACTTGGTTCGTTGCTAGTTTACAGCAAGGATTCAGTCGTTGGCTGCTCTAAAGAACTTAGCGGAGGAAGCATACGTGTAGGTACTTTCGATCTAGCAAGCGAATTTGATCAGTTTGAGGTTTTATTAAACGATAAAAAGACGAATGACAACAGCGGTGCTTTTTACGTTTTGTATTTTATGTAATTGAAAAAGAAAATGCTATCACTAGACTTGGCTATGCGAAGTCTAGTGGCACCCACCTTGGGATCTGCCAACCCAAATAGTTAATTGCTGAGAAGTGGTTTTTTTACCGGGACCCAAATAAAGTTATCGTCATTAAACCAAACAGAAAAAATATTTTTAATGGAAATTACTTGGTTGAACAATGATTCCATTTATCAAATTTATTCCGAATATGCATTTAAAAATGAGCAACTGTATAAAATATTAAACAGCTATTTTAAAAACCAAGGAGCAGTAGCTCGATAAAAAAAAGATTCTAAAAAGCTAAAACAAGCCTCAACCCTAAGGTTTTCACATCAACCTCAGACAAATTAACTTCCACGCCTCTGCCGGCAACATAGGTGAAGGAGTATGAAAGAAAATGCGGGTCTTGAACAACGTTGTAAAAGCCTTCCACAAAAAGGAAGCTAGCTACTTTATAGCCAACACCGATTTCATATGAATGTTGTGCGCTGGATTTATCTTGCGATTTAGTATGACCACTTTCAGCCGTAGTACATGTACTATCAAGTCCTGTTGCAGTTCCATCCTGGCATCGGCTAGCAACAAGGCTGGCCTTAGTCGATTTGTAACCGTAGTCTCCTCCCACACTAACCAATAAGCCTAGTACGTTGAACTTAAGATCTAAGCCAAGTCCGTAATACATTCCTTTACTGGTCATATTGACATTTATTCCATTGATGCTTGTGATAGCAGCGGCGTATTCAACGCCAAAAATAGTATATGAAAATTAAGAGGATTAGTTTTTGAAGTGGAACAGGTATTTTAAAAATAAAAAAGGCCCACAAACAATTAAGCTATTCGGGCCTTTTTAAAATATATGAATGTAGAAATACAAATCGTTTTTTTAAATGTCTAGAAAGTTGATTAGTGGCAAGTTCGCTAACAACAAAACTTTATAAATTTTAATTTTTTTACTTTAATAAAAGTGTGTAGGAACTCAATATAAACTAACAACTCTTTTTCTATCTATTATTTTCGGCAGCGACGCCTTTCTTCCA
>Ga0208626_1000072_pt1 | contig 51384 bp, 36 predicted proteins | sample LakWasMet10_HOW4_2_FD_183860 | JGI IMG/M metagenome (GOLD analysis project Ga0208626, IMG submission 183860) | Freshwater sediment methanotrophic microbial communities from Lake Washington under simulated oxygen tension - Sediment Metagenome... | ecosystem: Environmental > Aquatic > Freshwater >... | reverse complement strand
ATTAGGGGATATCCATCTTGGTAAATTCCAAAACATCCAAAGCAAATTCTCACGCACGCCAGCTCATTTTACATGCCAGCCACCATGACCCTTTCAGCTATCTTGGGCAGCATGTAAGTCATGATGATGGCAGCAACGGATTTGTTTACCGCGCATTTATTCCAAGTGCCGGAGAGGTGTTTATCAAGAATGGCGCAACCTGGGATAAGCTCGAAAAAACACATAAGGACGGCTTGTTCGAACTCAGTTACAAAACCGCACTGCCTACCCCATGCCAGCTTAAAGTACAGTCCGCTGACCATAGCTATGAAGTTTACGACCCTTACACATTCAATAGCAGCCTGACCCAGGATGAGCTTTACCTGTTTGCTGAAGGCCGTCTGAAACAGGCTTATAAGACATTAGGCGCGCAATGTATTACGCAGGACAAGATTCCTGGCGTGCGGTTTGCAGTATGGGCACCTAACGCAGAGCGTGTCAGCGTCATCGGCAACTTCAATAACTGGGATGGCCGTATACATTCAATGCGCGCCCATGGCTCCAGTGGCGTCTGGGATATTTTCATTCCCGGCCTCACCACGAGCGATACTTATAAATTCGAGATCCGCAACCGCCATAGTGGCGCCATTCTAGTCAAGACAGACCCTTACGGCTTTGAATACGAACAGCGCCCGGGCACTGCCGCAAAAATCAGCACCAGCCATCACCAGTGGCAGGACAAGGAATGGTTGGTTGCACGCAAGAAACGTGACTGGCTGCATAGCCCGTTCAACTGTTACGAAGTACATCTGGGCTCATGGCAGCGTAATGCAAAAGGCCACTTCCTGACTTATCGTGAACTTGCCAAATCACTGGTGCCGCACGTAGCCGGCATGGGTTACACACATGTTGAATTGCTGCCAATCACGGAACACCCACTGAATGAATCATGGGGCTACCAGACCACAGGCTATTTCGGCGTTACCAACCGTTTCGGCTCACCGGATGATTTACGCTTTTTGATTGACGCGTTTCACCAGGCCAATATTGGCGTTATTCTCGACTGGGTGCCGGGGCACTTCCCGAAAGATGACTGGGCACTGGCAAGGTTTGACGGTACGGCGCTCTACGAGCATGAAGACCCGCGCCTCGGTGAACACCAGGACTGGGGAACTTATATCTTCAATTACGGCCGTAACGAAGTGCGTAACTTCCTGATTGCCAACGCTTACTTCTGGCTCAACGAATTCCACATTGACGGTTTGCGTGTAGATGCCGTAGCATCGATGCTTTACCTTGATTACTCACGCAAAGCCGGCGAGTGGCTGCCAAACAAATTTGGCGGACGCGAGAACCTGGATGTGATTGACTTCCTGAAACAGCTCAACATCATGGTCGGCGAAGACTTCCCCGGTGCGCTGACGATTGCCGAAGAATCCACCGCATGGCCAATGGTGTCACGCCCGGTCTACCTTGGTGGATTAGGCTTCAGCATGAAATGGAATATGGGCTGGATGAATGACACACTGAGCTATATAGAAAACGATCCGGTTCACAGACGTTATTATCATGACAAGCTGACTTTTGGCCAGCTTTATGCATACTCGGAGAACTTTGTGCTGCCGTTCTCCCACGATGAAGTCGTACACGGCAAAAAATCACTGCTGGACAAAATGCCTGGCGACACTTGGCAAAAATTTGCCAACCTGCGTCTGCTGGCAACCTACCAGATGACTTCACCCGGTAAAAAACTCAACTTCATGGGCAATGAATTCGGGCAAGGCCGTGAATGGAATGTAAACAGCAGCCTTGACTGGCATCTGCTTGGTGACAGCTATGCCGGACACCAGTGGCACCAGGGCATTCAGGCACTGAATACTGACCTGAATCATCTGTATAAAAACCTGAAGTCTCTGCATACGCTGGATTTTGAAGTACAGGGTTTCGAATGGATAGACTGTCACGATACAGAACAATCAATTATCAGTTATCTAAGACGCGGATTAGACAATAGTTTTGTTATAATAGTACTTAACTTTACGCCTGTTTTAAGAAATGACTACCGCATTGGTGTTCCGCAAGCTGGAAATTACCAGGAAATTTTCAACAGCGACGCGGACTGTTATGGCGGTAGCAACCAAGGCAACGGCGGTGGATTAAGCACTGAAAATATAGCATGGATGCACCATAACCAATCGCTGGTAATAACCCTGCCGCCACTGGCCGGAATCGTACTACAAATTAAATAACTCATTGAATAAAAAAACTTTAAAGACATAAATGGCTACACTTCACAAACTCCCGGTATGGCAAAAACTTAGTCAGCATCAACAAAACATCGCATCAGCACATATGCGCGATTTATTTGCACAGGATGCTCAACGTTTTAATAAGTTCAGCCTCAAATTCGCTGATATTCTGCTCGATTACTCCAAACATCGCATCACCGATGAAACATTGCCCATGCTGTTTCAGCTGGCACGTGAAGCGAAAATTGAAGACTGGCGCGACAAAATGTTTGCCGGTGAGAAAATCAACATTACTGAGGATCGCGCTGTACTGCATACAGCTTTACGCAATCGCGCCAATACGCCAATACTGGTTGATGGCCATGATGTCATGCCGGACGTGAACGCAGTATTAGCGCAAATGCGTGAATTTTCAGATAAAGTACGCAACGGCAGCTGGACTGGCTATACCGGCAAACGCATTACAGACATCGTCAATATCGGCATCGGCGGTTCTGACCTGGGCCCGGTGATGGTGTGTGATGCACTGAAACCATATGCCAGCCCTGACCTGAACGTGCATTTCGTATCAAATATTGATGGTGCGCATTTAATGCGTGCGCTCAATGTATGCAACCCGGAAACCACGCTTTTCATTGTTGCTTCAAAAACATTCACCACTCAGGAAACCATGACCAATGCTCGCTCTGCGCGCACCTGGTTCCTGAAATCAGCACAAGACAACGCCCACGTTGCCAAGCACTTTGTCGCGCTTTCAACCAATGCCAAAGCAGTACAGGATTTCGGAATCGACACAGCCAACATGTTCACGTTCTGGGACTGGGTCGGCGGCCGTTATTCATTATGGTCGGCCATTGGCTTATCAATTGCGTTGTACGTAGGCATGGATCACTTTGAAGAGCTGCTCACAGGTGCTTTTGAGATGGATCAGCATTTCAGAACCGCGCCGCTTGAGCAGAACATGCCGGTGATCATGGCGCTGATTGGCGTGTGGTATAACAATTTCTTCCATATCGATTCGCAGGCCATCCTGCCTTATGATCAAGGCCTGGCTCGCTTTCCCGCTTATCTGCAGCAGGCGGATATGGAAAGCAACGGCAAATTTATCTGCCGCGACGGCACCCGCGTGCCATACAAAACTGGCCCGGTTGTCTGGGGTGAGGCTGGCACTAACGGTCAGCATGCATTTTATCAACTGATTCACCAGGGCACGCAGATCGTGCCTGCTGACTTTTTAATGCCTGTACATAGCCAATATAAAGTCGGTGAAAACGGTAACACACACCACAAGATACTGCTTGCCAACTTCCTCGCGCAAACACAATCGCTGATGCTGGGTAAAACAACAGAGCAGGCCCGTGCGGAACTCGAGAAACAAGGCTTGTCAGGTGAAGCATTAGAACAATTATTACCGCACAAGACATTCGAAGGCAATCGCCCTACTACATCTATCCTGTTTGACAAGTTAACACCAAACACATTGGGTAAGTTAATTGCACTATACGAACATAAAATCTTCGTACAGGGCATTATCTGGGATATCAACAGCTATGACCAGTGGGGTGTGGAATACGGCAAGCAGATTGCTCAACTGATCTTGCCACAGCTGATCAGTGATGAAGCCGTCACTAATTACGACAGCTCTACCAATGGATTGATTAACTACACCAAATCAATACTCTAGTGCATCTCTTTCAAGCACTAGCATCTAAAATTCACCAAGGTCATATATGACGAAATGCCGATTGAATGTTTTTTTAACTTTAATCGGCATTTTTATCAGTTTTCCAGCCCTGGCCACCAATGGTATTAACCTGATTGGCTTCGGTGCAGAGTCCACCCTGATGGGAGGCGCCGACACAGCGGTAGCGCGAGATACCAGCGCCTTGAATACCAACCCAGCAGGTTTGACACAAATCTCCACACGGACATTTGATGGATTCGGCTCTTTGCTGCGCACAACTGACTTGGCACATGAAGATGCCATGAATAATCAGCATGCCGACAATCGCTATACTCTGTTAGCCGGCGGTGGTTATGCGCAGCCGTTGGAAAATACGCCATGCAGCGTCGGTGTAGGGTTTTTCACACAAGGCGGCGCAGGCGCGGTGTTTAAACATATCAATACTGCGTTTGGCACCAATGATGAAATGTCTTCATTATTTGGCATCGCTAAAGTCACCCCCGGATTCGGCTGCCAGGTAACCGACAATCTCTCGATCGGTGCCAGCCTGAGCCTGGTGTATGCCACGATTGAACAAAAGTTCTTTTATGACACTTCCAATCCTGTATTCGCAGGCTTTAAGAATGAAGGTGCCAGCGCGCTGAGATTTGGCTTGAAACTGGGTGCGCAATACAAACTAAATGACGCATGGACCATAGGTGCTAGCTATACCGAAAAAACTGAACTGCCGCTCACTGACGGTACAGCAAAGTTTAACCTGACAGGTGCGGGGTTGGGCGCCGTTAAATATAACAATTTCAGCATTAAAGGCTTCGCATTGCCACGCGAGGTTGCAATCGGTGCGGCATTCAAACCGAATGAAAACTGGCTGCTGTCGGCAAAAGTAAACTGGATCAACTGGTCTGATGCCATCAACGACATCACCACATCCGCAACCGATCCCGATCATGCACTCGCGCCGCAATCAATTGTGTCGGTCAGCCCGCAGAACTGGCATAACCAGATTGTGTACGCATTAGGTGCTGCCTATACCTATGATGAGTTAACCACCTTATATGCCGGCTATAACTACGGCAAAAATCCCATGCCGGAAAAGAACTCCAATCCATTATTGGCAGCAATCCTGGAAAGCCACGTCACACTAGGTTTTTCAAGAAAACTCAATGACTCCTGGAAACTCACAAGCGGTATTGAATATCTGCTTCCCGTTAAAGTCACTTACGATAGCCCGCTATTTGGCAATAATGCAGAAGTACGCAATGAAGGCGCATTTTTTCACTTCATGCTGAGTAAACGCTGGTAGTACCGGATATGAAAAAGCCCCTTGCCTCTCCGTAACCATTGCGAAAAAGCCAGCAGAATAAAAATTGTTAAATTAAACCCTGGGGGGTCTGCTACAAAAAGAGGCGGAAATATACCGAACCCTGGTGGAAGATGTGTTTCTGGATAAGCAAACCATGAGGCCAACAAAGGTAATAAAGCCATAATAACAAGTAGGTATGACAAGTGCTAAACGTAACGGCTTATTAAACACAACGCCTCCTTTGAATTTTATAGTGATGGCTGTATTTAAAACCGGGTTTCTGTATTTTTTATATGCGTGCTACTTGACTGGATTTTAACTCCGCTTGAATTTCTTCAGATTTATTGGCTTTACGTAACCTTTTATTTTCATACATACGCTCATCTGCCATACGCAACAGGCTAGCGATGTTGTCTGCCTCATATCCATACACAGACCCCAAGCTCGCACCGGCAAACTCAAATCCATTTAACCGCATCGTATGCAATGCATCTTCCAGGGCCTTTTCAACCCTGGGCAGGTTATCAGTGTAGCTGAGTACAGCAAACTCATCACCGCCAAGGCGATAAAGCTTTAAATCATTGCCCAAGGTTTTTTGATAACACTCCCCAAAGTTACATAGCAAATCATCCCCACGCCCATGGCCATACATGTCATTATAGAATTTCAAGCCATCCAAATCGATAAAGGTCAGATTGCCATACAGAGGCATATTCACAATTTCTTTAGCTAGCGCGTGGCGGTTAGGCAGCCCGGTCAGCGCATCGGTGAGTGCGGTTTTAACACTTAACTCCAACTCAAACAGCGCACTCTCTTTATCCCTAACCAATTGCGAGAACTGAAAGGACAGTACCAGCGCCAGCAACATCACTTCAATAGCCACGCTGACCAAACCCATATGCTCAATATAGAACGTGAATTGATCCTCAATTTTAGAAAGGCTGATGGTGATCAGACCCAAAACAAAAAATATGCTGATTGCGACCAAATAACGCTTCGCTGTGGGGTTATGACGCAAGCTTTTAGTAATTGCAGCCAACAAGCCATAACATAAAAACATACCTACACCATAGCGAGATAACTCTAACGCCCAATTCGGGAACACAAACCCCAAACCGATAAAAACGCACATCACGCTAAAAATAGTGATGCCTGCCCGGTATAAGCGGCTTTTAGTCTCACTTTTAATTTCCAGCAAAGCCATCACGAATATGACATAAGCGACATTGGAAAATAAAATCGGCATCGTGGCCCAATACAATGAATGCACGGAAAATATATCGGTTAGCACAAGTAAAGTAGCGCTGTTGAATAAGAAATTACCCAGGATAAAGCATGCATACATGCCCTCTGCCAGTCGATTGCGTAACGAAGCAAGTACCGCGTAATAAATACCTAAGCCGAAAAATATGCCCAGACATAGCAATGTGAGCGTATTGCCATATTTAATGGATTGCTGATAATCAGCACGGGTATCTATATAGGGTTCTGGAATTGCCAGGAAATTGGAGGAAATAATCTCTGTCATCAGTTTGTAACTGCCTTTGTCCAGGACAACTTCCCTGCCATGCCGGAGAAAGAACGGATTAGGCGTTCTGTTTTCTATACCACCCTGCACATCGGCGATTAATTGATTTTGTGCATTGTAAATGCGGTGCCTGAATTGTGCGATCGTGCTGGTGTTTTTAAAATCAATGACAAACGGGGCAGATTCTGAAACATTAAAATCAACCTTGTAAAGATAGTGACCACCCGTGCGGTTAATATCATCAACCACTTGCAGGTTCTGTTCTGCTGAAGGATTAATTAAGAAACGTTCTTTTGCAGCGTATGAATTGACTGTATACCAAGTACCATTGAGGTTTTGTGGAGAGGCTTTGACAGGCGCGGCGACTAAGCTCAGTAGAAGAAAAACTGAAATGAATCTGATTAATTGCATTTTTTCGAGTTTTTCGCTTTTTTTTAATTTTTTAGCACAATCATTATCAAACAACTATAAATCAAAACAGCTATAGTGCATAGCCCAAAGCCTTGAATAATAAACTGTTTAACCAGCCCCAAAAACCGGATAACGATGAACTGGCGGGTAATGACTTGTAGCGTATTCAAAGCCAAGTATAAGCGCTACTTAAATCCAGATATATTTTCATGTTAGACTAAATTTACTTTTGAACTGGCTGGTCGAACCTAAGCTATGTACGAACCGATAAAACACCCTCCGATAACACCTCACAAATTCGCCATTAGAATGCTGCGCCATGCCGCAGCGGCGGTTATTTTACTTGCGGCATCCATCATGATTGGAATGGGCGGTTATGCATATTTCGAACAGCTTTCATGGCGCAGCGCATTTTTAAATTCGGCAATGCTTTTGGGCGGCATGGGGCCAGTCGATGCGCCTCATACCGATGGTGGCAAACTGTTTGCAGGGATTTATGCACTTTACGCAGGCCTGGTGTTTATCGTAGTTGCCGGCCTGATTCTTGCTCCGCTAGTACACCGGATTATGCATAAATTTCATTGGACGCAAGATTAGCAGGCAATATGGATTGATCGCTCTGGCAGCAATATACATCGATAAATACGTTTAATCACAATAGCAGTCAATTTTAGGATAAGCACACATGGCAAATCTTGATCAATACCGCGTTAACCCAAAAACCTTTTCACTCAAGGACTTCAATCCCAGGGATAAGTCTGAGCGCAGCGTCACCAAGGAAGAAGATGCAATTGAGTTCGCAGCACTGGTATCGGAAATCAACAGATACCAGGATATATTGCATGCCGAAGGCAAACATAAAGTACTGCTGGTACTGCAGGGCATGGATACCAGTGGCAAGGATGGTACGATTCGGCATGTATTCAGCGAATGCGACCCATTAGGCATACGCCTTGCCAACTTCAAGACGCCAAGCAGCGAAGAATTAGCACATGATTACCTGTGGCGCGTGCATCAGCAAGTGCCTAAAACCGGCGAACTGGTCATTTTCAACCGCAGCCATTATGAAGATGTCATCATCGTAAAGGTACACAACTGGATCGACCATGAAGAATGCCAGCGACGTTATGCACAGATCAATGATTTTGAGCGCATGCTGGCAGAAACCGGCACCACCATCATTAAATGCTTTTTGCATATTTCCAAAGACGAGCAAAAGAAACGCCTGCAGGAACGTCTGGACGACCCGGAAAAAACCTGGAAATTCAATCCTGGTGACCTCAAGGAGCGTGAATTATGGCCAGACTACACAGTGGCTTTCGAGCAGGCACTCAAAGCCACATCCAGCAAACATGCCCCCTGGTACATTGTGCCGGCAGATTCCAAAACCAACCGGAACCTGCTGATATCCAGGCTGCTGCTCAAAACCTTAAAAAATCTTGACCTGAAGTATCCGGCTGTACCGGCTGAATATAAATCTATCAGAATCGAGGATTAATTCACTCAGCCGCTGCTTAACGCAGCTTGACCTCGCCTGAGCTGATCAGCTGCCTGGCGACAACCTCACCTAGCGTGGCACTCACGCTGGCACCGATACGCTTGGCGATACGACTGGCAAAATCTTCCTGATAGGTAAAGTCTACAATCTCTTCCTGCTTGATGATTTCCCGTGCGACATAATCCGCACTGCCCAATGCATCAGCCAGACCGAGTTTGATGCTTTGCTCGCCGCTCCAGAACAGGCCACTGAAAACTTCCGGTGTTTCTTTCAGGCGTGTGCCACGGCCCTCGCGCACCACAGTTTTAAATTGCTCATGTACTTCATTCAGCATCGCCTGTGCCAGTTCCTGATGTTTAGGATTCACCGGTGAGAATGGATCAAGCATCGCTTTGTTTTCACCGGCAGTCATCAGACGGCGTTCAACACCAACTTTTTTCATGACTTCCGTAAAACCGTAGCCATCCATCAGCACACCGATGGAGCCAACGATACTGGCTTTATCTACATAAATCTTGTCAGCCGCGGCTGCAATGTAATAACCGCCGGAAGCACAAATATCTTCCACTACCGCATAAACCGGAATATTCGGATGCAGCTTTTTCTGGCGTTTGATTTCATCATTGATAATACCAGCCTGAACCGGACTGCCGCCCGGACTATTGATACGCAGAATAATGCCTTTGGTACCTTTGCTGTCATACGCATCATGCAGGCTGTTCATCACAGCGTCGGCATTCACGTCACCTCCGGCTTCTATCACGCCGGAAATATCAATCAACGCAGTATGCGTATCAAAAGTCTTTTTACCATCATTAAAAACACCCAGCGCCATTAGCAGCAATACAAGCAAATATGCAAACGTCAGGCCTTTAAACAGCGTACCCCAGCGGCGTGCCGTTTTTTGTTCAGATAATGCGGAAAAAGCCAGCTTTTCGATCACATCACGCTGCCATTTTGCATCTTCAGCGATATTAGGTTTATGCACTGCTTCATTTACAGCTTCTGTCTGCTGGTTTTGTTCTGACATGATTCAAAATTCCTGCGTTAACGCTTAAATATTGCGATTAATAAAGTACCGTTTAAATAGCGGATGTGATGTTGATAACAATTTGACCATTTTGTTCAATGACTTTCAATGGCTTTAAGCTTTTTCCTTTACACGGCCCCATGACACAAAACCCGTTATCCGGGCGGTAATGCGCACCATGTGTTGCGCAGATTAAAAAATCCTGCTGCGCGGTGAAAAATTCGCCCTCATTCCAATCCAGCTCAACCGAAACGTGCGCACACTGATTTACATAAGCATAAGGCTTGCCTTTAAACCTTACAACAAATCCGGTAACGTTCTGCCCTAAATAAGGTAACGGGAAGCGCAACCCTTTACCGCCATCTTCGAGATCCGTACTGTTTAAAACCACTGAATTTGCATAAATATCCATGTCAGGTACATTATGCATGATCAAGCAGCCATTGGCTCAACGCATTGAAGTTATCAAACTGCTGAACCGGATCCAAATCCTGCCAGGCGTCAGCCGGCTGGGCACCGTAGCTTACGCCAATCGCCTGAACGCCGGCATTTTTTGCCATTTGCAGATCATAACTGGTATCACCGATCATCAGGGTGCGCTCAGGCAGCGTCACCAGATCATCCATCAGCTCATCCAGCATCTGCGGATGCGGTTTTGAAAAACACTCGTCCACGGTTCTGGTTGCATGAAAGAAATTACGCAACTGCGTATGCTCCAACGCGAGATTAAGCCCGCGGCGGCTTTTACCGGTTGCTACTGCCAGCTTGAATCCTCGCCTGTTCAGCATCCTGATCGTATCAGCAGCACCGGCAAACAATGGAATTTCGCTCTCGCCTGCGAAATAATTCGCATTGTACTGTGTAGCCAGCACCCTGGCCTGCGCATCAGAAATGCCTGGATACAAGGTATCAATCGATTCGCGCAGCCCTAATCCAATAATACTGCTGGCTGCCTCCGTCGTTAACGACGGCAGCCCCGCCTGCTCTGCTGCCTTAATAATTGCTCTTGTGATCATGCCGGTTGAATCGGCCAGAGTGCCATCCCAATCCCACACGATCAAATCATACTGCTTTGCCATACTGCTATTATTCTTTCTCTAAATTCTTCAAAAACTTACCCAACTCTACCGGCATCGGCGCGACCAGTTCCAGTTTTTCCTGCGTGAGCGGATGCCGGATTTTTGTCACTGACGAATGCAGGAACATACGTTTCAAACCATGCTTTACCAATGTTTTGTTTAATGCAAAATCACCGTATTTATCATCACCGACAATCGGAAAACCCAAATGCGACAATTGCACACGTAACTGGTGGGTACGTCCTGTTACCAGTTGCGCTTCCAGCAAGGTGTACTTACCTATAGTGGGGTGCTGATAGTTCTTTATCAAGCGGAACATGGTTTCTGAAGTCTGGCGTTCGCCAAACTTGTCTTTGCTGCTATCGGTCACGACGTTCACCCTGCGCTCACCATTTGGCAGCACATACTTCTGCAAGTCCAGCACTACGCGTTTTTTCTGTTCCAGCCACTCACCCTGCACCAGCATCAGATAGCGCTTATCGGTCTGGTTATTGCGAATCGCCTCATGCAGCGCAACCAGCGCACTTCTTTTTTTCGCCAGCATCAACACCCCTGACGTTTCGCGATCCAGGCGATGTACCAGTTCCAGAAACTTGGCTTTTGGCCGCTCAATGCGCAGTTGCTCAATCACCCCGCGGCTCACGCCGCTGCCGCCGTGTACGGCAAAGCCAGCGGCTTTATCAATGACCAGCATGGCGTCATCTTCGTAAATGATCGCGTTTTCAAATTTTGAAGTAGCAGGAACAGCACCTTCCGGTTTCTCTGCAATGGTTGCCCGAATAGGCGGCACCCGTACAACATCGCCGATACTCAGACGAAAGTCTGCATCGATACGTTTTTTATTCACACGCACTTCACCGCTGCGCAAGATACGGTAAACGTGACTTTTAGGCACGCCTTTTAAAGTCTTGGTCAGGAAATTATCGACTCGCTGACCTTCGCTTGCTTCGTCAACCGTCAGAAATGCCGCAGCTAATTCACCGACTTTGGAATTGTTAGTACTTTGATTTTCTGTAATTAAATTGTTCATGCTTTGCTTAAATGGTTGATGTAGCTTATACTGCGATGATTCTTGCGATTTAACAATTAAATTAATGTTAAATTCTTGATAAGAATACACTTAATATCAGTAAATACATCGCAACAGGACATTTAATTGTCGCTGGTGTGTTTATAAAATAGTGACAACAAATTACTTGGTTAACGCCGCTCGCCATATTATAAAGTAGCGGTAAGTAAAATTAGCGCTCAAGCCGCCGCAGACAAATAAAGATAAAGCGCGACTTAAAGTGATAGTCAAATTTGGCATATTTGGTTAGCCAGCTCATAAGCGGTTAACCGATTTAACAAATTGGAATTTACTAAAGATAGAATTTTAACGAATTTAAGCTACAGCTGGCAGATTACCTGACCGCATTTAAGCATAAATTTAGCAATTAGTTTGCTTTAACGAACAAATATACCTGTTTCAACATGAGCTACTCTGTTTAAACAATATTATTTAGATCATTTACACAGACTCGGTCCAGCTGACCGACTCAACCAATCTAAATGTAAAGCGGTTATCCGCAGTATTTCGTTAAAATTGCGCAATTGCTACATTCACAATCGTTAAAATTCAACAGGCTCATGTCACCACAAAAACATGATGCTTCTACAGTGGTTCCGCCGTAGTTTGGCACTTTCACCTTATTATTCGAAGCTTACATTTAAGCAATAAGTCTGCTCGCGCAACGAAGCGCAGGAGCAAACAATGAAACGCATGTTATTTAATGCAACGCAGTCGGAAGAATTACGCGTTGCGATTGTAGATGGTCAAAAACTCATCGATCTTGATATTGAACACGCTGGAAAAGAACAGCGCAAAAGCAATATTTACAAAGGTGTAATCACCCGTATCGAACCATCATTAGAAGCCGCCTTTGTCGATTACGGACAGGACCGCCACGGTTTTTTGCCATTCAAGGAAGTAGCCCGCAGCTACTACAAAGAAGGTGCTGATAGCCGCGCCCGCATTCAGGATGCCTTAAAAGAAGGTCAGGAAATCATCGTTCAGGTGGATAAAGACGAACGCGGCAACAAAGGCGCCGCGCTCACTACATTTATCTCACTGGCAGGCCGCTATCTGGTGCTGATGCCAAACAACCCGCGCGGAGGCGGTGTATCACGTCGCATTGAAGGCGAAGACCGTGACGAACTGCGTGACGTGTTAGCCAAGCTTGAAGTACCTAAAGGCATGAGCATCATCGCGCGCACGGCTGGCATTGGCCGCAGCGTTGAAGAATTACAGTGGGACCTTAACTACCTGACACAATTATGGACCGCGATTGATGGCGCTTCAGCCATGCAGCCAGGTGCTTATTTGATCTATCAGGAAGGTAGTCTGGTCATTCGCGCGATTCGCGATTACTTCAGCTCAGACATCGGCGAAATTCTAATCGATACGCCGGACATCCACGAACAAGCAGTACAGTTCATGAATCACGTGATGCCAGGCAATGTAGCACGCGTAAAACTGTATCAGGATGAAATCCCGCTGTTCACCCGTTTCCAGATCGAACACCAGATTGAATCTGCTTTCGCGCGTGAAGTTCGCTTGCCATCAGGCGGCGCGATTGTGATCGACCATACTGAAGCATTGGTTTCTGTTGACGTGAACTCCGGCCGCGCAACCCGCGGCAGCGACATTGAACAAACCGCATTAAACACCAACCTGGAAGCCGCTGAAGAAGTAGCACGCCAGCTGCGCCTGCGCGACTTGGGCGGTCTGGTTGTGATCGACTTTATCGACATGGAAAGCCAGCGCAACCAGCGCGAGGTTGAAAATGCTTTGCGCGACGCACTGCATTTAGACCGCGCCCGAGTACAAACCGGCAAGATCTCACGTTTTGGCCTGCTGGAACTATCACGCCAGCGCCTGCGCCCAAGCCTGGGTGAAACCAACCACATTCCATGCCCACGCTGTCATGGCACTGGCCATATCCGCGGTATTGAATCAACAGCACTGCACATCCTGCGCATTACGCAAGAAGATGCAATGAAAGAAAACAGTGCGATTATTCAGGTGCAATTGCCGGTTGAAGTGGCTACATTCCTGCTCAATGAAAAACGTGCAGACATTCATAAAATTGAACAACGTATGGGTGTAGAAGTGGTGTTGATTCCTAACATCCACCTTGAAACACCGAACTACAACATCATGCGCATTAAACATGATGACGTAACCCAGGAAAACAACCGTGCCAGCTACAACATGGTAGAACTGCCGACTGAAACCACTTATGTGGCTCATGCAGCCGAAGAAGCCAAAGCGGCAAAACCTGTAGCAGCTGTGAAAGGCATTACTCCAGCAGCACCGGCACCGATTGTTGCAGAAAAAGTAGAACCTAAGGTTTCACTATTCGCGCGCATTAAAAACTTCCTTGCCTCAGTAACCAAGGGTAAAGAAGAAAAATCTGAAGAGAAAACGGCTGAATCACGTCGTGACAACAACCGTAACCGCAATCGCAACCGTAACCGCAACGAGCGTAACCGTGGCGAACGCAGTGAGAAAAATGCAGCGCAAGAGCGTCCTAACCGCAATCAGGAAGTGAAAGTGCAAGAGCAGCGCCCAACTGAGACCAAAGCACAGGAACAACGTCAGCCTAAACCTCAGCAGCAACGCAACGAGCAACAGCGCCAGGAACCTCAGCGCAACCAGCCAGCAAACGTAAGTGCAGAAACTGCTGCAAACGAAACTGCTGAACAACGCTCAGAACGCAGCGGCCGTCGTAACCGCAACAATCGCCGCGGCCGTCGTGACCGTGATGAAAATGCAGCTCGCGACAGCAATCGTCCTTTTGTGCCGAATGAAGAAATTAACGCAAATCAAGCTAACGTAACTGCCGAGGTTCCAACCCAGATAGCAGTTAAGGCTGAAAACGTTGCCCAAGCTCCGGTAGAAAAAGCAGTTGCAGCAGAATCACCTGTAGAGGCAAAAACAGCGGCTGTAAGCAAAGAAGTGGCTATTCAGGATGCTACACCTGCACCGGCAGCCGAGTCCAAAAAAGCCAGGCCAGCAAAAGGTGCCGCTAAAAAAGCGCCTGCGAATAACGCTGCCTCAGATGAAAATGCAGAAGCAAAAGCCGAACCCGCAACTGAAACAACTGAAATAGCTACCGATGCTGTTGAGAAAGCAGTAAAAGGAGATAAGAAGCGCCCTGCCCGCCCACGTAAAGCCAAAGCAGAATCTGCCCCGGTAGATTTGGCTGCAGCAGGTCTGCAGTTAGTGGAAACCAAGGCAGATGCTGCTAAAGCTGCTGTGCCGGTAGTGGAAGAAAAACCCCGCACACCTCGCAGAGCCGCTTCATGGCAAAAACAGGCTAAGGAAACAGCCGCAGCTGAACCTTTAGTCATGGTTGAAACGCAAAATAAATAAGTTGATTTAAATAAAAAAAGCCCGAGATCTTCGGGCTTTTTTTACATCTGCACATTCATAATAAAAGGTGATTTGATGAATGAATAAGCTGTTTTTTTATATTTAAATTAGCGCTATTATAGTAGTGTGAATCATTCATAAACGCATAGGAGGATATATGTCAACACATACTTATAAAGTAATCGAATTGGTCGGATCTTCACCAATCAGTTCAGACGACGCAATTCAGACAGCCATCACCAAAGCGTCTCTCACATTAAAACACCTGAACTGGTTTGAAGTAGTGGAAACACGTGGCCACATTGTTGATGGCAAAGTCGCTCACTTTCAGGTCACGATTAAAGTAGGCTTTAGAATAGAAGATTAATGTCTTTTTGCTAAACCTATTGCTGTTCACTGGATAGTGAATTAACTTACCCTTATGCGTGCAAGTAATATCACCAAAAAACGCATATTTATCAACACATCCCGATGTCAGCACCATACTGAGAGCCACATTAAGACCAAATGGTGCAAAAACAATACAATCTATAAATAAAAAGAGGCACCTTAAGGTGCCTCTGCCGCAATCCTGCTAATGCTGATAATTAATGTTTGTGTTTATTTTTATAATGTCCGTAAGCATGGCCATTACCTTTTTGCTTCTTTTTACCGGATAATGAATCATCATAATACACCGTGCTGCGGCTACCACCGGATCTTTGCACTGAAGTACCGCGTCTATTATCCGGCTCGGCAATTGCCTTGCCGATAGCCGCGCCACCCGCACCACCAAGACCAGCACCCACAACAGCACCTGTACTACCGCCAACTTTCTGCCCGACGACAGCCCCGGTAGCACCACCAGCGGCACCGCCAATAATTGCACCCGTGCGTGCTTCACCTTTAGTGGTAACAGCACCGCCTACACCTCCACCAACCGCTGCTCCGACAATCGCCCCCGTATTGCCTCCAACAGCCTGACCAACCGCAGTACCAGCTGCAGCACCTACGCCACCGCCAACTGCTGTTTTGAGAGTACTATTCTCAGCAATTGCATGGTTGGCAAACATAAAACCTGCCAATAATGCTGCATATACATTTAATTTCATTACATTTTTTCCTTTACAGATTAACTTGCCATTTAATGAGAAATATTCACACTAAATAGTCATTGAAACGCATTTCATATTTAAGCGCAACGAAGATTATAGTGTTTTTTTAATGCTATAAAAAAGAAGGTTATGATAGCTGCCATACTCATGTGCGGGGACCGAAAAAAGTAGACTGATTTTACAGACTGTTCTATCAACCATACAAAATGACTTACCTAGCACCTGCGCAAAGTGAGCAATCATCCGATCGAAGCGCCTTGATGTAAACAGCTAATATAATGGCTAAAGGCAGATGAAATATTAGCCAGGTCTCGTTAGGGTTTTTTAATATGTTGTTTCCATCAAAGGACAGGCCTACTGCTCCGGCAATAAGCATCCATGCAGCCCAGGGTATTGTTTTTAAACCAAAGTATATAGCCCAGATAACGACTGACAATAATGAGATCAGCCCTATTAATCCATATTTAAAGAAATAGGCTATAAAAATATTATGTGCGTGTGATATCTGCAACCCATCTTTAGCAATGTATTGAAATGTATGAAGATTGCCGCAACCGATAACGATTCCGCAATCATATGTAGCTAATATATATGCATTCCATATTTCCAGCCTGTAACTATCGCCTCTTTGAATGATCGCAGCACCAGTATTTGTATTAATCAGGATTAGAGTCATTACAAATGCCAATAATAGAAATAAGCCAACAATAGTGTATTTATATTGATTATTAACCACTTTAATATTCAATAAGATAAGTCCAAGAATTGCGCCCCAGATCGGAATAATGCTTCGCGACTGTAAAACTAACAGACTGAATAAGAGTACAAAAAAATGGGCAAGCATTAATGTTCTGTATTTTTGGAGTTTTAGGCTTAGTGCCGTTATTGTGGCCAACATTATTGCCATAAAGTCTGTTACAAATATCGGATTGCTGATTTTTCCACTCAGGTGAACAAGGCGCTGGCCTAAACTATATTCATTTATTTGGTTTTTTAATATCATGTTGATTAGTATGTAAGCAAATGCCATTGCCAAAAAGAACCAAGCGATAGCCCAGATGTTTTTTAGATTAGAGACATCCAGCCTGCTTACCGAAAAATAAAACAAGATAATTATCCCGATATGCTTAATCTGTTTTATTAGGTCATGATGTAAGGAACTGGCTAGCAGGATCACGATCATTAAGGGTAATAATAATTTCTTTGCATCGATATTTTGATATTTAGATATTTCTACTTGGCTTATTAAAAAAAGTGATGGAAGCGCAATCATGCAATAAAACAGAATACTCACCGATGATGAATTAGGTAATATAAAAAAACTGCTAATCCAAATAACAAAAATACCATTCCAGTATCTTTTATCTTTTATTAAATAAATAATGCCTTTTCCAGATTCATTCACTGAGGTTACTCTCAATCAGATTTAAAAAATCTTGGCGATATTTACTGATCGTATGATTCTGTAGTACATAGCTAAGGCAATGACTTCCCTTCAGTTCTAATTCAGATTCATTTAAATCTAAATACTGGCTGATTGCTTCCGCTAATGACTTAATGTCTTTAGGCAATACTGCTATTCCACCTGAGCCGGTTATAAGCGATCGCATTGCAGGAATATCAGACGCGATGATAGGAAGACTACCGCACATACCCTCCAGCAAAGCCAAGCCCAAACCCTCTTGAATGGATGGCATCGCAAAAATATCAAAAGCTTTAATATAATGCGCTGCGTTTTCTTTCGAACCTAATAAATATACCTTGTGATTAATGTTCAGATTATTGATTAACCTAGTTAACCTGTCTCTTTCCTTACCTTCGCCAATAATAGCCAGAATGGTGTTAGGATATTTTTTCTCAATCGATGCAAAGGCTTGTATTAAATATTCATGCCCTTTCACCCTGACTAACCTACCGACAGCCCCTATGATTTTTGTATCTAACGGAAGACCTAGTTCACTTCTAGCTTCGTTTTTAGTCAGCATGCGTCCAATTAACTTTTGAGTGTCAATCGCATTGGTAATAGCATATGTATTGTTCTGGTTAAGACCGCACTTGTAATTAATTAACACTTCTTTCACTGCATCTGACACACCTACCAAACGCCATTTACTATCTGCAAGAAATCGCACTTGATGTCTGCGATAGCTTCTCGCGTACTCATCCATTACATGTGATATTCCTATACATAATGGAATTTTTAATAGCTTATTAAGCTGAAGCATAGGGCTTACCGTTTTAAATCTATTACAAATCACCACATCATAGTTTTTGCTTCTGCAATGTTTATAGATCTCATACAGTAGCTTAATTCTTAAACCTTTAAGATCACTACGCTTAAAGTTGAAGTAATGAGAATTTGCTGCGCGGCTCTTATGTCCAGTAGCACCAGGATTGCCATATAAGTATCCTGATGTTACTTCATATTTATCCTTAGGAAAGGCATTGACTATTTGTTCGGCCAAATCAGAAGTGTCGTCAGATTTAACATTATAGAATGGCTGTAATTGTAAAATTTTAATTAATTTTCCCATTATTAAATCATTAAAATTATCTTCAAATAAATGCGTTTGCATTACAGAAATAGCGTTAACCAACGGGATTGATCTACCGTTACTGTTTGCTATCGGCCAATACTGCATCATATACCATTGAAATATAAATGGGAAATTATTCCATTTATATTTCACAATAATTAACGCAATAAATTTAAAACGCTCGTAATAGCTGCAGAGAAATTAAAACTGGAGACTTAGGTAGATACCTTATTGAAGACCGTCACGGATACTGACACTAGATTTTTAGAATTAAAACTAGAAATACTTATAGTTGGATATTTAATTGTGGTGATTCAATTTCTGCTGACAGACAGTAGGAGAAACGCAAAAATTAAGAACAAGATGCAGCATATGCATCCAATAAGAATTACGCGTTGAGAGGCTATTTTTAAGAAAACGTTTCAACCCACATTATCTGTGGATAACCTTGTTAATCATCTTAGGGTAAGCCGCGTAAGTTGCTGTTCGGCTATCAATAATCAGTAATGGTGATTATTTAATGAATAATTGGGGTCAGAGTAAAATTAAACATCGCGGCCATTCTGATTCTTGCGCCAGCCGACTGGTCGCCCTCTTTTACCCTCAGTAACACGCCTCGCTGTTAATTGTTCAATTTCAGCTTTGAAGCGATCACTACCAAGTGCTAAACCTCTATTTAAAGACTTCCTGATATCATCTATCAACTTCCCGTTTATATGATGTTTAAACAATGTCCTATACTGTACTTGCCTTGTTTCAGCGTCCATACCTAGTGCTTGATACAAAACATGTGGCGTGCATAGCGTTGACTCTTTACCCAACGCATTAATCTGATAGCTTGACCATGGGTACCCAGATGGCTCATCTACCATATTAGCCCTAACCGGATTGAGTTCTATATAACGATATAGCTCCAATACATAACCCTCTGATTGAACCATGCAGGACTTATAACGCCCCTCCCAAAGAGTCCCTGTTCTTTGATAGGTATAGTTAAAGTACCGCACATATTGACGACCTACAGACTGCATCATACGGCTAACGCCTTCTGCCGTTTTCGGTGTACAAAGTATATGGACATGGTTTGTCATAAAGACCCAAGCATGAATTGCAACTTCATGTTTCTTTGCATACTCTTTTAACCAACCTGCATACGCTATAAAGTCCTCTTCACTACTGAAGCATGCTTGTCGATTATTTCCACGATGAATGATGTGTTGTGGGACACCCTCTAGGTAAACTCTTTGCAATCTAGCCATATTCTTACCGTTGTGAGTGATAAACCTTAATTATTGCAACTTAATCTTACTCTGACCCCAATTATTTCTTACTCTGACCCCAATTATTTCTTATCATCTGAACTGGGTTACCATTGAAACCAACGATATTGGGCACTAGGTCGGCATCAGAGTTTTTATAAGGAGTTATCTGTTTAGTGACCTTCTGATTCCATTCGTCGTTTTCGTTCCAACTCCACACCCCACTTGGTGTAATCGAAAATCAGCTTATAAATCGAATAAGCCAATATTGCACAAGTAAAAAGAAAAAGTTTCATTGCGCCTGTGACGGAATAACTAACAGCGGCGCTATATGGGTTAAGTTTTAAAGAAATACCCACTATGCATAATCTAGGCAAAAATCCTCGCCAGCCATAGCCAATAAAAAGATTCGCAATAATGGTTAGAAATACGACCATAAGGCGGGCACCAAATGAAATTAAGTGCTTTTTAAATTTGTAGCAATAATTTAAATCCATTATTTACCTATAATTTTTCAAAAAATTCATTATGAACTCTTTTGAGTTTGTAATACTTTTCACTACAAATTTACGTTCTTCTACAGCTTTCACCCCTGCCCCAAACCCCGCACCAATTTCACCTTGCGTTATCATGCTGTCTTGATGATCTACATCTTGATAGTAATTGTTAACAGTATAAGTAGCAGCAACGTTAGAACTTGCACCAATAGCCGCTTCCGTGGCGATTCCTCCCCAACCACTTCCACTATATCTTCCCAAAACACCTTCAAGCACACCATAGCCTGCATTAATTACCAGCTCTGCCGGATATTTAATTTCACCATACTTATCAAATTGGCTATAGGCATTTAATCCCGTATTGGTTGCCGTACTCACAACAATGGAATTCCCCAGTGATATGCCTTGTGCAGCTGTAGCCGTAGCACCACCTAGTGTGCCTATCACATACCCTGCCGCCAATGCGTCTTGCCCATTTTGTGCGTATTGTTCAGGCGAAACAACATTTGAATTAGCCACGCCAATCGTTGCGCCATTGGTTGGCACTAGAGCAAGCTGTGCTGCAAGCATTTGATTGTAATTTTGCTGGCCAATACCTTCGTCAGACATGTTGATTTCCAACAACATCGAAGCAGCTTGTCTTACCATAAAGCTTAGATTGGGGTCTAACACAGCTAATGCAATTAAATCTATCGTGCCTGCATGAGCTGCCTCGTACAGAGTTCTATTGCTTAAATCACTGCCATCTCTTGAATCACTTAACATGATGGCATCTCTTAATAAATTATTGATGCATTGGCTAGTTTTGCATTCTTTTAATTTAACAGTTAATGCGCTGACTTCATTATGCGTCAAATAATTATTCGCCGCCTCACTCAAGGCAGTACCAGCACCGCCGGTGCCACCCATGGCACTACCAATCGCGGCGGCTGTTGCCTGCACCAATGCCTGTTTTAGCGTTACCGGGATATCCAGTTTGGCAAGTTCTTCACCAATCATCGGGATGGTAATAGCTGAAGTACCTGCACCGATTGCACCTTGCAGATTGCCAGTTAGTCCACCAACAACGGCATGTAAGGCAACTCTGGCATAACCGCCATCTTTCCATGCTGTATTCAAATCGCTAGCGTCATTGATAAGTTGTTGACGTTGTTCATCATTGAGGCCGTTATTGAGGTCATTCGCTTGAATGAGCATATTTGCCGCTTCTTGCAATTTAATGCTGGCATAATCCCCGACAGCTTTCGGCGCTACCTGGCTAAATGCCTGTGTAATCTGTACTTGTGCATCGAGTTCACTTTGCACTTGTGTCTGATCAAAGACCGGCGTGAGCGTGCCGGCCAGGTTGTTGCCTTGGCTGTCTACAGCAGTGACGGTAGCATTACCATCTGCATCAATGCTCTGCTGTGTGGCGGCATCGCGGTTAAGCATGGCAACCGTGGTGTTAGCATCTTGCCCGGTCATGGTTTGTTGTTGTGTGTCGCTGGTAATCTTGACAGTGCCGCCGCTGATAGCGCTAACGGTGGCGCTGCTGCTGTCATCACTTAGTTCCGAGAGGCCGGCACTGGCGGTAGGCGTATTTCTGAGCCCTTTGCCACCCGGTTGTTGGGTTGTGCCTACGCCAGCAGCTACGCTGTAACCTTCCGCCTCATACGCCGCACTGTTCTCAATGTTACTGGTGGTGAGCGTTTGTGTAGTAAGGCTGTTTTTGTTGTCCTGAATGGCTTTATCTGTGGAAGCGATTGCGGCACCGGACAGGTTGGTATTGCCGTTGACATTGACCTGGAAGCCTTCATCACCGGCAAAGATGCCGGCCTGTTCATTCACACTGGCGTAGTTGGAATTAATATTACTGTTGGCGCTGCTGATGCTGCCACCCCAATTGGTGCCGGTGATCGGTACCGTGACACTGATGCCGGCACTTTCTTGTTGGCTGTCGTAGGTATTGCTGTCTTGCAGGCTTTCTATATTTAGGTTGCCTTGTCCGCTGGTACCTACATTGGCAATCACCTGGTTACCGCTGACCTGGGCGCCGATCAGGTTGGTATCAGTGCCGCTGTTGAGAGTGACGGTGTCACCTTGCTGGTTACCGCCTTGGATTGTGGTTTCAGTCCAGGTCACGTCATTACCGTCAGCGTTACCATTGCCACTGGAAATACCGGCAGTAATACCAATGCCGGCATTGGCACCTAGGTTGACACTTACACCGATACTGGCGGAGCTGTTTTCGTTCTCGCTATCGAGTGCTTGGATATTCTGCGCTGCTTGCAGGTTGAGTTCATTTTGTGCGGTAAGCGTGACGTCATGTGCGGCGGTGATTTGTGAGCCGGTTATGTTGATGTCGCCCTCCGACCTCTCCCCGGAGGAGAGGGAACCTGTAGCGGTGATGTTGATGTCACCACCGGCACTGAGGGTGCTGCCGCTTGCCGCATTGACGCTTTGGCTGGAACTGGAGCTGGCTTCTGAGGTGCCGATAGAGAGGCTGACGTTGATGCCTCCGGCCTGATCGACAATGTTGCCAGCTTGTCCGGCCTGTACAGCATTGGCTGCATTGTTGATGGCAAGCGCGGATGTCCCTGCGGCCAGTGCCTGCATGCGCGGGTCACTGGTGTGGCTTGCAGCTTCTGCCATTTGATTGGCAGTTTGTACCGCACTGACGACCGGGTTACTGATGGCAAGCGTTATCCCCGTCTGTTCATATTCCATGCTCTGCTGATTAGCGTAGGTATCCGTTGCGGCATTGATGTCTACACTTTGTGCGGTGATGTTGATGTCGCCAGCTGGTGTGAGTACGTCACTGGCAGTTTGCGTGTATTGGCTGCCAGCATTGATGTTGACGTTGCCTTGCACACTGCCCACGGTGCTGCCAACGTTGATGACTTGCTGCGTGTCATCGGTCGTTTCAAGTGAACTGCTGCCGTAGCTGATACTGGAGCCGGAGGCGCTGAATCCGGAGTGTTCTTCCTCCGAGTAATGCGTTTCATCATGGGTGGCTTGGGATGACGTGATAGTGATGTTGTTTTGTGCGTTGAGGTTGACATTGTTGGTAGCGACCACGTTGCTGCCGGTAATAGTGATGTCGTTTTGTGCATTCAGGTTGGCGGTGTCAGCGCTGAAGGTGCTACTGATGACATCGGTGCTATTCACGGTGTCATGATGCATTCCCTGGCTACTGCTGAGGAAGCCGCTATGTTCATTCTCGCGGTAGGCTTCCATGTCGTAGGTGGCTGTGCCGGATTCTATGCTGAGGTTGTTGCCTGCCGTTGCGTTCAGCGCACCTTGTTCGCTGGTGACATTGGCGGCATTGGCAGTGAGATCGTTACCGGCATTGAGGATGATGTCACCCCGGGTTTGAATGCTGCTGCCTACTTCGGTGCTGGTGTGTTTGCTGCGCCAGCTATGGCCGTTGTTGCTGACGCCTTGTCCATAGCTGTCACTCGTTGCAGTGATTGTGCCCAGGTTGAGGTCGTTGCCGGCATCGATGACCGTAGTGCCGCTGCTGCCGCTGTTGATGATTCCCGCTGCATTCAGGTTGATGTTATTACCGGCGCTGGCCAACAGTAGTCCGTTAGGATTGGTGACATACAGCCCGGCCACCCGGTTGACCTGGGTCAGGCTGGCTGTGGCACTGACATTACCGGTATATTGCTGCATGCTGGTGGTGTTGGTAGTGCCGCTCAGGTTAATATCCTGTTCAGCTTGCAGCACTAGTTGATTACCTGCCTGTATGCTGCCGCCTATCACGTCGATATTATCGGCGCTGATGGTGACGATATCTCGGCCGGCAATGCTGCCGCCGTTGGTGAGGTTGCCATCAATGTTGAGATGAAGGGTCTGTCCGGCAAGCAATGCACCGCCGGTGTTGAGGTCACCACTCTGCGGACGGATATACACTTGTGGTACCAGTGCCTGTACTGTCGTTCCATTCACGCTGTTGTTGCCAACTTGTTGGCTTACTACAGCGGGGATGCCCCCTGCGGGTACCGCGAGCGTGACGGTTTGTTCTACGAGCCACACGATGTCACTGGTGAGTTGGGCGATCTGCGCTGCGGTTAAGGCAATACCGGGAACCAACTGGTAGGTTTGGGCAAAAGTGGCGCCTGCGTTCATCAGGGCCTGGTATTGCGCTTCTTCATTGCTGTAACCGGTGAGGAAGCGTAGCCCGGTGAGCTGGGCGATCTGTTCACGGATCAGGCGTTGTTCGTAGAAACCGTCACCTAGGCGTTTGGTAACGGTAGCGGGGTCATAATTCAGGGCGTTGAGCATGTAGTCACTGCTTAACCAGGTGCGGTAGTTGGCAAAACGCGGGTTGGTTTCTACATAGTAGCCGGCGCTTGCATTGGGGTTGGTGTGGAACAAGCTGTTATTGGGCACGGTCACCGGTGACAGGGTGCTGATGTTGACATCGGTGATCGGGATCAGCGGGCTATGCTCGCGGATGGCGATGTTGTCGATACGGTCAGTGAATGTGCCGGTGAGGCTACCGCCGGCACTGATAATGCCGGGTTCGGTACCTATCAGTTCGCTGGTGCTATTGCTGGTGATAAAGGTGCCATGATCACGGTCTACCCAGTGCAGTACGTGTAGTGATCTAATGGTATCTGTTTGCAGGTAGAGTTCTGCACCCAAGTTGGTAAGGCTGCTGCCGGTAAGGGTAAAGTCGCTACCGCTCTGTATTGTACTGTACTGGTTATTAATCGTATCCGCATGAATGGTCGCGGTGCCGGCGGCGGATATCATACTGGCGGGAGATAAGCTGGTGACTCTGTCTACATAGTCGGTACGCTGGATGGCGATGTAGCCAATGTAATCACATTCAGTATCACGGCATTGCTGGTTATAGGTCTTGAGCGGAAAGCTCTGGCTGGAAAGTGACTGTGCCATGGTGGTAATGTATTCGGGATGATCAACACTGATGGCATTCAGCAGCAGGTTCCAGATGTTGATGGAATCTTCATAGACACTGAGCGGCTGAGCATCGACCAGTGCCACGAGCTGGCTTCGGTAACTGCTATCCAGGGTGCCGCCCAATAAGGTGTTGATACTGTTGAGATAGCGGTCGCGAACGGAGTTGCGCCAGAATAGCGGGTTGACTTCATCATAAGGCCAGAAGAACTGTAAGGCAGGGTTATATTGCAGCAAAGCCAGATCATCCGGCAGTATGGTGCTGAGTTCACGTGTAATGACAAAGTCGTTCCTCTGGTTATTGATGGTGGCAACGTTGAGGCGTAAATTGCCGAGTGCTTCAATCGAGGCGCTGATGTTATTCAGCATCACAGTCTGCGGCACACCTGCTGCGACAGTGGCCTCATGGTTAGCATCCAGTAATCCGCCGATGGCCATGTCGCCAGCACTGAACAGCAAAGCGCTATTGCGGTTATTGATAGTCTTTGCACCAATGTCCATGCGGTTGCGGGCGGCAATGACAGGGGCAGTGGTCACCCCGCTGACAGTTTCATCCAGGTTGCTGAGCATATCGGCGGCAATCGCGACATGGTTTCCAAAGATAGCGCCGGTACCAAGGTTGTTAAGCGTGCCGGTATTGATGAAGGTATCGCTGCCATCAATCAAACCGCGGTTGGTCACTGCACCGATTGCTGTGCCGGTACCGCCAGTAGTGTCTATGTAGGTATTAAGGCCGCTGAGTTCGCCGCTTACAGTGTTATCAATGTTGGCAGCGTGAATGGTGAGGGTTTGCCCGGCCAGTATGGCAGATTGATTGAGCAGGTTGCCTACAGTGCTGAGGCTGAGGTTGCCGTTGGCTTGCAGTGCCCCGCTGGCAGTGTGGGTGTAACCCTCGATGAGATTTACTGTAACATCACCGCCTGCCAGTATCTGTCCGTCACCGCTGAGGCTAATGGCATTGAGATCAAGTTGCTGCCGGCTGATGATACGGCCGCCAGTGTTGTTGATATGATCAGCCTGGATGCTGGTTTGGGTGACTCCGGCTAGAGTGTTGCTATTAGTCAAATTGCCGTTAACGTCCAGCATAAGGTTGCCAGTGCTGGCAGAAATTACGCCGGCATTGCGCACACCCAAACCAGCTTCAGTGCCGATTAGAATAATCTTGCCGGCATACATGCCACCCAGTGCTGCCACATCGAGTGTAAATCCTGAAGCAGGTGCCGGGCCACTGCCTGCGATTATCGTGGCTTGAGTATTGGCAGCATTGACTTGATTGGCACCGGTAGTGATTTTTAAATCATTCGCCCAAATGCCGGCATTCACTTCTACAGCACGGGCGATAATGTCGGTGTAATTACTACGGCTGGCATCCAGGCCATTGCCCCAGATGTTAACGGTGCCGCCGGTGACGCGGTAACCAGTGAGATCGCCGCCGCTTAAAATTGGCGTGCCGGTAGTGAGTACGCCACGGCTGGCGTTAATGAAGCCACAGCCGTTACAGCTAATGCCGTTGGGGTTGGCAATGATGAGTTCGGCACGGCTACCGGCAATTTCCATATAACCGTTAAGGTAGCTGGGGTTGCTGCTGTTTATTTCATTCAGAATGATACGGGCGCTACCGGTGGCAAGCCACGGGTTGCCTTGTATCCAGCCACCGAGTTCGGTTTGTACATTGGTACGACTGTTGTTGAAGATCATGCCTTGCTGTGGAACGTTAAGAGTTTCGTAAACGTTACGCGAAACGCCGGCATAGCTCGGGGTCTGGATGTTGACGACTTCGACCCCATTCGGAGCGCTCAGTACTGTCGGGCGCTGGTTGCCGGGAACGTTAGTGGCGGCTTTGGCTTCTGCATGCGCACTATTAATATTAGTGGGATTAGGAACGATTACCACTAAACCCATAGCGCACATGAGGGAGAATGCCAGTGGCCTCAGGGTTACGCTGATACCGCTTTGGGCTTTTGTAAACGTGGTATCAATCTGTGAATTGTTAGTCGATTCCGCACCAGCCATATGTGACTTGACAAACTCGGCGACAACCATCATCAAGCCACGGGCAACGTTGAAGGTAATGCGGAAGCGGTTTTTATTCATGGTTGTCTCCTAACTTAGAACAAATGGGATTTAGCATGCTTACGATAAATATTGAGATGAAATAAATTTTATACTTACCTAATCCAGACTTGTTTCAGCTAGAAATTGACTAAAGCACTGATTCACTATGATTTCAGCACTTGCATCGACAGCTTTGTAGTTTTCTGCTTTCCACTGCTCAAGTGGCATCTTTTCTTTTGCTGAACTGCTACAACTAACCGTCTTGATTGCTTTCTGCTTGCCATCTTTTTGTTCCAACAAAATCACTTGCAAGTTGTAATTCAACGCATAATCTTGACTGGTAAGGAATGACACATACCCTAACTCCCATAAAGGTGTATTCACTGCAATAGTCAACGCCCGATTGCTTGGTGTAGTCGATTGCACTTTACTGCCAAGATAATCTGAGATTTTCTTTGCAAGTGCCAGATCAGCGCCTTTACCTGCACTTACTACATAACTATTGGGTAAAGCTTGTTGTAAGTTCTGATTAAAAGATTGCATAATCTGCATGTTAGCTTGCATTTCTTGTGCATTAACAGAGCCTGCGCCACTACCAGCGGCACTCGAAACAACTGAGGCCACTACAAAGTTACCAATAGCCTGTGCTTTTGTTCTTTCTGCAAGCTGTGCAGGTTTAGCGATAGGAGCCACGACTACATTGCTATTTAATATCGCTTCTCTCAGTGCATTTTTCGGTGTTACCGGTGTTGTTGAACAGGCTGCTATTGCAAATGCGAGTAAGACTGATAGTGTTAATTTAAATATTAGTGTTTTCATTACCGAACTGTTCCTATTGTTAAATTTAATAAAACTAGTGTGTATTCATCTAATACGCGTAATTAAAGCTGAAGCCCGCGACTGACTCATACGTCGCAAAACCTTGCGGTTTGTTGATGGGCTTGCCCACAAACACGTCGTAACTCAGGTTGCCGAAACGCGGTGACCCGATACCGCCCCTTAACCCCAGCACTGTGCCTGCCAGATACTTACCAATCAGATATTTGGAGGACTGCCCGCCTACTTCACCGTAATCCAGCCCCCAGTAAACCGAGTGTCCGCTGGATGCAATCGGTGCGATCAATTCATTACGGATCAGCCAGCCGTGATCGGCGATGAGTGTTTGCTGTCCGTCAAAACCGCGCACCGTAAATCGGCTGCCAATGCTGAATCTGTCTTGCGGGGTAAGTGGCGTGTAGTTGGTTTGACCACGCAGATTGGCCGTATATTGCAGGGCTTGGCTGCCCCATGGCGCATTAATGCTAAAAGGGATACTCAGGTTTAAGTCACCGAGCAGCATTTTCATGCGCGAAGTACCTTCGCCGGAACCTTGTTCTGGTGCTTGAATAGCATCTTCCGCACCGGTGCCGCGCCGGTAAGCCAGGTTGTAATCCAGAATCGCAGCTCCCAGATACCAGCTTTGGTTAAAGCCCAGCTCCCAGCCGGCGGTACGGCGGCGCTGCACTTCAATTTCCGTATCGTCGATATAGTTTTTGGATTGGCGCAGAAAGCCACGCAGAGACAGATTGGTTTTATTGATACTGTTACGATAGACCAAGCGGTTTAATTTTATTTCAGAGTTATGTGATGTGCCGCTATAGGTATACTTCTGTGATGCACCGGCGACTTCCTGATGATAATCACTATCGGAAATCGTAGTGCTTAACAGCCAGTAGTCCCATGGAATGGAGTAATGCGCGGCATAGCCTTTGGTGCCTCGTTTACCAGAATCGCCGCCACCCAGGTCATGGTTGTAGTCCACATAGAACATGTCACTGAATGCAAGCAGGTTATCACCGGACAATGTTGTGTTGCCTAGATATTTACCGGTGGAATTGAGGCCGCTGTCATCTACACCTACAGATATGCGTAGGGGGAATTTCTGCTGGTAACGAACAACTACATCACTCTGCCCGGGCTTGTTTTCAGAGGATGGTTCAATCTGTATATTGGCATCTGCCGTCGGGACACGCTTTAAATTCTCCAGCGTTTGCTCAATGTCGCGCAGGTTGAGTATATCGCCTGCATTGATGGGTGCTGTATTCCACATGCTGATGCGCTTGCTGGAATCTGGCGTGAAACGTATTGCGCCGACGTGCCCAGGAATAACGGTAAATTGCAATAAACCGGCTTTTAAATCCTGTGGCGCAGCCAGTACGCGCGTAGTGACATAGCCTTTGGCAATGATGGCATTCTGCATGCGATTCATCACGGCATTAATGCCCTGCACACCCAGGCATCTACCTAATATTGACCTAGCTGCTGTTTCATTTTCTGGTCGCGTGTTGTTAGATAAAACCTCATCCAAGGCAAATTGAAACTTGGCGGCATCATCGCCAACCAACTCAATGCTATTGATGGTGAAACAAGGGGTTTCGTTGTCTGGAATCTGTACAGAGGCTTTTAACGAAATTTGCTTTAAAGCGTCTATGTCATCACGCACATCCGGCTTGATTTCCTGCTGCTGACGCAGAGACTTCAATATCTCCTGCTGGCGCTGTTGTTCTTGTGACTCAAGCTGTCGTTGTCGAGCTTGCTCAGCCGGGGTCGTCAATGCCGGATCAATTCCAACCGCACTGACTTGGGATGATGCAATCATTAAAGCAGACAATACACAACCAGGAAGCAATTTTCTTATAGTCATATTGTTTAATTTTTATTGATTATTGATTGCCTATAATGCGCAATTGCTTGAATGCAATTGAATATTGGCTAATACCGCATCATATATGACTTTATATAAAATGGGAAATTAATCCATTTATATAGAAAATAATCAAACTTATTTTTAAAAAAATCTGCAAAAAAACAAGTGTGATTAAACAAAAAATTTGCGAAAAAAATCCTGCCAAGGTCAATTTAAATGGCTTGCTGGGGATTATTAATTAGACGTTACCAAAGAAATCTGGTTGAACAATAAGGCTAAGGATGGTGAGTAAACTGTGAAAATTACAATGTATATTGCTATTAGCTCACAAGTTGTAATGCGTAGATGGTGGGTAATACTTAATCTTTTCTGCGTGTACGCTGACGCGTACTCAAACCGTCATTAAATGCTAAAGCACATATAAAATCGTATTCGAGCAATATCACCGGCCAAGAGAAAATATGGATTTACTACAGAGCGTAGGCCCGGACAGGCTGATTAATCAAGATATTTCATAACCCACATTATCTGTGGATAACCTTGTTAATCATCTTAGGGTAAGCCGCGTAAGTTGCTGTTCGGCTATCAATAATCAGTAATGGTGATTATTTAATCAGAGATAAGAATCTGCAGCATGCATTTCCAATAGCTGCCAGCCATTAGGCAGAAAAGGCTTATTTAAAGCGGCGGAACGATCCAGTCACTACGCCCCAGATTTCAAACTGCATCTCTTCTGTAATTTCAATTGGCGAATACTCACCGCTTGAGTTCGCAGGCAGCAGCCTGGGAGCGCCTGATTTATGGCGGCCCAGGGTTTTAATCGTGAATTCGCCGTTTAAAACAGCCAGTACAATATCGCCCACTGACGCGAGCTTAGAGCGGTCAACAACTGCTTTGTCCCCAGGCAGCAATCCGGCATCGATCATGGAGTAGCCCTGAATCGTGACGAAAAAAGTGGAATCTTTACGGTCAATCAGAAACTCGCTTGGATCCAGACGTTTTTCTACATGCTCATCAGCCGGGCTGGGTAGGCCGGCTGAGACCTTGGAGGAATATAAAGGCAAAGGAATCGGCATCATCTCCATGCTGGGATATTCAAATTCACCGACACTGTCTAAATCTGTTTTCATACGCTTTTGCTGATAGGCTGTTAAGAAATTTTTAATTTTTGCAGTTTGGCTTGAAGGCACACGCAGCACGGACGTCGGCTCGCCAAACTTACCAGTACCGGGCTTTCGACCAGCACCTTCTCGCATACCGCCATGCTTGCCGTTTTTTTGATGATCAAATTCACTCATTTGATTATTGTAACAATAATAGCCGGGATTGAAAGGCAATCCTGAAGTTTAATTATCAACATCACATAAATCATCCATCAGAACAACTGGCAGGATAAATTTATCAGAACTTTTACTTTATTTTACGGCCTAATTCGATATGACTAATTAACGCTGGGCAATGTCCATCATTGGCGTGTTCACTTGGGTGCATTGCCTTGGTATACATACAAGGAGATGTGCCATGACCACGACTTCAGTTGATACCGTACCTGTCAGGTTAGAATTAAATGCACCTGTACCCGACTTTGATGCCCAGACAACCCATGGCGTAATCCGCCTATCGGAATGGGAGCAGGGTAAATGGGTGATTCTGTTCTCGCATCCGGCAGACTTCACGCCCGTTTGCACAACCGAGCTAATGGCATTTGCTACATTGCAGGATGAGTTCAAGCACAAAGGTGTAGCCTTGCTGGGCTGCTCTGTAGACAGTGTGTACAGCCACATTGCCTGGATGCGCAATATCCAGGATAAATTCGGGATTAACATCAGGTTCCCTATCATTGCAGATCTTGATCAGAAAGTTGCTCGCCTTTACGGCATGATTCACGAATTAAGCAGCAATACGTCCACTGTGCGCTGTGTATTTTTCATTGACCCCAAACGTATACTGCGCGCCATGATTTACTACCCGATGAACGTGGGCCGTAATTTTAATGAAATCATGCGCGTGATTGATGCGCTGCAGACAGCCGATGCCAATAAAGTGGCATGTCCTGCCAACTGGACCAGCGGCCAGGATGTGATTGTCCCCGCGCCGTTAACGTTAGCGGATGCTGAACTGCGTGCGGACAATACGGAATACCAGGTTTCAGACTGGTATTTTGCAATGAAAAAGCTGCCTGGCAATCAATTAAGCAAAGGAGCTAGACATAGCTGATGTCCTGCCATCCGCAATCACCATGGCAGAAATATACTGGCATGAGCAACGCCAAGCTTTAGGATGTCCCGCCATGCGTCCAGGGATATCTTTATCCTGATACATTAGCTGTAACACCTTAATATTTAAGGAGACTCAAATGAACCGCAGACTATATTTCATGCTACCTGACGTAAAAAGCGCACACGCCATGCTTAACGACCTGCTACTGTCTCGCATTGACGCTAACCATATTCATTTCCTGGCAAAACCGGGCACCCCTATGCAAAACTTGCCGGAAGCCTCTGTTTCCGAACGTACCGACCTGATTGAAGGATGGGAGACTGGCATGGGCCTGGGAGCCCTGGTTGGACTCGCCCTGGGTTTTGTGGCGATCATGGTTCCAACCTGGTGGTACACCAAGCCCATACCTTTTGCTGCCACTATACTGATCTGCACTGCGGTAGGCTTTCTGGCTGGAGGCATGTGGACAGCGCTGGCCGCTACCAGTATTCCAAATAGCCAGCTGAAACAATTCGAAAAACAGATTGCCAAGGGACAAGTGCTAATGATTGTGCTTGCACCGTTTAATCGCCTGCAGGAAATCCGCAAACTGGTCGAAGATAAACATCCTGAAGCGGCATACAGCGGCATCTGGCCTACAGAGCATGTCATTTTCCCCTAGCAGGGAGGTATGCGCCATATACCCTGCAAGCACAGGTCACGGCAGGAATCGCCGCTCCGGCCGTGAGCGCTTATGCGTGCATGATGTGAACGCTAGGCAATATCCCACTCGGCTTCGGCATCGACCTCCAGCCAGCCATTGGTAACCCTGACCGGAAAAGTGCGCAGATTCTCATAAGCCGGCGCAGTCAATGCCTCACCGGTAATCACTGAAAAATGCGCACCATGCAGTGGGCAGATGATGTGATCGCCTTCCAGCTTGCCCTCGGATAGCTGTGCATATTCATGCGTGCATATATTCTCGACCGCGTAATAACGGCCGTTCAGGTTAAATACAAGAATCGCAATATCATTTGCCGTAACCAGCCGGAAACTGCCGGATGGAAAATCCTCTACCGAGGCAACATCAATCCATTCGCTCATATACCACCTCCTGAAATATCATCCATACGCTATAGCATGCCAAGTTCCAGTTTTGCCGCGTCTGTCATACGCTCCCGGCTCCAGGGTGGATCCCAGACCAGATCCACTTTTACATTATTGACTCCCGGCACACATGCCAGCGTCTCCTGCACATTCTGCGGAAAAGTCTGCGCTACCGGGCAATTAGGTGCCGTCAGCGTCATGCGAACATTCACGTTGCCTGCGGGCTGCACTTCCAGCGCGTAGACCAGGCCAAGGTCATAGATATTGACCGGAATCTCCGGATCATAAATCGTTCGCAGCATCTCAATGATACGCGCTTCCAGTTCGCTTTTATCCGGAAGCTGCTGTTCCTGCTGCTGATCACTGAATTTCTTCCAGTCAAACATCTCTGATCTTCCGTCAAATCCTATTCTGTAGTGACCGCTTCATGCGCATCTTCCAAAGCGGCCTTCATCGTATGCCAGGCCAATGTGGCACATTTCACGCGCTGCGGAAACTCGCGCACCCCCGCCAATGCTGCAAGCTTACCCATGTTATCTGCCGAAGCCTGCCCGGTGACCATATCATGGAACCTGCTCAGCAAGTCCAATGCTTCTGCTTTAGATTTCCCCTTGATGGCTTCGGTCATCAGCGAGGCTGAAGCCGTCGATATCGCGCAGCCGGCGCCCTCAAACCCGGCATTGCTGATAATGTTATTCTCTACCTGAAGATACAGCCTGAGCTGGTCTCCGCATAGCGGGTTATGTCCTGAAGCTATGCAGTTGGCATGGTCAGGCTTACAGAAATTCCGCGGCTGGCGATAATGGTCAAGAATCGTTTCCTGATACAGATCCCGCAGGTCGTTCATACACCGAACACCTCCTTGACATGAAATATCGCCGCCACCAGTTTATCCACTTCATCCTTCGTGTTGTAAAGCCCAAACGAAGCGCGGGCCGTGGCAGATAATCCAAAATGTTTCATCAGTGGCATGGTGCAATGATGTCCAGTGCGTATTGCCACCCCCTGAAGATCCAGTATCGAGCCGATATCATGCGGATGCACGCCTTCCAGCACAAATGACAGGATGCCGGTTTTTTCTAATGCATTACCGATGATGCGCACCCCGGGAATATCCATGACCGATTGCGTTGCATAACTTAGCAATGCCTGTTCATGCCTGATCAGTTTATCGAAACCGATATTCGACAGGTAATCTACTGCCGCACCCAGGCCGATAGCACCGGCGATATTGGGTGTACCAGCCTCAAATTTATACGGAATACTGTTATAAACAGTGCCGTCAAAACTGACCGAGCGAATCATGTCGCCCCCGCCTTGATACGGTGGCATGATGTCCAGCAAAGCAGACTTGGCATACAGCACACCAATACCTGTCGGGCCGTATAGTTTATGGCCGGAGAATGCATAAAAATCACAGTCCAGCTCCTGCACGTCGACAGGCATATGCGCGATGGCCTGTGCGCCATCAAGCAAAACCGGCACACCTCGGATGCGTGCCAGATCGATCATCGCCCGCACCGGGTTGATTGTACCCAGGGCATTGGAAACATGCGTGACCGTGACAAACCTGGTGCGCTCATTAAATAACCGGTTATAGGATTCGAACTCAAGTTCGCCGCTATTGCTGACTGGAATGATACGTAAAACAGCACCGGTCTGCTCGCACAATATCTGCCAGGGCACGATGTTGGAATGATGCTCCATTCTGCTCAGTATGATTTCATCACCGGCTTTAAAAAAGCTGCGGCCATAACTTTGCGCCACGAGGTTGATCGCTTCGGTTGTGCCGCGCACAAAGACGACTTCATTCGGGCTGGCTGCATTAATCAGGTGCTGTACTTTCACCCGCGCCGCCTCGAATGCCTCCGTCGCGCGCTGGCTCAGCGCATGGATGCCACGATGCACGTTGGCATTGCCATTGCGGTAATAGTGATTCTCAGCTTCAATAACAGTTAAAGGTTTCTGTGTTGTTGCTGCGTTGTCCAGATAAGCCAATGGCACGCCATGTACAGTAACCTGCAGGATAGGAAAATCGTTGCGCCAGAGCGATACCAGAAAATCATCCCCTGTCAGTTCCGCTGGCGGCATATGATTGCGGAAAGACTCATGTTCAGACGGGTTCATAGCAGCTCCTTCACGCGTTCACCCTGCGGCAGTCGATCCAGCAGCCTATGTTCGATGTGCGTCCGTAGAGATGCCACCTTAATGCGGACAATAATATCATCGGCAAAACCGTAAATCATTACCGAGCGCGCAAGGTCGGCGTCGATTCCGCGTGAGCGCAGGTAAAACAATTGATCTTCATCCAGCTGCCCTACTGTTGCGCCGTGCGTACATTTAACATCATCGGCAAATATTTCCAGCTGTGGCTTGGTATCGATCTCCGCATCCCTTGACAGCAGCAGGTTATGATTTTCCTGATGGGCATCACTGCCGTATGCCCTTGCATGCACCACGACCTTACCGTTAAACACACCATGTGCTGCGCCGTCCAGCACGCCGCGGTAATATTCACGGCTGACGCAGGATGCTGCAAGGTGGTCGATGCGTGTATGGTGATCCATGTGCTGACGCTCATTCAGCACATACAAACCATTAAGCGTGCTATGGCAAGCACGGCCTTGCTGTTTCACCGTGATATCGTTGCGCCCCAGGTGACAGCCTAGCGCAAATGAATGTGAGGTGAAGTGGCTGACTGCCGCCTGCTCCGCATGAATACCGCCGATATGTGCCGCCGCAGGGCCTTCTTCCAGCAGCTTGCAGTGTTCGATATTTGCACCGGCGGCAAGGTTAAGCTGTGTAACGGTATTGGTAAAATTATGCACATCCAGCGTCCCCATGTAATGCTCGACAATGGTGGCCTGGCTATTTTCACCGGCAATAATGATATTGCGCGGATAAATGGCTGCCCCATGCCCGCTGGCAATGAATAACAGGTAAACCGGTGTCTTCAGCACCACATTGGGCGGCACGATCAGCACTGCTCCACCGGTGGTGAAGGCATTGTTCAGGCTGGAAAAAACCGTATGCTCATGATGTCGCTCAAAAAACTTTTCAGGCAGACGGCTTCCGCTGTCCAGCAGTTTCGACAGGCTTTCCAGCCGCACACCTGGCGGTAGATTACCGACGGCAGACAGCAAGGCATCGTAATGACCATTAACAAACACCATCAGGTGCATGCCTTCACCAACCAATGTCCATGCCAGTAACTTGGCGTCAGACGATGGTTCTGGCGGAATCGTATCCGGTGCCAGTGAAGTGCGCCTGCCGATTGAAGCCACATCGGTATATTTCCACTCCTCATCACGCCGCGCAGGAAAACCATGCAGGAAAAAGCGCTCGAATGCAGATTGCCGCGCAGCCAGCACCCATGGCGTATCATAGCCGGCAAGCCTGTGCGGCACATGTTCCAGATCCATACTACGCCATGATTCAAGCTGCGCGCTCATTGTAATCTCCTAGGCCACCTGCCTTGCCGCTGCTTCAGCCTCTATCCAGCCATAACCATTTTTCTCCAGCTCGCGCGCCAGCTCGGCACCGCCGGATTTCACAATACGCCCGTGCGACAGCACATGCACGGCATCCGGCACGATGTAATTCAGCAATCTCTGGTAATGCGTTACCAGGATAATTGCGCGCTGCGGGCTGCGCATTTGGTTGATGCTGTCTGCCACAAACCGGAGCGCGTCAATATCAAGGCCTGAGTCCGGCTCATCAAGAATAATCAACCTGGGTTCCAGAATCAGCATCTGCAGAATCTCATTGCGCTTTTTCTCGCCGCCGGAGAATCCCTCATTCACGGCACGGGACAAGAACGATTCATCCATATCAAGCTGCTGCATCCTGGCACGCACCAGACCTAAAAAATCCATTGCATCCAGTGCCGGCAGGCCCTGCTGCTTGCGTATCGCGTTAAGTGCGGTTCTGAGAAACAGTGCGATGCTCACCCCGGGAATTTCCACCGGGTATTGAAAAGCGAGAAACAGGCCTTCACGCGAGCGCTGCTCCGGCGTCAGCTGCAGCAGGTCATGCTGCAGGTAGCGCACGCTGCCATCAGTGACGGTATAACCTTCCCTGCCTGCCAGCGCCTGTGCCAGGGTGCTTTTTCCGGAACCATTAGGCCCCATGATGGCGTGAACCTGACCAGCTTTGATATCAAGATCCAGCCCGCTTAGAATTTCTTTCCCATCAATCGCCACGTGCAGGTTTTTTACAGCAAGCATGATGACTCCCTTCCCTAGCCGGTACCGCCTTCAAGACTTACGCCAAGTAATTTCTGCGCCTCGACCGCGAACTCCATCGGCAGCTCCTGGAATACCGCCTTACAGAAACCGCTGACAATCATAGAAACCGCATCCTCCGGTGCAATGCCACGCTGGGTGCAGTAAAACAGCTGGTCTTCTCCGATACGCGAGGTTGAAGCCTCATGCTCAACTTTGGCGCTGGGGTTCTTTACCTCGATATATGGAAAAGTATGCGCACCGCACTTACCGCCCAGCAGCAATGAATCACACTGCGTGTAATTGCGTGCATTTTCAGCACTGGGCAGCACCTTGATCAGGCCACGGTATGAGTTCTGCCCGTGCCCCGCGGAAATACCCTTAGAAAGCACTGTACTCTTGGTGTTGCGCCCGATATGGATCATCTTGGTGCCGGTATCAGCCTGCTGAAAGTGATTGGTAAGCGCTACGGAATAAAACTCGCCCCTTGAATCATCGCCACGTAAGATTACACTCGGGTATTTCCAAGTAATGGCAGAGCCTGTTTCCACCTGTGTCCACGAAATATGCGAGCGATCGCCGCGGCAATCGCCGCGCTTGGTCACAAAATTATAAATGCCGCCTTTACCTTCTTTGTCGCCCGGATACCAGTTCTGTACTGTGGCATACTTGATACGCGCGCCTTTCATGGCAATTAATTCCACCACGGCCGCATGCAGCTGGTTTTCGTCGCGCATCGGCGCGGTGCAGCCTTCCAGGTAGCTTACATAAGCATCTTCATCTGCAATGATCAATGTACGTTCGAATTGCCCGGTGTTCTTGGCATTGATGCGGAAATAGGTAGAAAGCTCCATCGGACAGCGCACGCCCGGCGGGATATAGCAGAACGAGCCATCGCTGAATACAGCGGCATTCAGGCACGCATAGAAATTATCGGTATAAGGCACGACTGTGCCGAGATACTGCTGAATCAGTTCAGGATGCAGCTGCACGGCTTCCGAGAACGGGCAGAAAATAATACCGAGTGCAGCCAGTTTTTCCTTGAAAGTGGTGGCTACAGATACGCTGTCAAACACCGCATCTACCGCCACACCGGCCAGAATTTCCTGCTCTTTGAGCGGTATGCCCAGTTTTTCGTAAGTACGCAGCAGCTCCGGATCAATTTCTGAAAGGCTGCGCGGTCCCGGTTTATCAACCTTTGGCGCAGAGTAGTAATAAATACCCTGATAATCAATTGGTGCATAGCGCACGTTTGCCCAATGCGGTTCGTGCATAGTCAGCCAGTGCTGATAGGCTTTTAACCGCCATTCCAGCATAAACTCCGGTTCGTTCTTTTTGCCCGAAATCATGCGTATGGTTTCTTCGCCAAGACCGCGCGGAACCTTATCCGTTTTTATCGGCGTATAAAAGCCATGCCTGTATTCACGGCCTATCAGTTCATCCAATTGTCTGGTTGCAGTAGTCATACTGCCTCCTCAACCTCATCAGGAGACTTCGCTACCAGCCCCGTTTCTCCGCTGACCGGTTGAGCCTTCCTATTAAGTTGACTAATTCAGTATACTATTAGTTCCAGTCTTGTAAAGTACTCTGCTGCATCAGAACCTGCACGTATTTTCATTGCCATACTCCTGACGCGGCAATCGGCATGAAACGCAAAATAAAAGTCATTAAAAACCAAGGTGGCAGCCCTTTTAACACTGCCGGTTACAGACGCAATGCGCACTGAATACGGTAAACTTAATATCGTTAATGCACAAAAATAAGCGCTTGCTGTCATAATCGTTTAACTCGCTTTATTTTCTCTCATAGCTCATTTAGACTGCACATGGAAACTAAATACCTATCAATGCTCAATCAACAATCATGATAATCAATGACAGCCCAAAAGTATGTTTCAAATGTCAGGTGAGCGCCGTGATAGCGAGCATTCTTGTGTTAGTGCTTTGCCAGTATTTAATCCAGCTGCAAAGCCAAAAATATAAAGCTGATGAGCAGCTCAGGTCCGCCGTTTACGGCAATTTATTATGGTCTGAAGTCGACAGGGAGCTGAATTCCTTATTATTCATTTCCAACGGGATGGCAAGCTATATTAACGTCTACCATGACCAGCTGGATCCCAAAAAAATCAAGGCGATTCTTCAGGACCTGTGGCAACAGACCAAGCATGTACGTAATCTTGGCGTAGCGGTCGGTTATAAAGTTACTTACGTCTATCCTGAATCCACGAACCAGAAAATTATCGGTAAAGATTTTCGCCAAATCCCTCAGCAGTGGCCTAAAGTCAAACAGGCGATTGATACCCGCCAGGGCGTACTGGACGGACCGATAGAGCTGATACAGGGCGGCAGTGGAATAGTCTACCGCTACCCGATATTCATTGATGATAAATATTGGGGCATCATGTCCACGGTAATCAACACGGATGCCTTCCTGAAAGCGGCATTCAAGAACACGCCCAGTGACGTGCATGAGTTCGCGATCAGGATTGCCGGCAACAATAAAGTTTTTTACGGTGATCCTGGTTTATTCATGGATAAAGATACCTTTAAGCAAACGAGCCTGGTGCCAAACGGCAAATGGGAGTGGGCGATCAGGAACCATTCTTCCAGCTTTACGAACCAAATCATCTTTTACCAGATCGGCAGCATTGCTATCAGCCTGATATCAGGCTTTCTGGTGTATTTCCTGATAAAAGAACGCTACCGCCTGTCTGACGATGCAATGCTGGATAGCCTGACCGGCTTACCAAACAGAAGACTACTGAATGACCGGATGCAGGTAGCTTTTACCAGTGCCCAACGTTCTCAGAAACTGATGGCGATCATGGCGGTTGATATCGATTATTTCAAAAAAATCAATGACACTTATGGCCATGACTTTGGGGATGAAGTTCTGAAAATCGTCGCATTGGCGATAAAAACCACGCTAAGAGCAGGCGACACAGTCAGCCGCATCGGCGGAGATGAATTTATAGTCGTCTTGAAGGACTTGCATTCAGAAGAAAATATAGTCTCCATTGCCGACAAGTTAAAACATGTATTTACCCAGCCCCTGGTGATTCTAGGTGAAGAAATCTCCGTGCATCTCAGTATTGGCGCTTCTGTTTACAGGCCCGAAACTGCAGTCACCTTGAATCAGCTTAATAAAGAAGCGGACATTGCCTTGTATCAATCAAAAGCAAACGGCAGAAATACTTTTACCCTTTATCAAGAGTCTTAAGCAATGAGCTTCATGCCTGCCAGGCGGTATAGCCTTGCATCCGGATAAGCAATCAAGGCGGGAACCCGGAAAATCATGAAAATTCTGATGGGGACTGTGAAAAATGCCTGGTTCGGACGGGATGATTCAATCTTCATACTGAGAGATGAAGGAACGATTGATCATTTGTATATCCAGGTCTATATCTGTGCCATTGGCGGAAGAGGCGAGATTCGAACTCGCGATAAGGTTACCCCTATGCCACCTTTCCAGGGTGGTGACTTAAACCACTCATCCACTCTTCCGAAGACGCGCGCATTATAGTCCAAATCAATACAAAAATCTTATCTAATCTGCTTAAATTGCTGAGATATTTATGATGAGCGCTGAATAAACAGGCATGAATTATTCTTGATGATATTCAAATGTGGCCGTTTAATAAAGGTATATTTTATAACACACCCATATACTTCACCCCTGGCGCCATCTTGTCAGGGTTTATAATGATTGATCAACAAAATTTCTGTGTAAACTTTAGCCGTTACTCTACCTCATCCAGAATTTACGCAATTAAATCCCTTTAAAATCATAATGCTAATAGATGTCATATATAAGATATATAGATATTATATATGACTAAGTAAAATACTTAATTTTATGAAAATTATATCTATTACTTGATTTGAATCAGACTTATGTTTATTGTTTGTAAATGAATCTGCCTGCATATTTACCCCTTATAATTAAAAGGGTTAAGTCGTATATGAGGCTCGTTACTGATTAATCGGCGTAGCAGCATTTGAGCAGCGAATTAAAAAGCAATACTGTAGTTATTAATAGAAACCTAAGGAGTTAGCATGAGTTTAGATTTACTAAAAGGTCTTGGCGTAAACATACCTTACAAAGCTAAATACGATAATTTTATCGGCGGCAAATGGGTAGCCCCTGTCAAGGGAGAATATTTTGATGTCATTACCCCTATCACTGGCAAGCCGTACACGCAAGCTGCTAAATCAGGCGCTGAAGACATAGAGCTTGCTTTAGATGCAGCTCATGCCGCGGCTGATGGCTGGGCTAAAACTCCTCCGGCACAACGTTCTAACCTGCTGCTTAAAATCGCAGATCGCCTGGAAGCTAACCTACAGTTATTAGCAACGGCAGAAACTATTGATAACGGTAAGCCGATTCGCGAAACAGTCAATGCCGACATCCCGCTGGCAATCGATCATTTCCGCTACTTTGCCGGCTGCCTGCGCTCACAAGAAGGCAGCATCAGTGAACTTGATGAAACTACGGTAGCTTATCATTTCCATGAACCGCTTGGCGTTGTCGGCCAGATCATTCCATGGAACTTCCCGATTCTGATGGCCGCATGGAAATTAGCCCCTGCAGTCGCTGCGGGTAACTGTGTAGTCATGAAGCCAGCAGAATTCACACCTATCAGCATCCTGATTCTGATGGAAGTGATTGCAGACATTCTGCCGCCAGGCGTGATCAACATTGTTAACGGTTATGGCCGCGATGTAGGCGCACCATTGGCAAACAGCAAGCGTATTGCCAAAATCGCTTTCACAGGCTCTACCGCTACTGGCCGCGTAATTGCACAGGCAGCAGCCAGCAACCTGATTCCAGCAACACTGGAATTAGGTGGCAAGTCACCTAACATCTTCTTCGAAAACATCATGGATGCTGATGATGACTTTCTTGATAAAGCCGTTGAAGGTTTGGTGCTGTTTGCATTCAACCAGGGCGAGGTCTGTACCAGCCCGACACGCGCATTGATTCAGGAATCCATCTATGAGAAATTCATCGAACGCGTTCTGCCACGTGTTGCAGCAATCAAACAAGGCAACCCGTTAGACCCTAGCACCATGATTGGTGCGCAGGCATCTCAAGACCAGCTGAACAAGATCATGTCTTACATCGATATCGGCAGGGAAGAAGGCGCTAAAGTGTTGATTGGCGGTGAACGCAATGTTATCAGCGGCACATTTACCGACGGTTATTATGTTCAGCCGACACTGCTTAAAGGCCACAACAAAATGCGCGTATTCCAGGAAGAAATCTTTGGCCCAGTGCTTGCTGTGACAACCTTTAAAGATGAAGCTGAAGCATTGGCAATTGCCAATGATACCGTGTTCGGCCTGGGTTCAGGCGTGTGGACACGTGATGGCAGCCAGGCATACCGCATGGGTCGTGGCATCAAAGCTGGACGCGTATGGACAAACTGCTACCACGCCTACCCTGCACACTCAGCTTTTGGTGGCTACAAAGAATCTGGCATCGGCCGTGAAACACACAAAATGATGTTAGACCACTACCAGCAAACCAAGAACCTGTTAGTAAGCTACAGCCCTAAAAAACTGGGCTTCTTCTAACTTAATCGTGTTTGCAGCAATAGCGACCATGACCCCATGGTCGCTATAAACAACTAAAGAGGCGGCAATACCGCCTCTTTTTTTATTGAATAGGGAAATCCACCTTATGACAGATCGTATTTCTGCAACGCCTTCAGCTATAGAACTCATACAAAAACTTACCGCACAGTATGGATCACTTATATTTATGCAATCTGGCGGCTGCTGCGAAGGTAGCGGCCCTCTCTGCATGCCCGCCAATGAATTCAGGGCAAGCCCTTCAGACGTAATCCTTGGGGAAATTGCAGGTGCTGTTTTTTATATGAGTGACAGCCACTTCTCATTCAGTGAGAACACTCACACCATCCTCGATGCTGTACCGGGCTCCGGCGGCTCATTCTCGTTGGAATGCGGATCAGGGCTGGCTTTTATCACCAAAGGCCGCCTATTTACCGATGACGAATTAAAACTGCTCAAACCTGCTGCACGCTACGGATACTAATGCCTGACTTATAGTCTTTACACAGTTGAACTAAATGCTTATTTAGCATGTAGTTCAACCTGCTCACCTAATTAACGGCCATTTCCCTAAAATTATTAAAAATAAAAAAGGGAAAATTTACCGTTTTTATTTTTATTGTGTCATAATAAGCCCATGTTCATGCGTACTTGTGCATACAAATAGCGAAATTCGCAATCGATCAGGGATAACGCTGGTAGCAATGCTACTGCGCAGCAAACAAAACATATAAGGAATATTAAAAAGAAAAACAACTTTATAAAGAATTTTATGGTCTGGTCATAGGCCATAGAATCCTCGCTTCATGCGGGGCCCCCTTGAAGGTAGCTTCGGCTACCTTTTTTTTATGTATCAGGGTATCGCATTTCGATTACACAAGAAAATTAACGAAGTCCTGTGCGATTTAAACTATGTGTGTAAAAACAGCCGTCAATGCTGGAAAGCGCTCATGGTCAAAATAATGCCGCCAAAACTCAGCGACGCAAGCCAGAAGGTTGCTATGATATAAACATTAAAGCAACTCAAAATCAGCAATAAACTGTAAGAGTGACTGAATTAAACAAAAGGAAATATTTGGTGCCCGGGGCCGGAATCGAACCGGCACGCCCTTGAGAGGCGAGAGATTTTAAGTCTCTTGTGTCTACCAATTTCACCACCCGGGCAGATGGAAGGTGTTCATCAAATTGCGGTGCGTATTCTAACACTTACTGAGATTTTTTCATCATCATTTCACAGAAATTTTGATATTTTTTTAGATATGGCATCAAAAACGTATGCACATGGTTTGAATCAATGAAGTCAAACAAAAAAGCATGCCTACAAGTGAACCGCACCCCAAAAACTGAACACTTTATCCAGTTCATTGAGGTGCAGAAATTTACGCCTTAGTTAGGGTTTTGCCAGTGATGTGTAAGTGCTGCTTAACGGTTTTGCATTTGCCAGCAAAGCCTCTTTATCCACAATAATCTGCACGGGCGCTACAGCCTGGCACACATTCTCAGCATCCATATACTCTTCCCTGGAATATTCAGGCAAGTTACCTCGTGCCGCGCCAACTTTCCTTAACAGCTCACCCTGCCCCGCATACACACGGGCATAAGCAACCTGCAAATCATATTGTGTGTTCGCCAAACTTCTCTTGGACTGGAAATACTCATTTTCAGTATCAAGCAAGTCCAGCAAGGTGCGCTGACCGATGTCAAACTGCCTGCGGTAAGCTTCACGCGCGTTTTCAATAGAGGTCGTGTGTCGCTCACGATAGGTACGCTGCACAGCCAACTGGTTAATATCGTTATAAGCGATAGAAACGATCTGGCGTGCATCAACACAAGCCTTATCACGCAAATCACGTGAGCCATTCAATCTTTCCGCCGATTGCTTGACCAAGTTACTGTCTGAAAAACCATTAAACAGGTTAAAGTTCATCGTCAACTCTAACACGTCGGCCGCAGCATTGCTGTTTTCACCATCGGAACTGGTCCCAAGGTTTTTACGTGCCTGTAAATCCAATCTAGGCATATAACGTGCCTCGCTGGTTTTAATTTCCTTTTCTTTAGCCTGGATATCCTCCATAGCTGCAAGCAAGTCTGGATTCTGCAGATAAGCTAACTTCAATGCCTCGGATGCGCTAGGCTGAACACCGCCATTAAAAAACGTAGGCGCTTCCAGAGTATCTGGCGGTAAATCGCCATATAAACGCTGCATACGTGCGGTCACATCATGCAGGTTCGTCATTTCCGTCAGCAGGTTAGCTTCAGCCAATGCCAAACGCCCGCCTGCCTGCTCCAGGTCAACTTTTCTCGCCACACCGGCAGTCACACGTTCCTGGATACGGTCAAAAAGCTGCTTGTGTACAACATAATTATCTTTGGCAAACTGGATCAGTTCACGGTAGCGCAAGGAATCAATATAGGCGCGCATAAATTCCAGCGTAGTGTTTTGCATCGCACTCTGCAACTCGTAATACCTGACGCGGCTAGTGTGCCCCAAGCGCTTCACATCGTTGCTTGTTGCAAAACCGTCGAATATCATCTGCCTTAAAACCAGCTCATTATTCATGCGGGGTGTAGCCGTGCCATTGTTCAGCTTAATCATTTCCTCCTGTTTTCTATAGGTGGAAACGATATTGGCATCAGGCAAAAAATTACCACGCGCAACTTCCTGCTCATAGCCTGCCTCTAAAAGTTTATGATAGCGCGCCTGGACTTCAGGGTTGGAAGTGATTGTTTTTTCAACCATGTCCTTTAATGAAATCAAAGGCTGCGCTGTTGAAATCTCAGCTGTCATTGCGGTCATGCAAAACAGTATTAATCGTGCTGTAAATTTATATTTTTTATTCAAATCTTTACTTTCCGAAATTTGGCAAACTAGCCAGACATGATTTAAATCTGATTAATTTAGATGCCTAGAAAAACTATGGCAGTTAATAAAAGTATTTCACATGGTGATCATTAAACGATGCAATTACAAACAGCACATCGCTAACCAATGCTTAAAATCTATATGCAAAATCCATACCCGAAGTAAATCAACTTGATTTAACCGATTGGCTGAATTCAGCCGGTTAATAGCTACACTACAATTTCAAGCAAGCAATTCTAACTGTATCAATCACTTGTATGTTAATTTGTATAAAATATATGAAGATATTAACAAAATTTTACATTTTGTCACAAAACAAAAAGCGTATCTGCCAAGCAGTCTCCCATGAATGCCTTTTAAGTCCATATCAGCAACCATATCATGGTGACTGAATGTGTCATATATTCAACACTTGTTACAAGAATTGCATCAAGAATGCTAAGCTGAAAATATCAAGCTGAATTTCTGGAACAAATAATAAAGCCCTTAACCAGATTCAGTTAAGGGCTTTATGTACAACTATGTCATTGCAACCACAGTTAGTCGGTAATCAATTTTTGCTTACTGATCAGGTCTGCAATAATTGCCTGGTCATTAGCAAAACCTGTTACCAGATCTACGTTCTGCAAGGTAATCGTCTGCACTTCGTTAGCGCTGTTGTAACCACCAGAGAAGCCAGCGTTATTGCTTACATGAACAATGGTATCGGTACCTGATTTTTCAAAATGCAAGAAACTAGCCAGGTTAGTTGAATTCTCACCTGTCAGCAGGTCACGCAAGTCCAGCTTATCGCTATTGACTGTAGTGTCAAAGTCGGAAATCACATCACGTGCCGGTGAGCCAGCGGTGCCTGGATCTGCAAGCATCCACTTGAAGGTGTCAGCTCCCAGGCCACCGGTCATGACGTCATCACCTTTACCGCCGGTAATCACATCATCGCCAGCGCCGCCGTTGAGCATATCATTGCCGGCACCGCCGTTAATCGTATCATTGCCTGCATCTCCACTAATCACATCACTATTGCTTCCTCCATTCAGGGTATCGTTACCTGACGTACCGCTTAGGCCGCCCAGCGTTACATTGATCGTACCGGTATCGGTATCACCGCTTGCATCCGTAAGCGCATATGTCAGTGGCACGGTGAAACTCGGCACATCGTTCACCGCACTTATGGTCTCGATACCTAGCTTGAATGAACTTTGGCTTCCTGCTTCAAATACCAGTTCCCTGATAAGCTCATTTCCGGGTGCCACGATGGTATACATGCCATTTGCATCCAGGCTTGCATTGGTCACACGATAGGTGAATGTCGAGCCATCTACTGTCGTACCGTAAATGGTTAACTCATCCGGTGCATTGGCAGATGCACTGTCAAAGTTAAAGAACGATATCTTCATGGACGCAACGGCATTGCCACTGGTACCGCCGGCAAAGTCCATCGTCACGCGCTCACCAGGATTCATCAGGTTATTGGAAGCACCGATATACTTATTATTGGTATTAATGGTAGTTGCTGTGCCATCAATATAATTTTCCCCGGTAACAGCCGCATTGACCGTTGTTCCGCCGCCCGCATCAAAATTCAGTAGCAGTTCGCTGCCATTGCCGCTGGTAAGCATGTTCGCTCCGGAAGCCGTCACCAAGGTACCCTGCAGGCTCGTATACTGGGTATAGGTAGCAACGGCATTTGGAGTGCCCAAGGCAATACTTAAAGTAAACACGGTACCGGCGGAAGTCGTACCGGTAATAGTGCCTAGCTGCCCGTCAGAACTCACACTCATAGAGTATTGAACCAACTCGCCGTTGGCATAAATCTGCGGCAGCGAATTTGCGACCGTTACCCAAGAGAATGTATTCGCGCCATCACCGAACGAAGTCGTAATATTCTGCGTCTGTATCGCATTGTTCAAGGTCGCCACTGCATCGGCAATCGTCGGTACCGAGTTTGGAACGCTGGTACCACTGGCTGGCATGGTGATCAAGGCAGTGGTAATTGAACCTGTTGCCGTGCCGCCTGCGGATTCCGTACTAGTTGCGCTGGCAGACAACGTAAACTGGGTACCAGCGGATTTATTCACCGTTAACAGCAGGCCAGCAGCCTGGGCGCGTGTCACAGTCCAGCTGTAAGCGCTTGAGCCATCAGTATCCGCGACCAGCGTTGTACCGTCACTTAATTTCAATACGGCGCCTGCAGGCAGGTTTGAACTGGTAATGGTAATAGTGTTACCAAGGGTTTCGCTGCCATCGGTGTCTTTCAACGCTGCGGAAACATCGACATCATATGTATATGTCGCTCCAGTAGTGAATACTTGCTGAACTGATAGATTATCAACACGTATGGTTTCTCCATTATTACTTGTTGCGAATACCAAAGAATCGGCACCGGTTGCTACAGCTGTAAAGGTCAGAGTTGTCCACCCCCCATTTGACAATACATATCCAGATGGATAAACAGGACTGCCATTCCATGTCAACTGCATACCGTTACCGCTAGTCGTAGTAATATCACCAGTGTTCATATATACATCAACGCTAAATGTGTATGTAACGCCTGCTGTCAAGTTGCTGAATGGCCTGGTCAAAATTGCTGACGGATTACCGTTAGTAGGGAGAGTTGCCTGATAATAACCACTATAAGTTGGCGTGACCGCATTACCACCAGAACCTGTTGTATAACTCCATCCAGTGCTATTGTTATTTGAGAAATTTCCATTAGTAACACTAATAGTTATTGGAGCCGGTATTGAGCCCTCAATAGGAACGGCAGATACGCCGATCGAAACATCAGGCGCATCAGCCACTGCTGCGACATTAACCGTCACTACAGAAGTGACGCTCAGCCCCACCTCATTGGTTTTCGTAATCGTAAAGCTATCGGTACCGGACCAGTTGGCAGTCGGCGTGTAGATGAGATCACCGCCGGAATTCGTTACCGTGCCGTGTGCAGCCTGACCCAGCACCGCATAGTCGTAACTGGCTCCGGACAGAATCGTCAGCGCGGTATCTTCAGTAGCACTGACTACAATCGGATCCACAATCAAGGTTGAAGCAATAACATCCACACCGCTATTGGCAATACCGGCATCTGCTGTGGTCGCCACCAGCCTGATCACTTCATCAGGTTCTGCTATCGCATCAGCACGTGTTCGCACCTGGATCTCCAGCGTCGGGTTGCTGGTAGTACTGCCTGGAATGGTGACAGTATTGCTGGCGAAGCTCAACCATGTAATGCCGCCATTCAGGCTGTATTCATAATCCGCCAGCGCACCCGGTGTCGCAACACCTTCAAATGCAAGATTCACAACCGTAGACGTCGCTTTGACCGAACTTAACTCCAGTGCAAAAATAGCCGTATTGCCTTCGGATACATACGAAGCCCCGCTCACCAGCAGTGATGGTAAATCATTGATCGAGGTCTCGCCGGTAGCACTTGTATTTGCCAAGTCAGCCCCAGCCGTTGTGGTGGCTGTCAGCGTCAATGACTCACTCACTACACCTGAACCATCATCATTGACCACGGTCTTGACTTTGACTTCAGCCCTGGTCTGGCCAACAGCTAATGTAATCTGGCCACCGCTCACATCCTGCCATACAGTATAAGAACCATCCGCATTCTGAATGCGGTACTGCATCGGCGCCACGTAATCATCACTTGTCGCCTCCCCGCCCAAAGTCAGATTCAAGGTAGTGCTGACAGTGCGTGGGTCGCTCAATTCTACTGCAAACACGGTCGCCTTACCTTCATCCACCGGTAACGGGCTGGAAACCGACAACTCAATATTAATACTGAATGTAACCGTATTGCCCGTGGTGGTGTAAGTACCGTCAGTCACAGTATAGTTAAAGGATTCATTGCCGGTATCGTTTGTGGCAGGCACATACACGAGTAGACCATTTTCGATATTCGTATATGGAATCTGCGTATTAGCAGTGACGGTTACCCATTCAGTGCCATTGTAATATTTCAGCAATCCCTGACCCGGTACTGAAGTAATCGTAACAACCAGCGCATCATTTGCATCTTTATCTAAGATACCGAAATCGTCAGCCGTCAGCACATGTGTAGCATTTTTCGGAATAGGAATAGTCGTATCCTGCGCTGTAGGATTATCCTGATCACCGGTAATCGTTACCGTAATATTATGAGTCGTTCCATCTTTGCTGGTAACAGTAAAAACCTCTGAACGCGTCTGGCCTTCCGCAAGGTACTGAACATCATCATTCGATACTGCGTAAGTCCATTGACCCACAGAATTGATCATCAGAGTACCAAGATTGCCATTACCGATGACAGGAACGGACGTATCTATCAATGACTGCCCGCTGTCAGGATCGGTGACAATCAGGGTACCTGTCGTAGTCAGCATACCTCCGGAAACTGCTAAATCTTCTGTTACGGATCCGGTATCAGCGCCACTGAATACAGGCAAATCATTAGTGCCGGTAATTGTAATCGTCAGTGTTGCAGTATCAGTGCCGGACAGGCCATTGGATATAGTGTAGTTAAAGACATCATTTACGGTAACACCTGCCGCCAGGCTCTCGGCATTATTAGCCACATAAGTGTAACTACCGTTTGCATTTAGCGTCAGTGACCCATAAGTACCTGAAATAGATGTTCCGACATTACCGGCAATACCATTCACAGCAGATACCTGAATTGGATTAGCATTATTATCGTAATCATTTACAAGCACGCCGGGCGTACCTACGGTCAGCGTAGCATTTTCATTGACCGCTCCTGAATCATTGAATGCCTCCGTAACCAGGTTATTCACATTAACAGTCACCGTAGCAGTATCGCTAAAACTACCATCTGAAGCCGTAACAGTCAGGTTATGTACGGTTGCAGCCTCGTAATTCAACGTCTTGCCGGCGGCAATCGTGATTACACCCGTAGCTGAGTTAATTTCAAAGATGCCGGCCGCATTGCCTCCAGTAATACTGTAAGTAATGCTATTGCCATCACGATCCAAATCCGTACCCGTGAAACTATCATTTACGTTATATATCAGGGTACCAGGATCAATATTTTCATCAAAAGAGATCGTAGTATTCACAATGTCTGGTGCATTGTCATTGAGGTTGGTCACCGCGAGCGTGACCGCTTGCGTGGTCGCTGCGTTGACGCCGTCGCTGGCTTCTACCGTGAAGCTGTAGCTGGCTTTGCCTTCATAGTTCGGGTTGCCGATCAGGGTCACCGCACCA
>Ga0208626_1000071_pt1 | contig 51626 bp, 46 predicted proteins | sample LakWasMet10_HOW4_2_FD_183860 | JGI IMG/M metagenome (GOLD analysis project Ga0208626, IMG submission 183860) | Freshwater sediment methanotrophic microbial communities from Lake Washington under simulated oxygen tension - Sediment Metagenome... | ecosystem: Environmental > Aquatic > Freshwater >... | reverse complement strand
AAATCGACATTGACGGCAGCAGGACGATTCGTTATCTAAAAACAGGGAATGGTCACCCGCTGGTTTTGCTTCATACCATACGCACACAGCTTGACTATTTTGAAGGAGTCATTCCACAACTGGGAGGACATTTCACTGTGTATGCGATTGATCTGCCAGGACATGGCCATGCCTCAATTGACACCTCGGCTCATTATGACGAGCCATATTTTCGCAGTGCGGTCATCGCATTTATTGAAAAGTTGGACCTGAACAACGTGACCCTGGTCGGTGAGTCGATCGGAGCCGTACTGGCGTTGACGGTGGCAAGTCAATTGCCTGACCGAGTCAAGAAGGTAATCTCATCCAACACTTATGACTACGACCAGCGTTATGGCGATGGTGTGCGCCGAGGAAATTTTCTTGCAAATTTTGTGATTGGCCAGTTTGCCATTCCCTATGTGGGCGCAATAGTTGCCGCAATGGAAAACATACTTTTCCTGGGCATTATCATGAAGGGTGGATTGAGCGGTAAAAGCTGGATGCCGTGGAAACTGCTGGCAGAGTTTGACCGGGTGGGGCGACGTAAAGGTTATCGATATGTAGAACGCAGCACTTTTTCAGGCTGGGAATCATGGAGCAAAGCCAGGTCGCACTATGCAAAGGTGCAGGCACCGGTAAAACTGGTATATGGCCAGAACGACTGGTCAACGCTTACTGAAAGGCAGCGCACCGCCAGAGAACTTGGCGGAGTCACCATTGCCACCATTGCCAACACGGGTCATTTTGCCTTTATAGACAATCCGCAAAAAATGGCAGAAATCGTGCTGGCAAACTGATCATAATCAATAACGTTCATGGCCATTAAGATTCCACATCGCTATAGAGAGGTTCTGTTTGCATTGATAATGTCTTGCTGCACGGCATTCATCGTGTCCGGTGTCATTATCTACCTGCATTCAGAATCTTTCGCAATCTTCTTACCCGCATGGGCCAAAGGTTTTGTGACAGCATGGCCCCTTGTCTTCGTCTCGATTCTGACGATAGCCCCACTGGTCAATAGGTTCGTTAATGCATACATTGACGAACCTTGAAAAACAAAGGTTTTGGTCTCTAAAGGCTTCGCGAAGGCAGATCGATTCCGCCCCCGGCCACCATTTGAATCAAGCTCATTTGATGTGGGATTCTTTACGTTTGCTGATTACAAAAAACGTGGCCTATCCCCTGCTCATGGTTTTTGACAGCAGGGGTTGCCTGCCGTCAAAAATCGGGTTTGCTAATTCCAGCGTTGTCCATTGCCTTGAATACTGAAACGGCCAGCACCAAGAAAAAACACTGACAAAGCCGCTGCAAGGTACATGCCTTGCAATTCCAGCGCCCAGCCACCCGTTTGGTTAATATGCAATAGATCACCGGTATGCACCAGCAAAATAGCCACCACCATATTGATGGCAATGATGAGGCCGCCGATGCGAGCCCATAGCCCCAGCAGTACAAGCAAAGGCGCGATCACTTCTCCGACATAGACCAGGTTGCCCAAGATTGCCGGAAAACCGGCCTGCGATACCAGACCGGTAATGAAGTCGGCGCCATTCATCAGCTTGCTGACGCCGTGTAAAAGAATAAGGACTGCCAGCGTCACACGCAGAATGAGCTTGCCGGTATCAGCACAGTTGCTATTAGTTGTCATAGTAATCATAAAACTTCCTTTTTTTGAATGAGACGGTTTTACTTCTTATTGACGATACAACAAAGGCAATACGAAAATTATCACATCACACCCTTGCTGAACAGATTAAAAATTTTCCACAAACAACATTATCCTGCGGCGGCGGCATCCAATCCTTTAATCTGCCATTTCTTGAAATCACATCAAAGTGACCGCTAGCCAGAACTCCAAATAATCTTTGTCTTCCTATAAAATAAGCATACACCTTAAATCGAATCGTGATTGATGATGAGCATATCCATTAACTCCCCTGTCACCGACTTGTTACAGCACGCGGGCATTACTTATGATGTGATAGAAATTCCATTAAGCGAAGACAAAAAACCGGTCAGAAACCTAGAAGAATTGCTTTCACAACAAGGCTTAGACCCGCAATCAGTGGTGAGAAGCGTGCTGTTTAAAACTGCCTCGGAGAAATTTGTGCTTTTGGCCGTTGCCGGTGGCGGACGTGCCGACTGGGGGGTGTTACGCAAGCATCTCAATGAACGCAAGTGCCGCATGGCGGAGTTCGATGAAGTGCCGCAAGCTACCGGTTATGTTGTCGGGGCTGTTCCGCCACTCGCGCTGCCGGAAGACATCCGGATACTGGTAGACTCCAGTGTCAAAGATTATGAAACCGTTGTGATCGGCAGTGGCGTCCTGGGGTTTGCCTTGGCGTTGAAAGGTGCCGACCTGCTCAGGCTGCTGGCTGATGCCGACCAAGGGGTATTTACAAGTAACCCGCAATAGAAAATGGCGTAAGCGCTCATTGCCAGAGCCATCAACAAACCTTTGCCCACACGTTCGGAAGCGGGCTGCCGCAGACCGGCCTATCGATCGTCAATTTTCTCGATAATCATTTGGTAATAGACACGTACAATCTTATAAGACCCTTTTTTAAGCTTCAGGAAAAGATTGATCGCCGCGGCCGGGTTATCAATAAAATCAGGGTAATAACGCCATAAGTAATCATCAAAGATCAATACCCCGCCTACTTTAAGCATTTCAAAGCATTTAATGGCATCAATCATGACATCATGACAGTGATGCGACCCATCGACATAGATCAGGTCGAAACGCTGGTCAGGCTGTGCGGTATTAAAAAAGGAATATGAAGTTCCTTTATATTTCACCAGCCTGCCCTTGAATGTTGAAAGGTTGCGATCAAAAGCCTGCTCTACATTGCTCAACATCTCTTGCGTAGCATAGCGACCAGATTTGTGTTCGTCGGCACCCTCCCATGTGTCTACGCAGGTGAGCGTTGCATCAGGCAATGCATGCAATATGAAATAACTGGACAGACCTTCCCAACTGCCGATCTCAAGCACTTTTACCTGGCTTCTATCAAGCAGTCGATACGCATCAAACACAGAAAACCATTGCGGGATGTGATGCGTGAACCAGTCAGTAGATAATGACAAGGCGCTTTTGGCATCAATGAAAGCAGACTGCCTGGGCAGATAAAGCCTGGTGATCCGGTCATTGTTCATCCGGCCAGCGATATACAGCACAATGGTATGAAACGAGGCATAGGTCTTAACCAGGTAGCGCAGATCCAGAAAAACATTCTTCGCCAGCTTGTAACACCGGCCTGGCTTTAATTTTCGGATCAATGTCATAGGATGCATGGTTTTAATTGGCTGGCTTATGTTACGCATGATTGCGCAAGTATAAACTAACATATCCATCCTGATAGTGAGGTTTATGCATGCTACGGCAGGTTTTATCCAGAGGAGTGGTGCAGCGTGTGAAGGCAATCACCCTGATTTCACGGCAGCTGCCATGCCTGTTTCACTACAGGCTGCGAGGCAGCAACATGGCAGCAGGCGATTGATGCTGATAACAAACCCATGGTGATAAACCCATGGTGATAAAAACCCATGGTTATAATAAATCGTGCAGCTTGAATCCCGCTTCCTGAGACAGCGGCTCGGTTTCCCTGATGGCCTGTGACAAATACTGATCCGCCTTGACTGGCCCGGCACTCTGGCACATGGCGACATAAACCAGGTTAATCAGCTGCCGCAGCACCTCCAGGCCATAAGTGCCCTCCAGGTCGTGCGTATGCGATGAGAGCCACTCACGGATATACATCAGGCGCATCTTGTCTGTTTTCACCTCGTGCAGGTGATCTATCAGAAATGCCCTCAGCTGCGCCTCATCATGCTTGTTGAACTTGAGGAACATTTGCTGCAGCAGCATCGTGAACACTTTTGTCGTATGATCCTGGGCTTGCCTGATTTCCGGCTGGAATACATTATTGGCATTCAGCTCAACGAACGGATCCGGCAGCAATTCATCCGATGTCAGATCCATCGCCACAAAAATTGCTCCGAGTATCTTGGCTCGCTCGAGTTTAAGCTGCGCTGTATTGCAGCAGCGCGCCACAAACACGCTCAGGGCGAATTTCTGCTTATGCGAATACTCGGCCTGCCAAAGGTTGATTGCATTCAATAAAGCCTCATCATCAAAATGTGGTCGCATCGCCGTGTAGATGGCGCGCCGCCTTAACGTCAAATCCATATTGTTGCCAACCCCATGTTTCTAATCATGTGCATCAGATCTTGCTCAGGCCTTTAAGGCTTTCGCTGCTGTAAACAACATCCTTGCCAAACTCAGGGTAACCGATTTCACCATGTTCGGTTATATCCAGGCCACGCTGCTCATGCATACTGCTAACACGCAGGCCAAATACCCGTGAGATCGAGAAATACATGATCAACGCGCTGAAGAACACCCATGCGAATGCTGCACCAATACCGGCCAGCTGCACCAGAATCTGGTGCGCGTCATACATATTCCCGGTCAGGAACAGCCCTGCGGCCAATGTGCCCCACACACCGCAAATGCCGTGTACAGACACAGCGCCGACCACATCATCCAGGCGCATCTTTTCGAGCCATATCGTACCCATCACGCTAAGCCCGCCGCCGATTGCACCGGTTAATATCGCATAGGGTACTTGCATGCTCGCACAACCTGCGGTGATTGCGACCAATCCGGCAATACTGCCATTCACCGTACCGGTAAGCAGCGCCGGCTGACGGGTGGCAAAACAGACCAGCATCGCGCCAACAGCCCCGGCCGCACCGGCCATGTGCGTATTTAACAGAATGTGACCGAGATCGGTACCGGCAGCCAGGGTACTGCCGCCATTAAAGCCGAACCAGCCGAACCATAACAAAAATCCGCCTATGGCTATGAAACTCAGGTTATGGCCAGGCACCTGACGCGCCTCACCCTTTTCGCCGAACCTTCCCAGCCTTGGCCCCAGCAAGATGACTGCCGCCAATGCACACCAACCGCCAACGGAATGCACCACTGTAGAGCCGGCAAAATCAATAAAGCCCATTTGCTTCAACCAGCCCTGCTCGTTCCACGCCCAGCTGCCGAAAACAGGGTAGATAACCGCCGTGATACCACAGGTGCCTGTCAGGTAGGCGATATAGTTGGTACGCTCCGCCATGGCGCCGCTCACTATGGTAGCGGCAGTGGCTGCGAACATGATCTGAAAGAAAATCAGCGTGTAATCCCAATCGGGGGCTGAAGACAGCCCGAACAGGCTGGTGCCGTAAAATCCGCTGGGGTTATCGCCAAACATCAAGCCGTAACCCACAAGCCAGAACAGCAGTGTGCCTACACATAAATCTATATAATTTTTCATCATGACATTCACTGCATTCTTGGCTCGCACCATGCCGGTTTCCAGCATGGCAAACCCGGCCTGCATCAGGAACACCATGGCACCGGCAATCACCACCCACAGCGTATTCATCAACTGTGCCTGCGTCGCATCAGTGGCCATCACAGTAGCAGGAGACAGAAAAATGATGCCTGCAAATATCAATAAGAAGGGTTTGGCAATTTTCAGCATATCGGCCTTTGCATATTGTGATTAATTCACATAGTCTCAAGCATGATCCATGCCATTCATATGCGGCGCCGCTTGCTGAGGCTCACTGGTCAAGGTCTCCTGATCAGGATCCAATTGCGCATAAGATCGATGCGTGTTGAGATTGCCTGTCCATAAGGTGCCAAACTATACTGATCAATATCATGGGTTGCCGCGGCACCCTGTTTGTTCTGGTGAAGTCCGCCTGGCATAAAAATAAGGGCTTTCAAGAAAAATGAAATTCTGATGAAAAATAAAATTAAAAAAACTCTCATGCCATGGCTGCCGAGGCCTGCCACGAGCAGACCTGTGCTGGTGCTGCTGTTATTTGTGGCATACTTCATACTGGGTTTAGCGATTCATTCAGACTACGGTGTGTCATGGGATGAGCCGATTTCCAGAACGAATGGCATGGTAAACCTCAAATATATCGTCGAAAAAACCGCCCCATCCATCATCACGGGCGATAGCGCAAAAAACATCCCCGCACTGCACAGCTGGCAGGATAAAGACTATGGTGTCGCTTTTGAAGTACCGGTAGCTGCGCTTGAACTGCTTCTGAAACTGAAAGACTCCGAAGATATTTATATTTTCAGGCATCTTGCTACCTTCCTGGCCGCGTTTATTGGCGCTGTGGCGGTTTATGCAAGCGCACGGCATCTTTACAAAGATTACCGGTTTGGCCTGCTGGCAGTATGCATGCTGGTATTGTCGCCAAGGATTTTTGCGGAATCGTTCTACAACTCGAAAGATATTGTATTCATGGCCTCGATAGCGGTCGCCATTTATACCATGATCATTTTCTTATCCAGACCCGGCTTATCCAGCGCGGTCATTCATGGCTTCTTCTGCGCTTTTGCGATCGATGTGAGAATCATGGGCGTGATGATGGTGTTGTGTACCATAGGCCTGCTGGTGATTCGGGTACTCAAGCGTGAAACTGCCATCGGCACTGGTTTCCGGTATGCGGCAGTGTTTGCAGGTGCCTGCGGCGTTTTTACTGTTCTCATGTTTCCTTTTCTTTGGGATGACCCGGCCAGGAATTTCCTGCTCACTTTCAGCAACATGGCCAGGTTCCGTTGGGATGGCCTGGTTCTGTATATGGGAGAAATCCATCAGTCAAGCAAGCTGCCGTGGCATTACATCCCGGTGTGGATCCTGATAACGACACCGCCTTTGTTCACGATGCTGATGGGGGTTGGTGCATTCAGCACCATCAGGCAGGCCTGGTCTAATAAACACGGCCTCTGGTCAAATGAGAGCGAGATGTTCAACCTGGTAAACCTTGCATTACTGATCATACCGATAGCCGCTGTCATTGCCCTATCTTCAGTGCTTTATGATGGCTGGAGGCAGATGTATTTCGTCTACCCGGCATTCATACTGATCGCGACAAAAGGCGCCGTGACCATATTCGGTTTATTCAAGGGAAACCGGAAAATACAAAGCTTACTCTGGGCAATGCTGCTGTTATGCGGCACTTATAATGGCTACTGGATGTGGGCATCCCACCCGTTACAGAATGTTTATTTCAACTTTCTGGCCGGGAGCGACTGGAAAAACAGGTTTGAACTGGATTACTGGGGGCTTGCCAATAGAGAAGCGCTGCAATTCATCCTCGACAACGACAGCAGCCCTGTCATTACGATCAGGGCAGATAGCCAAACCCCGCTAGAAAACACATTGCTGATCCTGAACCGCAAAGACAGGAACCGTGTCGCGATCCTGCCTGCCGAGTCAACGCCGTCATACCTGCTCACCAATTACCGGCAACCCAAAAACAGGGGTCTCAGCAACCTCTCAGCGCCTCCGGAAAACCACACCCTTTTTTACCGGAAGCAGGTCAATGGAGAAACCATCCTGTCCGTCTACAAGATCAATGCCGCGCAAAAGACCGCCAGGGTAAGCAGAATCGACCGCGCATACAGCGCTGACGAAATCCGCGGAATCAGTTACCGCTATTACGGCAGGAGCGTACGCGACGGAAAATCGATTGTAGACCTCAAAATCAACCATCATGGCGCACTGCCAATATCAGCGTTATCAGACGTGGGCAAGCCGATGCACATCGCATGGCGCTTTCTGGATGCTTCCGGCAAACCGGTATCGGAATGGAATAAACAAAAAGGCCTGCCGGCGGACATTCCGGCAAATGGCGAGCTGCCGGTACAGATCGTCATCAACCCCAAGAACGAAATCAGGGGTGGCACACTCCAAATCTCCATGGAGCAGGAGTCTGCATTCTGGGCGCATGATATTGGCGTTCAGCCGCTTGAAATTCCGTGGAAGTAGATTTTATAAATACGCGTTACAATTGTGGTTATGCCAGAACGTGCAACCGATCTGGAACAGCCTGAAGACGATACAAATGACGACCGAAGCCATCAAACAGCACAACAACCCTTTGCACGGCAAGACATTGGAGACCATACTGACTGCATTGCTTGGTCACTACGGATGGAACGGCTTAGCCGAACGCATCCCTGTGAACTGCTTCAAGAATGACCCCAGCATAAAATCAAGTTTGAAATTCCTGCGTAAAACACCCTGGGCCAGAGATAAAGTTGAAGCACTTTATTTATCGCTGCCCGGCACACCGGGTGCTTAAGCTGGTGTCAGCGCATATGGCGTCAATGACACACCAAGCCTGAACCTGGCTCCCCAACAAACCTCAAATTAAAATCCACAGATGAAAATCGACAAACTGATCATAGCGGTAACATTTTATTATGTTGAGGAACGGCTCAAATACTTATCCGGAATCTCACACCATTTTTCCAGCCTGGCGAACCAGGTGCAAGTATTCATCATCACCAACACCAAAGATGAAGCCCATCATCAGAAAATCATGGCGAGCCTTGATCAGCAGCTCGAAGCAGAAATTCTTGTTCCTGAACTGTTAGGGCACCCCTACCTGCTCACGTGGTGCCATCTCGATATTTTCAGGGAAAAGCTCCGTCAGGATCAGGGCATTACGCACTTTATGTATCTTGAAGATGACATATGCGTTCACTCCGGCAATATTGCATACTGGATGCAGGCACGAGAAGCGCTAAGACCACATGGACTCATTCCCTCATTCCTGAGGTTTGAATTGAAGTCAGAAGAAAATACACCTTACAGCAGCGACGTCACCAAGAAGATTCCCTTCTGGCAGCTACCGAAAGTCAGGGTTTCAGATCATTATTATTACATCAACTTACGCAAGCCATATCAGGGCATGTACTTAATGGACAGGGAGCTGATGCAGGAACATTTATCCGGCCCATCATGCAGCCCGGATTTCGGCATCTGGAATATCAGGGAAAAAGCGGCGCAAGGGCTTACCTTTGCAAAAATACCGGCAGGCTACACTTCAAGAAACCTGGTCGGATATGACAGCGGCACACGGCAGATCGACCCGAATGCCCTGATACACCACACCCCCAACAATTACGCGAACAATCCGGATACCGGGTTTGGCAAACTGCCGGTGAATGAACTGATCGACATGTCAGTGACGGGCTATATACGCAGCCTGTTAAAACCAAAAAATTCATTCAACTTTTAGCTTTACCGTTCAGGATATGAATGAAATTATCCGTAATCTGCATGATTTCCTTTTTAGAATGGCTGATATAAATCATCGGAATATTGATTTCATCAGCAATTAATTTCAAAAAAGGCAGGATCTGGTTCTTCAGCCTGTCGTCCAGCGATGCCAGCGGCTCATCCAGCATCAGCAGCCTGGGCGAGCTAAGCAGCGCGCGTCCTAACGCGACCCTTTGCTTCTCGCCGCCGGATAACTGATGCGGGCGCTGCTGCAGCAAGGCACCGATCTCAAGCAGCTGCACAATATGCCCGAAATTGAATTGCTGCCGGTCGGCGGGGATGAAATTCAATGCATAGTTCAGGTTCTGCTCGACATTCAGGTGCGGAAACAAGCGCCCGTCCTGAAATACCAGCCCTATCCTGCGCTCATGTATGGGTTGATTGATGTGTGTCCGGCTATCGAACAGGTATTCGCCATTGATCACAACACGCCCGCTATCTGGTTTGATGATGCCGGCAATGATATTCAGCAGGGTGCTTTTACCTGAACCCGACGGCCCGAAAATAGCGGTCACGCGATGATTCAGCTGCAGCGTGACATCCAGCTCAAAATTCGGTCGTTCAAGCCGCGCCTGCACCTCAATCATGCCCGCGCCCGATCTGCAGGTTGGCTTTACGCTCCAGCCTGTCACTCACCATCAGCGCGCCCAGCGCCAATAAAACGCTTAATATGACAAGGCGCAAAGCCGGCAGGTCGCCATCCGGCACCTGTGTGTAGCTGTAAATCGCCAGCGGCAGCGTGCGTGTTTCATTCTCGATATTGCCGACAAAGGTAATGGTTGCGCCAAACTCACCCATGCTGCGGCTAAATGCCAATATCAAACCCGTAATAATGCCGGACATGGATAACGGCAAGGTGACGGTGAAAAACACTCTGAGTGGATGTGCCCCCAAGGACTGGGCTGCAATTTCCAGCCCCTTGTCTACCTGCGAGATTGCCAGCCGCACCGAGCGCACCATCAGCGGAAACGCCATCATGGCAGAGGCGACGACCGCGCCCATCCACGTAAAAGCCAGGCTGATGCCAAAATACTCATACAGGTATCTGCCGATCAAACCCTGGTTACCCAGCAGCAATAACAGCAGGAACCCCGGCACTACTGGCGGCAGAACCAAAGGCAGATGCACCAGGCTATCCAGCAATGATTTACCGAAGAAGGATTTTCGTGCGAGCAGCCATGCGACAGCGGTAGCCGGAATCAGGATCAGTGCCACGCAAAACAAGGCCACTTTTAATGAAAGCAGCAATATTGAGATTTCAGCGGATGTGAAATGGAATAGGTCAAGCATATTGAGATTGTAGCTTACTACATGCGCTTGTGGCACGCCCCGGCTCAACCGTAATGGCTGAATCCCGCCCCAGCTATTTGATGACAAGCCGCCAACAGGGTCTGTGGCGGCTGGTATCCCTGCATCGCATTTTCTTGAGCCTGAACGAGAGCAATCCGGCAACAGCGCGAATGCGGCCGTTGCCGGATGACATCAGACAATATCTGTTATCGATATTTGTGATCGATCATTACTGTGCCGCAGCCTCTGCTTCGGCAGGCGGTGCTGCCTCAGGCTGCGTGCCTCCCATTTTCTTGTTGAGCAGCAGGACTTCACCCTGGGTGATAGTGGTCAATGTATTTGTCCGGCTAACGGCCACTAAAGACAAAATGAGTGCCAGCACTGCAACGACAAATGTTACAGCGATCCAGATACCGAATCTTGCCGGTTCAATAACGTGATTCACATCAGACATATTATTTACTCCCTTTTGTTAAAAAAATTTAATCGCTACGTTTTTACTGCTAAAAAAGCTGCTGCACGGCACCTGTGTTACTTTCTGAAGCATGCAGGGCGAGCTGCATCGCTTTTGTCTGGGATTCATAATGGGCAAGCTGAGTCACCATATCCCTGCCCAACACGACCCTGACGCTAACACTGGCACGAATATCACTTCGTTCAACAAGCTGGGGCGCATCCAGCAATTTGGATTGCAGGAGCAACGCCTGTGCCTCATAGCCGGGGCGATAATGAATCTGGGTCGTCAGCGTCCGGTATGGTTTTTTATTGGTCAATCGCGTTGCCGTATACCCCTGCTCGCGCAGGAATCTGCTGACCTTACCGGCCGCGCCGTTCACGCCGTTTCCGTTTGTCACTTCAAGGCGTATCTGTTGCAGGTTCTGCACCGCTTCGACGGATGCGACCTGTACTGTTTCTGCACTTTGCGGACGAATCTGCAACTCTGATACGTGCGGTGCCAATGGCACCAGTTTTGCCCGGCTCTCAATTACAGACACCGCCAGCGGCGCCGCATCGGCGGTGCGGATAATGCCCCGGTCTTTCGGTATCGCCAGCGCCTGCGCATCCTGCGGTGCAGCTGCGGTTGCAAGGGCACCCGCATCAGCGACTGGGGCTGGGGCTGGAGTTGCAGCCGCCGCGATATAGGTCACGCTGGGCGGCACGCTCTGAACAGGGGCTGGCACGGCCGCCTCGGCCACATGTTGACTGGCTTGATCAACGCTGATGGCTTCAGAAAAAGCCAGCGCTGCCTGCGTGGTATTACCGGCCTTGGCATAAGCCTGACCCAGATTATTAAACGCACGCTGGTTATTGGGGTCAAGCACGGTTGCCTGCTGCAATGCTTTTACCGACTCGGCATACTGGCCTTGCAGGTAATAGGCATAGCCCATGTTGCTGTATAAATGCGCAGCCTTGGGTGACTGCTCGATCGCGAGGCGAAATGCCTCAATCGCCTCGCGGTACTTGCCCTGCCTTGAGTAAACAACACCCAGGCCATTGCGTGCCTCTACGAAACCGGCATCGGCATTCAGCGCTTTCATATAAGCATTGATCGCTTCATCAAAGCGGTTTTGCCCCTGATAGTAACGACCCAGCTGGTACATGGCTTCAGGTTTGTCGCCGCTGCTTTTGGTCACCGCGGTCGACTTTATTGTCCACGGCGCAGCACTGGTACTCTGGTTAGTCGCGCAGCTCGTCATCAATGCGATGCAGCATACTGCCGGTAAGATTTTATGTTTAGCGTTCATTTGAAACCTCCAAACTTAATAACGACGTCTACTGACCCGCCAATGCCGGCAGCATGATGCGATGTATGCTGATGAGCGCCGGCCCTAACAGTACCAGCAGCATTGATGGGAATATAAAGAATATCAGCGGGAATAGCAGCTTCAATGCAATCTTGGCAGCCGCCTCTTCTGCCCGCAGGCGGCGTTTGGTGCGCAGATTCTCTGCATGCACCCGCAAAGCCTGTGCAATACTGGTACCGAAACGGTCTGACTGCACCAGCATCGCCACCAGCGTATCAATATCTTCAACCCCGGTTCTCAGTGCAAGGTTGCGTAACGCCCTTTCACGCGAGCTGCCTGCACGCAATTCAAGGTTGATCAAATGCAGTTCCTCACCCAGTGTCGGGCTGATCATGTGCATTTCCTCGCTGACCCTTGCCAGCGCAGCATCCAGACCCAGGCCTGATTCTACGCAGACAATAATCAGGTCCATGGCATCCGGAAAGCTGTCGAGGATTTCACGTTTTCTATAAGCGATGCGGCGCTCCAGGAACACATTCGGCAAGAAGTAGCCCAAACCGGCAGCAGCAACAACGCATAGCAGCAGCAAATTCGCCTTAGGGTTGACCCCGCTGATCGTAACGTAGAGGATGACCATCAACGGCAGCGCAAAGGTAAGCAGCGTTTTTGCCAGGAAATAAACCATCGGCGCCGTTTCGTTACGATAACCGGCATTCATGAAACGGATGCGTAACTGGGAAGTCTCCCACCCTTCTTTAGGCACTGAAAGCTGGGCTACCGGCTTGGTGAGTTCGATGATTTTACCTACCCACGGAGAAACCCTGGACTGCTCATCAATCTCGACTGGATCATCACGACCGGATCTCACAATCCGCAGCCTGTCTTGCAACGGCTTGGTATTGAATTGTGTCAGGATCACCAGTGCGACCACAAACACGGTAATGAAAATCAATGCTAGATAAATGATTTGTATGCTGTTCATATTATTCTCAATTCATTAATCTGCTTACACCCTGATTTTAATAATGCGACTCATCGCATAAATACCCAGCAGCATCATGCCCAGGGCGACAAGGGTTAATCTGAGACCTAGCGGGTCGGTCCACAGCACGCTTAAAAAGCCCGGATTGACCACCTGCAAAGTGACACCAAGCACAAAGGGAAGCAGCGTCAATATCCAGGCAGACAGTTTGCCCTCTGCCGACAGCACGCGCACCGTCCCCATCAGTTTCAGGCGCTCCCGGATAATCCCGCTGATGTTGCTCAGCAGTTCTGATAAATTACCGCCTGTTTCATGCTGGATCAAAACCGCAATCACAAAATAACTGAGATCGGTACTCGGCACGCGCACGCTCAGGTTCGTTAAAGCTTCCTGTGTAGAGATGCCATAGTTGATTTCCTCAAACACCAGCCTGAACTCCGATGCAATCGGCTCGGACATTTCATTGCCCACCATACGCAAAGCGCTCGGGAATGCATGCCCGGCTCTCATGGCACGCCCCATCAGATCCAGTGCATCCGGCAGCTGCGCTTCGATCACTCTCATGCGTTTATTTTTCGCATTGATCGTCAGAATCAACGGCAGCGATCCGAACGCTAGCGCCAGCACAACGATGAAGAACAGCGGCATCGCCAGAAACACGGCAATCATTGCGCCAAGAAACGCCAGCAGGATACTGATGCCCAGAAAAACCGCCACACTCAGGTTTGAGCCGGCTTGCAGCAACAGCCGATCCAGCAGATGCACCCGCGGCAGACTCAGCAACAGACTTTGCAACTCAGGGGTTTTTGCGAGCAGGCGCTGCTTGGCCAATGTTGCAGCCTGACCACTGTTGCCTGCTGCCGATATTGCCTGCAACCGTTTGGCAATGCGTGTTTTTTCCGGCCCTTTGTAGGCATTCCATGTGAGAAATATCCCTTCCAGAAACAGCACTACCGCAAAGAAGCCCAGTACTACAAACAAATAATAGAGAGAGTCCACATCAACCTCCTATTCAAACAGGACTGTTGGATCGAACAATTCATCAGACACATGAACCCCATGTGTACGCAAACGTTCTACAAACCGCGGACGGATGCCTGTCGCCCTGAAGCGGCCATTCACGGTGCCGTCTTCTGCAACACTGGTTTGTTCGAACGTGAAAATATCCTGCATGGTGATGATATCGCCCTCCATGCCGGTAATTTCCTGAATACTCGTTATTTTGCGCTTACCGTCACTCAGACGGGTCAGATGCACCACCGCGGTCAGCGCCGAGCTGATCTGCTCGCGCATGGCTTTCGGCGGCAGGTTGAAACCCGCCATGCCGAACATGTTTTCCAGCCGGGTCAGCGCATCACGCGGCGTATTGGCGTGAACTGTAGCCATAGAACCTTCATGGCCGGTATTCATCGCCTGCAGCATATCCACCACTTCGGCACCGCGCACCTCGCCTACAATGATACGGTCAGGACGCATACGCAGGCTGTTACGCACCAGCATACGCGGCGTGACCTCGCCCTTGCCTTCAATATTGGGAGGCCGCACTTCAAGACGAACCACATGCGGTTGCTGCAGTTGCAATTCAGCCGCATCTTCAATCGTCACGATACGCTCCGACCCCGGAATGCTGCCGGACATGATGTTAAGCAATGTAGTCTTACCGGTACCGGTACCGCCTGAAATCAGGATATTGACCTTGGCTTTCACCAACCCCTGCAATATTTCCGCCATTGGCGGCGTCAGGCTTTTATATTCGACAAAATCCTTCATCTGCAGCGGAATCAGCGCAAAACGGCGGATAGACATCAATGCGCCGTCAACAGCCAACGGCGGAATAATGACGTTCACACGTGAACCATCAGGCAAACGCGCATCAACCATCGGGCTGGATTCATCCACGCGCCGCCCAACACCGGAAACGATCTTGTCGATGATCTTGAGTAAATGCGCCTCGCTTTCAAAGCGCACATCCGTCAGCTCAAGTTTGCCCTTGCGCTCGACATAAACCTGACGGTAAGTATTGACCAGGATATCCGACACCGTAGCGTCTGCCATCAGAATTTCCAGCGGCCCCAAACCCAGAACCTCATGCTGAATATCTCGCACCAGATTCAGGCGCTCGGAATCGTTAATTGCAATGGTCTCTTCAGTCAGCAGACGCTCAACCAGCGTTTTCAACTCTTCACGCAGGCGCTCGCCAGACATGCTTTCCATCATCACCAGGTCAACACGATCCAGTAACTTACGGTGGATACGTGATCTTAAGGCTTGATACTCCTGATAGCCCATGAAACCGTATTGCTGCGGCGCCTGTGTTTGCGCTGTGATTGAAACCGGGGTTTCATCTTTTTTAATTTCTTCTAATCGATCGCGTAATGACATAGTTCTTATCCTTCCTCGAATCAGCATGCCTCTGCTGACTTATAGTTCTGATGACCGTGCGGATGTACTCAGTTAAATAGTTTTGAAAGCCAGCTGCTCTCCTTCGAACCTGGTATCTCCGTCAGCCTTTCCACGACTGCCTCCAAACTCTTGCTAACCGGATCGTGCTTGGCAATCTTCATGATCGGCACCCCCTGGTTAACCGATGCCGAAACCGTCGCGTAGCTGTTGGGAATCCGCTCATAGACTTTCATTTCCAAGGTCGCTTCCACATCGCGCACGTCAATATCACTTGCCTTCTCGCAGCGATTGATCAACAGGTTGATTTTGGCTTTCGGATACCCCAGGGAAAGCAGAATCTTGATCAAGCGTTTGGAATCGCGAATAAACGGCAGGGTCTGCTGCAAAACCAGAAAAATGTTATCGGCATGATCCAGCGCTTTAAGGCTTGATGAATTAAGGGTGCGGCCAATATCCAGAATCACAAAGTCATATTGGCGTTTGGCCAGCTTAATCAGCGTATCCACATGCTGCGGCTTCACTTCCACCGCGCGCTCAGCATCTTCAGGGGCGGCAAGCACACCGAAATTCGGCAGGATCTGCACCATTGATGAGGCCAGGAAAGAGGAGTCCAGGCGGGAAATATTACTTGCAACATCAGCCAGCGTATTGGGCGGAACATGGTCAGACAGAAACAGTGCCGCATCACCGAACTGCAGGTTCAGATCCAGCAAGGCCACTTTGATATCACTATGCGTAGCCGCCAGGGTATACGCCAGGTTACAGGCAAGAAAAGTGGCGCCACTGCCGCCCTTGCCCGAAGTGAACACGATGACTTTACCCTGCTTGGCGGCCGCAGCATAATTTGATTTACTCTCCACGCGATGCACCGCGCGCAGCAGCTCCTCATTCACCAGCGGCAGTTTCAATACATCCTTAACGCCGATGCGCAGGGCGCTGATCAGGAACTCCTGGGACACGGTCTCGTTAAGCATGATAAAACCCGTACTCGGGTATTGCATGCAGACCTGTTCCAGCGCGGCCAGGTCTTTTGCATCAACCCCCGACTCATCAAGAATCACCACATCCGGCGACTCTTTATTGATCAGGTTGATGATATTGACCGCCTTATCAAGACTCCCCTCAAACAGATAGAAAATGCGCTGCGGATTATCCTCCAGCAAAACCCGCCGAATACCTTCCATCAGGGTCTTGTTAGGCGAAATTATTGTTATTTTCATTGGCTTCATTTTTAGCTTTCACCTGATTTTTTTAATTGACAGAATATCCCAAACTTTCTGCAGGCATCGTCACCGTTGAGGCTGGAATAGCTACATTGAAATATGGGAACAAACTAACCATAGGCGCATAAGTGGCCCCTGTAATCGACACGCGTACATAAGCGATACATCCTATTGGAGGATCACTCAGACATTTTGTAATATTATCGCCAGGGCTAGTTGGCAAGGTCTCGAGTGCCACCCCATCTGAATCTAAATACTCTATATTGATGCTAGCCGTGTTGATTTCAGCACCCGCAGGCAACGAGCCCCCGCCAAACAAAGCCAGATTCTTGACGACGGCCTGCTGGTCTGTCCACCTGACAACCGCCTCACGGGCTGCGCGGCGCGTCACTTCCTGTACGCTATTAAAAACGTATATCAATCTGCCAAATTCCAGAATACCAAATAACAATACAAACAGCAGTGAGGCGACTATGGCAAACTCAACCGCTGCTGCGCCATGCTGTCGGCGAGCTGTATGATGAGAAATTTTAATTATTTTCAACATGATTCTGGCTCTGTACACATATAACGCATGTCAGTAGAGGGTGACAATGTAATATTCCAGGGTGCATTAATCAGCGAGACAAATGGAATCCATTCACCGATCTTGACCGGGTAGGCAACGCTTACCCGGGCATACTGCGGAATATAACCTGATGTAGCGCAGTCAGTGCCAGTACCCGTGCCCGTGTCATAGTCACAAGTCACCGTAACATCTGCCTCCACAAAACCAGGTACCCGCGCCATATCAACACTATTCTTCACCATGGCAATGGCACTGTTTTTCATATCTTCGTTGAGCGCAACGGTAGTACTCACTCTGGACATTGAAAGGAAACGAGCGCCATCACGTGTCGCCTTGGTCAGTGCATCGTAATACCAGAATGCTCTACCGAACTCGACAATGCCGGCCACCAGTATCAGTAACAGGAAAAGCATCAAAGCAAACTCCACGGCCGCGACACCATGCATGCCTCGCCTGGCTTTCATGCTTCGTTTATTTTTACCTGTGTATCCCATTTCCCAATCCTTTACCTATACAACCGAACATCTCGCGGTAGCTGCCCGGTATTCACGATACCGGCGAACTCCGTTTCAAAGTTGCCTGGAAAACTGGCCTCCACCGTCATAAAGAACCGTCCGATGGCTTTTACTGGCATGGTTCGGCAAGAACCGCTTCCTCCTGCTGCGACATCACAGTTAATAATGGCAGCGTTTATCACGCGGCGACCGCTAAGCCCTGGAGGATGTGTAGGTGGCGGCTGGTGATACTTATTGCCAACTGGCTGGTTATAAGGAGCCGCTTGTGTTCCCACCGGAAAGTCGCTGCCTGCCGTAGTTGGATAGCCATTTGCCGTTGTATCGGAATCTAGTTTATAAAGATTAGCCCCCCCTCCGGCCGGGCCCCAATCGCTTACAGCGAAAGGCGTGCCAATATTTCCGGTCGCAGCGCCGTCGTAGCGTACTGCGCGCGAAAAAGTCCACAGCGCACCTAAGTCATTAACATCAGTCGGTACATTCGGATAGCCTGCGGGCTTACCTGGAGTTGCCGAGTTCAGCCTGACGGTTTGCCGTGTCGGCTGGGTATTTGCACTCGGCTCAGTCCAGTCGCGCGGAAAACCGGTCGTTGCTCCTGTACCGGGCGCCGTATATTGTTTTACGTTACTGTCTGGCGGGTTATTCGTAGCGTCGCATTTATTATTCCCGAATGATTGAGAGTTATCGAAGCGGGAGTTAAGAAACCTGTCTTGACTGGATTGAACCCCGGTATTGATGTAAACACTCCCGCCATCAACAATGGATGATGACTCCCCTGCGCAGATGAAGGGTCTCAGGGTTACATCACTTGAATTTGAAGGGTCACAGGCATTGGGTGGAACATCAATCGGATTGATCCATAATGGAACCTGTGACAAACCTGCGAGCCCTTTCTTGGCATCGTTAATGGCCAGAAGGTTGTATCCCATACCGCGGCGGAATCCGTATTCGAGCAGCTCACCGGCATTATTAAGGGTAGGGTTGGCTGGATCAATCGCACACACGCCTATTGGCGTGATATTGACAACGTAACGTCCAGCTACTGCCATGCCATAGGTGCGTGTACTGCTCAACGCACTGGACAGCACATGAATGAACCATGTGTTTAAGGTCTTGCTGCCGGTGTCTGCCTTTAGAAAAGTCTTATCGGCGGCGGCGGCATTTGTGGTGACCGTGTTGATGGGTACCATGGTGCAAGTGCCGTCGTCTGGGCAACTACCGACCCAGAGGTTAGCAGCAGTGAGTGTCACTGATGTGGCATTCAAATCGTATTTGTTTCTTCTGGCTGCTTCTATCGCACTATCTCTGGCTCTAGTCACCCCTGCCAGACTCCTGTCAAGCTCTTTGGCACCACTCAATGCGGCAGCGTCTGCCGCATTCTGCAGCTCAGTCTTTGCTACATAAAGATGGCCTAAATCAATGACCAGCCCAAGCATGCCGATTAACACAACAAGGCAAATAGCAACAATAATCGCTACCGCGCCATGCTGGCGTGATTTGATCCCTGCCCTTAAACCCTGTTGCGTAATCATCATAGACTCCTTCACTATCCACTTATACAGCCAGCATGCTACCTGTATGAACCGCCACTGCTACCGCTGCCACCGCTGCCACCGCTGGTCATACCGCTGGCGCCACTGCTCACACCGATATTAAACACATTGGGGGTGTTTGCGGGCTGAACGAAAGACCTGTGATACCGGCTCATCGCCGCATCCGCAGCCTGACCGTCTATGCCGGCCACGGGGTCGGTATTCAGTGAGGCATCCGGGTTAACGATTTGCGCCGCTTTCGCCGCATTCACCGCGCTGCCGAAGTTATCGTCCATTTTCGGCGAAGGGGTTGCGCAGCCTGCTGCAACTGTAGCCAGCAACACTGAGAGTATCCATTTAAGTGATACCGGTTTTATTGTTGATGTATCCATGATGCTCTCCTTATTTCATCTCAAAGCCGTCGTTAGGGCTTTGTTGTGCCGGTTTTTCGGTTGTCGCAGCCGCAGGTGCTTTTTCAGCCGGAGGTGATCCACTTTCCAGCTTGCCATTCAGGAAAAACTCGCTTCTGCTAGGCGGACTGAAACTATCCGTAGGCAAGGCATAATCAGGTGGCAATGGTTTAACCAAACGTGGAGTCACCACGAATAACAACTCGGTCTTTTCGGTTTGGAAAGAACTGCTTCTGAATAAGGCGCCTAATATCGGGATTTCACCAAGAATCGGAAAGCGTTTGATGTTCTCGGTGACATTGTTTTTGATCAGGCCTGCAATTGCAAAACTTTGCCCGTCATTCAACTGCACTGTAGTGGAGACACGCCTGGTGATCAGGGTGGGGTAATTGGAAATGGTAGTGTTCGCAGTATCGGCTGCCTTCGCCAGCTCGGTCACTTCAGGTGCGACACGCAGGTTGATCAGGCCTTTCTCCAGCACCGTAGGCGTAAACCTCAGGCCTACACCAAAATCCTTTTCTTCCAGGGTAATGGCGTTATTGGTGCCGCCCTGCGGAACCGGGATATAAAATTTACCCCCCGCCAGAAAGCTGCCTTCCTGACCGCTGATGGCAATAATATTAGGTTCAGCCAGTATCTTAAACACTGAGTCGGTTTTGTCAGCATCGATGGTGACGGTAGTCCCGCCGTGGCTGATCACCAGTTTGCCCGCTCCTGCGAGCGAAAAACCGCTCAGAATATCGTAAGCAACCCCGCCATTCGCACGTCCGGCTTTGAAGTTAACACCTAGCTGATCAAGCAGGTTTTTCGAGATCTCGGCCATTTTCACTTCCAGCATCACCTGCTGTGGCGCGCCCACCTGCATCATGTTGATCACCTTGTTTTCCTTGCCCGCATAGGCCTCAGCCAAGGTCATCGCTTTATCGACTTTCACGGCATCGCTTACCATGCCGCTCAGCACCAGTGATTTTCCGGCAGTGCCGACAAAGATGCCTTTTTCATCCGGCAGCATTTGTTTCAACTTGCCCTGCAAGGCAGTTGCATCCATCGCTACGGTACTGCCCATCACGCCGATATCCATGATCGTGACCTGGCCTGATTTATCCCAGATCATGAGCGAGGTGGTGCCGATGCTCTTGGCATGCAGCACGATCTCCCTGGGGCTTGTGACCTCGACCTGCACGATCTTGTCATCTTCCACCTTGACCCGTTTCAGGTTGACTCCGGCCGGCATCCTGATCAGGTGCGATTGCCCAGGAGAAAACTCCATTCTGGGCGCAAGCTCTGTAGAAGTTGGAATGATTCTGCCTGCAGGCTCTGCCGCGTATACCGGACCGCCGATGAGTACTGCGAAGCCCAGGACTGCGACCATAGCTTTGATGCTATGCCGCGCTAAATGGCACGATAAATCGTGCGTCATAAGACTTTTTACATTGCTGCGCTCATTCATTTTAAATTCTCCCTAGCAATATCCTAAATTCACTTAAAGAGTGATACTTCCCGAATTGCCATCACATTAAATTTACATTTTTTGCTGCATACACCTAAAACTTCTCAACCGATTTCACATTGCCCCTGATCACTTCAACCTGCTCATAGGTTTCAGGTTTCTTGGCAACCGCTTTACGGTGAACTACTTTTTTAACTGCCGCTTTGGTCGCTGTCGCTTCAGGTTTGGCATCGGTAGCGGCAGGCAAGGCAGCTGGCTGTGTATCACCATTCAACAGGTCTTTTTTGGTAGACCCCCCAGTGGCGGCCATGCTGCTGTCAATCTGGTTACGCAGCACCAGAGACAGGCTGCCGACACTGCGTGCCAGGTCAAGTTTTTCGGCCTGTTCAGGCGTTACTTCCAATGTCACGGCATTCACAACCTTTGGCTTGGTTTCGTCACGGTTCTGCTCTTGTGCAACCGCCAGAACCAGAATATGCTCAAGCACGATCTTGGAGATACTGTTATTGCCGTTTGCAGCCTTGGCAGTTTCATCTACGGTATTCACCACAATATCTACGTAATTGCCTGGCAAGGCAAAACCGGCAACACCAACCACATCGTTCACGCGCACGGTCATCGCACGGTTACCTTCTTTAATCACGGCAGAAAGGCCACCTGTCGCACCCAGAGGCGCCAGCTTGGATTCAAGAACCGGCTCACCGCGGGACAAACTGGTTTTCAGCACCCGCGTATCCAGCGCTTTAACATCAGTAAAAGCGCCCGCTGGCACGCTGCCCATTGGCCAGTCAGCCACTTTCAGCATCTGCGGCGCAAGCGGCGTTCCTAGATCCACATCGGTGGAAGCCACGACCACCTTGCTGGATTGCACAGAAGCCTGCTTATTGACCCAGCGCGATGCAAGCACAACCGCACCCAACCCTATGATTATCGAAATAACCACCATCAGAAACGCTCTCGGATTTTTCATTTGGAAACCCCTTTTTCTCTATTTTGTTTTTTCGTCTTCATTGCTTGCCGTTCTATTTCCAGATTAACCCTGCGTGATTAACGTCATCTTAATCATGCGTAAAGTAGTTGTTCCAAGCCCAGTCCAGCAGTTCCTTAGTCATCTCGGCCGGCCGGCCTTCATAACGCGATATATCGCGCAGTTGCTCCATGATGTCGCGCGGGATGCAGGCCGATAGCGGTTTACCGGATTTATAATGATGCTCATGCAACAGGTAATTAAAGCCGTCTTCGCTATAAGGTATGCCCAGCTCCTGGCATACCTGCTGCGTGATGCGGCGATATTCCTCTTCACTGAGCGCGCCCACATAAATCTTGTAACCAAGCCGGCGCAGGAATGCCTCATCCGCTAATTTGCTGGGGGCGATATTGGTAGAGAACACGACGATCACGTCAAATGGGATCATGAATTTCTTACCCGTATGCAAAGCCAGGTAATCGACACGGCGATCCAGCGGAACAATCCAGCGATTCATGATGTCGACTGCCGGTGCCAGCTGCCGGCCAAGATCATCAATAATCAGCAAACCGTTATTGGCTCTCACCTGCGGCGGCGCCTGATAGAACCTGGCACCCTCGTCAAAATCAAGATCCAGCATGGAGAGCGTCAACTCACCGCCGGTTTTAATCACCGGCCGGTAGCATAGTATCCAGCGTGCATCCGATGCAAGCCGGCGATCAAGCACAAAACCGCTTTCGTCCGCAGCCCCCTTAGGCAGCAAAGAGATATGCACCAGCGGGTCATAGATCTGGATAATCTCGTTATCCACAACAATCGCATGCGGAATCGCCACATCGCCGTTAAGCAAGCCTGCCAGATGTTCGGCAATATAAGTTTTTCCGCTGCCGGACGGGCCATATACAAAAATCGCGCGACCTGAGTTCATGGCAGCGCCAAATTGCCGGAGAATGCCTTCCTTGACGACCAGGTTGCCGAACACCTGCGCCAGATGTTCTTTTGTAACTTCCATATCCGCGATCGACTGCTCGCGTACTTGCTTGATATAGGCATCCAGGCTGACGGGCGCCGGGCCTACATACTGGCTTTTACGCAGGTAATCTTCGCCGCGTTCACGGCCCAGCTCGGATAAGTTATAGGAAATGGCCGTTTCAGTCTCGCCGTTGCGCATGACCTCGCACATGTATTCAGTGCGTAAGAAAGACAGCACCGGTTCCAGCACTGCCATTGAAAGTTTGGTAGATTTAATCAGGTCCTGCAGGCGCATCTGGCCGCGCAGGAATAAGGTCTTTGTAACGAGTTCAACAAGAAATTGGAAACCAAGCCCCGTTTCCTCTATGCTGTGGGGAGCCGGAGGCAGCTGCGCATGGCGCCGCTCTACGCCGGGTCTGGCGTTACGCTCTGAAAACAGGCTATTTATTTTCGCTTCGCTCATCATGGTTTTTTCAATCTTGGTTGTTCTTTTCTACCTTGATCTCACTGGATAGAAACTGGGTTACCGCTCACAATCCCGCTAATCGCCAACTATCCTTTTTAAATGATGAATCATTGCAGCTCAAATTCGTTTTTAAGTCACGTATACTTACATACGCTGCCAAACCAGGTAACCCAAAGTACCTGTCGTAATCGCTACCGCATACGGTAACTGTCCTACCGATAGCGGCATGTCGTTCATCAGCGGCGGCCTACCTGTACTCATTCTTAACAGGCCGCCTAACAGCATTTGCCTGATATTCAGCAGCAGATTCAGGAACTGCCTGGACCACAATGCCGCAATCAGTGCAATCACACCGCCGGCGATCAGGGTTGCAATCAAGGCGCCAATCAAATCCCCAGCCCCCAGAAATGCGCCCACCATACCCATCAGCTTCACATCGCCGGCACCCATCGCACGCAACAGGTAAATCGGCAGAAGCACCGCCAGCCCAAGCGCCAGACCTTTCAGCGCGGCCAGCCAGCCTAGCCCGCCCGGAATCTCGCTATTGAATCCATGGCCGCCGGGCAGTAATCCATTCAACCCTAATCCAAGCACGACACCGGCCAGAACAAGACGGTTAGGAATGCGATGACTGCGTATATCTTCTCGCGTTGCCAGCAACAGCAGCACGCTCAATATCATTAACGCCAGCAATCCTGTTAATTCCGCGGTCATTTCATACGCTCAAACAGTCTTTAAAACCTATCGACGCTTAACTGCAAGTAATAATAGCTGTCGTTCCCAACGCCTCAGCTACACTTTTAAACCTTCCGCATACGCGGTCACCCAATACATCTACTGAAGCAATGATCACCAGCGCAATCAGCGAAGCGAGCATCACATACTCTATGGATGTCACACCACGTTCATCCAGCCACCAGCTTTTAACCATTTCACATAAGCGATTCATCGTCATCCCTTTTGTTTCTCCGGCAGCCAGGCCTCGCTAACATAGCGGGCGCAACAAAAGCAGCAATCAACTCATCAGCGACTACGCTGCATTTCTTTAAAGCTATTTTTTGATGGCGATATAGCCTAAATATCCATACCGCCATCAAAACAGTGCAACTGGAGCCTTAGGACAAGGCATTCGCAACTTTGTTGAAGGTTAAGTCAACATCCTGGCCTACCAATGAAACTGCACCGATAATGACCACCGCAATCAAGGATGCAATCAATGCATATTCGATAGCGGTAACGCCCTCTTCATCACGGATAAAACGCTGGATACCTGCATATAGTTTTTTCATCATTACTCTCCTCTTATTAAAAAAACACTTATTGCTACTAGACTGCATACATGAGTTCATCAGTTACCCGTTCCATCATGGCTTTGAAACCGCAATTGAGTTAAGGGCCTTATCACAACACAGCTACAATCTACCGCAGTCGCGATTTAACTCATATACGTGCTAACCCCTATTATGAAAGCGGTATCAATTCGAACCGGCAGGGCGATGGAGAAGGCTGTGCATTCAGGTCGCCTGACCTGGCAAACCGGCCTCTGCATGTGTGCAGAGAATGATTGACCCTCGATAGTTAGCGGTGGAAGCGCGGCGCAGCATCGGGAGCTGCGCCGGCAGGAGGTGACCAATGCTTATCTGGCATGTTTTTGCTGGATCCGGTACGCAATTGCGTCCAGTTTCGCGTCGATCTCAGGATAGTAACTGTCCGGCAGTATCAAGGCGGTGCCGGTTTCATAACCAAGACGGAGTTTGCGCAACTCTTTTTCCATGGCATCCAGCTCAGGTATGGTTTCCGGTGCCGCAAGCTGCCTGAGCAGTTCGATCCGGATCAGCTGCCTGTTGCGCAGCATCAGTATGTAAGCGCTTGCTTTTTGAAGGGTTTGCAGCGCTTTGGCAGCATGCCCTTCTGCCAGCTGCAAGCGCGACAGCGTGATGATGGCATCAACGTGATAAGGGTTGGCCTGCAGGCTCTGGTTCAGAACCTGGTGTGCCCTTGCATAGGCAAAACCGGCATCGAAAGCCGCATGGTGCCTGATCAGAACCCTGGCCTCGCGCACGCCGATTTCTGCGTCGTTTGCGTTAATAGCACGCACTGCATCGAAGCGCTGCAATGTCTGCTCAAGCAGTCTGCGGTAAAAATCCGCGCCTACCCTGCGTATAAATGCGTCATCGGCAAGTGCCAGTTCCGCAGTCTGCAATATGGTTTCCTGTGCAACCCTTTCCTGCGGCTGGATCATGGTGATGACCCCAGCCAGTTTATAAGCGCTGAATTGACCGGAAACCAGGTTTTCCGGCGCGACATTACGCTGCTTATTGATTGACCAGCCAAGGATATGCGCGCCATACGGCAGCAGGATCAGCACGACGATGAAGCCGGCACACAGATACTTGAGCAAAGGGCTGAACATTTTGATGCGACCAACATGCAGCACTTCTGCTTTATCCGTTAATTGTGCCGCACGCGCCAGGTAAAGGCCGGCGAGTATATTCATGAAGGCCAGGTAAAAAATGAAATTCACAAACGCATGCACGAATAGCGCCATCACACTTAAGAGTAAGGCGGCACTCTCAAAACCCGCCGAGGATGCTGCCTGGCGCAGGCTGCGCTTGAGTTGAACACACACGCCATACAACAGGCATAGCTGCAGCAATAAGGCCGGCAGGCCGCCTTCGATAGCCAGCTGCAGATAATCATTATGGGCAAAGAAACCGGCCGTGCTATTTTCCAACGGCACCCGGTATGCCGGATAATAATTGACAAAAGTGCCCCAGCCACTGCCGATGACAGGATGCGCCAGCAGCATTTTCAGGCCTGACTGCCATAACAGCAGCCGTGCAGCGGCTGACGGGTCATGATCCAGGCGGAAGGTACGGTCTGCAATACTCACATTTAACAGCACGGTGCTGCACAGGTACGCTGCTATCGTCAGCAGTGCAAGCAATATGATGCGCTTTCTGGCCGCATCATTACGATAAGCCGCCCACAGAAAAACCGGCAGCAGCAATAGCCAGGCTGCAATGCCGCCGCGCGAAGTGGTCGCAAAAAGCGCTGTGCTGATGACCAGCAGGCCGGCACCTGTCACCAGGTACTTGAACCGATGGTGGCGGCTTTCAGCAGTGAGCAGCACAAATGCCGCAGGGAACCACAGCAGGTTCATGAATGCCGCAAACACATTACGGTCCTGGAACGGGCCCTGGGCATAGCCGTATCCGACATGGCGAACCACCTGCCAAATAGCCCATAGCGCAAACACGACGCCGAGCAGAAACAGCAATGCCCGCAAATACCGCCACGTTTCGGCAAAAGTCACTGTATTGGTGGCAAACAGGTACATGACAGGCAGCCCGGCCAGCATCGCCAGCGTCATCAGTGCCGTTTCGGGGACTGCGCTGGACAAGCCGACCACGAATAGCCATAGCAGATAAACCAGCATCAGTGCAGAAAGTCGATAAACCTGAAAAGCCTGCCGCGTGAACACAAGCTGACAGCCGGCGGCGCCGGCACCCAGCAGAAACATGGCCGTCACCGCGCTGCCGGCATACCAGAAACCCGATAGCATGAGTTCTGCCAGAAATAACAGGTAAATGAACTGACGGGAGGAAATCATGGCATTGAATATTCGGGCAGTTAGATCACTTGATCAAAATAAACGTGCATAAAGCCTCATGCGGCAACCATTGGTTTATTGCATGCTACCACCGTTGCAACGCTAGCTGAAATCATTCTTCCGGTCTGGCTTTTTAAAGCATTAGCCATAGACAAAAAAAAACTTCTCTCTTAGACTTGATAACAGCGATAGCAACCTTAATGGTAATTCTGAAGGAATATCAGTTGATCAGCCAATATTCAGACCTGAGTTTCCAGACACTGTTTAATACCGTGTCTAACGCGATGCTGCTGGTTAACGATGTCGGACAGATTATTCAGGCCAACCCCTCGGTACAACTGATGTTAGGTTACCCGCTGGAAACCATCATCGGCCTTGAAGTCGAGTCACTGATCCCGCAGCGCTATCGGGAACACCACCGTCACTACCGGCAGGCATTTAACGACAACCGGGAAGATCGTCCTATGGGCACCGGCAATACACTGACCGTATTGACCCGGGATGGCAGGGAACTGAACGTACACATAGGCCTGAACCCTTTGCATGGCGAGCTGAAAACTTACACCCTGGTCACCCTGCATGTTGTAGACAGGCGGCGCCAGGCCGAGGAGGATTTGAGAATCAGTGAGGAACGGCTGCGCTTCGCAAGGGAAGCCGCCAACCTGGGCGTTTTTGACCTTGATGCCAACTTCAACATCCTGTACTGGGATGACCGCATGCATGAACTGTGGGGGCTGGATTCAGGCAGCCCCCTGAATAAAAAGCAGCTCCTTTCAGCGATACACCCGGAAGACATCGCACTCAGGCAAACCGCGCTCAAACATGCATCAGACCCCGATGGCAACGGCAGATACCATGCAGAATACCGCGTCACCAATTTCAGGGATGGCAGCGAGCATTGGGTGGCCGCCGTTGGCAGGATGCATTTTCACGATGGGCGCCCGATCCGCCTGGTAGGGGTGGCACGTGACGTCACCGAGCAAAGGTCTCTTGAAAAAAAACTACAGGAACAGCGTGATGAAGCCGAGCAGGTTTTTACGCAACAGGTCGCCGCACAAACCGCCTCAGCAATTGCGCACGAACTCAATCAACCACTCGCCGCAATTTCCGCTTACAGTGAAGTTGCCCTGCATGCACTGGAAAACAATTCCATTGATACCGAAAAATTGAAACGCGCGCTCGAAGGCTGTGTTAAGCAGGCGCAGCGTGCAGGCAACAGCCTGCACGAGTTGCTGGCTTTCCTGCAAAAAGGTGATCTGGTCAAAGACCAGCTGAATATCAATGATGCAGTGAGAGAGGCGCTCAACATCGCAAAGAGCAGCGGCTTCGGAAATTTCCGCAGCACGCTGAACCTGGAAAAAAATATCCGGCCGGTACTAGGCAGCCGAACGCATGTGATCAAGATACTGGTCAATCTGTTGAGAAACGCGGTAGAAGCGATGCAAAGCGCCGGCATATCCACTGCCGCCATCATCATCAAGGTGCGAACCAATACGGAAACCAATATGGCACATGTTTCCGTTCAGGATTATGGCCCCGGGCTCACCCCTGATGTTGCAAACCGCATGTTTGAACCTTTCTTCACCACCAAAACTACCGGCATCGGCTTAGGCCTTGTGATCAGCCGCGCCCTGGCAGAAGCCAACGGCGGCCAGCTATGGGTTGAGCCAAGCACCAAACCCGGCACTACGTTTCATTTCACCCTACCGTTTGCAACGCCGGTCTTCAGCGCTTCAGTGTAACTTGCTCGGTTGAAGGCCAGACTCAAGGCCAGGTTCGAAACTAGGTTCGAAGCTAGGTTCAAAACCAGGTACGAGAGCCTGAACCCCAAGCCCAGGCTCGTTTAAACCTTGTCCCCTGCCCCGCACTTTAATCTGCGGTTAGTATTTCATATAGTGCGCAACAGGCGCTTAATTGATATTATTGATACTAATCAACAAAGGCCTGTTCCAATGAACACATATCAGCAGATTCAACCGGATGATTTAGTCGCCATGATTTCATCCGGCCCAGTATTACTCGTCGATGTCCGCAATGATGACGAAGTCGCGCGTGGCATCATCGAGGGTGCGATTCATATTCCCTTAGCCTTGCTTCCGCTCCAGTGCGATGCCTTGAACAAAGCGGAATCCATCGTGTTTTACTGTCATAGCGGCGTGCGCTCGGCACATGCGGCGGCTTTTGCCGTCAGCAAAGGTTATAAAAACGTATACAACCTGTCGGGCGGGGTTTTAAGCTGGGCAAGGGCAGGCTTCCCTTTTGTGCCGAACGGCAATATGCCTAAAGCTTAACAGACTGAATATGCAAGGCCGTGAAGGATGAAAGAAAACGGTAAATTACAGAAAAGAGAAATAATGCAGTTTAATAAAGAAGTAGATGCCAGCGGCCTGAATTGCCCGCTGCCGATTTTGCGCTGTAAAAAAGGCTTAAGTGACATGGCGCCGGAACAGGTGCTTAAAATAATCGCGACCGACCCCGGTTCAGTCAAGGATTTCAAAGCATTCTGCGTGCAGACTGGTCATGAGCTTCTCCAGCTTGATGAGCATGAAAAATCATTCACTTTTTATATTAAAAAGCGTGTGGCTTAATTCCAGTTTCAGCAACTTGACCCAAACAAAAAGGTGCCCATGGGCACCTTTTTGTTTGGCTGTAGATTAGATTCCAGCGCTTTATTTAAGTTTTGATAACTGCGCCTGGAGTTTTTCCAGACTTGCCCCAAACTCGGCCACACGGCCTTTTTCCTGCTCAACCACCGCCGCCGGAGCGCGCGCTACAAAACTCTCGTTACCCAGTTTTGCATTGGCTTTGCTGATTTCGTTTTCCAAACGCGCAATTTCTTTGCCCAAGCGCTCTTTTTCAGCCGCCACGTCAATTTCAACTTTAAGCATGAGCTTAAAGTCATCCACCAGCATGACCGGCGCATCGGCTTCAGGCAAATCAGCCACGATCGCGACATCTTCCAGCTTGGCCAGCGCTTTCAAATAAGGCGCATATTTGGCAAGTTTTTCAGCATCACCCGCCGCAATCAGCGGCACGCGTGCCGCTGGTGAAATACCCATTTCGCCGCGCAGGCTGCGGCATGCGTCCACCGCCTGTTTGAGCAAGGCCACCCAGGCTTCATCCGCCTCATCAATTTTGCCCGGCTGTGCTTTGGGGTAAGCTTCCAGCATAATGCTGGGCCCGCTGCGGCCGCTCATTGGGCCTATGGTCTGCCAGATTTCTTCGGTAATGAATGGCATAATCGGATGTGCCAGACGCAGAATCGTTTCCAACACCCTTAACAAAGTACGGCGTGTGGCGCGCTTCTCGGCATCGGTACCATTCTGTATCTGCACCTTGGCAAGCTCCAGATACCAGTCGCAGTATTCATCCCACACAAATTCATAAATCGCTTTTGCTGCCAAATCAAAACGGTAATCCGCAAATGCACGCTCCACATCAGCTTCAGTGCGCTGCAGAATGCTCACTATCCAGCGGTCTGCCTGACTGAAACTTAAATAACCGTCCGGTTTGGTTTTGCAGTCTTCCAGACCGTTGTCCTGGCCTTCGGTGTTCATCAACACAAAGCGCGTAGCGTTCCACAGCTTGTTGCAGAAATTACGATAGCCATCACATCGCTGCAAGTCAAACTTGATATCACGTCCTGGTGAAGCCAGCGCCGCAAAGGTAAACCTTAAAGCATCAGTACCGTAAGCAGCAATGCCTTCGGGGAACTCCTTACGCGTGCGTTTTTCAATCTGCTCGGCTTGTTTCGGGTTCATCAAACCCGTGGTACGCTTTTTAATCAGAGCATCCAAGTCTATGCCGTCTATCAGGTCTATCGGGTCGAGTACGTTGCCTTTGGACTTACTCATCTTCTGGCCTTCGGCATCACGAATCAAGCCATGCACGTACACATGCTTGAACGGAATTTTGCCGGTGATGTGCGTGGTCATCATCACCATACGCGCTACCCAGAAGAAAATGATGTCGAAACCGGTCACCAGTACGCTCGATGGCAGGTACTGTTGCAAGGCCACATTGGCGGCATCTTTCTCGGCATCGCCGGTCCAGTCCAGTGTCGAGAATGGCCACAGGGCAGATGAGTACCAGGTGTCCAGCACATCGTTGTCGCGGGTCAGATTACCTGTGTAGCCATCTTTAGCCGCCAGCGCTTTAGCTTGCGTCTCATCTTTGGCTACATACACTTTGCCATCGTCTGAATACCAGGCCGGAATCTGATGCCCCCACCACAACTGGCGTGAAATACACCAGTCCTGAATGTTATTCAGCCATTGGTTGTAAGTGTTCACCCAGTTTTCCGGGTAAAACTTGATTTCACCGGATGCCACTACATCCAGCGCTTTCTGCGTGATGGATTTGCCATCCGCTGCCGGCTTGCTCATCGCAACAAACCACTGGTCTGTCAGCATAGGCTCAATCACCACGCCGGTGCGGTCGCCACGCGGCACTTTGAGTTTATGTTTATCCACCTTGACCAGATAGCCTTGCGCTTCCAAATCAGCTACCACTTGCTTGCGTGCGGCAAAACGCTCCAAGCCTTGATACTGCTTCGGCGCGGCTTCGTTCACAAACCCTTGCAGATTCAGAATGCCGATCATCGGCAGCTTGTGACGCTGTCCTACCGCATAGTCATTAAAGTCATGCGCCGGGGTCACTTTCACCACGCCGGTACCGAACTCTTTGTCGACATAGTCATCGGCAATAATCGGAATTTCACGGTCACATAACGGCAGTTTTACGTTTTTGCCGATCAAATGTGCATAGCGCTCATCTTCCGGATGCACCATCACCGCTACGTCACCCAACATGGTCTCAGGTCGCGTGGTGGCTACGGTTAAATGACCGCTGCCATCCGCTAATGGGTAGTTGATGTGCCACATCGAGCCGTCTTCTTCTTCCTGCACTACTTCCAGGTCTGATACGGCTGTGCCCAGTTTCACATCCCAGTTCACCAGACGTTTGCCGCGATAAATCAGGCCTTCGTTATACAGGCGCACAAAAGTCTCGGTAACGGTTTTGTTGAGGCCTTCATCCATGGTGAAGCGCTCGCGTGACCAGTCGGGTGAGGTGCCTAAACGGCGCATCTGTTTGGTGATGGTGCCGCCTGAATATTCTTTCCACTCCCAGACTTTTTCCAGAAACTTCTCGCGACCCAGATCATGGCGCGACACACCCTGCGCATCCAGCTGGCGCTCAACTACAATTTGCGTGGCAATACCTGCGTGGTCAGTACCAGGTTGCCATAAGGTATTGTCGCCGCGCATGCGGTGATAACGCGTCAAGGCATCCATCAGGGTCTGGTTGAAACCATGCCCCATGTGCAGGGTGCCGGTAACGTTGGGCGGCGGCAGCAGGATACAGAAGTTTTCTTGTTTGGATTGATCCAGACCGGCGGCATAGTAGCCTTTGCCCTCCCAAAATTCATACCATTTGCTTTCTATGGTTTTGGGATCGAAGGATTTAGCTAACTCTTTAATTTCGGACATTTTTTTGAGAGGAATATTCAGTTGTAATTGGCCGTTATTTTAACACAGGCCGCAGGCAGTATTACGATGCCAGGCTTCCAATCAAGAGTGAAAGCGCTACGCCAAGGAAAAAAAGCGAAAAATGTATCCAGCCCAGCCTCGGCAATGCTGGCGCAGTGCATGTTTGGCTCGCGCTTCTGCATACGCACTTCAGATACGAGTTTCATGCGGGCAGCTCAATCTCGCCACCTCTGTTCAGGTCAAACCGTTGCAGGCGCCTGCTCAAGTGCCCAGCAATAATGGTCCGGCTTTATCCCAGTAACGGGAAAAACGCTGCAGGCGCTTATCGCTCATGTCCACATCCACCAATTTATCCACCGGCTGCCATTTGGTTAAGAACGGTGTCAGCACCTGCTTGACCCTGCTATTTGGTGTGGCCTGCGTAATCAGTTCCCCCACGTTTCTTTGCAACAGTACGTCATAGGTATCGCCAACCCATACTTCTACATGCATCATCTCGCTCAGGCAGTCCATCACGAACTGCAGCCGATTAAGCGGCCAGTCGCCATGCAGTTGCGGATCAAATACAAAAATCTTGGGAAACGGCTGGTTCAGCACGCTATTGTTTGGCGATAACATTTCATCATGCACATAAACCGCTACCGCTTTATGCATGGAAGTCGCATTCATCGGCAACGATTTCAATGGATATCGCTTTGCATCAGCGCTTGCGGGCTGGGTGAATAACCGTGCCTGCAATGTTTCATAGCTGGCATCAAACGGACAAATGGCCGTACAGCCGGCACAATATTTCTCGCCGGTATAGCGCGCCAGATTCTCTTTGTTAAAGTAATAAGGTTTGGAACTGAATGTAGACGCGACCCATTGCCACGATAAATGATTGCTGGCGATGTAACCATCCAGCAAATGTGCTTCGAACCAGTCGGCGGCTTCACGCCAGTCGATTTTAAGATGATGTACGATATAGCTGGCCAACCACATGCGCGCATGATTATGTACATAACCGGTGTCCAGCAAATCACCGATAAAAGCATCCATGCACGGCAAGCCGGTCTCACCCTGCCTTACGGCGTCTGTTAGCCGGGCATACCCAAGCGCAACTTTAGGCGGCTCCATCTCGCTGTAAATTGCATTGCCGCGTGCAAACCACACCTGACGCCAGTAATCGCGCCAGGCAAGCTGCATCAGGAGGTTTTCCGCAGTCAGCCCGAATTTTCCTTTGATTGCCGCAAAGGTCTCGTTCAGAGTCAGGCAGCCGTACCTGAGGTAAGGGGATAGATGCGTGACCGAGCCATTCAGGAAATTACGGTTGCGCCCATAGGCAACCGCATCAACGTTATTCAGCTTAGCTAGCGCATTTGAACGCCCGCCCGCCCACTCACCTTTAAGATCGTCACCCCTGGCATCCGGAAATGTACGCTTAACGTAATGCAGACGCTCCATGCGATCGCTGGGGATAGTTAGCTTTAGTGCAGGCTTCATGAATTTTTCTCCTACGTACTTATCACTAGTTTACTATTTTTTATCACCTGAACGGGTAGTGTTTATTATTCATTTTCTAGTACGCGTACCAAAATATAACATGCAATAATGCCTTGTTATGTATAGAATCAACATCAAAATTTTCTGAAAAGGGACGGCATGATAGAAGCAATGTGGGTCTGGGCAGTGCTGGGCATTGTACTGCTGGCAGCCGAGATTATGATCACCGGCACTATATATACATTATGGTTCAGCATCTCCGCACTATGCGTTGCGATTATGCTGTGGCTGTTCCCTGGCACGTCTTATGCCGCCCAATTCACGGTTTTTGCTGCGTTATCCTTAGGATCACTGGCCATCTGGCGCCGTCATTACAAGAAAACTGACACCAACTACCGTGTGGGCCAGGCACAGGGCGAAGAAATAGGCCGCGTCGGGATAGTGACCGAAACCACCAGCGCTGCACAGAACGGTGCCATACGATTCACCCAGGGGCTGATGGGTAGCAGGGAATGGGTCGCGGTATCGGATGAACTGGTAGAAGCCGGCAGCAACGCAACGGTAGTAGCCGTGGAAGGCAACACGCTAAGAATTTCAAAAATAAACGATAACACTTGAAGGAAATAAAATGACTGAATTTAGCTTTGTACTGATATTTTTGGTAATTGTCGCCATCTTTAAGGGTGTGCGCATTGTGCCGCAAGGCGAAGAATGGGTGGTTGAACGCCTGGGCAAGTTTGCCGGCGTACTCACCCCGGGCTTGCATGTTATTAACCCGATTTTCACCAAAGTAAGCTACAAGGTCACCACCAAAGACATTATTCTGGATGTGCCGGAACAGGAAGTCATCACCCGCGATAATGCGGTGATTCTGGCCAATGCGGTGGCGTTTATCAAAGTCACCAAAATCGACCGTGCCGTATATGGCATTGAGAACTTCCGCGAAGCGATGCGCAATATGGTGCAGACCAGCCTGCGCTCCATCATCGGCGGCATGGACCTGAATCAGGCGCTGACATCGCGTGACCGCATCAAGGCCGAGCTGAAATCCGCCATTGCCGATGAAGCGCTGGATTGGGGACTGACTGTGAAATCAGTGGAAATCCAGGACATCAAGCCATCACACAACATGCAGGAAGCGATGGAAAGACAGGCCGCTGCCGAGCGTGAACGCGTAGCTGTGGTCACAGAAGCGGAAGGCGCAAAACAATCACTGATCCTGAACGCAGAAGCGCGCCTGGAAGCGGCACGTAAAGATGCAGAAGCCCAGATGGTGGCTGCAAAAGCCTCGGCTGAGTCTATTAAATTCATCACTGAAGCCGTCAAGGAAAACAACTCATCTGCCATGTTCCTGCTCGGTGACCGCTACATTACCGCTTTGCAAACCATGTCAGCTTCTGAAAACAGTAAAATCGTTGTGATGCCAGGCGACTTGGTGGGTGCGGTTAAATCATTGGTTGGCGGAAAATAACCCTAAATTCTTGCCTCGCGTTATGAACGCCAGGATGCAATCCTGCGCTACTTACTGACTCCTTCCCCTTCTCAGGGGGAGGGAGTGTTATTCGCTACACACACTACAAGCCGGGTCTTTACTCAGCTTGATCGTGCGCCACTCCATGGCAAGTGCGTCCAGCAGCAGCAATCGCCCCTGCAAACTCTCGCCAATATCCATCAGTAATTTCAAGGCTTCTGCTGCCTGACAGGTGCCGATCATACCCACCAGCGGCGCGAACACGCCATTGGTGGCACAGCGCAGTTCGGTATCTTCACCATTATCCGGAAACAGGCAGTGATAACATGGACTCAAGATAGAGCGCATGTCGTAAACCGTCACCTGCCCCTCAAAACCGATAGCCGCGCCTGAAACCAGCGGCTTTTTCAGATCCACACACAGCTTATTCAAAGTGTAGCGGGTAGCAAAGTTGTCACTGCAGTCCAGCACCACATCCGCCTCTGCAATCAACCTTGCGAAATCGGCTTCGGTAGATTTTTCACAGACCGTATTGACCTGTGCTTCCGGGTTGATCTCCAGCAGCGTTTTCTGCGCCGAGATCGCTTTGTTAATACCGACCGCAGCGGTGGTATGCACAATCTGGCGCTGCAGATTGGTTAAATCCACGACATCAAAATCACAGATCGTGATCGCTCCCACACCAGCCGCAGCAAGGTACAAAGCGGCCGGGGAACCCAAACCGCCGGCGCCGACCACCAAGGCATGGCTATTGACGAGCTTATCCTGCCCTTCATAACCTATCTGCGGCAAGAGGATGTGGCGACTGTATCGGAGGAGTTGGTTATCGTTCATAGAAACTAGGGTAATTGTCCTGCCGCAACCATGCGGTTCATAAGAATATTAACGGATATCCAGTTAACGCTATCATCAAACTCGTTAGCCGAACCTTGCAGCGTGGGGGGATGGCTTATAAAAACGTTATTTGAATTAGTATTCTCCAACTCATCTGCCCCGGTCGGTGTCGGCATCTGGTTATCGGGCGAGGCCTGCACGGTATTGATCCCGCCAAAACCATTGGGCCCGTGAGAAGCAACCACTGCTATCGCCTTCGTAACAAGGGTACCGGTATCACTGTTAACAGTGATGTCCCCTGTATCCGAGAGTTCGAAAAAATCCAGATTATCAGTGAAATTCGTACTCACGCGGTATCTGATATATCGACCCCATGCATCCTGTCCCCGAACGCCTAAAAGCTGCCAGGGCAAAACCCCTTCCACCACTGCGCATTCATTACTGGAAGCGTTACGGACGCCTTCTGCGCCTGTGGGAACGGCATTCACATCCGGGCATGGCAGAAACTTATTGGCCAGCGCGTATCCGAGCAAGGCTTCTTTGGCTTCTTCCAATATGGCTTCTGTTTCTTGGATTCGCCTCAGTTCGACCTGGGTACTGAGAGGGCTTAACAAGCCGGCGATCAGTAATCCGAAAATCACCAAGACCATCGCCAACTCTACCAAGGTAAATCCTGACTGCTTTCGCCTACACTGATTTGTTTTCATAGTTATGGCGCTGCACAAGTCACTACATTCGCATTGGCTTCACAAGAAAAGCTCCCCCAAGCATCAGCCAAGGTGACTTTAATATGAGTAGGAGTTATATATTGATAAGTCGTCATTGCAAACCATCCATTATTCGTGAGCCACGATAGTAACGCCGTATACTGTAAACCTCCATTATTGTAAGGTACAAACCCTGTTGTGACAGAACAGTCTGCATCGCCGTCAACAGTCTTTGCCGGGCACGGATAAGTGTCGGGCTTTTCCTTATAATATTTAAACAGCCCGCTTATCACATCAACATCACCCACTATCTCGTGGGCGATACGCTTTCTGAGCGGGCTATAAAATTCCTTGGCTGTGATATACACCAACTGATCGTTAAAGTCAGCACCGGCCTTACCCAGTTTGAAAGTGTAATTATTGCCTGCCACATTCCCAGTCGCATTATTCACGGCACCTCTGGCATCCAGGTAATCGCCGGGTGAGAAATCACCCGGACAGTAATTTGTAGTGACAGCCCCACTCCTGCTTTGGCCATTGACCGGATTGTTAGGCGCAAAGACAACGGCAATGACTGGATTAACACTCCCCAATGGCACTTCATTATCATTCACCAGGGTTATCGTACCGGGAGTATTGCTATTGATTGGATTCAGCTTTCTATTAGCGGTTGACATCTGGTTCCGAAATGCGGGAGACAAGGCATACCAGAGACATTCACCATAACTGTCCCTTAACATGGGGATATCCAACTGTTTCGATGGCAAGTGTCCAATGAATGCCTTACAGCTACTGCTGCCACTGGTGTTGGCGCTGCCATCATTATCATTATCAGTGCATGGCAGCGTGCCGGGTTTAGTACCCTCACTTAATGCATACCCAATTAACGCAGCTTTTGCCTCTGCCAATGCCGAGTTAGTTTCTTTATCACGCTTGATTTTTACAGTGCTGCCATCCAACTCTGAAAATAATACCGCCGCAGCAATCAGCAAGAAAATCAGCATCAATATCATCAATGCACTGCCTTGCTGCTGATGAGGAAACTTAATCACCGACAGTTCCCGTGGCTTGCAGATTGAGCTGTTTCTTTTTTTCCAGCAGCCTTAACTCTACGATCTGTCCAGTTTCAGACGCATACTGCTGCCCTGCTTTCAAACGAACACTCTTGCCTGTTGCCGGAATTCTTACATTCAAACTATCCGATCCGTTGTTAGCCGGGTTATGCTGTTTAGTCAGGCGACCGATCTCAACATGATCCTGGGCGCTATTTTCCTGCACCGGTTTATTATTCACCCATAGCGTCGTTGCTCCATCACTGCGCTTTACATAACCCTGCAACGTGATCGGCTCCGGCAGTTCATTAAGCTCAGGCTCCGGTGAAGTATTTTTCTGCGGGCTCGCCACGATGAGCTGCTGGTTCTGGCGCAGGGTATCCAGTTTTTTACGCTCTCCTGCACTGCTGAACAGGCGGCCAAAGTCAGCATCCGATGCGGCTTGTGCAGACATGTAGCTCGTCAGTGAAGCCAGCAGAAAAATAGATAATCCAGACAATTTATTCATAGCGTTAGCTGCCTATTCAAGGTGCCGGGGTTACATAAGCAGAAGCAGGCTCGCGCAGCGTGAGCCAATCAAGCTCACACTGTGCATGCAGATTTGCAATGAGCTGGTTGCTTAACGGCCTGCCCGCATTAAGTCTGGTGATTTCGCAGTCGCGTAAAATGAACGGGGCTGCATTCCTGCTGCTCAAGCCTTCCGTTAACTGCAGCAGGTCGCCTTCGTGCAGCATATCCAGCTCCAGTCTCATGACCGAGCGATTCAATGTGAACCCGCCCAGGTTTGCGGCAAATGCCGGCGTATATTTTTCCTGCGGATTAATACCGTACTTAATACCAAATAGCTTCTGAATTTTGTGCTGCTCGCGCAAGTGTTCTATCCACTCTATGCGTTGCTCCTCCCCCACAAAACCTTTGCTGATAAGCATCTGGTATTTGGGCAAATACTCGGCGATCATCTCTTTTTCCGCACCGGATAACTGATAGCGCTGACGTGCCGCATTCAGCAGACTCTGCTGATTCTGCAGCGCATGTTCTTGGCTCTGGCTGAAATAGCGGGCAAATCCAAACAGCAGAATACCCGCCACGACAACCGCGCCCAGCACAAGCAAGGGCGCCTGTAATTTCTGCCAATCCTGTTTTTCCAGATTCATGGCTGCGTCACCCCACTCACATCAGGCAAGGCCTGATTCACAGGTTTAAGTATTACTTTCAATTTGAAATATACCGGCGGTTTCTGTGCAGACTGCTCATCGGCAGTGCTGCCCTGCAGGTCAGCAAAAGAACTCACATTCACCGGTTCCTGCAATATTTCGACGGCGGCCACTCTTGCATCTGCCTTGATATTTGCAGCATAACTGTTAACCGTATTCAGCGCAGCACGGTAATCGCCCCCGAAACCGGCAATCTCGGCCGTAACAAAACCCACTTCATACAGCGCCGCAGTGTCTGCCGGTAACGCCACGCTTGCATTTGCCTGGGCATTACTGGCTGCCTGTGATGCCGACAGCGGCATGGATTTGTCATCATCTTTCACATTGCCATCGGCACTCAGCATCCAACGCAGCCTGTCAAGCTGCACATTATCCATGGAACCCTGGGCTGACGATTCAAGCGCAGCACTCAGCACCTGCATCATGCGCCGTGGCGACTGCGGGTAAGCTGCGATTTTCCTGTCGAGTTCCACTGCAAGCTGCAAATCATTGGCGCTAATCAGCGTGGCCGGATAACTTCTGGTTACATCCCTGTAGCGATGCTCCTGTACGACAGTGTCCTGCACAGCCTGCTTATAGGCTGTCTGGTGACTCAAGCCTTGTATCAACATCCACGCAGATGCAGACACGCCTAAAACGCCAGCCGCCACAGTTGCAATCCCGATCACCTGCTTGAGCTGCCTGAACCGGAAGCCTTTTGTGAGTTTCTCGGGAGCGAGGTTATCAACCAGATTGCCATTCGCCAGCAACTGCATATGCAGCAATTCCGGCATCTCCTGCAGCATATCCAACGGCAGACCCAGGCTCTTTGCCATTTCTGAAGAGTTGATATTCAGGCAATCCAGCCCCTGATCCTGGCTGATGGCTTGTGAAATATGCTGCGTAACGCCATCGGCACTGACCAGCACCAGGCTCATGCGGGTTTCCAGCGAGATGAAACGCTTGCTCATCAGGTAAAGCCGCGTTTTTTCGGTTTCTGCCAGATAAAAATAAGCCAGCTTGCCGATATCGTCGGGCACATTCGGCACCAGACGGCTCATGCTTAAGCGCCCGTTGTAAAAATAAGTCTGGCGCAAGCCTGATGACAGCCGCTCGCACAACAGGATATCGGGAGCCGTCAGCTTGAACTGTTTCACCAGCAGCTTGCTAAGCATCGGGAGCAGGTAAATACCGACCAGCTGCGCATCTACCCGCTGGATCACGTTGATCCAGCCCTCGATAAATTCATCATTATTCAGGGCGACAAACAGGTAATTATCATCTTTACGCTTATCTTTATCTCTGCTGATGAAGTGCGCGGTACGATAATACAGGCCACGGTAGAACTGATTCAGCTTACGGGTGATCAACTCGCGTTTGGCCGCGCCTGAAGTATGCGGCAGGCTCTCCAGCCTGTAATCCTCTTCTACCGCATCGACAATCAGGTAGACCGGTGTGGATTGATACTGCTGCAGAAAACCGGCAAACGCGGCATGCCCGTCTTCATGATTGATAAAGGTCTGGCACCCTTGCAGTTTGCCTGCATACCAGATCCCGGCCCGTAAATTATCGGCCGTGGCACAAAGCACTATTTTATTTAAATTACCTTTGATCATGATCTGGTCAGTTGTCAAATCTTAAGTTTGCTGAATGAATCATAAACCGGGCCCAGCACCGAGAACATAATAAAGGCGAGTATACCGCCCAATATCACGGTTAGCGCAGGCTCTATCATTTTCAGCATTTTCTGCATGGAGTCATTCACATCACGGTCATAAAAATAGCTGATGTTAAGCAAGGACTTATCCAGGGCGCCTGTATTTTCGCCCACCTTGATCATGCGCACCACCAATTGCGGGAATAACCCGGCATTGCGGAAACTCTCGCTCATGGCATCACCGGCACTGATCTGCGCATGCACGCGCGTCAGGGCATCAGCCACAACGCGGTTGCCTACAATGTTTTCACAGATTTTGATGGCATCCAGGATAGGAATCCCGGTTTGGTACATGAGTGCGAAATAACGCGCAAAACGCGCCATGATGATTTTATGCAGGATAGGCCCGGTAACCGGCAGGCTCAGCTTGAACAAATCAAAGCGATAACGTGCAACCGGGTTGGACCTGACCGCCGCGGCCAGCCCGGTCACGATCAGCACCGGCAGCCCGATGATCAGCCACCAGTAGTCAACAAAAGCATTGGAGATTGCAATCAGCACTTTAGTGTTTAAAGGCAGCTCCTGCCCCATATTACGCAAGAAGGAGACCATCTGCGGCACAAGATAGATCATTAAAAATATAACGGCAGATAACACGACAACCGCCACAAAAGCAGGATAAGCCAGCAGCTTTTTTGTCTGCGACATCAGCTCATCTTGCCAGCGTATGGTATTGAACAGGTTATTCAATACAACGGGCAGCTGACCGGTATGCTCGCCTGCTGCGATCAAGCTTACAAATACCTGGCTGAACACGGCTGGATGCTGCGCCAACGCTTCTGAAAGCATCTTGCCGCCTTCCACCTCCGAGCTGACCGCCCCCAATACTTTTTGGAAAAAAAGATTGCCGCTGCTTTCGCGCAAATCATTTAAACATTCCAACAGCGGCACACCTGCACTGGTGAGCTGCTCAAGCTGGAAGCAGAACATGACCAGATCCTGATTGCTGACCCGGCTGCTGTTGAACAGGTTTGCCGATTTAGCAATGGTGCGATAGGTGATTAAATCCAGCCCCATCCTGGATAGGCGAATCTCCAAATCCACTTCATTAATCGCATCAAGCTGCCCCATGGCAGGGCGCCCTAGCTTATCAACCGCTTTATAGCTGAATGAAGGCATGGTCAGGCACGTATACGGCTCGTCAAATCAATCACCCGCATGACTTCCACCACGCTGGTATGGCCTTCCAGAATACGGCGCACGCCATCTTCCGCGAGCGTTGAAAAGCCCTTTTCAAGCGCCATTTTCTGCAATTCATCCAGGTGTGCCCGACGTGAAATCAATGCATCCATATCACTATCGATACGCAGCAGTTCCATGATCGCCATGCGGCCGCGATAACCGTTCAGATTGCAGTGCCCGCAGCCTTTTGCCTTGAATATCTGGGGTCTGTCATCCGCTTTAAGGCGCAGGATTTTACACTCGAATTCGTCCGGCACATAAGCTTCCTTGCAGTGCGGGCATAGCACCCGAACCAGGCGCTGTGCCACCACGCCGATGATGTTTCCGGCCATAATATCGGGCAGAATGCCAATATCCGTCAGGCGCGGAAACACGCCCAAAGCAGAGTTGGTGTGCAGCGTGCTGAATACCTGGTGCCCGGTCATTGCCGCACGGAAAGCCATGCTGGCGGTATCCTCATCACGAATCTCACCCACCAGGATGATGTCCGGATCCTGTCGCATGATCGAGCGTATGCCGTTGGCAAAATCGACCTTGTTCACCTCAGCCACCGAAGTCTGGCGCATCATCGTGACCGGATACTCCACCGGGTCTTCCAGGGTCATGATGTTCACTGCGGTCGTATTCTGGCTGGATAACAGCGAATATAGAGTGGTGGTCTTACCGCTGCCGGTCGGGCCGGTTACGATCAGAATACCCTCGGGACGCGTCATCATCAGACGCAGCTCATCCAGGGTATCTTCACGCAAGCCCATGCGCTCCATCGGGATGATCGATTTTTCGCGATCCAGCACACGCAGTACGATATTCTCGCCGTGTATCGTCGGGTGCGTCGAAACCCGGAAATCAATCGGCCGGCCACATAAATTCATGTTCAGCCGTCCGTCCTGCGGCGCACGTGTTTCTGCAATATCAAGCCCGCTCACGACTTTGAGCCTGACCGCAACGCCTCCCCAATAACTTTTGTGCAGGCTGCGAATCTGCTGCAATACGCCATCAATCCGGTAACGGATCCTTAAAAAGGCATGTTCCGGTTCAAAATGGATATCCGAAGCACCGCGTTTGACCGCATCCATCAACAGCGAACCAACCAGACGCACCACGGGCTGCGTATATTCATTGCCAGCCGCACTCAGGCTCTGGTAATCAATCTCGCCGGTCTCGATCTCGCGCAGGATACCGTCAACGGATAGCTCATAACCGTAGAACTGGTCAATAAATTCCTCAAGCTGCGCCTCTGCCGCAAGCACCGGCTTGAGCTGAATCTTGCCTCCCAGCATGGCACGCAGCTGATCCAGCGCCACCACGTTGAACAGGTCCGACATCGCAACCACCATGATGCCACTCGCCTGCTCATAGGCGACAGGCAGCAGATGATAGCGGCGTGAAAAATCCTGCGGCACCATTTGCAAAGCCTCGATATCCGCGACCACAGTCGACAAGTCGATACTTTCGGTACCGATCGTGCTTGCCAGCGTGTCGCGAACCATGGCCTCTGTAACAAAGCCGAGCCGCACCAGCAAGCGCCCAAGCGGCAAGTCGTTATGTTCTTGTTCAATCAGCGCGATTCGCAGCTGGTCATTGCTAATCAACCCCTGCTGCACCATCAGTTCGCCTATGCGAAGTTTACGCCGCTGCTCAGCCATTAAATTCAGCCTGTTCTGATAGGTTTGTTTTGGTCATATTTTTAGTATCTTTATTTTTTATCGGCGCGTATGCAATCCGCGTTAATGCTGCAGTGCTTGTATCCTGGCTTCGAGCTGCGCCTGATCAAGATTGCTGGCATTCGCACTCCCTGCATTATTTAACAAACCCAATGCACGCTGGTATTGCGCCAATGCGAGGCCGGACTTACCGAGCTGATCCAGGCTGATTGCCAGATTAAAAGCATAATCCGCACTATTAGGGGCATAGCGGCTGGCATTAAAGTAAGCTGCCTGCGCCAACGACCATTGATCCTGGGCTGCGTACAGATTGCCTAATGCAGCATGCAGGTTTGCCGCTTCCGGCTGCTGTGCCAGCATGCTCTTAATGCGGCTTTCCGTATCGGCATTATCGGTGGTAGCAGAAGCCGCAGATTCAGCCGTGATTTGCGAATTGGCAATCGCAGATAATGCGGTACTGTTCTTTGGCTCTATCTCCAGCACCTTCTGGTACCAGCCATTGGCATCGGCATGACGTGACTGGCGGACTGCGATGGCCGCCATACCCAGCAATGCATCCACATTACGCACATCGCCCTGCAATACTTGCCGGTATTGTTTCTGTGCTGCCGCGTCATCGCCGCGGCTATACGCTTGGTAAGCGGCAAGCAGAGTCGGGTCGACACCTGCAGCAGGCATCCGGCTAACCAGTTTCAGCGGCGTTCCCTTTTTGAGCGCCGTTTCACCTTCACCAGGCGCATTGCCTGCTTCAGCAGCACGGTTATCGGGCATTTTTCCGGCCGAGGCTTTGCTGCCGGAAGCAGCCACATTCTCTCCGGTCATGACAGCCGCATCATGGGCGCTGGTTCGCGCATTAACTGACGTTTTCGAAACCGGATCATTATTTTCCTGCACCGCCTGCATGCCAACCGCCGGCGCTTCAACATCTGCCTGCGGCTCAGCTGCCGGCACTGGCGGCACAGCATGACTAGCGCTGGGGGATGGCCTCGCCAGCGTAAGCTCAGGCGCATTCAGCTTATTAATGTACTGATACCCCTGCAATCCAAGCCAGGCGGCCAGCGCCCCGGCAACGCCCAGCATTAATAAAGCCAATGGTGAAGTCGAGTTCCGGGCAGCCTGGTTAGCCACAAATACATTGGCTGCCAGCTGGTGCTGGCTATCTTTGCTGGTTTCAGGTTGCGGCCTGGCTTTTTCCACACTGGCTGCAGCGGCAGCAGCGTTGAAAGATACCGCCTTGGCGGCTAACTCATCTGCGGCAAAATTCAAGCTCGGCACTTCCGCACCTGCAGCAGACTGTGTATTGGGCAGCGGTTCCAGCATGAGATCTGCCGATGCGGCTTCGCCTGCTCCGCTTTTTTTTAGCTCAGCCTGCTTGCCTTTCTCTGCCGATTCAAGAGCCTTAATCAGTAAACTCATCTACCGACTACCTCTCACCATTCTCGTCCAATGTTTTCTGCAGCTGCTGTGATGGCAGGAACTGCTTGAAATTAGCCAACTCATCGCTCTCCAGGCTAGCGGTTGTAATGACTGTAGGGCGCAGGAAAACAACGAGTTCTGTTTTAGTGTTGCTTTCATTCTGACCGGTAAATATCTTACCGATACCCGGCACATCCGAAACACCTGGCACTTTATCTTTGTTACTTTTGATTTCATCCTGCATCAAGCCGCCTAATACCGCTATGTTTCCGCTGCTAATCTGCAGCAGTGATTCCATCTCACGGATTCTTATTTCCGGAATCCCTTTGTATGTCGTGAAAGGTTTGCCGTCGGAGCCGTACAATGATGGATTAGGGTCTGGAATATATTGTATCAGGCTGGAAATTGTCGGCCTCACATTGACATTCACCATGCCGGCGTCGCTTATCTGCGGCGTAACGCTCATGACTACGCCTACAGGCACCGTGTTAGGCGTGGTGGTAATTGTTTTGGAGCTGCCCGCATTTGCAACCAGGCTGTCTTGAACCTGCACGGTAAAGTACACCAGGTTATCAACCACTTTAAGCACGGCTGTCTGATTGTTGAGTACCATCAGTTTGGGGCTGGACAATACTTTGGTGGTGCCAAACTGTTTCAGCAAACTGATAGAGGCTGCAATATTACCGATGCGGCTTAAAGGGTTGAGATACCCGGCCACAAAACCCGGCCCTGTTGCGCCGACCATGGGAATCAGTGGCCCCAGTGAACCGGAAACCTCAAAACCGCTATTGGTGTCACGGTTATTATTCAGGCGGCTCCAATCAATCCCTGCCTGAAAACCATCATTCAGCTTCACTTCTACGATGGTGGCTTCAATCAGCACCTGGCGTTTGGCACTATTAAGCACTTTATCCAGAAACTCCTGTACCTTTTCGTGCTGCTTACTGGTTCCCCTTACGCTAATTACGCCGGCCTCCCTGTTAGAGATTACCGTGGCGGCAAAGAGCGTTTTATATTCCTCCCTGAACTCGGCGCGTTCAACCTTCTGATTGTTAACCTGCGCCGCCGGGTCTTTTGCGTTACTATCGGACTTCTCCGACCCTGTCGATAACGAACCGCCACTGCCGGACCTGGCGATCATGACCTCTTTATCGGTTTCTTCCAGAATATCTTTAATGTTATTTTCCAGGGTTTCCCAAAAACGCCCTTTGGATTCGCTCGTTATCGAGGTTCTGGAGCTGTTGCTTGCCCCGTTTCCGGAGGTGCTGGTCGTTGTGCCTGTGCTGCCGGCAACCGCGCCCGCCCCGCCCGTGCCGCTAGAACTCTGTGAAGTGCTTGATATCTGCCCGTCCACACCGATAAAACCCCTGGTATCACGCGACATATTCACATAATCAATTTTATAAGTTCTTAATACAGGCTGATCAGGCACTATCGTCAGCACGTTACCCTGAATCTTATAAGTTAAATCCACCTGCCTGGATATGCGTTCCAGAATTGCCGGCAGCGTCTGGTCAACGGCATTCAGCGTCACGCGTCCCTGGATTGACGGATGGATATCCACATTGAACTTGCTATCACGCGCAATAGCGAACAACACCTCCTTGACCGGGGTGTCATATACGACGATGCTGTAAACGGGCTCTTTGGCTTTGGGTTGAGGTGGCGGCAAATAAACGTGGTCAGTTACCGGCTTGGGGATGCCGCTTGTTGCGGCCTTGCCAGCGTGCTTTGATGGCTCAATAGCGGCAGACGAACTTTGATCGTCGATATGGCCTTTGGATGGCTGCACCTTGGATTGGTGCGCGCAAGCTGACACCCCTAGCACCACAGACATTGACAGCATCAATATTACTTTATTGATTGCCATAGATTAACACTCCCGATAGCTGCCTTACAGGCCACTTTTCTATTTATATCACGTTAATAATACCGCAAAAAATAGCAGGGAATAGCAAATCACTACAATAAGTTACAATCTTCTTTTAAGTATTTGAAAAATAGCACGTATTCAATGTGCGACCCGCAAAAAACAAAGCCTGAAACTGTCAGGAAAAACTGATTGATTCACCAGGCCGTCACTGCGACAGTGCAATGTCTTTTTTCACCCCTGCCAGTGTGCGTAAATAGGGCTGATTGGCTTTAATTTCCGCCGGCAGACCATCCAATGCGCTCAAGGCATCAGCCCGCTGCGCAAACGCACCATACAGGATTACGGTATAAACACCATCGCGTTGCCGCATGCGGTATAGGTATATATTATCCATCTCCAGCTGCCGGCCAAGTTTTTCAAGGGCAGCCTTCAGCAAAGTGTCCTGCGGCGGCGCGGCAGCTAACGGACCGCCAGGCACTGACTGGATTTGCAAGGATACGGTTTCAGGACGGGCGCTCACCAGCAAACCTTTCATAGCCTCCAGGCGCTGATCCACCAACTGCTGCTGCACACCAACAGCAGCAGTCTGCCCGGCAGGCAAAGCAGGCGCGGCTGGTAATGCCACGTTTTTTTTCACCGGATTACCCCCTGCGGCAGCAACAGGCTGCTGCCTGGACATATCGACCAGCGCCGCCACCAGCAGGCTTACGCTCAGTAGCGCTGCCAGTATAATCGCCGGCCATGCATATTTCCGGTATGGCCATGCCCCGGCGAAGCCTGATTGATACCATTTGGGCTTTAAACCGAATTCGCTATCATTGATTGCCGCATAGACGTGTTTAGGCGTAATTTGGTGAACATTGTCCGCAAATGCCGACAACAAGGCTTTGTCAGCCAGGATATTAATCCGGCGCACCAAACCTTCTGATGCTTTCGAGAGTTTCTTAATGGCCGATTCGGTAAACAGGTGCGGCCCATGATAACCCGCTGCACGCAACCTGAAAATCAGGTATTCGCCGACATCCCTGGTTTGCAGCGGCCCCAGATTAAAACGATGCGTAATGCGCTCACGCAGCTGGCGTATATGATCCTGATTTAGATTGTCATCCAGCTCGGGCTGGCCAAACAATACAATCTGCAGCAACTTATCCTGCTTGGTCTCCAGGTTCGACAGCAACCTGATTTCTTCAAGCGTCGCAAGCGGCATCCCTTGCGCCTCCTCTACAAAGATCACGACCTGGCGCCCCTCTGCATAACGTGCCAGCAGATACGCCTGCAATGCCTGCATCACTTTCAGGCGGTCAGCATCCCTGGGCAACTTGAGCTGGAGTTCAAAAGCGATTGCATGCAGCACGTCTTCCGGTGCGACACTCGGGTTAGCAAGATAGATGCTCTCTATCCTTTCCGGCAGTATCGTTTGCAGCATACGGCAAAGCATCGTTTTTCCGCTGCCCACTTCTCCCACGACCTTGATGATGCCTTCACCGTTAGTGATGGCATAGACCAGCGCATCAAGTATTGCGCCACGATTACCGCCGGAAAAGAAAAAATCCGTATTCGGCGTAATTTTGAATGGCGGCTCTTTCAAGCCAAAATGGGGATAATACAATTGAGTTCCTGTTAATTATCGTCTTGCGTGTTCATACGGCTGTATAGCGTTGTGCGATTCACATTCAGCAGCTTTGCCGCCTGACTCAGGTTGCCATGCGTCATTTTCATGGCAGCTTCAATATAAGCGCGCTCCCATGTTTTCAGAACCGCATCCAGGCTGACATTGGCCTGTCGCTGCAAATGCCGTTGCGCTTGTGCTGTCATGCTTGCTTCATTGTTGAAACTGAATTCATTCTCTGCAACTTCAGGCTCGGTTAAATCAAACTCGGCAATCAGCTCATCTTCTTTAACCGTTTTACCCGCATATTTTGCAATTAAACGAATCACTATATTTCTAAGCTCTCGCACATTGCCGGGAAAAATATAATCCAGCCAGCGAGCCTGCGCCTTTGCATCCAGTTCAAATGCCGTTTTCCCGATCTGGTTCGCATAAAAGGCCGTAAAGTACTCGCGCAGCAGATGCTTATCTTCACCAAGTTCACGCAGCGGCGGCACTTTCACCGTAAATACGCTAAGCCGGTGATACAGGTCTGACCTGAACTTACCTGCACGCACCTCCGCACGCAAATCACGATTAGTAGCAGCCACTATGCGGGCACGGCTCTTGCGCGTCTGCGTCTCCCCTATGCGCTGGTACTCCCCGTTCTCAAGCACGCGCAGCAGCTTGGCCTGCAACTCCAGTGGCAACTCGCCGATTTCATCCAGAAACAGAGTCCCTTCACCCGCATCTTCAAAATAACCTGAATGCGCAGCAACTGCCCCTGTAAACGCCCCTTTAGCGTGGCCAAATAAAATAGATTCTGCCAGCAGCGGCGAAACAGCCGCGCAGTTAATGGACAGATAAGGCTGCGGTGAGCGCTCACTTGCATGATGAAAGCTGCTCGCCACGAGTTCTTTACCGCTGCCTGACTCACCTTCAATCAATACCGGAAACGGCGAATCCGCAAACTGCCTGATCTGCAAATGCAAAGCCTGGATCGGCAGGCTATTACCCAACAAGCCGCCATACTCTTGCTCCGCCTTGATTTCATTGAGTTCAGCATCCTGCACCTTGAGTGCATTTAAAAGCATATCTTTAAGCTTTTCCACATCACACGGCTTAGCGATAAAGTCAGCTGCACCCAATGAAAGCGCGCGCTTCACATTGGCGTCGCCACTCTGGCCAGACAGCACATGGATCTTGATAGCAGGGGTATGCGCAAGCAGTGCGCCAATGACTTTAAAGCCTTCTTCCGGCAGGTGGGGATTAGGCGGCAAGCCAAGATCAACCAGAGCCAGCGCCGGTGGGGCATCCAGTTGCTGCAACAGGCTTTTGACCTGCGCATGCGACTCTGCCACACAAACTTCAAAATGCCTGCTTAATACAAAATGGAGGGTATCCGTTATCAACGGGTCATCGTCAACGATCATCAATACCGGACGTAGTGCTGCCATTTGAAGTGCCTTATTGTAAATATTTGATAATCACTGCGTTCGGTGCAACTATAGCCTTAATAGCTTGATGTATCAATAAATTTACCCAGTGCCGCGATCGTCAGCCTATGGCAGCGAACATCAATCAATCCGCCAGCGGCGTGCCATCTCCCAAACACTTTAAAGGGGGCAGATTCATGACGGGGTGGGGAATCGACCGGCTAACAAGGCCAGCGGGTTAAGGGTTGCTGCCGCTTGCAAACTCAGGCAGCTTTGAATCAGGAAACAAAGGTGCAGAGGCTGAACGGAACCACCCTTAACAGACAGCCATGTTCAACATGTTATTGCTGCAGCGGCTTCACATCTCCACAGCTTGAGTTCAGCCATCTACCACTGACGTCTGCTTTCTCGTTGACCGGATTACCTTGTAAAAAACCGTTAAACCTGGTTTGCCCGGTAAACTTTTCGGTACTGACAAAAGTGCCTTCGGCACTACCGCTACCTTTCAACTGCTCGCCCGTGCATTCAAAATCCAGCCGGTACCTGTTGCCGGTATGACTTGCATTTTTAGCAGCGCATCCCATTTCACTCTGGTATAAACCGGGCGGGTTTTTCTGACTTGCCATTGCCTGCGTAATGCAGGTATTGGAGGTTGCTGTACCATTCTCGATCTTAGGCATATCAAGTCCGTATTCCTTAGCCAAATCCTTTAAACCTTCCATCTGGTCCGGCGGAATCTGTGGCACAAACCATAGCAGATCCGATGAGGTCGTGACTTCCCACAACCCGGGTCGCATGCTTGTTTCAGCTGAGTGCGCTGCAGAGCCAAAACACAAAGAAACCAAAGAAAAAACAAACAAAGATTTACGCATATCACTTCCTGGAGCTGCTGAGTATTTACAACATATCAGAGATATTGCGGCAAAGGAAGTTCAGAATATTTGACTGCCAGGATTGGCAATGGCGCTCCAGCCTACAGGATAAACAAGATGAATCGCGTAGCTAAGTGCATCCCTCTTTCCATAAGAAAAAAGGACCATCAGGAAACTGACAATCAGGAAACCATAAGGGGAAATTGGGGTGGCTGATGGGGCTCGAACCCACGACAACTGGAATCACAATCCAGGGCTCTACCAGCTGAGCTACAGCCACCATAGAGACTTCAAAAAAACAACTGGCCTGCCCGACAGGAATCGAACCTGTAACCCCCAGCTTAGAA
>Ga0208626_1000069_pt1 | contig 52693 bp, 49 predicted proteins | sample LakWasMet10_HOW4_2_FD_183860 | JGI IMG/M metagenome (GOLD analysis project Ga0208626, IMG submission 183860) | Freshwater sediment methanotrophic microbial communities from Lake Washington under simulated oxygen tension - Sediment Metagenome... | ecosystem: Environmental > Aquatic > Freshwater >... | reverse complement strand
GGTGATGATGATTTTACGAATACATGTTTGAGTCAATCTGCAGCTACAAGTATTAATACTGCATCGGCTCCGTTTACTGGAATCTTTAAGCCACAAGAAACATTGGGGAATATGAACAATGGACAAAATGGAAATGGTGTATGGAAATTACGAATTGTAGATACTTATGCAGCTGATGCAGGAATATTAAATAGTTGGAGCATTTCATTTGGTGCAGGTGCTAGTGTACCTTTTGTATTTACATCTTCTAATTTACCAATCGTTATTATTAATACAGGTGGAATTCCAATTCCTGATGAACCCAAAATAAGTGGGACAATGGGGATTATTTATAATGGAGTAGGAGCAACCAATCATGTTACAGATTTACCCAATAACTACAATGGAAATATTGGGATTGAAATGCGTGGTGCCTATTCACAATCATTGCCGCAAAAACCATATGCCATTGAAACACGTGATGCTTTGAATGCCGAGTTAAATGTATCATTGTTGGGAATGCCTGCTGAACATGATTGGGTATTAATTGCCAACTATAACGATAAATCGTTTATGCGAAATACGCTCGCTTATAAATTGTTTGATGAAATGGGACATTATGCAACACGCAGTCAGTATTGCGAAGTAATTGTGAATGGAAGTTACCAAGGTATTTACATGTTGATGGAAAACATAAAACGCGATAACAATCGTGTGAATATTGCAAAATTAGATTCAACAGAAAATACAGGCATCAATGTTACGGGTGGCTATATTCTTAAAAATGATTATTGGGATGGAAGTAATAGTTGGTTGTTAAATTATCATCCAATTGATCACCCAACATTGGATGTTCATTTGGTGTATCATTATCCCGATCCAACTAAAATAACAGCCCAACAAAAAACATACATTCAAACGTTTGTTAATGATTTTGAATCGGCTTTGTATAGTCCTAGTTTTTCTGATACAGTAAATGGTTATCAAAAATACATGAGTACCAATTCTTTTGTAGACTATTTAATTGTAAATGAATTGGCACGAAATAATGATGGTTTTAAGAAGAGCAGTTATTTTCATAAGGACATTGATAAAGTAACAGGTATTTCAAAATTGAAGGCGGGACCTGTTTGGGATTTTGATTGGGCATGGAAAAATATCAATGAATGTTCTATCTTTTCAGCAACGGATGGCTCTGGATGGGCGCATCATATCAATGATTGTGGTCCGGATGTTAATTCTACAGGTTGGTATGTGCGTTTAATGCAAGACACACTATTTCAAAATACATTGCGTTGCAGATGGGAGTTCTTTAGAACAAACATTTTAAGTAATGCTTCATTAAATGCACACATTGATTCAGTTGCTCTGTATTTAGATTCAGCACAAGTTCGTCATTTTGATAAATGGGGAAATTTAGGAATAAGCACTGGTGCTCCTGAAGTTGATGCAGATCCAACAACGTATGCTGGACAAATTACAAAATTTAAAAATTGGATTAATTTACGTTTGACTTGGTTAGATGCGAATATTCCAGGGAATGCTATCAATTGCAATATTACAGGTGTTGATGAGGTGTTGGCGAATTCAGATGTTCGGATTTATCCTAATCCAGCAACTGATTTTATTACCATTTCAGCAACTAAGAATTTAGAAAATGTAGTGGTTGAATTGTTTGATATTGCAGGGAAATTGGTGGCTGATAATTCTCAGTCAGGAAATACTACTCTTACGATTGCAAACCTATCGAATGGCGTATATTTCTGTAAAGTATCTTCCGCTAAAACGGTTTTGAAGATGGAAAAGGTTGTGGTAGTGCACTAATGGAAAGATAATGAAAACAAAAAAGCAAGTAAAAATTTTACTTGCTTTTTTGTTTTTCAGACCGTTCTTCTTATCGAATTTCTGCTCCTACTTTTTCTTGGTAGGTTTTCATCAACTTCTCCATTATCTTTTCGATTTGTTTATCCGTTAATGTTGCATTTTCATCCAATAAGGTAAAGCTCAATGCATAGGACTTTTTACCAGCAGGTAATTTATCACCTTCATATACATCAAACAAGTTTACATTTTTTAATAATCCTTTTTCAGCTTGAAAAGCCAATTGTTCCAATTGTTCGAACTTTACTGCTTTGTCAATCAATAATGCTAAATCGCGTCTTACTTCTGGGAATTTAGGTACTTCTGTGTACATAATTGCTTTGTTCTTTTTAACCGCTTCTAAAACAATGTCCCAGTTAAAATCAGCAACAAATACTTCTTGTTTGATATCCATTGTTTTTAAAATAGATTTAGAAACACTTCCTAATTCAACAATAGTTTTTTTATTCCAAGTGAAAGACAATCCATGGGAAAATGCTTCGGAATGTGTTTCATTTAATTTTACATCAATTCCCAAACGCTCCAAAATAGCTGCTACATAACTTTTTAGCGTGTAGAAATTTACAGCCTCAGCTTTCGCATTCCAATTTTCATCATTCTTTTTACCTGTAATGAATAAAGAAAGATGTTTTGTTTCAATGTATTTTGTTTTCTCTTCTCCTTTAATGGCAATGTATGTTTTACCGAATTCATACAGTTTCAAATCAGCATTTTTTCTGTTTTGATTGTAGGCAATGCTTTCTAATCCGCTAAACAAAAGTGTTTGGCGCAGTACATTTAAATCGCTACTCAATGGATTCAACATTTTTACATTGTGTTCCGGGTTAAGCGATTTTAATTTTGTTGAGTAATCTTCCTTTGTTAAGGATAAACACATGGTTTCAGAAAACCCATTGTTGCTTAAAAAGTCGGCAACTGTATTTTGAATTTTTTCTTTGTCTGGCTTTTCAGCATAGGATAAAGATGAATTTAATGCAGTTGGGATTTCAATGTTGTTGTATCCATAAATACGCAATACTTCTTCAATCACATCTTGTTCACGTGTTACATCCACTTTAAATGGAGGAACAGAAAGTAAGTGTGCATCATGACCTTCGTGTTCAATTTCAATGTCTAGAGAAGTTAAAATTGTTTTAATCAATTCAATATCGATGTGCTTCCCAATTAACTGATCACATTTTTCGAATGAAAATGGAACTTTGAAATTTTCAATTGGTTTTGGATATATATCAATGATGTCTGAACTAACTTTTCCACCAGCAATTTCTTTGATAAGCAATGCTGCACGTTTTAATGCAAAAACAGTAATGTTAGGATCTGTACCACGCTCGAAACGGAACGATGCATCTGTTTTTAAGCCATGACGTTTGGATGATTTACGAACCGAAGTCGAATTAAAATAAGCACTTTCTAAAAAGATGTTTGTTGTTGCAGCAGTAACACCCGATTCAATTCCGCCAAAAACTCCAGCAATACACATTCCACCATCGGCATTGCAAATCATTAAATCTTCGGATGATAATTCGCGTTCTACCTCATCCAATGTTTTGAATTTCGTTTTGTCCGCTACTTTTTTTACAATTACTTTATTGCCTTTTATTTTATCAGCATCAAATGCATGCATCGGTTGACCTAATTCATGCAATACATAATTGGTAATGTCTACAATGTTATTGATAGGGCGAAGACCAATTGCTTTTAATTTATTTTTTAACCAATCTGGTGATTCGGCTACTGTTACATTACTGATGGTTAATCCAGAATAACGAGGACAAGCTTCAGCGTCTTCTACAACCACTTCAATTTTAGAGTCTGTCGATTCAACTTCAAATGCTCTAACATCTGGCATTTGTAAGGATTGTTGTTCGTCTTTTGATAACGCATTTAACACTGCTACTAAGTCGCGTGCAACACCCACATGCGATGCAGCATCCGCTCTGTTTGGTGTTAAGCCAATCTCGAATGTATAATCTTCTTCAATTTTAAAATAGTCTTTTGCAGGTGTTCCCACTTGTGCATCTGCATCCAATACCATGATTCCGGCATGCGATTCGCCCAAACCAATTTCATCTTCTGCACACAACATTCCTTCGGATGCAGCTCCACGTATTTTTGATCTTTTTATTTCGAAGGGTTCACCAGTACTTGGATATAATTTAGCCCCAATGGTAGCTACAATTACTTTTTGTCCGGCAGCCACATTGGGTGCACCGCATACAATGTCTAATAATTCATCCGTTCCAATGTTAACCGTTGTTAAGCTCAGCTTATCCGCATCTGGATGTTTTTCTTTGGTAATTACTTCACCAATTACCATTCCTTGCAAACCACCTTTTACAGTTTCTACTTTTTCGATGCTTTCTACTTCTAATCCACAACCTGTTAAAAGTTTACCAAGTTCTTCGGGGGCTAAATCTGTTTTAACGTACTGTTTTAACCAGTTATATGAAATTTTCATTCTTTATACTTTTTAATTAGTTACAAAAATAAGCAATTCATTGAGAATAACTAATTGAATTTGTTGATTAAATGGCTGCTGTAAGTGCTGATAATACAAATACTATGAAAGAAAGGATTAGGTAAAAGTTTGATTTTATTTTCCATTTTTTCTGATCAGTATTATCTAGTGATTTAAATTCTTGCAACCAATTTTTAATTTTAAGTTTATTCAAAAAATAATAAAAAAGGACCATTAGAATGATCACTAATGGGATTATGTAAGAGCTTATTCTTTTTCCAAGAAATGTTTGTTCGGAAGTTACTGCATCATATGGACTAAAGTAACCGAACTTAGTCATTAAAAAATCAACAAAAATTAGTATAGTTAGAAAGTTTAATGAAAGTATTGCACTTACAGCAACTATCGCAGAAAACGAATTTCCATTATTTACTTTTCTAGACCAATAATAGAAATAGGTTAATAATTTAATTGGATTCATTCTTGTTGCTGCCTATTTAAACTTATCCTTCAAGGCAGCCAATTGCGAAGCAAAATCGTTTGCTGCTGGTTCTGGTTTGCCTTTTTTATTGTTGCTGTTGTTTGTAGTATTTGTTGGTTTGCTATTTGGTGTTGTGTAGGATGTTGATACATTGTCCTTCATGGTTAATGCAATGCGTTTGCGTTGCGCATCTACTTCAGTTACAGTTACCATTACTTTTTGAGAAACTTTTACCACCGTATTCGGATCACTCACAAATGTGTTTGATAGTTGTGATACATGCACCAATCCATCTTGATGAACACCAATGTCGACAAATGCACCAAAGTTGGTAACATTGGTAACAATTCCAGGTAAACGCATACCTACTCGTAAATCTTTTATTTCATGCACGCTGTCATCAAACTTAAATACTTCAAATGATTTACGTGGATCGCGACCTGGCTTATCCAACTCATTCATGATGTCGGTTAAGGTTGGTAAACCAATGGTTTCAGTAACATATTTTTGTAAAACAATTTTTTTACGCGCTTCTTTGTCACTCATCAATTGCTCGATGGTGCAACCAATATCGCTAGCCATTTTTTCAACAGTAGCATAACTTTCTGGATGCACTGCACTTTTATCGAGCGGATGTTTTCCATTTACGATACGCAAAAATCCTGCTGCTTGTTCATAGGCTTTATCGCCCATACGGGGAACTTTCAATAACTCTTTACGTGTTTTAAATGCACCATTTTCATTACGATACTCCACAATGTTTTTTGCAAGTTGTGGTCCTAATCCCGAAACGTATGTTAATAATTGTTTGCTGGCTGTGTTCACTTCCACACCCACTTTGTTCACACAACTTTCAACCACTTCATCCAATTTCTTTTTTAATAAATATTGATCTACATCGTGTTGGTATTGTCCAACACCAATTGATTTTGCATCAATTTTTACTAACTCTGCCAATGGATCAGCAAGTCGTCTGCCAATGGATACAGCTCCTCTCACGGTAATGTCTTTGTCCGGAAATTCTTCGCGAGCAACATCCGATGCAGAATAAATAGAAGCACCACTTTCGTTTACCATGATGATATTGATGTCTTTTGGTAAATCGTCAATGCTCTGAATGAAATTTTCAGTTTCTCTGCTTGCCGTTCCATTACCAATTGCAATGGCTTCTAAATTATATTTTGCACACAATGCTAAAACAGTTTGTTTCGAATGAAACACTTTGTTTTGTTCGTGTGGGTAGATAACAGTATCTTCTAATAATTTTCCTTGCTTGTCCAATGCCGCTACTTTGCAGCCTGTGCGGAATCCTGGGTCGATTGCCAAAATTGCTTTTTGTCCGAGTGGTGAAGCCAATAACAATTCACGCAAGTTATCAGCAAACACTTGAATTGCTTTTTCATCTGCTACTTCTTTGGTGAACATGCGCATTTCACTTTCAATGGAGCTTTGCATCATACGATCGTACGAATCGTGTGCTGCTAATTTTACTTGTTGCGATGCTGCATTGGTCGATTTGATGAATTGCATTTCCAAAATGGTGTAAGCTTCATCTTCGGGTGGTGCAATGTTAATGTTTAATACTTCTTCACCTTCGCCTCTGCGAATCGCTAATAAGCGGTGCGATGGGCAACTCATCAATGGTTCTTCCCAGTCAAAATAATCTTTGAATTTTTCGCCAATTTCTTCTTTGCCACGCAATACTTTACTTTTGATAGTAGCAGAGCGTTTGAATAAATTTCTAATTTTATCACGTGCTACTGCATTTTCATTGATCCATTCGGCAATGATATCACGAGCACCAGAAAGCGCTTCTTCTGTTGATGTCACACTGAGCCCTGTCGAAGTGTCAAGTGAAACAAATTTATCTGCTTCCGCTTCCACATCTATTTTGTTTTGAGCAAAAATAAGTTCGGCTAAAGGTTCTAATCCTTTTTCGCGAGCAATGGTAGCACGTGTTCTGCGTTTTGGTTTATAGGGTAAATAAATATCTTCGAGCGATGAGATTGTTTCAGCAGCATTAATTTGTTGAATCAATTCAGGAGTTAATTTGCCTTGTCCTTCAATGGAATCCATGATGGCTTCACGTCTTTTTTCCAAGGTACGCAAGCGTTCAATTTCATCGCGCACATTAGCAACTTGAACCTCATCCAAGCTACCGGTCATTTCTTTACGGTAACGACTGATAAAAGGAATGGTAGCACCTTCGTCTAATAATTGAACAGTAGCACTTACTTGTTTTTCGGCAATCCCTAAGTGTAGGGCAATCTTTTTTAGAAATCTTAATTCTGACATACGTTTAAGTTATATCACAAATATAAGTATCCTAAATGCGCTGAAATGATAATGTTTTAAACAGTTTCGGGGCGATTGTTGATAAATTATTTTAGTGCTTTTAATACATCTAAAATAGAATCGTAAGTATTATCCACTACTTGTTGTAATTCGTTTTTTGCCAACCATTTAACATCGGTAATGCCTTCTTCCAATTGTGGAACAAGTGGAGACGTATCTTCACAAAGCATTTCGAACCAATAGGTGCGTTTTAATACTTCTTTTTCCTCTAAATGGTAGGTATGATAGGTGCTTGGGAGTTCGTTGAGGATAGAAAGCTTGCTGATACCACATTCTTCTTCCACTTCACGAATGGCAGCGGTCTTTATTTTTTCATTTTTCTCGATTTTCCCTTTGGGCAAATCCCATTTTCCGTTTCTGAAAATAAATAGCCATTTGTCGTCCTTGTTTTTTACCAAACCGCCCGCTGCTTCTATGATTTTGAACTGTTCAGCGAATGCTTTTACCGTTTTTTGTGGTTCATCGCTTAAAAAGTAGATTTCATCTAATTCCTGTTTATTTCTTAATTCAGAATAGGTTTTTTGAACTTCTTTTTCAGAATCAATTTTTACTAAAATGCTTGCTTTATGGGGTGTATACAGGCTTTTATTGTCGGTAAAAAAGAGTGTTTTGTTATAAGAAAATACTTTTATCATTTTTATAGATTGTTAATTAATAAACTAGTGCTATTTAACAGAGATTAATATCTTTGCACACGCAAAAAAACAAAATGAGTCCGTCAAAAACAAAAGATGAATCTGCATTAAAAATAGCAGAATTTTTATTGCAAATTAAAGCAATTAAATTACAACCGAATAATCCTTTTACTTGGGCTTCTGGATGGAAGTCGCCAATATACTGTGATAATCGTGTTACACTGTCGTTTCCAAGTGTTAGAACCTATGTTCGTCAGCAATTTGTGAACATTATCAATACAAGCTTTGCGAAGCCCGATTTAATTGCTGGTGTTGCAACAGGTGGTATTGCACAAGGTGCATTGGTAGCTCAGGAATTGGGTTTGCCATTCGCTTATGTACGTTCTGAAGCTAAAAAGCACGGTATGACCAACATGATTGAAGGTGTGGTTGAAAAAGGACAATCGGTAGTAGTGATTGAAGATTTAATTTCTACTGGTGGAAGCAGTTTAAAAGCGGTGGAAGCATTGCGCGAAGCAGGATGTGATGTAAAAGGAATGGCCGCTATTTTTACCTACGGCTTTCAAACAGCAGAAGATAATTTTAAAGCAGCTAATTGTAATTTGGTAACCTTAACCAATTACGATACTTTGATTAAACAAGCATTAAATTCAAATTACATTACTGAAAAAGATTTAGAGTCATTAAAAAAATGGCGCGAAAATCCTGCTGAGTGGGGAAAATAATTTAATTTTGATTAAAACATACAACCATGTCATTTACCAAAATAGAAAGCGATAAAGTTGAAATTGCTAATTCAGCTGAAAATATTTTCACTTATTTAAGCGACTTTAACAACTTTAGTAAGTTGATGCCACCACAAGTTACCAATTGGCAATCAACAGTGGATGAGTGTTCATTTACCATCAATGGTATGGCTACTATTGGGATGAAAATTATTGACAAAGCACCACATACTAAAATCACGATTACTTCGCATGGTAAAGTACCATTCGAATTTAAATTGTTTGTGTTGTTGACAGAAAAAGATGCAAGCAATTGTGTGGGTCAGTTAACATTTGAATCGGATATGAACCCTATGATTAAAATGATGGTAGAAAAACCATTGGGCAATTTCTTTAATATGCTTGCTCAAAAAATGAAAGATATTAAATAAGAATTAGATTTTTATAAAAAAGAAAAGGCTACCGAATGGTAGCCTTTTTTTGTTGATACATTGTTTCTTTTAAAATTGCACTTTGTAAACGACATTTGGGAAAAATCCAAGCTGGTAGGTTGTACTAATACTTTGACTTTTATTGTCATAGTTTTGTGAAAATATATTATTATGATTGGTTACATTTTGTAAATCTAAAGAGAAGGTATGTGCTATTTTTCGTTTTGCGCTGTTTACTGTAAAACCTGCTTTTAAATCCAATCGATAATAGTTAGTATAATAGCTCGAATACACATCAGTTGAAAGTACTTCATGGCCCATTAGTTTTGACGATGCTAAATCAATTGGAGTATATGCTCTTCCACCTGCATTCGTGAATTTAACATCAACTGAAATACTATTTCTTTTTTCTTTTCCTATTTTCCATTCTTTTCCTCCCAAGATATTAAAAACGTATTTACCATTAAATGCAGTATTTCGCTCGATTCCATCACTGCCTTTGTATACAGAATTGTATACAGAAGTTGTAATTAAACCATAATAGCCTTTACTGAAGAATTTTTCTAACGTAAGTTCAATGCCATAATTTGTACCAGTTCCACTATTTATTAGGCTATCGGTTAAGTCTGTTTTGAATGTAGAACCAGTATTAAGCATTGAATAATTGCTCGAAAACGTATTTACAGGAACATTGTAAATTGATTGGTAATACACTTCTGTTTTTATTCGCCAATCATTATATGGTTGAATATTATAACCTACTACAAAGTGATGACTTTTTGTAAAATCTAAATTTTTGTTGTTATAAATTATGTTGCCGTTTGAATCTGTACTTTGTAAAAAATATACGTTGATTGGTTGCATTTGAGAATGCAAACCATAACCCAAATTAATACTACTTTTATTAGTGATATTGTAAATTAGGCCCAATCTAGGTTCAATTGATGTTGAATTATTTAGAAAAAAATATTGGGAATGAATACCTGAATTTAGTGTTAAGCGGTCTGTAATTGCAAATTTTAAATGTAAATATGCTTGTGCTAAATTGGTATTGCTATTGTAATCCCAAATTTGTTTTTCAGGTGCGAAAATATTGTCTTTGGTTTTGTAAAATAGCGATAAGCCAATTACCTCATCTTGTACTCCCGCTTTAAAGAACAGTCTGGAGTTTATTTTTAAGTTATAATTGCTGCTCAAAAAATAAGTCGTTTTAGCAACATTGCTTACTTCTTTGATAAAACTACTATCTGCCATTCGATCGAAATCATATGCAGTTTGATCAGTGCTTGCATAATTAACTCCTAATGTTGAACTAATAAATGATTTTTTATTAATTTGTTTAAAGTGATTTATGCCAACGATTCCTATTTTGCTGGTAAAATCTACTTGGTTGCCATTGCCATATAATGTGTTTGGATTTCCTCCACCTATTTTAATGGTGCTTGATGCTAAAATTCCGAACATCGAAAATTTACCAAGTTTTGTTGTTCCACTGTTTAACTTGAATGATAAGTCTTGATAAGTTGGAGTGGCAGTTGTTCCAATATTAACTCCTAGTTTTTGTGCAACACCTGCCAAAGAATAGCGGTAACCAACTAAATAGGATGCATCACTCTTTTTGCTAAACGGCCCCTCTGTAGTGGCTTCAATGCCTGTTACAACACCAAGTTGAATTGTGGTTTCTCTTTTTTTATTGTTGCCATTTCTAAATCCTAAATCAAATATACCAGCTGTAGCATTTCCATATTCAGCAGGAAAGGCGGAAGTAAAAAAATCCGAACTTTTTAATAAGTTAGTGTTTAGTGCACTTACTGCACCACCTGTTGTTCCAACCGAAGCAAAGTGATTGGGGTTGGTAATATTCATTCCATCAATGCGCCATAAAACACCAATTGGAGAATTGCCTCGAATAACAATGTCATTTCTGCTATCATCAGGAGCACTTACACCTGCAAAATTAGCAGCTAAACGAGCTGGATCACTTCTGCCACCAGCAAAACGGTTTACTTCTTCCATAGAAAATGATCGTGCACTAACACTTGCCAATTTATTGTTTGTCCCTTCCTTGTTATGAGCAACTACTGACACTTCATTAAGTGTTGTAAATTCTTCTTCCATTGTAATGTCCATGATAACCTCTTTTCCAGACGTTACCAACACATTTGGAATGGTAATGCTTTTATAACCGATGTAAGAAATTTTTAATTCATATCTATTAGGTGGTAGGTCTGTAATTATGTATTTTCCAAGTGTATCTGTGTTAGCACCTTTTTGTAATGAGCTTATTTGTACAATTACACCAAATAAAGGTGTTTGAGAAAATTTGTCGGTGACGGTGCCACGAATATTCTGAGTATTGTTTTGAGAAAAGGAAAGTATTGGAACTAATAACCACACAAGAAGTAATCGACTCATTTATCTAATATTAATTGGTTTTAGCAAAACATTATTGCTTCACTTGTATCATAGACGAGTAAATTGAATGTTTCACTCGGTGTGGATGAAATAATTTTAATTTTCGCTCTATAAAGCTCTTTTCTCTTATTTGGAAAATTATATTAGAGATGGAGAGTTTTTAAAATCAAACGATTATGAATATAATTAACTTCGTTGCCTTTCAATTTTTTTGCATTCCATTCTGCATTGGCTTGCTCAAAAAATGAAGGACATTAAATAAGAACTATAATTATAAAAAAGAAAAGGCTACCGAATGGTGGCCTTTTTTGTTTTGACAAGGAATGTAGTTAAACTCAATCAAAAATCCCTCTCGCTTTTAGTACTCCTTCTTTTTTTACTATAAACAAATCATCGATGTAGGTGCCCGTTTTTGGAAATGCTTTTTGTCCTATAATGGTAAAATGCTCTTTCGGGAAAATTTCCTGAATTTTATCATTTTCATAATTATTTAAATCATAAAAAACAGTTTTAGGAAATGTGAGTGTTTGAGCTTTTATATCTTTTCTGTGATAATTATCAAACTTATACGGGTCGCCCGGACTAGCCCATTTACCATCGGTAGTTTTGTAAACATCAAAGTATTGGTATTTTTCGTGATACAGTTTGCCATTGTGATAGGAAACAAAAAGTAACACCGTTTTAAAAGTTGCAAAATCCGGATCTCCATAATGGTCGAATGCAGTGAAATGAATTGTATCGAATTGGTAGGAGCCATATACCATTTGCAACACTTTATATTTTGCAGCATAACCATTGTCACTTCTTAATGTTTCTATTTGCTGATAAATGGTGTCTTTTCCTTCAATGATTGTATCTATTCGTTCTACAATTGATTTTTGGGGTAGCGATTTTATTTCAATTAGCTCTCCAACAAATGCTAATAGACTGTCTTTACGATTTTGTGAAAATAAAGATGAAATGGAAAGCAGAATCACCAATAGTGTTGTTGTAGGCTTCATTTATTCACCCTTTTTTGATTGTGTATACAAATATATTGAATTTTGGTAGGTGACTCGTTTTTGTCAAATACATAAACTTAATTAACCTTTTAAATTATAGTTTGACCATATCGTATTCTTCTTCTAATTACTATCGTTATTTTCCAAAAGCGATACCTAAAGAAGTCGAGAATGCGATGGCAAATCCACTGTAAGAAAAATTGGAAGAACTTCCATATTGCTGGGAGTTGCCATAAACATTTTTTTCACTTCCAGTTGTTTTTCCATATCCAAGTCCAATAGATATGTCAAGTGCAATTAGTCTTTTAAAAAGAAGCTGTGGTCCAATATTTATTAAAAAGGAAGTGTTTTTATATTCCGTAGTAACAGTTTCTGTTCCGTAGTTAATAAAATAACTAGTAACATCGCCAGTTGATGTAAATATTTCGGATCCTTTGCTAAAATTAATTGATGGTCCAATATGAAACCCTGCTGGTATTTTATAATGCTTAAACGAGATATAGTATCTCGGTTCAATACTGATATATGAGTGTAAATTAACCTCCTGTTTACAAGGAAAGGTTCGACCTAGCTTAGCGCCTAAATTGCCTTCTGCCTTTTGGCCAGATATTGAATATTTTCCTTGCCCGTATGTTCCCATAATGGAAACGTTTTTGGATAAAACCCTTTCATAAGAAAAAATTGTCAAATTTTTTATGTAACCGATTAAATTCGTCTTAATAACGTTATTTGATTTCCAATTACTTGTCTTTGGGATTGTGTCTTGTCCAAAACAGAAATTGGTAATTAGGAAAACACTGAATAGGACACTAATTTTTTTCATGCTTTATTTTTCTTTAAGCTTGATGTTAGCGCAAGGCGCATACACAAAGTTTGTCCGTCTCTTTTTAAATTACTGATTTTTTTACTGAACCATACTTTTTTATTTAGGTCTATCATAGTTCATGTTTCAAAAAAATTTCGACCCAGCTTTACGATGATACAGTTTAAGCGGTTTGACTTTCATTCGGTCGACCTTCTTTCATTCACTGCCTAACCGTTTCTTTTTTCTTTTCTGCTCAAAGCTGAAAAGTAAACTAAGGCAAAAGCACTACCCTGAAGCCAATATTGTTACCACTGCTAGGGGAGGTGCTAATCAGACGAAGAGCTGAGCGGCAACACTGAGCGGAAATATTCCAACAGCCGCCACGAAGCACGCGAAACATGCCAGTTGATGCGCCAGTAGGGTTGGTTTGCGGTGTTGTTGGATACGAATCGTACCAGTCGCTGCACCACTCCCACAAATTACCATGCATATCATTTAAGCCGTAAGTATTCGCTTGGTAACTGCCTACCGTTTGGGTTTTCCCAAGAGAGGTAGTGATGTTGTTTGTACACGTGTTGTATGGAGATGAATAATCGTAATTGGCCTGTGTATTACTTAAACATGTTCCTGTATTAAATGGTGTGGTTAATGTGCCGCGACAAGCATATTCCCATTGAGCTTCCGTAGGTAAAGTTCCACCTGAATAGGTTGCAAATTCAGTGGCACCATACCAAGTTACGTTTATTACAGGATAGTTTTCATAACCTGATACCGGTATCCACTGACTGCCATTATAATGCACCCCCCAATCATAAGGGGCACTGCTGGCATTGATTAATACTTGCGTGGGATAAGTACCTGACGCCCAAATTCCATTGCTCCCAACACCTTTGGCATTTAAAAAGCCTGCATATTGACTATTGGTAATCTCATTCTTGCTCATTCTAAATGCGCTTAGCGTCACTGTATGTTGTATTTCATCCGCTCCGCGGTTTACTTCACTAGTGGGACTGCCCATTGTAAATGTGCCAGCTTGGATGTTTACTAGCGTCAGATTTAACGAGACCGGATTGTTATTGGTTAGAGGTGTCGGATTGTCTTTCTGTGACTTCTTACAAGAGTTAAGAGCTGTCACAATAATTACTAATGCGCAAACCTTTGTATAATTTAATATTTTCATGTTTTTTAGCTTTTGGTACTTCTAATTGTATGGCTTTTCGGTTCCGCCTTTATATTTTTTTTCGCTATCTTTTTCCTGCAATTTCGTCAAAAAAACGATACGATAAGATGTCATTGCATTAGTGCTTGGTGCTAACGTTTCGCAGCTAAGCGAGGTGCGGATTTAAAAGCACTAAACTGCTTTAACTGATAAACTTCATTAAATGTACAAAAGGGAATTGCAAATGCAAAATATTTCGCGCTTCGCGCACCTTTGAAAAAGCATTTGCACCTTGCAGGATCTCCGCATCTTGATTAGGTGCTGTTATGCACTGGCACAAATTCTATTTTTCAAAGTCAAGATTTGTTGGCTCGTCATTTATAGGTCTGTTTTGCTTAGCCTTATAATTTCCTGTTGTCGGTACAGAGTCGTCTACTATTGCAAGTTTTAAATTGTCAAACCAAATTTGCCCCGTACCTTGGAGAACTCCACCAAAAAGAATATTTGTGGCCTGTTTTGGCACTAATATAACAATTTCCAATCTCGTCCAGTCGGTTGTGCCTTTGATTCGAGTTTCATCGGTGTTCGCATAAGTCAAAGCATATCCAGATTCACCTTGAGTCGTATTTATCCAAAAACCAGCATTTACAGCTACGTCTTTTGATTTGATAAATCCAGTCAATTTTATTTTTTTTCCTAAATATTTGTCTGGTTTTAAGTTTTGCATAAGAGTTCCAAAACCTGATATTTTTTTAACGATTGATTTTATTGACGCGGCATTTCCCCCGTCTTGTCCAGAACCTTTGTCGATACCCATGTCATAGCTGTCAGGTTTACTTCCAGACTTATACCAACCCAAAGGCTCTCCAAAGTTGAAGGATGCAAGTATCAAAAATGTCGTAACGAGTAATATGCTTTTAAAAAAATTCATTGTCTGTATTCAAATTTTGTATAAAATGTAGGCTTTCAGTGCTTGTGCATAACTCCTTAATAGGAGCCAGTTTTTCATCCCTATCTTCCAATTGAAGCTGGCTAAGGATGGTTTTGTTAATCAAATATAAATTATTATTTAATGAAAATTTAGTTTATTTCCCCTTGTTTTTATCCCATTCTAAGATAGCTTGTTCGTAAAATGAGTTCATCTCTTTTTTGAAAGCCACACTATTTTTTACAAGTATTATAATCTTGAAACATATTAGTAACATTAGTATAACTATACCAATTGGCTTTAAATCTTAATAATACTTCGTTGCAGTCAGAAAAATAGTTTTGGAAGAATTGCAAATATGGTGATTCATTGAAAAATATGATAGGACCAGTTCCTGAGGGACGTCCATTTGCTTGAGGAATAGCGGCAGAAGGCCGTCCATGTTCAGTCGCTGTAGATATTCGTTCTTGAATAATAGAGTAGTCTTTTTCTGATTCTTTTTTTAATAGGTAAATGGATTTATTGGAAAATAGTTCACCATCATACTGATATAAGGATGCAGAACCTGATACAAGTTCCAGCGCAAAAAAATCTAATTGGTTATTGTTATAGAATGTGCTAAAACTTTTATAGAATTTACCTTCGAGCCAATACCCCTGTATTTGATTTGGATAAATGGTACTCATTTTTCCAATGGAGTCAATGATCTCTATTTTTTTAAAAAGATACATTGCTCTTAATGTTTTTGCTTTGTATAATAAAATGGAACAGCTTTGTTTTTTACCCAAATTGTCCAGATAGCTTGTTTTTAATGTGTCTTTGGGTGCATTGATTTTTTTTGTGGTATCCGCATTATTTTTTGATTTATTAATATTGGGATCAATTTCATATTCATAGGATTTTCTTTTTACCCCATTATGAATATAATATTTGATATCACTCATGTGAATGAAATCGTTCTTCGTGCTTTTTTTTCCTTTAAAATCATAATATATCCAGTTTTTTTCAACGGATGTTATTTTACATTTAATTGAATCGCTATCTTTTGTGTAAATAAAATCATTTAGTTCTTGCGAAAAGCTATTTAATGAAAAAATGAAAATTAGAAAGGCTAAAATGTGTTTCATTTAATTGTTATTAGGACTGATTAACGAAAGGTTAATTTTGTTTTATCTAATAACAAATATATTGAAATTTCGGGTGCCTCAAATCTTTGGTAAGCAGATGATATTATTACTAGACCTATGCAACCTTTTTAGGGCCTTTTTTTCCTCTTCTAGTAGTTTCAGTTGTTAATTTTATGCAGTTAGTAATTGTAATATTCAGTTGTTATTGGTTTCGATTTTCGGCTACAAAATACTGTTTTTGCATTTTTTTATTACATGCAAACATGATAAGTTCTCTTCCTCCAATTTATACCCATAAGGACTTTCCTAGAAATCTACTATCTTTGAATGTATTACTATAAATTAATGCTATCCTGTTTTGAAAAAAAACAAGAAATACTTCTTTCTAATTGGAATTAACGCCCTTGTTTTTTTCTTTTTCTTGGAACTGATTCTTCATTTGGTTCCATTAGAAATTACGGAGTATCATTCCACTTATCAATATAAAAGTGATGATGTAGTAGGTTATTTACCTGTTCCAAATCAGGATGGAAGTCATAATATGGATTGTATTCGCAATCCTCATATTGTTAGTAATAGTCTGGGAATGCGTGGTGAAGAATGGCGAAGCGATACTAAACTAAAAATAGCATTGTTGGGCGATTCGTTTTTGCACGCATTAACAATTCCCGAAAAAATGCATGTTTCTACCAAATTATCACAATCAACAAATAGTAATGTTTGGAATGGTGGAGTGAGTGGTTATGGAACGTATCAGGAATTATTGTTGTGGCGAAAATTAATGAAAGAACGAAAGCCCGATATCACAATTATATTTCTTTATTTAGAAAATGATATTCGTGATAATCAATGTAAACTTTGCAGAGCCGAAGGACAAGTTTACAGTCCTTGTTGTGAAGTGGTAACAGATAAGGTAATTGAGAAAAAAGATTTTGAACTACGAGAGCCAACAGAAGATGGTATGAAAGCTTGGTTAAAGCGGAATTGTTATACCAGCCGAATGATTAGTAATTTATTTAAATCGGAAACGAAACCCACGGAAGCAAAACAGTTTTTTGAAACAGAAAGTTTTGCTTACAATGTGTATCGTCCGAACTTAAGTGAATCATGGAAGCATGGATGGCAAGCTACGGAATGGGCATTACAGCGCTTGAAAGAAGAATGTGATGGAGTTGGAAGTAAATTATTGGTGGTAAGTGTTCCTGGTGTTATTCAACTTTCTACCGATTGGAAAACAGAAATGAAAACACAATTGGGTAGCGATTATGTTCCAACCGATTTTAATTTGAATTACCCGATTCAGCAGCTTCAGGCTATAACAGATTCCGCAGGAATTGATTTGTTGGATTTACAACCTGCCTTTATTGAATATCGAGAAAAATATAAGTTGACTAATCCTGTGTTTGGCTGGTGTTGTGATGGTCATTGGAATCCACTAGGACATCAATTGGCAGCTGATTTAATACAAAATTATTTAGTAGACAAAGGTTGGAGTATTGGACTGAAAAAATCGATTACGCCTTCGCCAGTTGAAGTGTTAGGAGAAAAATTGTTTAAACAGATTTACAATTGTGAAATGATTCAGTTTTAATAGTGATTGAGTTTTGCAATTTACTTTACCCTATAAATAATAAATTCTTTTTCATTTAAAATGGCAATTTTAAAAAGTAAATTGTCAATTGTTACGCTGTCTTTTTTTACAGTCCATTTGCTATTATCACTGTAATACACACCATCGTATTGTCCTATTTTGGAAAAATACAGTTGTCCATTTTCACGGAAATACCATCTGAATTTTTGAACGGTAGAATCTGTACTGCTAAATTTTAGTTGTTGATATTCATTTAAATTTTTCTTTTCTTCACCTTGCAGGTACCATGTTTGTTTGCTAATGTATTGATTTCGGAAGTTACAAACTGAATCGCTTAATGTGTTTTGATTCAATTGTTCATTCATTCGTACATGACTTGCCCATTCCTCTTCTGTAAATGGACGAAGAAAAATTTCTTTTCCACCTTTCCATCTATAAACACCTGGTGTATCCACTAAATACTGCATGCTTTCATAGCCATCGGCATGTCCACTCGGAAGCGGTATTCGTTTGCCATCTTTATACACTTCGATGTGTTTCTTGAACTTGTTATCGAAATACATGTACATTATATTATCAGCTGCTTTAAAAGCAGTATCATTCAGCAAAAACTTTCCGTTTTCAACTGTTTTAAATCCTTTTTTACTTACGAATTTCCATCCTTCATCATTTGGCCATAATTCATAATAAATGGTTGTTTCCAACAGTTCATCATTCTTATAAATATTTACTTGGGCTAATTTTTTCTTACCATCGGGATAGCCGTAAATTTTTGAACGGCAATACTTGTCTCCTCCTTTAAAATAATAGAAATTCTTTGGTCCTGCTTTATAACCACATGCAGCCATCAAAAATAGACTTAGAAGGCAAACTGCCCATTTCAATAGGTTTACTTGTTTGATGGATTTCATTATATCAAATGTATTGTTTTTTATTGTTGAATCAAATGAGTGTAGGCTCGAATAATTTCTTTCCCTCATTTCTTAATTATTCAGTAAATTCGCATACCGAATATGTCGAACGCCTTTTTAAATACACCCATCGAATACCTCAAAAATGTTGGTCCTCAACGAGCCGATGTGTTGAAAAAAGAATTGCATATTTTTACCTACATCAACCTGTTGCAGTATTATCCTTTTCGCTATGTAGATAAAACAAAGTTTTACAAAGTAAAAGAGATCAATGCCGATTTGCCTTATGTGCAATTGCGTGGAAAAATTACAGCTACTGAAATGGTGGGTGATAAACGTGCAAAGCGTTTTGTTGCCACATTTGCTGATGAAACAGGAAGGTTAGAGTTGGTTTGGTTTCAAGGTGCAAAATGGGTTGCTGAAAAAATAAAACCTCATTTAACGAATGAATATGTAGTATTTGGAAAGCCAAATGTATTCAATGGTCGTTTTAATATTGCGCATCCCGAAATTGAATTGGTATCAGAAGAGGATACCGTTTTTGCGAGTGCATTGCAAGCTGTGTATTACAGCACTGATAAATTAAAAGGCAAAAGTTTAGATACCAAAGGAATTGCAAAAATCATCAAGGGTTTAGTTTCGTTAATTAAAAACAATATTCCTGAATCGCTTAGCAAGGAAGTGATGGAGCGGTTTCAGTTGCTTCCTAAGGAAGAGGCTGTGAAACAAATTCATGTTCCTAAAAGTCCAGAGTTATTAAAAAAAGCAGAGTTTCGTTTGAAGTTTGAAGAGCTCTTTTTTATACAATTAAAATTATTGAAACAAAAAGGACTTCGCGAAAAAACATACCGTGGTTTTCAGTTTCCGAAAGTAGGCGATTACTTCAATACATTTTACAATAATCATTTACCATTTGAATTAACGAATGCACAAAAACGTGTAATCAAAGAAGTGCGTTTGGATATGGGTAGTGGTAAACAAATGAATCGTTTGTTGCAAGGAGATGTGGGAAGTGGAAAAACATTGGTAGCATTGATGAATATGTTGATTGCATTGGACAATGGTTTTCAAACGTGTTTGATGGCACCAACGGAGATTCTTGCCAATCAGCATTTCGAAACAATTTCTACACTGTTAAAACCATTGGATATTCATGTTGGTTTGTTGACTGGTTCAACAAAAACAAAAGCACGTAGAGAATTGCATGCAAAATTGCAAAGTGGCGAAATGCATATTTTAATTGGTACACATGCATTGCTCGAAGATGAAGTGCAATTTAAAAATATAGGTTTGGTGGTGATTGATGAGCAGCATCGTTTTGGTGTGGCACAACGTGCAAAAATGTGGAATAAAAATTCGCAAGCACCACATGTCTTGATTATGAGTGCAACACCCATCCCGCGTACGCTAGCAATGACCTTGTATGGCGATTTGGATGTGAGTGTGATTGATGAAATGCCACCAGGACGTAAACCGATACAAACTGTTCATCGCTTTGATAGCAATCGATTGCGTGTGTTTGAGTTTATGCGCGAACAAATTGCAATTGGTCGTCAAGTGTATGTGGTGTATCCATTAATTAAAGAATCCGAAAAAATGGATTACAAAGATTTGATGGATGGCTACGAAAGTATTGTGCGCGCTTTCCCTCAACCGCAATACCAAGTAAGTATTGTGCACGGACAAATGAAAGCTGATGCAAAAGAATATGAAATGCAACGGTTTGTAAAAGGCGAAACACAAATTATGGTGGCGACTACAGTAATTGAAGTAGGAGTGAATGTGCCGAATGCAAGTGTGATGGTGATTGAAAGTGCAGAGCGATTTGGATTGTCACAATTGCATCAGTTGCGTGGTAGGGTAGGTCGTGGTGCTGAACAATCGTATTGTATTTTAATGACCTCTCACAAATTGAGCAGCGATGGAAAATTGCGCATGGATACCATGTGTAGAACGAATGATGGATTCGAAATTGCAGATGTTGATTTAAAATTGCGCGGTCCGGGAGATATGGCAGGTACACAACAAAGTGGCGTGTTGGATTTGCACATTGCAGATTTGGCAAAAGATGCTCAAATATTGCATGCTGCCAGAAACATGGCCATTGAATTATTGAGTGAAGATGCTAATTTGGAAAAACCAGAAAATGCAAATATTGCATATCATTTTGCAATGATGGGCAAGGAACGAACCAACTGGAGTAGGATTAGTTAATGGCCTAAAGTGACATTACCCCTTCAATTGTACCCACCTCTTTGTATTTTTCAATAATTGCATCTGGACTTAGCATTACTTCTGTAACGGTGATACTTAAATATTTTCCGGTGCTCGATTCTTTTTGATGAATAGTTGCTTCGTCAGAAAATTTAGCCTCTACAAGGGCCATCTTTTTAGTGTCGGCAGGTATAATGAATTTAAACATATATACTTGTGGCCAGTTTTTATCTTGTGCTAACTTATCGCGAAGATTGTTGAATTGCTCATCATTGTTCATACTACAAAAGTACGAAAAAGAATTGTTGGATTGGTTGATGGAATAGTAAATAGCGATTTGGGAGTAGAAGAGCGTTTTGCAACTGTTGATTATTTATAATAGAAAGTTCCTGTATAACAGTTTTTTGTTTTTATTTTTGTGTATGGAAACATTTAAAATAAAAGACGAGTATATTCAATTGAATCAATTGATAAAAGCAATGGGTTGGGTAGAGAATGGTGGCGATGCCAATGCAATGATTGATGCAGGAAATGTAAAAGTGAATGGTGTAGTAGAGTTGCGTAAACGCAACAAGATAATGAGAGGATTTAAAGTTGAATTTAATAAACAAATAGTGGTAATTGAATAATATGAAAAAAGTTTTTTTAATGTTTACATTTTTACTTGTTGCATCCATAATGTTTGCACAAGATGTTATTGCAGAAAAACAAGCTGCAGAATCGGCACCCGAAGATTTTGAATTAAGCGATGTGCAATATGCTGCTTGGAAAAAAATCTCTAATTTTTGGCTGGCAGATGATTTTGAAAAAATAAAATTTGAGAACAAAATAGATATAAGTTGTAAAAGTTGTACTGGTGTTTATATGGATGTTATCATTAAAATAAATGCTAGTGGAAAATTGGAATATTATAAGTTAGTGAAAGGCAAAAAGTGTGGAATGGAACCCAATAAGCAATTTGAATTGCGAATGATGCGTAGTTTCATTAAGTATGAGTATCCTCCTGAATTGAGAAATATTACATTTAAAACTCGTTTGGGAACCATCTTAAAATGTTAATGATATGCTGGGATTAAAATTAGCAACCGACCCTCGTTGGGTAAATATCGTAGAAAGTAATATTGATGAAATATTAACGGATCATGCTTGGTGCGAACAAAAAGCGGCATCCAATGCATTAACACTTATCGTGAATAATCCGAATTATACCGATATGGTAACTGCTTTATTAGAAATAGTAAAAGAAGAGGTTGCACATTTTGAACAAGTACACGAGTTAATCAAAAAACGTGGTGGTGTTCTGGGTCGTGAACGAAGAGATGACTACGTTAATGAATTGTACAAGTTCATGAAAAAAGATGGCAGTCGCCAACAATCCTTGGTAGATCGTTTATTGTTTTCTGCAATGATAGAAGCACGCAGTTGCGAGCGCTTTCGTGTGCTGTCTGAGAATATCAAGGATGCTGAATTAGCAAAATTTTACCGCGATTTAATGATTTCCGAAGCGGGGCATTATACCACATTTATTGGATTTGCTCGTCAGCATGCCGATGAAATTGATGTGGATAAACGTTGGAAAGAATGGTTAGATTATGAAGCTTCTATTATGGCCAACTATGGCAAAAAAGAAACTGTGCATGGTTAGATTCAATCATCCTTCACTCTTCACCAATCACCAATCACCAATCAACAATCAACAATCAACAATCAACAATCAACAATCAACAATCAACAATCACCCTTCTATATTCACCCTTCTAATTGATCATTTTCGCTTTCCATGTTTCTGGAATAGCAATGCTTTGGTTGGTAACGTAGTTAAAGCAAACAATTACAGCCAATCCATGTGCAGCTTCTACTTCAACGCCATCTACTTCACGCACAATGGAACAAGCCATATCAAAGCTTCGTGAACCGATGCGTGATACCCAGGTGTACACATATAGCTTATCTTCTAACAAAATAGGTTGTTTGTATTCCATTTCCACTTTTGCTAAAATAACACCTTCGTTTATCCAGTCTATTTTTACTCCTTCATCTGCTAATGCGTCAAAATAATCGACACGGGCCAATTCAAAATAAGTGATGTGATTGGCATTGTTTACATGTCCTAATTTATCAATGTCTTTAAAACGAATTTGAATTTTTGTTTTATGGCGAAATGGTGTGTTCATAATCTTTGGTTTTATTCTGGATACAAAGGTACTATTTATCCTTGTAAGCTTTGTGCTTTAAATTATAACCTATGCATCCAACTCCTCATAAATCGAGTTGTTGCTCTTGAATTCAGGAACAAGTTCCTTCATTTTTTTTACAATCGATTTATTGTTTTGCTGGTCGAACAGGTTAATTAGTTCATTGATTGAACTGGAGATAGTTTCAAAATCGTATTCTTTTACTTTGGCAATTAAAATTTGTTTGTGATGGGTAGGGATAGTATTCTCTTCGTTTGCTAATAGCTCTTCGTATAGCTTTTCTCCTGGTCTTAATCCGGTATAAATAATGCTAATGTCTTTATCCAAAATTAATCCAGAAAGCTTGATCATTTTTTTAGCCAAGTCCACAATCTTAACCGATTCACCCATGTCGAAAATAAAAATCTCTCCACCTTTTCCCATTGCTCCAGCTTCTAAAACTAACTGACAAGCCTCAGGTATCGTCATGAAAAAACGAGTAATGTCGGGGTGTGTAATCGTAATTGGTCCGCCTGTTTCTATTTGCTGACGGAAGCGAGGAATAACAGAGCCATTGGAACCTAAAACATTTCCAAATCGAGTAGTTATAAATTTGGTTGTTGTATTTTTATTTAAAGATTGTGTGTAAATTTCAGCAATGCGTTTACTTGCTCCCATCACATTGGTAGGGTTTACCGCTTTGTCGGTAGATACCATTACAAACTTTTCTACTTTGTATTGAACCGATAAGTCTGCTAAATTTTTGGAGCCAAGTACATTGGTAAATATAGATTCCGATGGATTGTTCTCCATCATAGGAACATGCTTGTAGGCTGCTGCATGAAAAACAATGTTGGGAGCAAATGTTTTAAATACATTTTCCATTCGATCTTTGTTGCGAATATCGCCCATTACAATTTCGTACTGTTGTTGCTTGAATTTATCATGCAACTCCATTTCCATTTCATACAGTGGTGATTCTGCTTGGTCGACCAGAATTATTTTTTTAGGATTAAACTTTATTACCTGACGAACAATTTCGCTACCTATACTACCTGCAGCACCTGTAACCAAAATTGTTTTGTTGGTTAGTTGTTCTTTAATGATTGCAATATCGAGTTGAATGGCATCGCGTTCTAGCAACTCTTCAATTTGTACTTTTTTAATTTGTTTAAAGCTCAACTCACCATTTATCCAATTGCTAACAGGAGGTACGTTTAGCACTTTTGTATTATGACTCAAGCAAATGTCTACAATTTGTTGTTTTTTGCTAGGTGATAAGTCTTGAACGGAAATAATTAAATTGGAAACATCATTGTTTTCCAATAGTTCATTTAGCTTGTCGATAGGATAAATACTAACACTTTCCAGTTTTTTACCTTGCTTCTTTTTATCATCGTCAATAAATCCTAATACTTTGTATTTTGTTCCCGCATCACGATCAAGCGTGCGTTTGGTAATAATGCCCGATTCGCCTGCACCAAAAATGATGACGCTTCTTTTTTCTTTGTTGGGATTAGTTAATTCTTGATACAAGGCTTTAAACATGACGCGCAAACTAATCATCAAAAAGGTAGTTGCCATGTAATCAATTATGATAATGGAGAAGGGGATAGGAAACTTTTCGTTAATAAAGTAATAGAAAATTAAGTTGATGAGTACAAAAAACACACTGCCTATTGTTAGCACAACAAATATTCGTTGAGAATCTTTGGAGCTTGTATATTTAACAATGCCTTGATAGGTTTTAGAAAAGAAAAAGCTAATGGCTCTTACTCCAAGTACAACACTAAAAACAAATGGGAAATCGTCAATTGCCAGTTGAGGAATAGAGAAGTTAAATCGAACAAGGTAGGCGAGCACAAGTGAAAACAAACTTATGCCCATATCGATGAAGAAAATCACCCATCGAGGCATGTTTCGCTGAAATAAGAAATCAATTGTTCGCATGAAGCTCAAAGATATAAAAAATGCGTACTAATTCTGAACTTTTAAAGCAATAAAATCATACATTTGTTACTTGAAAATTGACAAGGGGATTTCAACTATTCCAATTGTAAAAAACTGAATCTTTCAAATTTTAATTATAATAAACTGATACTGCTATTCGTATTCAGCGTTTGCAGTGAAAACAACAAACACTTATGGAAACAACTACCGAATTAAAAAACGTTGCTTTAGAACAAACTCACATAGCTCTTGGAGCTAAAATGGTTCCTTTTGCAGGATACAATATGCCAGTTTCATACACTGGTTTGAATGAAGAACATTTAACAGTTCGTAATGCGGTTGGTGTTTTTGATGTTAGTCACATGGGTGAGTTTATTTTAAAAGGTGAAAATGCCTTGGATTTAATTCAACGTGTTACGTCAAACGATGCTTCGGTATTGGCAGATGGAAAAGTTCAATATTCTTGTTTACCAAATGATAAAGGTGGAATTGTAGATGATTTATTGGTATACCGTATTACAGATAAAGAATACATGTTGGTTGTAAATGCTTCTAACATTGAAAAAGATTGGAATTGGATTAGTAAATTCAATACAAAAGGTGTGGAGATGAAAAATATTTCTGATTCAGTTTCTTTATTAGCAGTGCAAGGGCCAAAGGCTGCACAAGCGTTGCAAAAACTAACGGATGTGAATCTGTCAGAAATGCCATATTATACATTCAAAAAAGGGAAGTTTAATGGGGAAGAGAATGTGGTTATTTCCAATACAGGATATACTGGTGCTGGTGGATTCGAAATTTATTTTGCGAATGAAGTTGCAGATAAAATGTGGAAAGCAATATTTGAAGCAGGTGCTGAATTTGGAATCAAACCAATTGGTTTAGGTGCTCGTGATACACTACGTTTAGAAATGGGTTTCTGTTTATATGGTAATGATATTGATGATACAACATCACCTTTAGAAGCTGGTTTGGGTTGGATTACGAAATTCACAAAAGAATTTACCAATAGCAAAGCATTGTTAGAACAAAAAGAAAAAGGAGTTGCTAAAAAATTAGTAGGCTTCGAAATGATTGACCGTGGTATTCCTCGTCACGATTATTTAATTGCTGATGCTGCTGGTAATACTATTGGAAAAGTTACCTCAGGCACTCAATCACCATCCATGAACAAAGCAATTGGTATGGGATATGTTCCAACCGCTTTATCGAAAGTTGATTCTGAAATATTTATCATGATTCGTGATAAAGCAATCAAAGCAAAAGTTGTAAAAATTCCTTTTTATAAAGCATAATCGCTTTTTCTAGTATGGAAAAAAAATTAACTGTTGACGTTTGTTTATCGCCACAATTGTATCCTGCTTACGAGCGAGAAGATACCATTGTGGTGGTAATTGACGTGTTGCGTGCAACATCTGCCATGTGTACTGCCTTTGAATTTGGTGTAGACAAAATGATTCCAGTAGCAACCTTGGAGGAAGCGATGGAATACAAAAAGCAAGGATATTTGGTGGGTGCAGAACGTAACGGAATTGCCATTGAAGGATTTGATTTTGGTAATTCGCCTTACAGTTACATGACCGAAAAAACAAAAGGTCAAACCGTTGTTATTTCAACAACAAACGGAACACAAGCCATTGAGGCAGCTCGCAATGCCTATCAAGTAGTTATTGGTGCATTCACAAATATTACAGCCTTGTGCAATTGGTTACAAACACAAAACAAAAATGTATTGTTGCTTTGTTCGGGTTGGAAAAACAGATTGAATTTAGAAGATACTGTTTTTGCAGGTGCTGTTTCCGAACGATTAATTAATTCCAATTTATTTCATACAGGTGATGCTGCTTTGGCTGCCTTGTTTTTATATCAACAAACACAACAAAGTCAAGTGAAATTTTTTCACAACTCTTCCCACTCCAAACGCTTGGCAGCAATGGGTTTGAAAAAAGACATTAAATACTGTTTTACATTAGATAAAACGACCATCATTCCCGTTTTGGATGGTAAGTATTTAGTAAAGATGTCTTAACCTAATCGCTTCTTTTTTATTCTTATCTTTATAGTGTTGTTTAACATTATTATTCTGAATATTTATTCATGAAAAAAATATTTTTTTCTGTAATTGTAGTTGCATTACTTGCCTTCTTTTTTATACCAGCAAGTCAGCCTGCTTATACATGGGGTTTTTTTGCACATAAAAAAATCAATCGTATGGCTGTTTTTACCTTGCCAAGTGAAATGATGGGGTTTTACAAGCAACACATCGAATACATTTCGGAACATGCTGTAGATCCTGATAAACGTAGATATGCAAATGAAGATGAAGCAGCAAGGCATTACATCGATATTGATCATTATGGTTCTCATCCATTTGATTCTGTTCCCGTATTTTGGAAAGCAGCTGTAAAAAAATATTCGGAGGATACCTTAAAAGCTTATGGAATTGTGCCATGGCACATCGAAAAAATGGTGTATCGTTTATCGCAAGCATTTAAAGAAGAAAATTTAGATTTGATTTTACATTACTCTGCCGATTTAGGACATTACATTGGAGATGCGCATGTGCCATTACACACAACCGAAAATTACAATGGACAATTGACCAATCAAAAAGGGATTCATGGTTTTTGGGAGTCACGCATTCCTGAATTAAAATCAGAAGGATATGATTACTGGGTTGGAAAAGCAACGTATGTGGACAAACCAATTAACAAAGCATGGCAATTTGTAAAAGAGAGTCATGCAGCAGTGGATTCGGTTTTAAAATTTGAAGCAACATTGAATGCAAGTTACTCATCCGACAAAAAATACAGTTTTGAAAATCGTGGTGCAACACTTATGAAAGTATATTCAAAAGAGTATACCGAAGATTATGATAAGTTGATGAATGGAATGGTGGAGCGAAGAATGCGTCAAGCAATTATCATGGTGGGTAGTTTGTGGTATACCGCTTGGGTAAACGCAGGCAAACCGAATTTAAATCGTTTTGGCGACAAACAAGTTTCTGATTCATTAAAGTTGGCCCAACAAAAAGAAGAGGAGATGTGGAAGACAGGCGGGACAAAAGAAATTAAAGGACATAACGATTAACAGGCAATGGATTTTCATTTATCATTTCCAATAAAACCATTCGAATCAAAATTGAATTACAATCAAAAATTATTGTTTGTAGGATCTTGTTTTGCCGAAAATATTGGTGAGTTGGTGCAGCAATCAAAATTTGATGCTGTGCTTAATCCACATGGGATTATCTATAATCCTCAAAGCATTTCAACTGCAATTCAACGTTATATTTCGAATGAACAGTATGTAGAGAAAGACTTGTTTTATGCCAATGAATGTTGGAATAGTTGGGAGCATCACAGTCGTTTTTCTCATCCAAACAAAGAAACTTGTTTAACGGAAATAAATGCACAGCTAACTGCAGCGCACCATCAATTGAAGCAAGCGGATTGGTTATTCATTACATTCGGTTCTTCATTCATATACAAACATGTTGAAACTAATCAATTAGTTGGTAATTGTCACAAGGTGCCTCAACAACAATTCGAAAAGTTGTTTTTAAATTCTTCAGAAGTTATTTCAGAGTATAAAGAATTACTAGAAAAGTTAAATGTCTTCAATCCGAAATTAAAAATTGTGTTTACTGTTAGTCCCGTTCGTTATGTGCGTGATGGAGTGGTGGAGAATAATTTGAGTAAAGCACATTTGCTAACAACGGTGCATCAATTGGTAAATGATTATTCCAATTTGTTTTATTTTCCTGCCTACGAATTGGTGATTGATGACTTACGCGATTATCGTTTTTATAAAACAGATATGGTTCATCCCAATGAACAAGCGATTGACTATGTTTTTCAGAAATTAAGGGATGTATTATTTGATTCAGAAACGATTGATGCATTCGAAAAAGTAAATGATATTCTTCGAGCAAGCGCTCATCGTCCGTTTAATCGTGATTCAGAAGAGTTCAAAAAATTCAAATTGACTTATTTGAAACGGTGCAAGGAATTACAAGAAAAAAATCCTACAATTAACTTAAAAAAAGAAGAAGCGTATTTTAGTTAAATACGCTTCTTCTTTTTAAATGTAAGTTGAATTAAAATTTAAAACTTAATCCACCTGTTATGTAGGATATTCCGTAACCAACTTCACCAAAGAAGGCTACATTTTTTACGAAGTACCAACGAGCACCAGCAAATAATGAATAAGCAGGGTATGCTAAGCTATTCGTTTGTTTGTATAGGTTTTTATTTTCTGGACGCGGGTCATTGGTATCATAACTATAAATTCTGAAGCTAGCTCCAATAAGCACACCAGCGTATACTTCAGCTTTTTCACTGTTTAATACATCCCAATGGTAAGCAGCTCTTCCTGCAACCATCATGTTTGTCCAACGATGTTCGTAATAATACATACCTAAATCGTACGATGATCTGTAATCTGATTTGTAACGAGCAGTTTGAAATCCTAGATAAGCACCTACACCTAAATAACCTGGTCCTAAACGTTGTTTCCATGGTTGCTCATAGCTTACGCTAAAAGCAGGTGTTTGGTGGTAGCTTCCACCAATTCCCTTGTAATATCTTACATTTCCAAAACCTACTCCAAGGTTTACAATATGGGTGTTTTCATCAAAGCAACCTCCACCTCCGGACGATTTTTCTTTGATTGTTAGTGGTTTTTCAATGGGATTAAATGCAAAGCTTGTTGCAATTATAACCATTGAAGCGATTAATGTGGTTAATTTTTTCATGGTTGTTTGTTTCTTGCAAAGTTACACCCAAAAAAAATGCTTCCAACTATTTTTGGAAGCATTTTTTTGAACAAAATAGGTCAAACCCTTACTGCTTCACCATTTTTTTGGTAATGCGCTCATTGTTAGCGATGAGTGTGACAATGTAGATTCCATTGTCCAATTCCGAAAAATCGGCTTCGATACTTTCTGAACTAAGATTTTTGAACTCAGAATTAAAAACTTTTTTCCCTAGAACATCATGAACTTCAATTTTTCCACTTCCTTTTTCAGTTAAATTAAAGTCGATGAAAACAAGTCCGTTAGTTGGATTTGGATAAACATTTAATGTATTTGAGGTAGTTAAACTATAATCATCAATTCCAATCATTAATCCTGTTGTAAACTGCTGATAAATTTTACCACCAAAGTCGGCTCCAAATGTTTTAATATTTACATTGGGACTAACTTTTTTAAATCGCACATAACCTGCTCCTTGTGCTGTGTTTGCCCACCACGATAATCCATCTTCACCACTATCTGTTAGCTCAAATTCATAACAATCATCTGCTAAAGTTAATGTGTCTTTATAAATTGTATTTGCAGTTAAACTGTTGCGTTGATGAACAATTGTACCTGCGCTATTTTTTAACGTGTATTGATTTTCACCAGGAAAGGTATTTGTTTTAAATTCAATTACAAATTGTGATGGCATAGCAGGAGGGAAAGTATACTTTGTTGTTTTGGAATTGTTTTGTGCATATTGATCTGCCCCTCCATTCGGATTGCTCAATGTAACAGTAAATTCAGTTGCATTTGGCGTCCATGTTAAATTACCCAATGTAACTTCTGCCGATTCCATAAACTTTAAATTACCTGTCCAGTTGTAAATTGATGGAGTAGAACCATTAAGTCCGTATGCTATGGTTAAGGATGTTAAATTACTTGATCCTGTGTTTTTAATTCGAATTATTGGATTTGTACAAATAGGATTGAAGCGCAACCACATTTGATCTTTACTAGGAGATAAGATATCTTCGATGGCAGCATCCAAGCTGAAATTTGGTGCGCCATAACTCACCAATTGATCTTCGATTTGATAATAACTCCATTCTCCATTGTTGGTATAAGCTTGTACATCGTGATCCAATGTTGCTGTATTACCTGGTGTAACAAAAGGTGTTAATTCAAAATCATAGGTCCATACTTCGGCACCAGGACACCAGTTTGCTCTGTCGTATACCCAAGTTCCACCTTGAGGATAGAGTGGATTTACATCACAATTGTCTCTCCATACTAATTTTGAATACTGTTGTGTTCCATTGATTTTGTAATAATGATTTTTAGGACAAAATTCAGCACAGTTAGATGGTGTATCCATTCCATGCCCAGTAACACGCGATTTCCATCGTGTTGAAAGAGCATTCGCAGGTATGTTTACTGTTTTTGGTGTTAAATGATTTTCGATTGGATTGTTGGTATGTCCATAATCAAATGAACCATTCCATAAATTTTGAATACCAACCACATCGCGTGGAGGAATTCCTTTTATCATTAAAAATTTCATATCCAATAGTTCTTGCCAATTGCCAGCCGCTAAATGCACGCTATCAGCAAGCAATGCTCTGTAATCACTAACATCAAATGTCCAGGTCCAACCATTACCAAGACTTAACCCATTTCCATAAGGAGTAATGTAACGAGCCAACTCAAAACGTAATTCCTGTGGGAATTTTCTGTACCAGTTGTAATAGGCAATGTGCATGATGCTATCAGGATTTACAAATGATGAGTCGGTTGCAATTCCTTGTGCATTGTATTGGTAGTTGTTGTAATAGGCTGGCCAAACGATAATTGTATCTACAGCAATTCCAGGGTTGTTGATGGAATCATTGTATGAAATAATTTGAATGGGTGCATTTTGTGTTGAATCGATAATTAGAAGTGTATCTAGTTGGGTTGTAAATACACCTTGTTCGAACGTGATGTTTGGACGATTATTGGTTTGCGAAAAATTACTAACCAAATCGCTTGCTAACTTTAATGGATTATCTGCACCGATGAATGTTGCATTTGAATGATTACCAGCTGAGCTATCAGCAGCAGTTGCATAATTACCATCATTGAATAGGTAATACAAAGCAAGGTTGTTGTAGTTCGGATGATTAATATCTATTTTTTGATTCATGTAGGCTTGGATGGTAGCCTGACTTAATTCGGTATTAAAGACTGCAAACTCATCTATTTTACCTTCATAGGTTTGAGAACCATTCCATGTTCCTTTTCCGATTCTGAAGTTTTTAATGTTTTGCATGCGTTTTGTTTTTCCCGTTGCGCTCGACCATAAATTTCCATTCAAATAAATTTTCATAGAACCTGTTACTACATTTTTTGTGAATGTCCAGTAGTTCCATTGACCTTCTACTTCTGCTGTTACAGCAGTTTTGCTGATACGGTCATACGATGTTGAGCTAAATCCTGCATCCCAATATACTTTGCTATCTGACCAAGGCATGTGTGCATTTAAAATACGATTGCCCAATGAATCCACTGCTTCAAAACAAGTTCCATCCTGTGGTTGGAATTGTGGTGTTCCGTATGCCCAATAAGCAACAGTAACAAACGAATCCAATGCTACTAATTTATTGTTTAATGGAACTGTGATGTAACCATTGTTATGAAAAGAAGCTGTACGGTCGTTTCCAGCATTCACCAAACCAGAATGAAAATTAGTAGTTGTAGATGCAACCACGTTATTAGTTCCTGTTAGTGTATTGTCGTAGGTAATTTCAATTAACAGATTAGAGGTACCGTCCCAGTTATAAGGAGTTGTTAATTGCAAACTGTTCCAGCCAGTAGAAGTAAAAGTTGTGTTTTGCGAATAAACAGTAGTGAAGCCAGTGGTATTTAATGTTGATTGTGTTAATGAATCGAGTGTAGAATTTTTTAATCGGATGGTTAAGTTGCGCAAAGAACTTCCTAAAGATTGGATATAAAATTGTAAACCAGTAATGTTTCCTGAAGTCATCCCTGCAGCGCTGATTTCAGATGCTTTCCATAAATATTGTGTTCTTGAAACAGCATTTGCTGCAGCAAATGGATGATTACTCGTGTTGGTTCCAGTTCCAACAACATAGGTTGCAAGTGAAGTTGTATCGGTATGCGTAGCTGCATATTGCCAAGAAGGATAATAGGAGTAGGATGGTGTATTCATGAATTGAACACTGTCGGGGCTAGCACCATTAACCGTATAGGTTGGTTGATTTACCAATACTGAATCCAATAAACCTGTTTTTTTGTAAAGATACGTGTAGGTTAAATAATCCCATTCGCCACAAGCAGGGCTTTGTGCTGGATTACATTTTAAGGTGTATTGCATCAAAATTTTCTCGAAGCGAACGGTGTCACTCGGAAATACAAACCAGCTATCTTGTGGTGATCCAAATGTAAAGGTTTGAACAGTGATGGTATCGCCAGTTTGAGCAACTAATGATGTGGTTTGTAAGCTTAAAAAAGCCAGGGCAATTAAAAGAAATTTTTTCATTGTGGGGTTAGGGTAAATTATTCATTCAAATGTAAACTTTTGGCGCTTTTAAGTGTTTTTAAAATGAATTTATTCTTAGCAATTGCTATTGGTATTTTATCTGGAAATAAATTGCGTAACTTTACAAAACATTATTAAAATTGAGCAGATTATGAAAATTGGAATTGTATGTTATCCTACGTTTGGTGGGAGTGGAGTAGTAGCAACGGAGCTTGGAAAGGCTCTAGCAATGGAAGGACATCAAGTACATTTTATAACCTATAGCCAACCAGTTCGATTGGATTTTTTCTCCGAAAATTTATTTTACCACGAGGTTTCTGTTTCGGATTATCCCTTGTTTGATTATCAACCTTATGAATTGGTTTTATCCAGTAAATTGGTGGATGTTGTAAAATATGAAAAATTGGATTTATTGCATGTTCATTATGCTATTCCACATGCATCTGCAGCATACATGGCAAAACAAATTTTAGCCTCACAAGGAATAGATATTCCATTCATTACCACATTGCATGGAACCGATATTACGTTGGTTGGAAAAGACCCTTCGTTTGAGCCTGTAATTACATTCGCCATCAATCAGAGTGACGCTGTAACTGCTGTTTCGGAAAGTTTAAAACAAGATACCATCATTAATTTTCCTCATGTAAAAAAGGATATTAAAGTAATTCCGAATTTTATTTGTTTGGATGATTTCAATTTTGAAAATATTCAATGCCATAAAAAAATGTATGCTCCCAATGGAGAACGTTTGTTAATCCATGTTTCTAATTTTAGAAAAGTAAAGCGTGTGGATGATGTGTTGCGTGTGTTTGATAAAGTGCGAAAAGAAATGCCTGCAAAATTAATTTTGATAGGTGATGGTCCGGAGCGTGCAAACATTGAAAAGTTGTGCCGTGAATTAAATACTTGTGATGATATTAAATCATTGGGTAAAATTGTAAATCCAGAACAAGTATTGGCAATTGCTGATTTGTTTTTATTGCCTTCAGAAACCGAGAGTTTTGGTTTGGCAGCATTGGAAGCAATGGCAAGCAAAGTCCCTGTAATTTCGACCAACTCTGGAGGGTTGCCCGAAGTGAATGTGCATGGTGTAAGTGGTTACATGAGCAATGTGGGTGATGTGGATGATATGGCAAAAAATGCAATTTCCATTTTGAAAGACGATGCCACATTGAATAAATTTAAAGCAAATGCTTACGAGCAAGCAAAACGATTTGATATCAATAAAATTTTGCCAATGTATGAGGCATTGTATAGAGAGGTATTAAAAAAGTAATGCTAGTCTTTTTCCCACTTTCGTGTTGGTCGGCCTTGGTGTGAAATAATTTTATAGTTTTTTTCGGTTGCTTGTTTTAATAAGCGTTTTCTTAGTTTTTTAGGATAAAAAGTTGTGTAAATGTTTTTCAACCGTTTTCTCTTTTTTACTACACCAATTTGTCCTAAAACATCCTGTGCAGAAGCTGCGCAACGCATTCCTAGGAATGCATAATCATAAGGTGCATTTTTGCAGTAGCTTGATTGGATTGTTCTAATTTCATTGTATTGTTGTTGGGTGATAGGTATAAGAATTGTTACGACTTTTGCATCCTTAGGATAAGGTGCTTGTTTGCTAATTTCTTTTGCTTGAAAAACACTATGAAACTTTTTTTTATGATTAAAGATATGTAGTTTTCCAGATGGAGAAAATCCATAATCAGTACTATCTACTTGAATACTTACATGTCCTCCATGCAATCCACCAAAATATTTTTTTTCAATCGATTTGAATTTTTTAGTTGGTTTGGAGCCATATAAGAAGTGTACTTGTATAATATGACTTGTGTCGTTTTGTGCAAGTATAGAGAAAGCACAAATAGAAAGTAAAATGACAAATAGTTTTTTCATTGGTATAACTGTTTTATCTATCCTCCAGCCTTTTTAGCTTTGTAATTTGCATCGGTCAATAACTTAATTACTTTTTCGCGATGGTCGCCTTGCACAAGTATTTCCTCGTTTTTAACACTGCCACCGACACCACATTTTTGTTTAAGCATTTTTCCGAGCGCTTCTAAATCGTTTTCGTTACCTATAAAACCATTTACGCGCGTAATTAATTTACCTCCACCAATACGGTCCAAAAACACTTTTAAATTTTGTTGTTGTGGTGGAAGTGATTCCATTGGTTCATCATCATCGTTGTTGAACTCAAAATTTTTATTTGTAGAAAACACAAAACCATCTTGGTTATTATTTTTTTTACTCATGTTTTTATTTTTTGTTTTAACGTTTACTCAACACTACTTTACTTATCTAATTCCAAATTACTTTTATTATGGAACAATCACATTTAATGATAATGGATTTACTTTAATATGAATGTTGTTGCCAATTTCGATGGGTTCGCCATCAATGTGTGCAATGGTACTAGGTTGTTTTACGGTTACTTCTTTTGCTTTTATAATTTCTAAGTGTGTCGATTCGTGTAATGTTTTTTTGAATAATTTATATCCGATTGACAAGGCACTCATGAATTTAAAGTTTTTAAGAATTGCAATGTCCATTAAGCCATCCGATATGTCAGCACTTGGAGCGATGTAGGCATTGTTTCCCCATTGTGATCCATTAGCAAAACTGATTAAAAAAGCTTCAGAATGAATTGTTTTTCCATCAATTGTTAACTCGTAATTACGTGCTTTGTATTTTGGAAATTCACGTAAAACAACTTTTAGATAGGAGGAAAATCCACGTTTACCAAATTTTGCAAACTCCCAACCAATGTGGGCATCAAAGCCAATTCCAGCTACATTCACAAATACTTCATTGTCCATGCTAATGGAATCGATACCTATTTGTTGCGCTTGATTGATAACTTCCATTGCTTTTTTTAAATCGAGTGGAATTTTTAAATGACGTGCTAATCCATTGCCCGAACCTGTTGGCAAAATTGCCATTGCTGTTTTGCTACCAATTAATCCTTTTGCTGTTTCATTCACCGAGCCATCACCGCCAACAGCAACAACAATATCAAAATTTTGTTTGACAGCATTTTGCGCTAATTCAGTAGCATGTTTAGCTGCTTTGGTGTATTGTATTTCATAATCAAACTTGGTTCGATCTAATAATTGATCAATCAATTTTTCGATTATTTTCTGACGTCCAATTCCTGAAATAGGATTAACAATAAAACATATTTTCTTTTTAGTATTCAAGGCGCAGATGGTTAGTTAGTAGTCATTTTGTTGTTAATCAAACGTTGCTCATACGTTTGTATTCGAGCTTTAGTAGCTTGTTCCATACGTTTAACTAATTCTATGTCTGTTGTCTTTAAATTGTTTTTAAGCGTACTATCTTTTTTATAATTAAACAAGGCAATGGTTGATGTTCCATCAAATTGTAATACATAGTCTTGTTCCACATATTGATAAAAATTATTATTAAATGTTAAGGCACTACCTGTTTGTGTACTGTCGAATACACTTTTCCCGAACGAGAAATAATTTTTTGGATAGTTTAAATAATCCAAGATGGAAGGCATAATATCCAGTTGTTGCGTAACGGTAGAATCTATTCCTTTCAAATTACTATTATTCATATAATACACAATTGGAATAGCATGGCTTCCCAATAGATTGGAGTAAAAATAATCGCCCGATAGGCCCGTATGATCGGCACATAAAACAAATAGTGTATTGTTGAACCAAGGCATTTGTTTAGCGGTTTCGAAAAAGCGCTTTAGTGCATAGTCGGAATAGCCAACACTTTTAAGAATAGGCATGTCTCCTTCTTTAAATTTACCCATATATTTTTTAGGTACCTCGAATGGGTGGTGCGAAGAAAGCGTAAAGATGGTGCTAAAGAATGGTTGTTGTTTTTGACTCATGCTTTTAGCAGTGTATTGCAAATATTCTTCATCCCAAATGCCCCAGTTGCCATCATAATCTTTTTCGTTGTTGTATTCCGTTCTGCCATAATAATTGTCGTAACCAACTAAATGTGAAAAAGCATCGAATCCCATGGTTCCATTGGTACCACCATGGTAGAATGAGCTGTTATAGCCTTCTTGTTTTAGTAAGCTTGCAATGCTGTTTGTTTGATTGCTGCCGTATGGAGATGTAATATAGGCTTCGTTCATCCAGGTAGGAATGCTTGCCACAATGGAAGGTAAACCTTCAATTGATTTTTTTCCGTTGGAGTAGGCATTTGGGAAAACTAAACTTTGCTGAATTAAGGAATCGAGAAATGGGGTATAGCCATTTTTGCGATGATTTATAGAACCGATGTATTCTTTCGAAAAGCTTTCCAAAATGATTAAAACCACGTTTAATTTTTTGAAATCAGCTTTTTTTGCAAGTTGTACGGGAGTGTAAATGGATGCCATGTCACTTTCCTTTTCAAAATATGTATGGGGTTCAATACTTTCGAGGTCGATTGTTTTTAAGATTGAAAATGGGGTGCTGATGATGAAAGGGACATTTTTAGAAGAAGTGTATTGAGCGGCATCAACAGCATTGATTGGTTTAAGTTGAAAGCCGCCACGGTAAACCAGAATTGATAAAGCAATTGCAGCAGCAAACACTAAAAATTGAATTCCGAACACTTTTTTGGTCCAAATTGACGTTTTTTGTTCCTTTTTGCCATAAAAACGGATCAAAATGAAGGTTAAAACGATCCAAATGACAAAAATGTACCAATAATCGACTAAAAAAACAGGTAAAAGGTGTCCAAGGTCGTTTCCAATTTCGCCTCCAAAAAAGTTAAATACATCAGCAGTTGTCCTTTTAAGGGTAAACTGAAAATAGGCTAGGTCGACACAATTTGCTAAAATGCCAATGCTATTTGGAACAATGAAAAGCCATTTAAGAAAGGTTTGGTAACCCAATTTTTCCCGAAAAGGAATGGGTAAAAGCCATAAAATAATAAATAGGGAGTTGAGCAGGATGATGACTGAAAGGTCGAATTTTATAGAAATAACAAATAGGTAAATGAGCTCTGTAAAGCTGATGTCCGAAAAATGGGCTTGGTTAAAAAGGTAAAAAAGAAGTCGGCATACTCCGTAAATAAAGAGAAGTAGGCCAATTTTTTTTAGTAAAACAAATAGGTGTGCGTACCATTTATTCATAGGGTACAAAGCTAATAAATTCTACCTGTAATTGTGTTTTTGGAGAACGTTGAAGGCAGGTTAAAAAAAATATTTTCAAAATTTTAACATTTTTTTGCATAGTTTCAAAAAATAAATATACATTTGCGCAAATTTTAATTAAAATCACAAACAAAAAAATGAAAAAAGTATTTACATTAGTTGCTGTAGCTACATTATCTTTAGTAGCTTGCGGACCGTCAGCTGAAGAAAAAGCTGCTGCTGAAAAAGCAAAACAAGATTCAATCCAAGCTTACAATGATGCTGAAGCTGCAAAAGCTGCTGCTGAAGCTCAACGTATCGCTGATTCAACAACTGCTGCTGCTGCTGAAGCTGCTGCTAAAGCTGTTGCTGATTCAACTGCTGCTTACGAAGCTGAACACAAAGGAAAAAAGAAATAATTTCTTTTTTTTCGAAAAAAAGGAGCGATCATTCGCTCTTTTTTTTTGCCCTTTATCAGCCAATTCCTCTCTTTTGTCACAATTTCAGGCTCCTTTTTCGTTAAAAATTGTTATTTGTATCTTTTTGTAATAGCTACGTTATTACATTTAACGAAATTTTAAATATGAGAAAACTCATCCCCTTTTTATGTTTGTTCATTTCCTTCAACACATTTGCTCAAAAAATGAGTATTTCGGGGACTGTTCAGGATACCATAGCCAAAACACCACTTAAAAATGCCGTTGCAATGGCCGTTCGAATCAAAGATTCGGTACTTGTATCTTTTGCCCGCTCTGACGAAAATGGACGGTTTGAGTTGAAAAATCTTAAAATTGATACCGTTCAGGTAATCGTATCGAGCTCCGCTTTTGGCGATCAATACTATTATGTATTTGGGAGCCCAAGCAATAGCGAATTCGATTTTGGTAAAATTGTGTTACCACCCAAAACACAACAATTGAACGAGGTAATTATTTATGCCTTTAAAGATCCTGTTTATTATAAAGGAGATACGTTAATTTATTCGGCCGATTCCTTTAAAGTAAAACCAAATGCTACGGTTGAAGATTTATTGAAAAAATTACCAGGAATAAAGGTGGATGCACAAGGTAAAATTACCTCTCAAGGAAAAGAAGTAAGTCAAGTATTGGTGGATGGTGATGAATTTTTTGGTTCGGACCCTACTGTAGCAACTAAAAATTTGGCTGCAAATGGAGTTGAGTCGGTGCAGGTGTACGAGAAAAAAGATGACAACGCAACGGAAGGTGGCGATGGAACCGTGCAGGTAATGAATCTGAAACTAAAAGACGAAGCCAAGAAAGGCTATTTTGGAAAGGTTTCAGGTGCCAGCGATTTTCAAAAATATTATGAAGGGGAATTGTTAGCGAACAGATTCAATAAACAACAAAAGATTTCAGTATTTACATTGGCGAGTAATACACCTCGTTCCTCATTTAATTGGGGTGATGTGTATAAATACGGCTTGGATAATGAAATGAACATGATGACCAATGACGAAGGAGAATCCTATTGGTATAGCAATAACGGACAAGAAGGTGTTCCTCAATCTTTAAAATCGGGTTTTTATTATGCCGATAGAATTGGTAAAAAAACAAAACTCAATTTTAATTATACCTATAACAGCAATATTTTAAATGCAACTTCATCTACTCGTTCTCAATTCTTTTTAACAGATACCAGTTACATTACAGAAAATACCTCTTTAAGTTCTCAAAAAGCGGAATCGCATACCATCAATTTTGGGATTGTACAAACCTTGGATTCATTAACCGAATTAGAAGTCCGTCCTAAAGTTGTGTTGAATTCAACTACTACAAAATCGTATTCCGACAATATATTTAAAACATCAACAGATACCTTGACGCGTGAGAACGAAGTGCTGAACACAAATAAAGCAAAAGGGTATGAGTTGAGTGCAAATGCTAAGCTTACAAAAAAGTTTAAAAAGAAAGATCGTTTGTTGGTATTGAATTACAATTTGAACCAGCGCGAAGATGATGCCGATGCCATTTTGAAGTCCTACAACAATTATTATTCAGGAGTTATATTGCCAAATGATACCATTGATCAGAAAAAGGAAAATTATAACAACAAGCAAGTTCACAATGCTAAATTGGTGTATACCGAACCGCTTACAAAAAAGATAAAATTAGAATTTGAATATGTTTTTAATTACAATAAAAGCATTCAAGATAAAAAGGCCTTGAATTTATTTAATGGAGAATATTCGTTGAACGATTCAATATTTAGCAACAATTTCGAAAACACGCAATTGTATAACCGCGCTGGTTTGAAGTTTATTTATGAAACAAAGAAAATTCGTTTTGCAATAGGTACTCGTGGACAACAAACACAATTGAATAGCCATAACCTAATTGCTGATACTAAAGTGAATTATACTGGCAATGCCTTGTTGCCGTTTATGGGTTATACCTATCGCTTTAGCGAAAATAGTCGTTACAATTTTACATATTTTACAAGTGCTAGCCAACCGAGCATTAATCAGTTGCAACCAGTGCAGGACAATACCAATCCGAATAGAGTAGTAGTGGGGAATACTAATTTAAAACCTAGCTACGATAATCATTTTGAAATGAGCTACAATATTTACAAACCCATTACGGGAAGGTATTTATGGGCGAATCTGAATTTTAATGTGGTGAACAATGCCTTTGCAAATTCAACAGCATTTGATAGTATTGGTAGAACCATTTCCCAAACTGTGAATGTAGATGGAAATTACAATGGTAATTTTTACATTGGTGGTGGTCTGCCATTGTTGGGTGGATTGATACGACTGGATCCAAATGTTAGTGGATACTATAGTAAGAATAGCAATTTTGTAAACGGAAAAACAAACAATACACAAGCTTCGAATGTGCAAGCAGGATTGACTTTTTCGGTGGAAACTGATTCGATTAGTTTTTCGATTGGTGGAAATTATACATGGAACCAAACACAATCGAGTTTGAATCCGATAAGTAACAAGCCGTATGGTGAGCAACAGTTTGATGCGAGCTTTAGATGGCAATTGCCATTAAAATTTGTGGTTGAAACGAGTGGAATGTACCGTATCAATAGTCAACGTTCGCAAGGATATAACATCAACTATTTTATTTGGAATGCATCCTTGAGTAAAGCATTCTTGAAAAATGAAAATTTAATATTGGCAGTAGAGGCGAATGATTTGTTGAATCAAAACATTAGTACCCAAAGAACAATTCAAGATAACTCCATAACCGATACCAAAACAAATATTATTGGACGTTATTATTTATTAAGACTAACGTATAAGTTTAACAGTACTAAAACAAAAGAAACAGATGATTATGGTTGGTAAAAAGATAATCTCAATTGCAATGCTGTTATGTTTTGTAAATGTAGCGTTGGCACAAATTACAGCTGGTAAAATAGTTTACGAGCGTAAAACCAATTTGTATAAAAAGTTCAAGGACGATAATGTGAAGGAATGGTTGAAAGAAGAGGACAAAAACAAAATGGATGTTTTTGAATTGTATTTTACAGATAGCACTTCGGTATTTATGCCACAGGAAAGCGATTTGAAGGAGCGTATGAGTTGGGCTACGAGCAAAAATGTGGTGTATCAACAATACAACCAAAACAAACGATTGACCTTAAAAAGTATTTGGGGAGAACAATTGTATGTAGAAGACACTTTGTATAAACGCGAATGGAAAATAACAGATAGCAAACGTGTAATTTGTGGTTACAGCTGCCGAAAAGCAATATGGCAAGCAAATGATAGCACCCGTTTGTATGCTTGGTATTGCGATGACATTGTGCCAAGTGTAGGACCTGAAAGTTTTTACGGATTGCCAGGAGCAATTTTAGGAATTGCAACCGAAGATGGTGGTGTAATTTATTTTGCAAAAACGGTTGAGCTAAAAAAGCCAATCATGGAAACGGTGATACCTAAACGTGGAAAAAATAAAATTTATTCGAGTGCGGAGTTAAAAGCAAAGTTGGAAAAAGATTTTGGCAAAAATCCTTGGGGAAAAGCCATGATAAAAGAAACGTTTGGTCTTTGGTAGTGCTTTCGCAGCTATAATTTTATTGAAAGTGAAAGTTTGCCATTAAATCCAAGTTCCACAATTTTTTGAAGCGTAGATATTCTTACTTCTTTGATATTGTTTTCAATTTTAGAGATGTACGATTTAGTTGTTCCGCATTTTTCGGCAAGTTCTTCTTGCGTTAATCCTTTTTCAATACGGGCTTCTTGAATTAAAACACCAATTTTAAATGTTTTGTAATTCGCTTCTAGTTGATCGCGTTTTGAGCTGCCTTTTTTACCATAATACTGGTCTTTTATTTCGCTTAGACTTTTTGTATTATTCTTTTTCATTTTCATATTCTGTTTTAATTTTTAGCGCTTTTTTTAGTTCAAGTTGAGGTGTTTTTTGTGTCTTTTTTTGAAATCCATTTGTAATTACAACTAATTTACCCTCATCAAAAAAACAAAACAATCGAAAAGCATCACTCCCTTGTTGTATTCTTATTTCATAGAGTCCATTGGTTGACTCTATATGTTTTAAATATGTTTCTGGAACAATTTGTAAATCCTCTATTAATTCGATTGTCCAAATAATTTTATCTTTTACTTTTTGTCGTTGTAGAATAAAAAAATCTTCAAAATAATGTTTGTAGAAAATGATTGTTCTGTATTTGTTATTCTTTACCATGTAAAAATAGTAAAAGTTTCACTATAGTGAAACCTTTAATTTAAAAATTATTAATTTTTTGAAATAGAATAGTGCTTGAAGTTTATGTTTGTAAATGCAGTTATCACTGCCCAAATTTCTCCATCCAAAAGCAATCGGGTGGCAATGATATTCATTGCACACCCAATAACTAATGAACCTTGGCTTTATTTTTTATCTCCTAACATTAATAGTTCGTTGATTTCGATAACGGTGGTGTAGCGTTTGATACCCTCTTTATCGGTATAATTATTATTTACCAATTTACCTTCAATAGCAACTTCGGATCCTTTTGTTAAATGTTTTTCTACAATTTCGGCTGTTTTACCCCAAGCAGTAAGGTTGTGCCATTGTGTTTCGGTAACACGTTCGCCTTTTGCATTTTTATAGGTTTCGTTTGTAGCGATGGAGAATTTTGCTAATTTTTTTCCGCCTTCTAATTCTTTAATTTCTGGATTCATTCCTAAATTCCCGATTAACTGTACTTTGTTTTTTAATGCATTCATGATTTTTTTGTTTTTTAATTGATTAATACTGGTTTATAATTCATCAACAGGTTTTGTTTGTTGTTGACGGTGCAAAAGTGGGGTGGTCCGAAAAAATTAGTCGGTATTTAAACGTTTATATTCGAATTTATCCGTGTATACACGGGTAAAACGGATAATTAGTTTACATTTGCTTCACTAAAACCCCTACTCCAAAATATGTTTTAGTAATAGAAAAAGGTTTAATTAAAAATTTAAATTGATCTATGAACAAAGAATGCTTGGAGTGCGGGGACTCCTTCAAAGGCAGAATTGATAAAAAATTCTGTTGCGATTTATGCCGAAATAGTTATAACAACAAACTAAAAAAGGCAAGCAGTGATTATTACAAAGTTGTGAATACCACACTGCGAAAAAACTACAAAATTTTAGAATCGCTTTTGCCCGAAGAAACCGCAAAAGCAAGTAAATCTAAATTGGTTCAAAAGGGTTTTGATTTTGGTTTTTATACCAATGTGTACACCACCAAAAAAGGAACACGTTACTTCTTTTGTTATGAGTATGGTTATTTGCCTTTGGAAAACGACTATTACTTTTTGGTAAAGAAAAAAGAAGAGGTGTATTCCTAATCCCGATTTATGAAAACAATACAATTAGAAAAGCTATTGCACCGCAAGGAGCAGGTGGTTGCCATTCGTTTTCCTTATGATGTAGCGTTGGGAAACGAGGTGCGTAAAATAACAAACATAAGTTGGAGCAAGAGTTTAAAAGCTTGGTATGCGCCTTATTCAATTGAAGTATTGAAGGAGATTAAAACTGTTTTTGATTCCATTGCCATTATTGATGCTAGTACATTAAAGATGCAAGTTGAAAAAGAAAAGGAAGCAATACGCAACAAAAAAGAACTTTCGCAGGAAGCGCTGCACCAGATAGAACGATTTATGGATTGGTTGCGTTCGCGCAGGTATAGCGAGAATACGGTTAAAACGTATTCGGAAGCACTCAAAACATTTTTACTTTATTTCGATAAAAAGCAAATTACTGAAATTACAAACGAGGATGTGATTGAGTTTAATAACAATTATATTTTAAAGAAGGAATTGTCGGCTTCGTTTCAAAACCAGGTGGTGAATGCCATAAAGTTGTTTTTTAGAACAATGCAACATACGAGTATGAATGCTGATTTGATTCATAGACCCAAAAGAGCATTTGTATTACCTAATGTTTTGAGTAAAGCAGAAATAAAATTGTTATTGAATTCACTTTCCAATGTAAAGCATAAGGCAATGTTATCATTGATTTATAGTTGTGGATTGAGGAGGTCGGAGTTATTGAATTTGAAATTGACAGATATTGATTCAAAAAGAAATTTGATAATTATTCGACAATCAAAAGGTCGAAAAGATAGAATAGCGCCACTCTCATTGAAAATACTTGAATTATTGCGGCTTTATTTTGGAGCATATAAACCAACGTTTTGGTTGTTTGAAGGACAAGATAAAAACAGCAGGTATGATGAACGAAGTTTAGCAAGTGTTATGAAGCAGGCTGTTGAAAAAAGCAAAATTAATAAACCTGTTACGTTACATTGGTTGAGACATAGTTATGCAACACATTTGTTAGAAAACGGAACAGATTTAAGGTACATCCAAGAGATATTAGGACATAGCAGAAGTACTACAACCGAAATTTATACGCACGTAAGTAATAAAAGCATTCAAAAAATTGTTTCGCCTTTTGATAATTTGTAAATTGCAATTAATTCATCCGAAAATAGAAGTACTAAATACATCCTTATCTGGTAAAAATTGCAAAATAGGGATGAAAAAATTGCTCCTATAAGGAAGTTAGGCGTCATTATATGGAGACAGAACTACAGACATTGTTAAAATCATATCCAACTACTGTCAATCACAAAGACATAGTTGACTTTGCTAATTTTGACGAAAGACTTTCAGCTGTTGACACTTTAGTTGTAAATACAATAGGAGTTTCAGAAGACTTTATCGAGTTCATTCCAGACAATGAGCCACCACTAAAAGATGAAATTTACTGTTGGATTTGGGCAATTAGACCCGATTTATCAAAAGGCTTACTCGACCTTGACATTAATGAAGATTTTCGAATTCTTTTGAAATCATACATTGACAATGACATGAGCAAATTTTGGAATCATATAAGTTAACGCAATGACAGAAAACTACATACAATACGCTGGCGGGTATCAGAAGGACAATATCGAAGAATCAGACATAGAAAAAGCGATACAGGACATTCAATTGATGGATGACGAACATGGAGCCTTTTGGGTTTCAGTGATAACTGATGATGAGACCGTGATTGAAGTGAATAAAGATTTATCACTTACTGTAATTTTCGAAGGACAAGAAACTAAATATCAAGCTACAGATTGGACGGAAGTTACAGAACTTTATAAACTACTATTGCTAGAAAAATTTGATGAAATAGCCTCGAGAGTAAAATAACGAACGCCTAACACGGGTTTTGCCTCAGGCGGGGTGACGTGCAAACTTGGAGCTTTGTGCTTCTATTCAAGTTTAGTGCTGGTTGACAGTTTTGTGCTCCGAAACCCGCCCGAACGCAAAGCCCGAAAACGTTACCAGTAATTTTATGAGCCGACAAGAAAGACGAAAAAATAAACGGGACAGACAAAAAACTTTTGCAAAAAAGACACCTTATGAACCTGCGACAAAAGGAGCAAGAATTTTTGTTATTGTTACTTCGTTGACTATTGTTTTCTTGTTTCTTTATTTAGCTCTCCGTGACAATTCATTACCCGACAATGAACTAAGCACAATTTATGTTACGCTCAAAGACACTCCAAAATATGACGAATACAAAATAAAATCGACAACTTACCGAGACATTATACTGACAACCAAAGAATATAAACGTGAATTTAAAATTACTGCAATGACATACAATGCGACTGACCATAACGCCTTTAAAGCAAATGTTCTTGCTGGCGACAAAGTGGAACTCAAAGTGAAAAAATCCGAACTTAACGACTTGAACGAAAACACTTTTTGGAATAACTATAATGATGTTTATGGACTTAGTAAAAATGGTAATAGCTACGTTGACATTGAATTAAGAACTGAATTAACAGACAAAGACAGTAAGTGGTCTTATTTTTTTGTTATCATTGGTTTAGTAATGTTGCCTTATGGTTTTATAAAAAGTAAACCATTAATTAGTATGGACAAGGCAATAACAGCGACAGCGGTAATTGGACTAATAATAATGCTAATTGTAAGTAAACTATGAGAAAAACTACTGGTAACAGCACCTACAAGAAATTGGCGGCTCAGTGCTTAAATGAAGCTTTGTGCTTCGTATCAAGTTCAGTGGTGGCAGACAGTTTTCGTCTCCGAAATCGCCAACTTCTTGTAGCTGCAAAACGTTAGGCGTAATGCTGGAAGGCTCACTGACCTGAAATAAATCCCGACAATTAAAAAAGATGAATTGGTCCAATTACGAAAATCAAGTATTTGAAGTTTGCAAACTATATTTTCCGGATGCAAAAATCTCTCGAGACATTAAACTTGTTGGTAAATATTCGAAACGTAAAAGACAAATTGATATATTAATTGAGGAAAAAGTTGGCGGAAACATTATTACAATTCTTGTAGACTGTAAATTATATAATAAAAAAATTGACGTTAAAAGTGTAGAATCCTTAATTGGAATGGTAGAGGATGTCGGAGCAGACAAGGGACTCATGATTACTGAAAAAGGTTATACTCTGGCGGCATTAAAACGAGCATATTACAATCCGAAACATATAGAACTTGATATATATAGTTTAAAAGAACTTCAAAGCGTCTTTCATGGAGAATCGGCAATCCCATATGCCGGCCTAAATGGCGTATTGCTGTTAGCACCCTTTGGATGGATCGTTGATTCTACTTCAAGAGATGGAAGTATTTGCATGCTTTATCAAAGGGGACTGACAATTACCGAAGCAACTAAACAAAAAGAATTAGCTTATGTTAATTATTGGGATAGAAAAAAAGACAATTTCAACCTAAATGATTTGGTAAAATATCAAGAGGAGTATATGCTTGAGACATTAGACATTAGAAAAATTACTTATCAAGAATCAATAAAAAGGGAGGATGGAAAAACACTAATTAGAATTGCTGATGTAAAAAAATATCCAGGGCTTGAGATAACTGGATTTATAGAATTTGAAGACTTCATATTTTTTTGTGTCTGGTTTTCCCCAGAAATTCTTTTGAAAAGAAACATAAGAAAAATAGAAAGCTTAATGAAATCAGTTAAGCTTGTCAACATGGAAGAAGTTTTGCAATCTAACTATGTTAAGCTGGAAGAACAAATTCAAAAAACGGAAGGAGTTGACGAAAAAGCAAATATCTTGTTTGAACAGGGAAAAATATTAAGAATTTTAGGGAAGTACCAACAAGCGTATCATAAACATGACGAATGTACCAAACTAGTAAAAGGTCATTATGGTGCTATGAAAGGAAAAGTTATTGCTGTATTGCTTATGGAATTACCTTATGAGAAATACAGCAAACTTATAGATTCTTTTTTCGATTTGGGCCCTACAAATCCACAAGTCTGCCAAGATTTAATAAGTATGTTTTCTGATTACAAAAAAATTCCAGACCTGTTAGATATTTTTAGTAAAAAAAGTTTGGAATATGCCAACAATCCTGAGGCGCGTGGTAATATTAGCTACCATTCAGCTTTAATTTATCTCGGACTAAACGAATTTGAAAATGCAAGAAAGCATTTTGAAAGTGCAAAAGACTTTTTTAGTTCTTCGAAGCTAAAAGACAATTCAGTTTTAAAATATATTGATAAGAATCTTAAGACTATAACAAAAATAATTAACGCAGAGCGAAAAACTAAACAGCAAAAAAAGCACTAACGCCTAACAGCACCTACCAGCTATGCGGAGTTCCTGCAAGTTGCAAATGCTTTTTCAAAGGTGCGCTCCGCGCAACATTTTTTGCATTTGCGATTAAGTTCATTACATTTATTAAAGTTTTTCGGTTAAGACAGTTTTGTGAAAGTAAATCCGCACAGCTGGTAGCTGCGAAACGTTAGCTGCAAGTGTGCGACCGAACTAGAATCAACAACAGAATGAAAGAATATCTATACCTTAACAATGTTAAACGCGAAGGACAAAATTCACCTTCGTGGGACAGTATTAGCGAAGATATTTGGCGGACCATTCTGAACAATTTTGTTTTTAAGATTGTTGACAGTTTTGGTTTCATGGATGTTGTTTCTAAAAAAGACCTCTTTCCAAAAGGACTCAATTACTTTACGAATTGGGAACTAAATGAAAAAGGACTTGTAGAATTGAGAACTGACATCATAGTTAGGTTTGACCTGAATGAAAATTGTAGACAGAAGTTATTGGAATATGAATTTGCACAACACGAATTGGGAATGAATCCTCCAATAAGTTATAAAGACTATGACGAACTACATTACTATTATGAGTTTGACGAATTGTATTTTTTTTCAGGAGACAGAAAAGTGTTTACATATATACACCATGAAAACATGATTACATTTGAAAACTTAAACGACAAAGAAATCGAATTACTAAATAAGCTTGACAAGAGTATTTTAAAAGACCTAACTGAAAGAGACTGAAATAGCAAGACAGAAAAGAACACCAGCAGCTAACAGCACCCTTGCAATATGCTGGGGTTCGTGCAAGTTGCAAGCGCATTCTTTCAGCGGTGTAAACTTTTTGTTGGCGCTTGCCATAACCTGTTGAGCATTTAATATATATTTGTGGTAGCAGACAGTTTTGTGCTTTCTAAACCAGCACATCGCAAGGCTGCCAACCGTTAGCGGTAATTTTGTAAGGACAAATAACACATGACAACGACCTCACTATAAAAATCTCTTATGACTAAAAGACTTCTGTTCTTAATTGCCTTCTTTATTACTAACATACTTAATTCAGACGCTTGCACAATATTTTCCTCAAAGGACAAAAACGGAAATGTCTGGACAGGAAATAATGAGGACGGGAATTTCACTTTAGGTACCTGCATTAATATTGTTGCTCCCGACAAAAACGCTTTTGGGTATATTTACTTTACAAATTCCAATAATCCCAAAGTATTTCCTCAAGGCGGTTTAAATGACGCTGGATTGTTTTATGATGCTAATTCTGTTCCAAAATCAAAGTATAAGGATTACGATTTAAAAAAAGACTTTCCTAATGGCATAAATGAAATGATGTTTGAAGTTTTAAGAAAATGCCAAACAGTACAAGAAGTGTTTAAATTATTTAAGGAGTATCGCCTCCAAGGTCTTGAAGTAAGTCAATTTCATTTCGCTGACAAGTTCGGCAATTACGGAATTATTAATTCAGACAGTATGTGGATCACAAAAGCAGACTATCAGATTTCTACCAATTACAATTTATGCCACACTAATAAAGACAACGCTAAATGTTGGCGATATCCCATAGCAGAAAGGATTTTAAATGCTAAGGAAATTGGGCTAGAGACATTTAAAGAAATATGTGATTCAACGAGCCAAAAAAAATGGACAATCTACTCAAACATTCAAAACCTTAATACCGGTGACATTTGGTTTTATTATGCGCAAAATTACAGCCGACCATTTAAAACTAATATAAAAGAGCTTCTGAAAAAGGGGACAAATTCATTTTTTTTGTTCGAGTTTTTTAAAGACGATCCTCTTGTTAAACAAATGATACAAGCCAAAAAGACTGAAGACCAATTTTCAATAACAATTATTTCTTTATCCTCTCTTCTATTTCTTTCAATAATTTATATTTTGACAATTAAAAGACGACTTAAGAAATTAAAAAATATTCAGACAAAGGACCTAACCGCAGATCAAAACTACCGCTAACAGCACCTACTTGCAATTTTTGCGTGTTAACGCTCAAATGCATAACTTGGACTTAGCAAAAACTGCAAGTAGCTGCAAAACGTTAGCACCAATTTAACGACAACCAAATAATGAAGAACTTTTTAAATAGACAGACAATGCAATTTTCCTTTTTAATTTTACCAATTCTATTTTTTGCTTGCACGACCCAGACAAACGAGAACTCGGAATCTATGGCAAATTCAAAGGTTGACAGTACATACTTCATCCCGGCAGACAGCAGTTCAGTTATTTTAGATACTAGTTATTCTGGCTATGCAATCAAGACAACTCTTTCTCCAATAAAAGGGAAATATTTATGTGGAAACCATGCAAGTTTTGACAATGACAATGTCGAAAAAAAATGCTATCGGGATTATGAGCTCCAAATCCAAATCGAAAATAAAGACGGTTTCTCCTTAGACAAGCATATTAGTAAAAATGATTTTCAGTCAATTCTGACAGATAAAACACCGCGTATAGGTGACCGTTACTTTATGCGGAAAGTAAAATTTACGGGGTTCGACAATAATGAATTCCGCTTCGATCTTATTATCCTCACCGAACTATATGATACCGAAGAGGACCCGAAAGCAGTTATTAAGTGTTTCATCTCGCTTGACAATAAACTTAGATTTGAAGATTATCCTCAAGCACATTACGACTCTTTGAAAATAGAGCGGGAACGACCAAAACAAAAATAGAATTATACAATATATGTCGTTACGACTGCTGTTCTGTGACAATTTAGTAGCAATCAAGACACAAAAACTGGTGCTAACACAGGCTAAACGCAATGCGGAGTTTGTGCATTTGCAAATGCATTTTTCAGCGGCAGAATATTTTTTGCATTTGCCATTTAGTTCAGTACATTTAATTAAGGTTTTCGCTCAAGACAGTTTTGTGGTTATTTATTCCGCACTGCGTGTAGCCTGAAACCGTTAGCGGTCATGCTACAACAACAATGCAACTTGCAACTGACAGACAAATGAGAGAAGAATTACAAAAATATTTAGATAGAATTTATTCAGGTTCAAAAATTGGTACACCTCATTCAATATTTGGTGACGTGCATATTCGGTTTGAACTTGGCGGTGACGAAATGTTTAAAGTTATCAGGAACGGGGTTGAAATAGAGTGGTGGAAAGACAAACGAAGAATAACAAAAGTTGATAAATTAAATAAAGAAGCCCATATTCAAAAAAGAGTTATTCAGGCTACATCAAGAGCAACGACAATTTTTTATGACACATTTGACAACTTTGATACTGAAATTTGGATTTTGATTTATGAGTATTCAGATGGACTTTTCAACCACCTATCCGACTATTTATTACAACAATTTCCGACAAAAACGCTTGCAACTTTCTACGACAACAAAGAACAAGTAGAAACTCAAATGACAACTGACCATGAAGATGGAACTTTTTCTTTTGATAAGACCGAAGCAAGAGTGATTTTAGGAAAAGTTAAAATTAAGGACATTCAAGTCGAGAAAATATTTAATGGAATTGCCAATAATGAAATGGGATTTGAACCAAGCATATGTCAAGACATTTACTTCTTAGACCCAGTTACCGACAAGGGAATGTATATGTATGACGACAGGGGTTGTTATGTTTGGAGTAACAAAGCCGAGAAAATAAAGTATCTGTATGACAAGCGAAATGAATGGATAGTAAATTACCACAGACCTGAAATTGACAAGTATTTTGTATTATAACGAAACGACAGATAAAAAGCACGAACCGCTAACACGTGGTATAAAAAACTGCCGAGAGTTGCGCATTTTGCAGGTTCATCACCCGCATCAACACTCGTGTAGCTTGATAAATCATTCTCCCGCTATCGGCAGCTTCTCATACCACCACCGTTAGCGGTAATTTTGTAAGGACAAATAACACATGACAACGACCTCACTATAAAAATCTCTTATGACTAAAAGACTTCTGTTCTTAATTGCCTTCTTTATTACTAACATACTTAATTCAGACGC
>Ga0208626_1000067_pt1 | contig 54139 bp, 49 predicted proteins | sample LakWasMet10_HOW4_2_FD_183860 | JGI IMG/M metagenome (GOLD analysis project Ga0208626, IMG submission 183860) | Freshwater sediment methanotrophic microbial communities from Lake Washington under simulated oxygen tension - Sediment Metagenome... | ecosystem: Environmental > Aquatic > Freshwater >... | reverse complement strand
GAGGTTGACTTGACGATCCAACAATAGCAGAAGCCGGTATAATGATTCCTGTTTTTTGATTTTCACTTTTCAAATTTACTTTACCAAACATTCCCGATTTGATTTTTAAATCGGAGGTGTTACTTACAATAAACTGAACAGGAAAACTACTGCCCATATTGGCTTTACTACCTATCATTGTTGCTTTACCCGACAATAGCACTTCCGAATAAGCATCTGCATTAATCGAGAAGGTTTGATTTAATTGAAATGAACTCAAATCATTTTCAGAAACATTAACGGTAAATTTTAAAACTGAAATATCTGTAATTTGAAGCAATGGCACACCCGGTGCGGCAAATGCTCCCTCTTCAGTAAGTTTAGCAGTAACCACTCCATTAAACGGTGCTTTGATTGTTGTTTTATTAATTTGTTCAAGTAAAGTTGCTCTTTGAACTTTTGCAGATTTTAAACCTAACTCTGCTTTTTCTAATTGAACCCCTTGTACAGCATCTGCATTCGCTAAAACAGTAAATCGTTTTACATCAGCTTCTAATCCTTCAACTTGAACCTCCGCTGATTGTAATTGCAATTTCAATAGTGAATTATCTAGCTGAATTAATGATTGCCCCTTTGTTACAAAAGTTCCAACATCAACTAAAACATCATTTATCTTGCCTTGTATTTCAGCGCTAAGCTTAGTTTCTTTATTAGGTTCAAATGTTCCTGAATAAGCAAATTCAGCTCCTATTAATTCGGATTTGATTGTATCTACCTGAACATGGATAGCTTGCTCTTTATCATATTGATAAACTTTATCTTTTACGATTTCTTTATTACTTTTTAATTTTATGACTACAATTGCAATTAATGCCAATGGTATGATGATGTATAAAACCTTTTTCATTATCTGTTATTTTTAATTATTAATTTATTTCGTTTTTAAAATATTTCCTGATACTTTTTTTAGTTCTAAGTCTGCCTTCATCACATCTACCAATGCCGACAAATAATTTTGTTGTGCTTCCTTTTGGGTATTATCTGAAAGTAAAACATCTGTTAATGATGCAACACCCTCCTTTTGCTGAATAAGTGTTTTAGAATAAATTGTTTCTGCTAATGTCAATTGTGATTTTGCATTTAATAGATTAGAATTTGCAACTTCATATTGCATTTGTGCATTTTCTATCTGAACGTTTTGTTTATCATTTAATAATTCTAATCGAGTTGTATTTTGCTTTATCTCTTCTCTCTTTTGAAAAACCTTGTGTTCTAAAGTAGTACCGGAGAATATCATCCAAGACATTTTTACCCCGGCAAATCCAATCGGGTACGTTTTAAAGAAATCATTTGTACCACTGTAGTTTCCAAATCCGGTAGTTCCATAAGTACCATAAAGTGAAAAAGAAGGTAAATGTGAAAGTTTTAATGTTTTTAATTCAGATTTCAAGAGCAGTTCTTTCGTATTAAACAATAATATATCAGAGGTTGGTTTGCTTGTATACTTTACTACTTCTGACGATGTGCTAAATGTTTCTTCAATTGTAATTGGTCGGGTTGGTGTTATGCCTAACTGAAGCTTTAATAGATTTATGATTTGTTTGTACTGTGCATTAGCCTTACTTAATTGTGTGTTTAGCTGACTTTGCTGAAGTTTAATTTTATCTACATCTGTACCCTTTGCCATTTGTTGTGAGTAAAGCAATTGAATATTGCTAAGTAGTTTTTCGCTATTACTTAATCCGTTTTTGATAAACACAATCTGATTTGATACTAACTGTGCATTGTAATACAAATTAGAAACATCAAATACCACTTGCTCCTCGGTTTGTTGAAACTGTATTTGATTTAATTCTTTTGCTCTTTTTGAAATCGTAATTGCTCCAATAGCTTGAGGGTTGTATAGAGGAACATCAAGAGTAAGGTTTGCATTTAAATTATGTGGGACACCAAATTGAGCCTCTTTGTAAACGCCTGCCGGTCCTCCAAAAACAGACGCAGGGAGTAATTGATACGGAAGATCGGTGTAGTAACGATAGTCAACATTGCCATACAATTTTGGCACTAAACCACCTTTTGCTTCCTTGTTCCTCTCATTGGCAATCTCAATATCGCCTTGTGCTATTTTCAACGTTTTATTATGCACTAATGCTGTATCAATACATTGCTTTAGTGACCAATTTTGAGCCTCAGAATTGGTTGTGAAAATTAAAATGGTGAGAACCATTAATAATTTCAATTTTAATAAGTGAGTGTTTACTAACATGATTAGGCAAATTTTTTATTTGATTAATAGTAATTGGGTGTCTTGAATCCCTTCTACCCAATGTTTTACGTTTGGCTCAATGTTAACCATGTCGCCACTTGAAAGATTTTCAGTTACACCATTTTCATTTTTAAAAACTACATTGCCATTAATACAAATGAGTAGTGCAGGAACAGTTGTTATATGTTCTTTTAATGTACCGTTTGCTTTAATTTGCAGAGCAGTAACGTTTCCTTCAGTTGTAGAAAATAATTTCTTTGCGCTGACAGGCTTTTCTTCGGTGTGGAATGATTTTATGTTCATGATTTCTATTTTAAATCGGTACTTGATTTTTCATTTAGCGAATCCCATTTATTATACCAGATATCACTTGATACATCATTATCAAACAAATAACTAGCAATTATTTTTACGTCTTCTTCTTTAAAATTTTGCTTGGGCATTAAATTAAAATTCCTAACTGCTCCAGGCATAATTGATAAATCTTCAGAAGGATTTTGTACAAATTTCCAAATTGAATTTGCAAATTCAACTTTTGTAATAGAATCAGTAAGATAATGTTCTCTTACCTTAAAAATTGGTGGTGCAAGGCGGTTGTCAATTTCCATATTAGGATTATGACAACTAAAACATTTACTAGTTATCAATTTAAGCGTGTCAATTTTGTTTACTTCAATACTAGAATCTATTTTGACAGCTGTCTTTTGATCTTGTGTTGTATTATCACAACTCGATACAAATAAACTAAAACAAATTGCAAATAGAATAAGGCGTCCTGTTTTCATATTACTCAAAATACAAATTCAATGTTTTATATGAAGCTTTTATTTCCTCAAAGGTGTGCAATGCCTCATCGTTATTTTTTGATTTATTCAATTTGTCTACCATATCAATATAAGGTAACAACCATTTATGTAATTCATCATGGGCTTTTCCCTCCATTGTACAATTTGAAGTTAACAGATCAATGTTTTTCTGCAAACTTGATCCAAGTTGTGTGAAGTCCTTTAATTCTGTGTGTTTAGTTTCCGAAAAGCCGTTAATATCAGATTCCATGTTTCTAATATGTGCCATCATTTCCGGAACAACTTTCCATTTCGCTCCGTTATTAAATTCAATAGAGTCACTCTCTTCGTGTTGATGTGCAATTTCATCCGTTGCTTCTAATTGTTTAGTTTGCAATGTTTCGCTATTCTGCTCTTTTACTGAATTATTACAACCATAAATGATACTCATGAGAATCATCGTTGCTATTGCTAAATGCTTTTTCATTGTGCTGTTTTTTTTGTTATAAAATACCATGATATACCTGCAAATGCACCCGTAATGGCAATACGTGATAGCATAGCTTTAATCGTTTTTTGTTCATAAATTCCACCTGTATTTGCGTGAATTAACAAACCAACAAAACTCACAATAAGGATTGTTGTTGTAATTAAAAGCAATTTTGTTGCCCACACTTTTTCTGTAAATAAACCATATGCAGCAAACAGATAGAGAAACCCGGCTATGAAATTAGAGATTACTACAAATAATACATAATTGCCTTCTTTCTCTCTTATCCCAAACAAATCAAATATTACTGAAGTACTCATGAAGAGTGTTATTAATGCAAATAGTGTAATTATAACTGCTGCTATTTTTAAAATAATTGGTTTCATGAGTTTTTGGTTAATTATTAGTTTCTAACATTTTTAATATTCCATTCAATACCTTATTTCCATCTTTTATCAAATCAGATTTATGCCCCGATAGCTTCCATTTAAGAACAGTAATTCTCATGCCGCCCATCACAATTGTTGTTGTTGTTGAAATCCCTACAATTTTGCTAAATGTGCCATTTGCCTGACCTTTTCTTATGATTCCTTCTATGTGATTTTGCATCAATTCCATCATTGATGAAACTGTTGACGATAATTCTTTATTGAACTGAAAAATACTTTCAGAAAAAATCACACTAACAATTGATGGCTTTTGTACAAATGTTTTTAATTGGGAATCGAACAAATCTTTTAAAAGTTCTGATGGACTTCGATCTTTATTAGAAAGTATTAGATCAAGTCTTCCTTTCATTTCTTCAATAAAATAAGTTAATAAGCCAAGCAAAATTTCGTTTTTGCTTTTAAAGTGACGATACAATGCTGCTTCTGACAGATTTAAATCAGCAGCAAGAGTTTTAATCGTTAAATCCTGAATGCCATGCTCATCAATTCTTTTGGTAGCGGCTTCAATTATTTCAATTTGTCTTTCAGAGAATTTATTATTTTTCATTTTCAAGTTTCATTTTATAAAATGAGATTCCTAACCAAATTACTGATATTGTCATGCTAATTGCTCCAATTAGCACAAAAATAGGAGATGCTCCTAAATACACTTCAAGTAAAATTCCTATTGGCATTAACAGTCCAGTTAAGCCAAGCCAAGATATAACTGTTGTATGTTTAAGTTGGTTTTTAAAATGTAATAATAGATAGCCTATTAAAATATTCAAAAAGGCGAAAAGATTACCATGTACATGGGCAAGCCTTGTTTCAAAGTGCTTACCTATTGAGTAAGAATTAATCCACTCTTCTTTGCCAGGAGCAAAGTCTCTTAAATATATTAGTAAAAAGCCGTATGCCATAAACAATCCCATTACAAGAAAACCGATAGCAATATTATTTTTCCCCTTCATAATTTCAATGTAAGTTAGTGTTCACTTACAAAAGTATTAAATGTTTTTGTCTCCTACAATTATTTTAACAACTATTTAGTTTTATATAAATTTTGGAAGAGCAGACCGTGCTTTTTGTGTCAGTGCCAATTTTTGTTTTAAGCTTTTCATTATAAACCAGCGTATTTGGACATTTGGGTTCATTTTTGTCATTGTAAACATTCTTTTTGACATGGTCGAAGTATTTGTTAGTGGTTCTTGATTCTTCTGAATAGTCTTTAAAACGACCCGACTCGGATTAGTATTTTGATTATTCGAAATAATGCTTGGCAGTATACTCAATTAGTGCTATCCTTAAATAAATAGGAATGAGTCCTTTGCAGGTCATTTTAGTTTTATAATGTTGATCTTTAGTAGTATAAAATTAGGTTGATTCATAACGCTAAAAAAAGCTGTTCAACTTTTAAATAGCTTGATAATAAATAAGTGTAGGTGTTTTTAGTGAGTCTTTTTAGCTTCTTATTTTACTCACCGAATTACTCACCACTTTGTTGTGATTAGGTGGTTTAATTTGATAAGTTGAGAAACAAAAAAGCCTTTAAAACATACGTTTTAAAGGCTTTTGGTTCATTTTGAAATTGAACTGGCGGAGAAAGAGGGATTCGAACCCCCGGAGGTGTGACCCTCAACAGTTTTCAAGACTGCCGCAATCGACCACTCTGCCATTTCTCCGCTGCGAAAGTACTATTTTTTTTTAATCACAAAATAAAAAGTGTAAAAAATATTTTATTTCCTTAACTTTGTTTACTCCCCGTTTGCCTAAAACCATTCATGTAAACGCTATTAATTATGAAAAACTATTTGATTATCTTATGTTTAGCTTTGGCAGGCAATTTGTTTTCCGCAAATATCACCGCCTATTTAACATCCGCTACATTCAATATTCCTGATAAGGAGCCCTATTTGGAAACCTATCTTTCTGTAATTGGCAATACGGTTAAGTTTGTGAAAAATGAAAATGGCAAGTTTCAAGGAGCAATTGATGTTTCTGTCGCTTTTCGCTTAAATGGAGAAATCAAGAATGCACAAAAATATACCTTAAGCAGCCCCGAAATTGCTGATACCACTAAAGGATTGCCTAATTTTATTGACCAACAACGTTTTGTATTGGCAAATGGACTATATGAGATGGAAATCTCGATTGCTGATAAAAATAGTGCAAATGCAAAGCCGTTTATGGCTAAAATGCCCATCAAAATTGATTTTCCGCTCGATCGAATTACCGTTTCGGATGTTCAATTGCTAGAATCGTACACCAAATCAACCACTCCGAGCATATTAACAAAAAGCGGATACGACTTAATGCCTTATGTTGCAACCTTTTACCCAGAGAATATCACAAAATTTAAGTTCTATGCAGAAGTATATAATGCAAAAAAAATATTAGGTGATAATCAAAAGATGCTTATTAGTTATTACTTGAAAAACATTGAAACTAAAGTGAAATTAAATGAATATTCTGCTTTTTCAAAACAAATAGCGAATGATGTAAATATTTTGTTGGCAGAATTGAACATCGAAACTTTGCCTACTGGTAAATATGAATTTATTATTGAAGTGCGTGATGCACAAAATAAAATCCAAGCTGAACAAACAGTCAATCTTGATCGCCAAAACAAACAAGCAGCGTTTAGCTTCGATGATTTAAACGCCATAAAAGTAGAAGGTACTTTTGTAAGTAATTATAAAAATCTAGATACGCTTTCTCAGTATTTACGTTGTCTTCGCCCTATATCATCTTCGGCTGAAATTCAGTATTCAGAAAATCAATTGAAAGGAAAAGATATTATTACCATGCAACAATACTTGTATAATTTTTGGCAATCACGTTATCCAATTGGTCCAGAATATGCTTGGTTAGAGTATTACAAAGAAGTGCAAAAAGTAAATAAAGAGTATGCTACTTATGGTTTAAAAGGATATGATACGGATAGAGGTAGGGTTTATTTACAGTATGGACCTCCTGATAGCAGACAAAAGTTCGAAAATGAGCCAAGTTCATACCCATACGAAATTTGGCAATACAATAGCTTGAATGATAAAACACAAGCATTAACAAATCCGTACAATAGACAATCGAATAAAAGTTTTGTGTTTTATAATCCCGATCTAGCAAGCAATAAATACAAATTGCTCCATTCGAATGCTCGTGGTGAAATCCTTAATTCTCGTTGGGAAATTGATTTGCACAAGCGCGATTCTCAATCAGGAAACATGGATGTAGAAAAACCATCTGAACATTTTGGAGGTAATGTGGATGATAATTTCAAAAATCCACGATAAACGTTTTTACAATCTATGAAAGTTGCAGTTGTAATTCTTAATTGGAATGGAAAAGCTTTTCTTGAAAAGTTTTTACCCAGTGTAATTGCTTGTAATAATTCCTATTCTGAAATTATAGTTGCAGATAATCATTCTACTGACAATTCCATTGCTTTCCTAAAAGGACATTATCCTCAAATTCGAATAATTCAAAATCAGGAAAATGGTGGTTTTGCAAAAGGATACAACGATGCATTAAAGCATGTGGATGCCGAATATTTTGTTTTATTGAATTCAGATGTTGAAGTTACTCCCAATTGGATTGATGGTGTGATAGACATGATGGATAAAGACACCTCAATTGCTGCTTGTCAGCCAAAAATCAAAATGTTCGATAATAAGCAGTTGTTTGAATATGCAGGCGCTGCTGGTGGATTCATTGATAAATATGGTTATCCTTTTTGTCGTGGACGAATTTTAGAAGTACTGGAAGAAGATAAAGGTCAATACAACGATGAACGCGAAGTATTTTGGGCAACCGGTGCTTGTTTGTTTATACGAGCCAACTGTTTTAATGAAGTAAATGGTTTTGACGAAGATTTTTTCGCACACATGGAAGAAATTGATTTGTGTTGGCGATTAAAGAATCATGGGTATAAAATCATGTATAGTCCACATTCAAAGGTGTTTCATGTTGGTGGTGGCACCCTGAATAAAACAAGTCCTAAAAAAACATATTTGAATTTTAGAAACAACTTGATTTTACTTTGTAAAAATCATCCTCCCCACTATTTTTTCTTAAAGCTATTTTTTCGAATGATTTTAGATGGTGTGGCTGGTGTTAAATTTCTTTTTTCTGGACAATTCAGTCATTTTGTAGCCATCATTAAAGCTCATTTTAGCTTTTATGGAACGTTGGGTACGACTTTAGCTAAAAGAAGACAATTAAAGAAGAGCATTAAAATATATACGACATCTGCGGTATATCGTCATTCAATAATTGCTGATTTTTATATTAGAGGAAAAAAAACATTTACCGAAATAGATGTCCCTACCCGTTTTCGTTAATTATTTCGACAGAAAATAATCGAGTGAGAGTTTATTGTATGCTTCTGGTATAACCATTAATGCCGACCAAATGATAATTCTTGGAAAGACAATTTTCATGTCCCAAACAGGATTGATAAGGCTGAATGCAGCCACAACTAGAATTAAATCGATTCCTAATAAATAAAGGCTGTACTTTGTAAATAGGCCAAGAATCAATGTGAGTCCCCCAAGTAATTCTATTAGTGAAGAGAAATATGCAGCACTTACTAAAATGAAATCAGGCATCTTAACATTTCCAAATTCATAACGAAATGATTTAACTACTCCAGGTAATTTTACTTTTACCACTTTGTCGTACCCTTGCATAAAGAATAAGATCCCTAGAATAATACGTAATGTAAACGCTAATACTGATTCGTTGGTGAATAGTTCCATGGTTTTGTTTGGTTATATTTTATACTATAAAACTTTCAATTGCTAATCTGTATGAGTCCATACCAAATCCGGAAATAGATCCTTTGCATTTAGGAGCAATTAAGGATTGATGTCTGAATTCTTCTCGTGCAAATACATTCGAAATGTGAACTTCAATGGTTGGTGTTTTAATAGCTGCAATGGCATCGCGCAATGCAACCGATGTATGTGTGTAGCCACCTGCATTTAGAATAATCCCATCAAATGTAAATCCCACTTCATGCAGTTTGTTAATTAATTCTCCCTCCACATTACTTTGATAATAGCTAAGCTCCATTTTAGCATACTTGTTTTTCAAAGTATTAAAATATTCATCGAACGTTTGATTCCCATAAACATTTGTTTCGCGAGTACCTAATAAGTTTAAGTTGGGGCCGTTTATGATGATAAGTTTCATTGATTATGAATTGAATACGTTACGAATTTACGAATATTACTAACTTTATGAAAACAAATTCAATCATTTGAACTGGAAAGTATACATACAAGGCTTTAAATCGTTTCTGCAGTTGGAAAAATCACTTTCAAAAAACAGCGTAGAGGCTTATTTGCATGATGTGGATTTGTTAATGCGCTTTCTCGAATTGAAAAAGTATAGTTTAGTTCCCAAAGACCTTGAATTAAATCATTTGCAAGATTTTTTGAAATGGATAAACGAATTAGGAATGAGTGCACATTCACAAGCTCGTATTATAAGTGGGATAAAAAGTTTTTATAAATATTTATTACTCGAAAATGTATTGAACCATAATCCAACAGAATTGATTGAAGCTCCTAAACTAGGACGTAAGCTACCCGATACATTGAGTTTGGATGAGATTAATAAAATTATTGAAGCCATTGATTTGAGTACACCAGAAGGTCAGCGGAATAAAGCAATTTTAGAAACACTTTACAGCTGTGGTTTACGAGTAAGTGAATTGGTGAATTTGAAAATTTCTAATTTGTATTTCAATGATGAATTCATAAAAGTAGTAGGGAAAGGAGATAAAGAAAGATTAGTGCCCATTGGAAGTGTTGCAATTAAGCAGATAAACATTTACAAAAATGAAATTCGTTCTCATATTTCCGTTAAGAAAGAACATGAAGATGTATTGTTTTTAAACAGAAGAGGAGCTAAGCTTTCAAGAGTAATGGTGTTCACGATTATTAAACAACTAGCCTTTAAAATAGGACTAAAAAAACACATTAGTCCGCATACGTTCCGGCATTCATTTGCAACACATTTAATTGAAGGTGGAGCCGATTTAAGAGCAGTACAGGAAATGCTTGGGCATGAATCAATAACAACCACTGAAATTTATACCCATTTGGATCGGGATTATTTGCGACAAGCAATTATTCAATTTCACCCTCGTTCATAAAAAAGCCCTTCATGTGAAGGGCTTAGGGATGTTGTCTTATTTTTTCTCCGGTTTATCTTTTAGCTTATCCAGTAGAACACGTTTAAATTGTTCTTCGGCATGATAAAGTTTTGCAACTTTTTTAATTGGTAAAACCGATTTGAATTTTGTATGATATTCCTTCTGCAAATCCGTTTCTTTTTGTCTAAAAGCAATTTCAGCATCTACAAGCTGCTCCACTTCTTTATCCGTCATTTCATCAATGTTTTCTTTCGCCTCTTTGTTTTCTAATTTCCTTTTTTTGCGTAGTTCTTGCAATTTTTCGTGGTATTGATTGTAAACTGGCCAAAATTGTTGGGCTTCTTCGGGTGTAAGATTTAATTTCTGAGTAATAAATGCAATTTTCATTGCTTCAATATTTTCTCTTTTTTCACCGTGCTTTTCTTTTTTGTTTTCTGGTGGTGGCCCCATTGGACTTTGTGCAAAGCCGATTGTCGATAAACTTATAAATGCTATAAGTAATATGCTTTTGATGGTTGTTGTTTTCATGGTTCTGTTTTTTTAATTAATTTCTTCTAATTCGTTTTCTAGTAAATAGTCTACTACTTGTTCGTTTTCGTCAGTTGTTTCAGTTGTTTTAAGTGCTACTACTTCTTCAATCAATGTCGATTCATCAATGTGCTCTAGTTCCTCATAAATAGAATACTCATCATTAATTATTGGAGTTGTAGTTGTTCTATTTAAATAATTTATTCCAGTAAAAGCAACTATTAAAACAGTTAGTACGGGAGCAAGAAAGCGAGGTTGAAAAATTTGAATTAACCACTCTTTCATCGTTACGGTGTTTTTTACTTTAATAACTCGCTCTTGCACAATAGTTGGTAATTCCTCAAAATAGGCCTTTGGTGTTTCAAATGGGTTGTATTTTGGAATAGCATTTAATAAAGGGGCAATGCTTGATAATTCTTCAAATTCGTCAATTCGGTTTTGCATTTTTGAACTAAAGTTTTCAAAATACGCATTGTCAGTTTCAAATGGATTTTTTTTGTTTTGTCCATTCAATTCATCCTCGTTTATGTTTGTTGAATTATTCATTTGCAGCTTTGAGTGTTATAAATTCAAAAGGTTTAATTGGATTTCAAATATTCTTCAATTTTTTTTACTGCAATGTGATAAGATGATTTTAATGCTCCAACGGATGTACCCAAAATTTCACTCATGGCTTCGTATTTTATTTCATCAAAATATTTCATATTAAATACTAATCGCTGTTTGTCGGGCAATGTCAGAATTGCTTTTTGCAGTTTTGCTTGTATCTCGTCACCTTTAAAATAATGATCACTTTCTAAATTTGCTGCTAAAAAAGCAGATGCTTCGTCAAGTGGCACACCTGCTCTTTTTTTCTTTTGATTTAAAAAGGTAATGGATTCGTTGGTTGCAATTCTGTAAAGCCAAGTATAGAGTAATGAATCTCCTTTAAAGTTATCCAGGTTTTTCCATACTTTAATGAATACGTTTTGTAAAACATCATCCGTATCATCGTGGTCGATTAATATTTTTCGGATGTGCCAATAGAGTCTCTTTTGGTATTCACGTACCAAAAGGTTGAACGCATAGTTACGCGTTTCAGGATTTTTAAATTGTTCTAAGAGTTCTTGGTCTTCCGTACTCATTATTTAATTCTTCATTACAAATGGATTAAGCTATTTAGCTTCCCTGCTCGCAATAAAGTATAAATACAAATACATCTATTTGCGAGCGATTGCTTTTTTTACAGCCTCAACAATATTAACCGCATCTAAACCATATTTTGTCATCAATTGATCTGGTGTTCCGCTTTCTCCAAAACTATCGTTTACGGCAACTATTTCAAGTGGTGTAGGTAATTCACGTGCTAATAATTGTGCGATACTATCGCCTAAACCACCATTCATTTGATGTTCTTCAGCAGTAACAACACAACGTGTTTTTTTCGCTGATGTTATGACTGCAGAATTATCCAATGGTTTAATGGTATGAATATTTATTATTTCAGCACTAATTCCTTGTGCTGCTAAAAGTTCTCCTGCTTCAATTGCTTTCCATACCAAATGGCCTGTAGCAAAGATGGAAACATCCGTTCCTTCATTTAACATGACCGCTTTCCCTATTTCGAATTTTTGATCAGCTGGAGTAAAATTTGGTACTGTTGGTCTTCCAAATCGCAAGTAAACAGGACCTTCGTATTCTGCAATAGCAATGGTTGCTGCTTTGGTTTGGTTATAGTCGCAAGGGTTAATTACAACCATTCCTGGCAACATTTTCATTAATCCTAAATCTTCTAATATTTGATGTGTGGCACCATCTTCTCCAAGTGTTAGTCCAGCATGTGATGCACAAATTTTTACATTTTTACCTGAGTAAGCAACTGATTGGCGAATTTGATCATAAACACGACCAGTCGAAAAATTTGCAAATGTTCCAGTGAATGGAATTTTACCACCAATGGTTAAACCAGCTGCAATGCCAATCATGTTAGCTTCTGCAATACCTACTTGAAAAAAACGTTCTGGATGATCTTTTGCAAATGCATCCATTTTTAATGAGCCTGTTAAGTCAGCACACAATGCAACAACATTGGGATTTGATTTTCCTAATTCTGATAATCCTGCTCCAAAACCTGAACGTGTATCTTTTTTCTCTGTGTAAGTAAATTTTTTCATTTGTTTGTTTTTATTTTTTGTAAGCTGAAAGTCATTTATGTAAATGTTTTTCAGCGTTTTGTTTAGTATAGTTTAACAGGCGTTGAAATTCCTGATTCAATTTTAAATCGTTTTTCAATAGTGTAAATTGATTCCCTTGCATTTTTAGGGCGGTATTCAATTCGGTATTTACCAGGTTGAAGAACTATGGTTTCCTGTGTTAAACTAGAATTTAAATTACAAACCCAAACCATTTTATTGTTTTCTTCTACGTATAAACTGCCATAACCTTCGCCAGGTTTTTGAATGGACACGCTACCTGCTTGTGGAATTTCAACAGATGTGGTCTTGCTTTGAGCAACATCTATTTTATTCATTTTTATACGCGGCAAGGTCAATATTTCAATGTCATATTTTCCTACAATGTATTTTTCGGTGCTATTCATTGTTTGCACATGCAATGTTTGCATGTCATTATTTTTACGAATGATACAATCAACATTGGAAGAGCCGCTTGTTTTTACACTTAAATAGCCTTGTGGTGCGTCAACAGCAATGATGTTGTGTTTTCCCGCAATCAATTCGATTTTTGTTTTTTCAACAGGAGGAATTGTATTTACAACCATTTTATAGGTTCCAATAGGATCTATAACAATTGTGTCAGGAACTCCTTTGTTATTAATGGTATGTATGTAATTGTAGCGAATGATTCCTGTTTGTTCATCGTAAAAGGTCATGTTTACATCTGTTTCAGATGGTTTTCCGATTTGATCATTTAAATTTACCTGAACAGTAGTGTTGTTTAATGCTTGTGATACTACAATGTTTAGAATGTTTTTAAAGCCCGCTTCGCTCGATGCATCATAAAATTTACCAACACATCCAAATGAATTCATAAAACTTTGATCCAAACCAATTCCAATTACAAAAGGTTTTAAAATGATTCCCTTTTTTTGCAGCGCTAATGATACAGCACATGGATCGCCATCACACTCTTCAATCCCATCAGTAATTAGGATGATAATATTTCTAACGTTAGGCGAAGCAGCAGTTGGAAAATCGTTTCCGCATTGTTCGAGTGTGTAGGCAATTGGGGTTGTTCCTTTGGGGACAATTTGTTTTAATTTATTTTTAATGGCGGTTGCGTTATTCTTTCCGAATGGAACTTCTAGTTTGGTATCAGTACAACTGCGTTCTGGACGCAATGGAACTTGATGTCCATAACAACGAAAGGCTATTTCTAAATTGGAGTTATCTACTTTCTGAATGCTATCTAAAAATTCGGAAAGCATTTTTTTAGCAATATCCATTTTCATTCCGCTTTGCCATTGTCCGAACATGCTGAATGATGCATCGAATACAAATTCAATTCGTGTTAATGGTTTTGCTTGTTGCGCATTTAAAGAGAAACTAGACGCAAGTATCAAGATGCAAGACAAAATAAGTCTTGAAAATTGAGATTTTAGTCGTTGAAAAGTAGTATTGTTTTTCATGTTAACAGGTCTTGAGTCTTGGATCTAGTGTCTTGATTTTAGTAATCACCGAGTGTTTCCGCATTTTGATTCAAAGCCTGTGCCAATTGTTCATCGTTAGGTGCAACACCATGCCATTTATGACTTCCCATCATGAAATCAACACCATTACCCATTTCTGTTTTCATTAAAATCATTACCGGTTTTCCTTTACCTGTATGTGCTTTTGCAGTGTTTAGAGCAGAAACAACCGATGCAATGTCATTCCCTTTTTCTAGGTCTAATACATCCCAGCCAAAAGCTTCAAATTTAGCTCTTAAGCTTCCCATGTTTAACACTTTATCGGTAGAGCCATCAATTTGTTGACCGTTCATATCAACAGTAGCAATTAAATTATCTACATTTTTTGCGGATGCATACATTGCTGCTTCCCAAATTTGTCCTTCTTGTAATTCACCATCACCATGCAATGTGTATACGATGCTATTGTCTTTGTTTAATTTTTTAGCCAAAGCAGCACCAATAGCATTGGATAATCCTTGTCCTAATGAGCCCGAAGCCATACGAACCCCTTCTAAATGCTCATGTGTGGTTGGATGGCCTTGTAAACGAGAATTTAATTTACGGAAAGTAGCCAATTCTTTTACTGGGAAATAGCCTGAATGTGCTAAAACGCTATAAAATACAGGGGAAATATGACCATTTGATAAGAAAAATAAATCTTCACCTACACCATCCATTGAGAATTTAGAGGGATTGTGTTTCATAACATCAAAGTATAATGACACAAGGTATTCAGTACAACCTAAAGAGCCACCTGGGTGACCCGAATTTACTGCATGAACCATACGTACAATATCTCTACGAACTTGTGTTACAATTTTTTCTAATTCTGCTGTTGAAGCCATAATTATGTTGATTAATTTTTGGTTTTATTTTATTAAGTCTTCAAAAGTACCAATTTTTACAAGCCTTTCACGTATTGTTGAAAATATGCTTTTATTGTTGAAAACTCAAAGAAATTAAGCCCGCTATGGGTTTTTTATAACTTTTTAGATGGTTATATTTGCAAGCTAAAATAACGCATCGGCTCATTGAATCGCGGTTACTTTTAATCTTAAACTTTGAACTTTTAATTTATAATCTTGAACTAAAAATTATGGCATTACAGTGTGGAATTGTGGGATTACCAAATGTTGGAAAATCAACCTTATTTAATTGTTTATCAAATGCAAAAGCACAAGCAGCAAACTTTCCTTTTTGTACGATTGAACCGAATGTGGGCGTTATTACCGTTCCCGATGAGCGTTTGACAGCTTTAGAAAAGTTGGTGAATCCAGAACGAGTAGTTCCAACAACTGTTGAAATAGTTGATATTGCTGGATTGGTAAAAGGAGCTAGCAAAGGCGAGGGGCTTGGAAATAAATTTTTGGCGAACATTCGCGAAACGAATGCAATTATTCATGTATTGCGTTGTTTCGATGATCCAAATGTGGTGCATGTGGATGGTTCTGTAAACCCTGTGCGTGATAAAGAAATTATTGATACTGAATTGCAATTGAAAGATTTAGAATCTGTTGATACGAAGTTGAAGCGAGTTGAAAAACAAGCAAAAACTGGTAATGACAAGGATGCTAAAAAAGCATATGATATTTTATTGCGTGTAAAAGATATTTTGGAACAAGGTCAATCAGCTAGAGCTGCTAATCTGACTCCAGAAGAACTTCCTTATGTTGCCGATATTCATTTGTTGACGATAAAGCCTGTGTTGTATGTTTGCAATGTGGATGAGGCTTCTGTTAAGTCTGGTAACAAATACGTTGACCTTGTGAAAGAAGCGGTAAAAAATGAAAATGCAGAAGTATTGATTATCACTGCTGCAATGGAAGCAGAGATTGCAAGCTTGGATACTTATGAAGAGCGTCAAATGTTTTTAGGCGAAATTGGTTTGACAGAACCAGGAGTAAATTATTTGATTAAAGCAGCTTACCGCATTTTGAACCTACAAACTTATTTTACAGCTGGTGTTAAAGAAGTAAGAGCTTGGACGATTGTAAAAGGAATGACAGCACCTCAAGCGGCAGGAGTAATTCATACCGATTTCGAAAAAGGATTTATTCGTGCAGAGGTTATTAAATACAATGACTTTATTGCTTTAGGTTCAGAGGCTGCTTGTAAAGAAGCAGGGAAGATGGGTGTTGAAGGGAAAGAGTATGTGGTGAATGATGGTGATTTAATGCATTTTAGATTTAATGTTTAAGAAGTACAATGTAACATGTATCAAGTAGTACGATTTTCCTGAAACTTGATTCCTGATACTTAATACTAAAACAAAATATGGCAAAAGAAGTAAAATATACAGAGGATAGTATCCGGACGTTGGAGTGGAATGAACATATTCGTCTTCGTCCAGGAATGTACATTGGTAAGTTGGGTGATGGTTCTTCGCCCGATGACGGTATTTATATCCTTTTAAAAGAAACACTCGATAATTGTATCGATGAGTTTGTAATGGGAAATGGAAAAACCGTTGAAGTAAGTATTAAAGATAAAACGGTTCGTGTTCGCGATTATGGTCGTGGTATTCCTTTAGGAAAAGTAGTAGATGTTGTTTCTAAAATTAATACCGGTGCAAAATACGATTCAGAAGCATTTAAAAAATCGGTTGGTTTAAATGGTGTTGGTACAAAAGCAGTAAATGCATTATCAAGTTTTTTTACGGTACAAGCGTTTCGTGAAGGAAAAACAAAATCAGCTGAGTTCACTACTGGAAATTTAGTGAAAGAAACCAAGATTGTTGATTCGGATGCACGCCAAGGAACATTGGTATCATTTATTCCTGATGAAAAAATATTTAGCAACTATCATTTTATCAATGAGTATGTTGAGAAAATGCTTTGGAACTATGCCTATTTAAATACAGGTTTAACCATTGTTTACAACGGACAAAAATTTCATTCCGAAAATGGATTGTTGGATTTGTTGACACAAAATATTAGCGGACCAATTTTGTATCCTACTATTCATTTAAGAGGATATGATATTGAAGTGGCGATGACACATAGCAATCAGCAATATGGTGAAGAGTATTATTCATTTGTGAATGGTCAGCATACCACACAAGGTGGAACACATCAAGGAGCGTTTCGTGAAGCGGTTGTAAAAACGATTCGTGATTTTTATAAAAAAGATTTTGAAGCAGTAGATGTTCGTACATCTATTATTGCTGCAGTGAGCATAAAAGTGCAAGAACCAGTTTTTGAATCTCAAACAAAAACAAAATTAGGTTCACAGGAAGTTGGTCCCAAAGGTCCATCTGTGAAAGCCTTTATTGGTGATTTCCTGAAAACGGAATTGGATAATTTCTTGCATAAAAATCCAGAAACGGCACAAGCTATTTTGCAAAAGATTCAGCAAAGTGAACGTGAGCGTAAAGATTTACAAGGGATTCAAAAGTTAGCTCGTGATCGTGCGAAAAAAGCAAGCTTACACAATAAAAAATTAAGAGATTGTAGAGTTCACTTTACTTCGAACGATGAACGTAAGTTGGATACAACATTGTTTATTTGTGAGGGTGATTCTGCGAGTGGTTCTATCACAAAAACACGTGATGTGAATGTGCAAGCTGTATTCAGTTTAAAAGGAAAGCCATTGAATGCATTCGGCTTAACGAAGAAAATTGTGTATGAAAACGAAGAGTTCAATTTGTTGCAAGCAGCATTGAATATTGAAGATGGAATAGAAAACTTACGTTACAACAATATTGTAATTGCTACCGATGCCGATGTGGATGGTATGCACATTCGTTTGTTGTTGATGACATTCTTTTTACAATTTTTTCCTGATTTAGTTAAAAATGGTCACGTTTACATTTTGCAAACACCGTTGTTCCGTGTTCGTAATAAAAAGGAAACCATCTATTGCTACAGCGATCAGGAACGTAAAGATGCCATTGCGAAATTAGGAGTAAAGCCAGAAATAACTCGATTTAAGGGTTTGGGTGAAATTTCGCCTGATGAATTCAAATTGTTTATTGGAAAAGATATCCGTAAAGACCCTGTTATTATTGGGAAAGACAGAACCATTTTGGATATGTTGAGTTACTACATGGGTAAAAACACACAAGAACGTCAAGATTTTATTATTGAGAATTTAGTGGTAGAGAAAGATTTAGTGGAGGAATAAATTTTAATTAAGAAAATTAGAAATTGCATTTTAGAATTTTGAGCAGATATGAGCAACGAAGAAAATATTAATGATGATTTAACAGGTGGAGGAGAAGAGCTTCACAACATTACGCATGTTTCGGGGATGTACCAAAATTGGTTTTTGGATTATGCATCTTACGTTATTTTGGAACGTGCAGTGCCTTATGTTGAAGACGGTTTGAAGCCTGTTCAACGTAGAATTTTGCATTCAATGGATGATTTGGACGATGGACGTTACAATAAAGTAGCGAACATTATTGGTCATACGATGAAGTACCATCCTCATGGAGATGCCAGTATTGGTGATGCTCTTGTAGCTTTAGGACAAAAAGATTTATTAATTGATACACAAGGTAACTGGGGTAATATTTTAACGGGTGATAGAGCTGCAGCTCCACGTTACATCGAAGCTCGTTTATCTAAATTTGCTTTGGAAGTTGTATTTAATCCTAAAACAACTATTTGGTTATCGAGTTATGATGGTCGAAATAAAGAACCAGAAACATTACCAGTTAAATTCCCTCTATTATTAGCGCAAGGTGTTGAAGGTATTGCGGTTGGTTTGGCTTGTAAAATGTTGCCTCATAATTTCAATGAATTGATTGATGCTTCTATTGCTGTATTGAGAGGTAAACGTACCGACATTATGCCTGATTTCCCTACAGGTGGTATGGCCGATTTTAGTAATTATAACAATGGATTGCGTGGTGGAAAGGTTAGAGTGCGTGCAAAAATTTCCCAATTAGATAAAAAGACATTGGTAGTAAATGAAATCCCTTTTGGTACTACAACAGGTTCTTTGATTGATACGATTATTTCGGCAAACGATAAAGGGAAAATTAAAATCAAAAAAGTTGAAGACAATACTTCTGAAAATGTGGAGATTGTTATACACTTAGTGCCAGGTATTTCTCCTGATAAAACCATTGATGCATTGTATGCATTTACAGATTGTGAAGTTTCCATTTCTCCGAATGCTTGTATCATTGAAGATGATAAACCTAAATTTATTGGTGTTAATGAGATTTTAAGGATATCAACGAACCAAACGCTTGCATTGTTGAAGCGTGAGTTGGAAATTGAAAAAGCTGAATTACAAGAATCGTATTTATTTGCATCTTTAGAGAAGTTATTCATTAAGGATGAGATGTACATCGACTTTAAAAATTATTCAGATAAAGAAACCTTATTTGGTTATTTGGATGGAAGATTTGCAAAATATAAGAAGCAATTTATTCGCGCAATAACAAATGATGATTATGAAAAGTTAACACAAATTCCAATGATTCGTATTACTCGTTTCGACTCTAAAAAAGCGGATGAGAAAATGAAAGCATTGGATGCTCGTATTACAGAAATAGATCATCATTTAGCCAACTTGGTTGACTACGCTGTTGAGTTTTTCAAAAATTTGAAAAAGAAATACGGTGCGGGTCGTGAACGTAAAACCGAAATCAAATCATTCGAAAATATTGTTGCAACAAGCGTAGTTGTTGCCAACGAAAAATTATATGTAAATCGCGAAGAAGGCTTTGCGGGTTATGGATTGAAGAAAGATGAGTTTGTTGCCGAATGTTCTGACATTGATGACATCATTGTTTTCTTGGGAGATGGAACCATGAAAGTTTCCAAAGTTGCAGATAAAGCATTTGTTGGGAAAGACATGATTCACATTGCTGTATTTAAGAAAAATGATGAACGCACTGTTTACAACATGATCTATCGTGATGGAAAAGCAGGTGCAATATTTATGAAACGTTTCCCGGTAACAGGTGTTACACGTGATAAAGTGTACGATTTAACAAAAGGAACAAAAGGTTCGGAAGTGCTTTATTTTACTGCAAATCCAAATGGAGAGGCTGAGATTGTAGAAGTACAATTAAAGCCAATGCCAGGATTGCGTAAAGTACAATGGGATTTGAATTTTGCTGAATTAGCAGTAAAAGGTCGTAATTCAATGGGTAACGTAGTTACCAAGTATGCAATTCGAAAAATTGTATTAAAAGAAAAAGGTGTATCTACGTTAGGTGCAATTGATATTTGGTTTGATGATACTGTACAACGTTTGAATTCAGACAAACGTGGTACTTTCCTTGGTAGTTTTGGTCCTACTGATAAGATTTTGACCATCATGCAAAATGGACATTATAAATTAAGCAGCTTCGACTTGTCGACACACTTTGATGAAGACATGATTTTGATTGAGAAATTTAATCAGAATAAGCCTGTTTCTGCTATCTATCTAGATGGGGAAAGCAAAACGTATTTTGTGAAACGTTTTATGATTGAACAAACAGATAAAAAAGTACTGTTTATTTCTGAAGCTCCTGGATCACGAGTGGAAATTGCTACTACAGATGCAATCCCAGTTGTTGAAGTGAAATTTAGCAAGGTGAAGGATAAAGAAGTAGCTGATGAACGAATTGATTTAACTCAATTTATTGAAGTAAAAGGCTTGAAAGCAAAAGGGAATAAATTGTCGTATGCGAAAGTGAAAGAGATTAATCTATTACCTCCAGTTGAGGTTCCGATTGACGAAGACGTTTTGGATGAATTTGAAGAAAGTGGCATGTCGCCATTGGAAGCAATCAAGCGTGCTCAGGAACCAAAAAAAGAAAAGCCAATCATCTCAATTGATCAGCAATTAAATGCGGAGTTGAAATTGCCTTCAGAAGAAAAGAAGAAAAAGAAAAAAGGGAAAGATGAAGGTGGTGAGTTAACGATAAACTTCGATTTTTAATTTTTTTAAATATTCAAATTAGTGAATTCCTTTTAAATAGGCCTCGAAGCAATTCGAGGCTTTTTTATGCTTGCTTTTTACAAATAAATTTCTTTACTTTAGAGTATACTAAATCATCCCCCAATAAATTTTTTTTCATCATGAATTTTAAAAAATTATTTTTTACAGTAGCAGTTATTGCTATTACAATTTCGTCTGCTGTTGCGCAGAATCTAAATGTTACGTTTAGATCACAATTGCAATACCCTGGTCAAACATGTGCAAATATTTGCGGCTATGTTGATTCATTGGGTAATGAGTACGCCTTAGTGGGCGCTTCTTTGGGAATGTCGATTGTAGACGTAACAAACCCCACAACACCAGTGGAAGTGTTGCAAATACCCGGCCCGAATAACCTTTGGAAAGAGATAAAAGTAAGAGGAAAATATGCTTATGTAACTAGTGAAGGAGGAAATGGTTTGCAGATTGTGAATTTAAGCAGTTTACCTAATACTGCAGCCGTTGTTTCTCATTACTGGACGGGCGATGGAGCAATTGCAGGTCAGTTAAATACGATCCATGCCTTGCACATTGACAATAATTTTGTGTATTTGTATGGAAGCAATTTATTTAATGGTGGCGCTGTTGTTGCGGATATTACAGATCCTTGGAATCCTACTTATGTAGGAAAATATGAAAATACAACTTCATCATATGTCCATGATGGTTATGTTCGTAATGACACCTTGTATGCAGGTCATATCTATGATGGATTTTACTCTGTAGTTGATTTTACGAATAAGGCAGCTCCTGTTGAGTTAGTAAGTCAGCAATTTACCCCAACTCAATTTACTCACAATACATGGTTGTCTACAGATAGTAAAACATTGTTTACAACGGATGAAAATGATGGTTCGTTTTTGACAGCATACGATGTTAGCGATTTAGGAAATATCAATGAGTTGGATCGTATTCAATCAAATCCTGGTTCACAATCTATTGTACACAATACGCATATAATAAAAGTTGCTGGAAATGATTATGCTGTTACTTCATGGTATAAAGATGGTTTTACAATTGTGGATGCAGGACGACCACACAACTTAATTCAAGTGGGTGATTATGATTCTTATCCTGCAGGTTCAGGAGCTGGTTTTGAAGGTGATTGGGGTGTTTATCCTTATTTACCATCGGGGACGATTGTTGTTTCGAATATTGATGAAGGATTGTTTGTTTTCTCTCCAAACTATGTTCGTGCTTGTTATTTAGAAGGTATTGTAACTGATTCTATTACTGGTAACCCAATTAATGCTGCACTCGTTGAAATTTTAACAACTTCAGCAACAGAGAATACAAAAATTTCTGGCGACTATGCAACAGGAATTCCTTCACCAGGAGGAACATACAGTGTTCGTTACTCTAAACCTGGCTATATTACAAAAGTGATTTCGGGATTAACACTTTCAGCAGGTTTGGTTACTATGCAAGATGTTGAATTGTCACCAATTGCATCTTTTGCCCTTACTGGTCAGGTTGTGGAGCAAGGAACTAGTAATGGAATAGCAAATGCAAATGTTCGTATTACAAGTGCAACATTCGATTTTCAAACAACAGCAGATGCTTCAGGAAACTTTACTTTGCCAGCTGTATATGCAGATAACTATCAATTAACAGGTGGTAAGTGGGGATATTTAACCAATTGTGCTCAATCACAATCAATAAATGCTTCTACTACTGGAATTACAATCGAATTAACAAAAGGTTATTACGATGATTTTACATTTGATTTCGGTTGGACTGTAAATGGAACTGCCACAGTAGGTGCTTGGGAAAGAGGGGAGCCAGTTGGAACAATGAACAACACTTTTCAATCAAATCCGGAAGTAGATGATGCAACAGATTGTTTTGATCAAGCATTTATTACTGGAAATGGTGGTGGAGCAGCAGGTGATAACGATGTAGATGGTGGTTACACACTTTTGAAATCACCTTATTTTGATTTAACATCTTATACAGATGCTTATTTGGATTATTCTCGTTGGTTTTACACGGGTGGTGGATCAGGTACTTTAAATGATTCATTAAACATTTACATAAGCAACAACTCAACAACTGTACGTCTAGAGTTTGCAAATTCGGCAACCGTAAGTAATTCGAATTGGGTGTATCGTACGTTCGATGTTTCAACTTATATAACACCAACGGATTCAATGCGTTTAATTATTAGAACCGCAGACAATGCTCCTGGTCACTTGGTAGAAGCTGGATTTGATAAATTTTTAATTAGTGAAGGTCCAACAGGAATTAGTGAACCAACTTTGTTAAATGCAGGTTTAAAAGCCTATCCTAATCCTTTTACGAACCAAGTTACAATCGCTTACAACTTAACATCATCAATTGTATCAAATGCTAGTTTGATAGTAACTGACGTTGCAGGAAGAATTGTTGTATCTCAGAACATTGGTCAAAATGCAGGTTCAATTGTATTGAATCCTGATTTGTCAGAAGGTGTTTATTTTGTAAGAATAGCAAATGGTACTGAATTATCTAGTCCTGTTAAGATTATTAAAATGAAATAGTATCCTATAGAAAAAAAGGAGCGGGCTCGGAATAATTATTCCGAGCCCGCTCCTTTTTATATGTAATAAACTTACTTCGTAAATTTAAATTCTGTTCTTCTATTTAACTCATGTTCTAATTCCGAACAATCAACACCATTTTTACATCTGTTTTTGATTTGTGTTTCGCCAAAACCTTTTGCTGATAATCGGCTAGTTGCAATACCTTTTGAAATAAGATAATTAACAACTGTTTGTGAGCGCTTGGTTGATAATGTTAAGTTGTAGCTATCTTCTCCTTTTGCATCGGTATGGCTCTCAATCGCAAGTTTTAAAGCTGGATTTAATGTCATAGAGCTAGTGATTTTATCCAATATTTTCATCGATTCTTCGTCTATTTCAGCTGAATTCGGAGCATAATAAATATCTCCGACAACAACTAATTCTGTTTGACTAGATGTTCCGAAGTTCTTAATGCGCAGTTCCGTGTCTTCTTCCACTTCGCGTGCTAAGATATTTAACTCAGCAGGAAGTACTTTGTAAATAAATGCATTTCCTGACTTTTCCATTGTTTTGATAATGGTTCCATCCACTTTTGCTAAATGAATTTGCATGTCTTTAATTTGAGAGTTATCTTCCACAGGTACACTCACTAAATAATGTTCATCTGCATTCAAATTTTTGAATGTAAAATCGCCATAACTATTGGTAAATGTTGTTTGGATAATACTGTCATTCGCATCTTTCAACACAACTTTTTGATTTCTCAACGGTAAATTTTTGTCCTTTCCTGTTAATAATTTACCAGTATACTCCAATACAAATAAAGAGTCAATGCTCACATCTCCACATTTACCAGTGCTTTTTTTATCAAGCGTTAGAATGAGTGGGTTAACGGTGATTACTTCTTTAGTTTTCGTTTTTCTATTCGAAAATTCTACCTTAATATCACTCAAAATAAAACTTTCGCCAGGCAATAATTTTTTAGCAATATTGAAACTAGAATCATTCAACTGTAATGCAGTATTTGTAATGCTTTCAATATTTGTTGGGTTTCTTCTTCCATCCATTTTTGGCACAACATAATTGTAAGAAAGTACTTTTATATCTACCTGTGGATTAGAGTTAATGATTGTAAACGTTGGGTAGCGAAGAATTTCTTTGATAGATGCCATATCCCCTGATTTGAAGCAAGAAAACTTTAATACTAAGTCATCTTGTGCTTGGGAAGTTTTTTCATCACATTTTTTCTTTCCTTTTTCGTTAAGATAAAGTGTAACAGGAGGAACTATTGATTCTTCGTATTGTTTTGTTTTTTTGTTGAAAGCAGAAATGCTCACATTTTGTATGGTAATTTTCTCTGTACGTTTAAAGTTTTTTAATAATTCATCACGTATTTGGTCCGTTACAAGAGAGGAGTTTGATTTAAAGGTATATGCTTTTCCTTTTTTTACCTGAATAACAACTTCCCATTTTTTTACATTCACGTTTGATTCTCCATTGCCAAGAATATGAAGCGCTTTTGTTTTTTGAATGGTTTTGATGGTTAAGGTGTCGTTGTCGCCATAGCAGCCAAAAAATGATTTGTAATTTTCAACTTGAGAGAATCCTAATGCACTAATAATTAGGAAGAAGGATAGGAATACGTATTTTTTCATTTTTATAATGATAGGGTTATTTGAATCAAAGCTACAAAAAATTGCTTAGGTGTAAAAAAACAAAAACAGAACCCATTTGGATTCTGTTTTTGTAAATACAATATTATCGATGTATTATTTCAATAGTTTTTTCAATTCATTTTCTAAACCTTCACCTCTCAATGATTCGCTTTTTGCAATGATGATACCATCACCATCAATTAAAAAGCCAGCAGGGATAGAATTTACTTTGTATTGAGCTGCTCCAGCCGATTGCCATCCACCTAAATCACTAACATGATTTGTCCAAACTAATCCATCTTTTGCAATGGCATTGATCCAAGCTTCTTTGTTATTGTCTAAGGATACACTGTATACGGTAAATCCTTTTGCATTTTTGAATTTAGAATCTTTGTATTTATTGTAGGTTGCTACAACATTTGGATTTTCTCTACGGCAGGGTCCGCACCATGATGCCCAAAAATCAATAAGCACAATTTTTCCTTTTAAAGAAGAAAGTGCTAATGGAGTACCATCTGGTTTATTGTATTTTAATTCGGGTGCTTTGTTACCAATTTGAGTGCCTTCTACTGCACCAGATTCACCAGTTTTTTTATCAGATTTAATAAAACCAACTGCTAATACAGATACGGCAGCAATGGTTAATAGGATGTTTACTTTTTTCATAGTGCTAATTTACAATTTTTTCTACTTTCTAACAATGTTCGCGCCAAGTTTTTGTAAACGCAAGTCAATATGCTGGTATCCTCTGTCGATTTGTTCAATATTATGGATGGTACTCTTTCCTGAAGCTGATAAAGCAGCAATTAAAAGAGAAACCCCTGCACGGATATCAGGAGATGTCATGGATATACCTTTTAGGTTGTGTTCACGGTTTAATCCAATAACGGTTGCTCTGTGTGGATCGCAAAGGATAATTTGAGCTCCCATGTCGATTAGCTTATCCACAAAGAACAAGCGACTTTCAAACATTTTTTGATGAATCAATACTGTTCCTTTTGCTTGAGTTGCCACTACCAATACAATACTTAATAAATCGGGAGTAAATCCTGGCCAAATAGCATCGGCAATTGTTAAAATAGAACCATCAATAAACGTATCAATTTCATATTTTTCTTGCTCTGGAATAAAAATGTCATCGCCTCTTCGCTCCATTTTTATACCCAAACGTTGGAAGGTGTTTGGAATAATACCTAATTCATCATAAGCAACATTTTTAATGGTGATTTCGGACTGTGTCATTGCCGCTAAGCCAATAAAACTTCCAATTTCAATCATGTCGGGAAGCATACGGTGCGTACATCCGTGCATTTTTTCAACTCCTTCAATGGTCAATAAATTAGAGCCAATTCCAGTAATTTTTGCACCCATGCTGTTTAGCATTTTGCAAAGTTGTTGAATGTATGGTTCACAAGCTGCATTAAAAATAGTTGTTTTGCCTTCAGCCAATACTGCAGCCATAATAATATTTGCTGTACCAGTTACCGATGCTTCATCCAATAACATGTAGCAGCCTTTTAAATTTTGAGCTTCAACTTTATAAAAATCATTTTCATCATCGTAAATGAATTTAGCGCCTAAGTTTTGGAAACCAATAAAGTGGGTGTCTAAACGTCTGCGACCGATTTTATCTCCACCCGGACGAGGAATGTATCCTTTTCCGAAACGAGATAGGAGTGGACCAACAATCATGATTGAACCACGCAAGCTTCCTCCTTTTTTCTTAAACTCAGGAGAGTTTAAATAATCTACATTCACATCATCTGCTTGGAAGGTATATTCTTCGTGACCAGTTTTTTCGATTTTTACACCTAAATCGCGCAACAAATCAATGAGTTTGTTTACATCTACAATGTCAGGAATATTTTGAATCACTACTTTTTCAGGAGTAAGCAAAACGGCACACAATATTTGCAATGCTTCATTTTTTGCACCTTGTGGAATGATTTCGCCTTTAAGTTTTTGGCCACCTATGATTTCGAATACGCTCATTGATTTTGGTTTTAAGTTTAACTATTACGAAGTAAGCTTTTAAAACGCAAAAAAAAGGAGGTGCAAAATAGATTTTACGAACGTACAATTGTTAATAGCGCGTGTGTTATTCTACCGCGACAAAAAGTGTGGTATACTGCTTCACACAATTTTGAGCATCGGTTTCGCTCACATTGATATTACCGGGTGTTGTACCCCAGTCGAGCGTTAACGTATTTGTATTGTCATTTTTAACAACTTTACAATCGTTAGGGAAGCTCCAAGAATAAGTGGAATTTGGAGAGGCTGGAACTGTAAAGGTGATGTTTTTTTCTTCTTTTGAAACCACCTTTTGGCCTTCTATTATAGGTTTCTTAATTAAGCCAAAATCATAAGCAGTAAATAAGGTAGAGTTGTAGTTTTTATCTTTTGAGAAAAAGCCTCTTTTGCCGCCTTCGTATTTACATTTTCCGGGATTAATGAGCAATGCATGTGATAGCTTGTTTACTTTATAAAAAACAACTGCTTCTTTTTTTGTAGGTGTTAAATAAGCATTGCGTTGAATGTCCTTGATGTTTGCATATTGATTAAGAACTTCGGTAGGTTGTGTTGTTAGGTGATGCAAATTGGTCCATTGTTTCATGAGCTCAACTCCGTTTCGTTTGTTTACCACCCAGTCGCTATTGCCTTGGTAAATAATCATTCGTGGATATTCGCCAGTAAAACCTGGATTTTGTTTGCGTACAATTTTACCCCATTTTTCGGCCGATTTTACTCTCCAACCAAGCAATGCCATCATTGAACTAATATAACCATTCCCTGATTTGTAAGCACCACCGGCAAAAATGGCTCCTGCATTAAATGTTTCAGGATAGTCGGCCATCATTACTACGCTCATCGCTGCGCCAGCAGATAGTCCAGTTATAAAAATATTCGAGGAATCAATTTTATTATGAGATTGCATGTACTCAACCATTTTTTTGATGGAATAATTTTCACCTCTGTTTTTGTTGGTATGTCTGCGTTTGTACCATTTAAAACACTTTTCTGGATTGTTGGTGAATCGTTGTTGTGGATACAATACATAAAAACCTTGTTCATCCGCTAATTTATTCCAGCCTGTTTGTGCTGCTACAGAGGAGGCGCATTGCAAGCAACCATGCAACACAACAACCATTGCTTGTGGTTTCGACTTGTCAATCGAAGTCGGTTCATAATAGTACATTTTTAAATGTCCTTTGTTTTTGCCAAAACGTTTTACACGTTTAAGCTTTTGAGCAAATAGCGTGTTAATAGAAAATAGAAAAGAGAGGAGTAGTAGTGTAGTAGTTTTCATAAAGCTTATTCAAAATCTTTGTAGAGTAAATACTTTTTACGGATGACTTTGAATTTTTTTATTCCATCAGTCCAGGTTAGTCGGATTGCATCCTCCGTTTTGCCTTCTTTAATTTGCTCTTGCAGCGTAGCATTGCCAGCATGGTAATTAAAGTTTTGATCGAAGAAAGTTGCTTTATCCGGTGTATTTTGATAGGTACCTATTAGCCAATACAAATATATTTTTTTTGAGTTTTTAATGTATTCAGCGCCAAAGTCAGAGAGGTTAAATCCTTTGCAAAGTTGTCCTTTGTATTTTGGCTCCAATGCACCCGGTTTAGACTGTGGCGTAAAGGTGAAATTGCTTTTTGCTAAGGTTGGATGTCCAATAATTTGAAATGGTTTGTCGGTGCCTCGGCCAACCGAAACGACTGTTCCTTCAAACAAGCCAAGACTTGGGTACAAATAAACCGAAGCCATGTTAGGAAGATTGGGTGATGGTTTTATTGGTAATTCATATAAATCGGAATGAATGTAATTGCTGAGTGATATTACTTTTAAATCACATTTGATGCCTCCTTTTAGCCAGCCTTCACCATTAATCATTTTTGCATATTCACCAATGGTCATTCCGTATACCAATGGAACAGTATGCATTCCTAAAAACGATTTATAAGCATCTTCTAAAACGGGTCCGTCAATGTAATAACCATTTGGGTTTGGACGATCTAGAACAATCACTTGTTTGTTGTTTTCGGCACAAGCTTCCATTACATAATGTAAGGTCGAGATATAAGTATAAAAACGAACACCAACATCTTGAATGTCAAAAATGACGATGTCAATGTCTTTTAATTGTTCGGCTGTTGGCTTTTTGTTTTTTCCATAAAGAGATATAATGTTTAAGCCTGTTTTTTTATCTTTTTCGGAATTTACTTTTTCGCCAGCATCTACTAATCCTCTAAAGCCATGCTCTGGGCAAAAAACCTTTTTAATTTTTACGCCTAATGCTAATAAGCTATCTACAAGGTGGGTGTTTTTAATAGTAGATGATTGGTTGGCAACTATGGCAACTCTTTTTCCTGCCAACAATGGAAGGTATTCCGTTGTTTTGTCGGCTCCCATTTTTATATCATTGATTGTTTTTACGACATTATCAATTTGAATGATGTTCTGTGAATTAGCTGTAACGCCAATTAAAAGGAGGATAAAAAGATATAGTGTTTTATTAATGGTCATCTTATCTGTAAAATAGTATTTTTGTGAATAATTAAATTCAACACCAAAGCTACTAAATTTTGAATATAGAACGCTTTATTGCAAGACGAATCATTTTTGGTGCCGAAACCGGTAATCAATTATCGCGCCCAATTGTGCGTATTTCTGTGTTGGGAATAGCGCTGGGTATTGCTGTAATGATTTTGTCGGTGGCTGTGGTTACTGGGTTTCAGAAAGAAGTACGTAATAAATTAATTGGTTTTGATTCCCATATCCGAATTACAAATTACGATAACAATGTAAGTGATGAACCACTCCCTATTAGTAGTAATCAGGATTTTTTAAAGCACTTAAAAGCGAATTCAGACATAAAACACATTCAACAATTTGCTACCAAGAGTGGTATTATCAAAACCAAAATTGATAATGAAGCTGTTCTGTTGAAGGGAATAGGAAAAGATTACGATTGGAGTTTTATTAATTCGAATTTAAAAGAAGGAAAATCGTTTGTTGTTTGTGATACCGGAGTGTCAAGAAACATAGTTGTTTCGAAGCACCTTGCCGATAAATTAACACTTAAATTAAATGATAAAATGGTTGTTTACTTTTTAACCAAAAAAGTAGACAGCACATCTACACAATTTGAGCAGCGTGTAAAAGTGTTTTATGTTTCAGGCATTTACGAAACAGGTTTTGAGGAGATTGATGAGAAATTGGTGTTGGTTGATATCGGACAAATTCAGAAATTAAATTACTGGTCATCAGATCAAATTGCTGGCTTTGAAGTAACTATTTCGGATTATGAGAAATTAGATGCTTTGGGTGAGGAATTGGATGTATTGGTTGGGCAAGGGTTAGCAGCTCAAACAATCAAACAAATTAATCCTACCATTTTTTCATGGTTAGATTTAATGGATATGAATGCTTTGATAATATTGGTTTTAATGGTAATTGTTGCGAGTATTAACATGATGTCGGCTTTATTGATTTTGATTTTAGAGCGAACAAATATGATTGGAATTTTGAAGGCTATGGGTGCAAGTAATGGAGGTATTCAAAAGATTTTTTTATACAACGCAGCTTATTTAATTGGAAAAGGATTGTTATGGGGGAATCTTTTAGGTATTTCTATAGCATTGATTCAGTTGTATTTTGGCATTTTTACATTGGATGCAAAAACGTATTATATATCTCAAATACCAATTAATTTTTCAATCCTGCATATTGTTTTTCTAAATGTAGGCACACTTGCTTGTTGTTTGTTAATGTTGGTATTGCCAAGCTTTATAGTTTCAAAAATCACACCTGTGAAAGCTATTAAATACAGTTAGTATGATTGAGGTAAATAAGGTGCATGCATTTACAGGACACAGTGGCGCTGTGTATTCTTTGGAGAAAAGCAACGATGAGGCTCTTTTTTATTCTGGAAGTAGTGATAAGTATTTGGCTCAATGGAATTTAGAGAAGCTTATTCCTGAAAAATTTGCAGCCCAATTCCCTTCTATTGTTTATTCCATTTGTCTGATTGCAGAGCAAAATGTTTTATTGGTTGGTACATCTGCAGGTAGTATTCATGTAGTTGATTTATTAAAAAAGGAAGAAATAAAAATACTCCAACACCATACAGATGCCGTTTTTAATATCAAGTACAATATTCAAGAGCAAGTGTTTTATTCAGTAGGAGCAGATGGTAATTTTGCAGTATGTTCTTTGGCATCACTATCACTTATCAAAATTAAAAAACTTTGCAATGCGAAGGTTCGTGGCATTGACTTTAGTATAGCAAGTAATGAATTAGCAATAGCTAGTAGCGATTGTTATATCCGAATATTTGATTTAAAAACATTGGATTTAAAAAAGGAGTTTATTGCACATCAATTAGCTGCTAATTGTCTCCGTTATTCTCCTGATGGCTTGTATTTATTGAGTGGAGGCAGAGATGCACATTTGAATGTTTGGAATGTTGCGATGAATTATTCATCCGAAAAATCCATTCCCGCTCATAATTTTGCCATTTATGATATTGTTTTTTCGCCCGATAAAAGGATGTTTGCGACAGCGAGTAGAGATAAAACGATAAAAATTTGGGATGCTAGTACATTTGAATTACTTGTTCGAATAAATAAAGAAAATTACGATGGCCATGTAAATTCAGTCAATAAGTTGTTGTGGAGTGATTATAAAAATCAATTAATTTCTTGCGGTGACGATCGCTCTATTTTGGTTTGGGATATCAAGCTAACGTAAGCGTAACCAGCCTAAAGGTTTTCTTCTTTCTCCAATCGTGTAATCCCCATTTTCAAATTGTAGTTTGTAGTGCTCACGTGGTGTCATGTAAATGTTCTGTTGGATAATCTCAATTTCATTCTCCTCCACTTTTGTAATAATTGCAACATGTCCAAATTCTCCATCAAAAATGAGTAGATCATTTTCTTTTGGTGTTTCTGAATTTCCATTGAAGAATTGTAGTAGATTCCGTTCTTTATTGAGTTCGCCATGTTTCAAATTCTTGTCAAAAAAATCTTTTGCGTGCCCATATCCATTAGGCATTTTATGATTTAAATAATCGTAGTAATAGCGTTTTACAAACTCAACACATTGCCATTTTTTGCCATAGTAATAGGAGCTGTCTTTTTTGTAATGCTTTCCATGACTTTTGCTGTACATGCCACCATTGTTATATACTACAATTCCATTGTGTGAATCAATTGAGTCGCCAATTTTAAATGAATGTGTTACTGCATGTAATGGGTAGCGTTGTTGAAGAAAGAGAAAATAAATGGCAACGAATAAGCCTAATAGAACGACTAGTACAAGTCCGATTTTTTTAAGCATTTACTGTTGGCATTTGCAAAATGGAGAGAAGTATACTTTTGTTTTAGGAAGCATTGCTTGAATACGGTCTTGTTCGGCATCAGGAATAAGAATAACTCGTAAGTCAAGCATTTTAAGGCTTGTTAAGTTCTTTAGTTCATTTGGAAAGCTTTCTATGTTGTTACTCCACAAATCCATGTATTTTAGTTTGTTTAGTTTTCCTATTTGGTAGGGGATAGCCGTTAATTCATTCTGATTTGCATTAAGAGAATATAAATTTGTTAGTTCACCCATTTCTGGTGGTAAGGCTTCTAAACTGTTTTTTGAAATAGCAAAATATTGCAGGTTTTTTAGTGTGGAGATTTCTGCTGGTATTTCTTTAATATCATTTTTGCTAAGATCTAAGTATTGTAAGTTTTTAAACTGAAAAATTTCTTTCGGAAATGTTTTCAATTTCTTTTTGCGAAGCTCAAGTTTGATTACTTTTTCTGGATTTTTAAGGGCTTCTTCAATACTTGTGTAAGCATAGAGCGTATCAAGTGTAAGTGAGTCAAGTAATACATTTTGAGCAAGTGCTTTTGTTTGAAAAGCAATTGCTACAATGCATACGATGATTATTTTTACACTTATTTTCATTGCAATTTATTGAGTATTCTTTCTGAATTTATTTTATCTAAAGCTAATTGTTTGGTTAATTCATCTAATCCATTAAACTTCACTTCATCTCTTAGACGCTCAATAAAATAAATAGTTGCGTCTTGATTGTAAATATCCATATTAAAGTTAAAAATGTTTACTTCAATACTTCGTCCTTTTCCTTCAATTGTTGGATTATCACCTATGTTCAGCATTCCACCATACAATTGTCCGTTGTGTCTTACTTTCACTGCGTAAACTCCATCCGCTGGAATAATTTTATATTTGTCTTGTAATTGAATATTAGCAGTTGGATATCCAATCGTTCTGCCGAGCTGCTTTCCTCCAACTACTTTGCCGCAAATGCTAAATTCATGTCCTAAATACGTATTTGCCGTTGTTACGTCACCAGCAAGTAAAGCCGTTCTAATTTTGGTTGAACTGATTTCAATCGAGTCAATATCTTTTGCCGGTATCTCTTCTACATCAAAGCCATAAAGTGGACCGTATTCTTTTAAATGTTCAAATGATCCTTCGCGATTACGACCAAAATGATGGTTGTAACCAATTACCAATCGTTTAGTTTTGATTGTATTTACCAATATGTTTCGAACAAATTCTACCGAACTCAATCGTGAAAACTCTTTAGTGAAAGGGTAGATAATTAAATGGTCGATACCATATTGTTCTAGTAGTTCTATTTTTTCTGCTTGGGTATTGATTAGCTGTAGCTCATTGTCTTCTGGAAACAACACCATTCGAGGATGTGGGTAGAACGTAAGTAGAACCGTTTCACCATCTACTTCTTTAGCTAAAGTTTTTAAGCGAGCAATGATTTTTTGATGCCCAACATGTACCCCGTCAAATGTTCCAGTGGTTACGATAGGATTTTTTATCCCTATAAAATCATCAATGTTGGTATATACTTTCACAGCTGCAGCAAATAATTGTGCTAATTTACTATCATTTTATCAATGTTTTATAACTTCGCAATTAATTATTTATTCAACTTGTTTTGAAAGCCATTATTCGCCAGTCCTTTTTTTTGATTCTTTTTTGGTTTATATTCTTCTTTATAGGACGAATTAGCTTTTATTTATGCGTTACTCCACTATTGGAGAATGTCACTTTTTCTATTTTATTACAATCGTTGTATAAAGGATTGCGATTGGATTTATCAATGATTGGGTATTTGGTTGCTATTCCTTTTTTATTGACAACTATTTATTATTTCTTGCAGAAAAAAATTATTGGTCAATTAATTCATTTTTTTAATTACCTATTTATTGTTATTTATTCTTTAACTGCTGTTGGTGAAGCATGTTTATACCGCGAGTGGAAATCGAAGTTGAGCATGCAAGCCTTGCAGCATTTTTTACATCCATCTGAAGTTTTTAAAACAACATCTTTAGGTTTGACCTTTTTGTTTTTTGGTTTATCTGCTATTTTTATTTTTTTATTTATCAAGTTGTACAATCGGAAAATTTCCTTGCAACTTGTTGTTCCATTAAATGTAGAGTCGTTTCTTAAACGTAGTTGGAAAGGATTATTGTATTTTGTTGTTATAATTGTTTTTTCTGGATTGAGTATTCGAGGTGGCTTGCAACAAATACCTATTCAAAGTAGTGATGCTTTTTTTTGCACACAGCCTATCGCAAATGATGTTGCTGTAAATCCCCTTTGGAACATTGTTTATAATATTGTTGACTACGAAAATCATTTCAAAGAAAATCCTTTTAAAGATTTTGCTCAAGCAGATGCCGATAAACTTGTATCTGATTTATATAAAGTAGAAAAAGATACTACCATTCAATTTTTATCGAACGCTCGTCCCAATATTGTATTTATTATTATGGAAAGCTGGAGTGCTTCGGTTATAAAGTCGTTTGGTGGTGATGACTTTGCTCCATTTGTGGATAGTTTAAGCCGACAAGGAATTCGTTTTTCAAAATTGTATCCAGCAGGTTATGTATCCGATCAAGGAATTCCTGCCGTATTGAGCGGTTATCCATCGGTATCACGAATAAGTGTGATTAATCAAAGCTCTAAATCGGCTAAATTGCCTTGTATCAATCAAGATTTAAAAGCGTATGGTTACCAAAGTGGTTTTGTGTTTGGTGGTGATTTGAATTATGGAAATATAAAAAGTTATGTGTTTAACAAAGAGTTTGGAGTAGTAAAGGAGGAAAAGGATTTTGATAGTAACTTGGATAGAGGAAAGTTAGGTATACAAGATGGCGATATGCAAAAAGAATATCTGCGTTACTTGAATGAGGCGAAACAACCTTTTGTTTATTCATGGTTTACACTTAGTTCACATATGCCATACGATTACCCTGGCGATAAAAAACAATTGGTAAATCATAAAGAGAATGATTACATCAATTCGATTGGCTATGCGGATAATTCGTTTCGACAATTTTTTGAACAAGCTAAAAAGCAACCTTGGTATAGCAATACCTTGTTTGTGATTGTTGCAGATCATAGCCATGCAGATCACCACGATTATAGCGTTTATGATGCTGAATACCACAGAATACCACTTTTGTTTTTTGGTGATGTTATTAAATCTGAATTCAGGGGTAAGAATATTGAAACAGTTTTCTCTCAATTGGATATTCCTGTTACTATTTTAAAACAAATGGGTTTAAATAAAGAAGCAACTCAATATACATGGAGTAAAAACATGTTTAACCCAACAGTTAATCATTTTGCATATTACTGTAGTTTTGCTGGCGGGGGCGTTGTTTCAGATAGTGGCTCTATTGGTTATCAACATGGATTGGCGGAGCCTGTAATTAATCATTTGCCTAAGAATAAAATTTTGGTAGATAGCCTGACTAAAATTACAAAAGCATTTCAGCAATCAGTGTTTGAGGATTATCGTTTGAAATAGTTATTCTATAATCAACTTCTTTGTAGTGCTTGATTGTTCGTTTTTTATTCTTATAAAATAAACTCCTGTAGAAAGATTTAGATGAATAAGGTCTGACGAATTCACATTTGAAAAGCTGTAAATATTTTCTCCAAAAACATTTACTATTTCAATCTCCTTGATTGTAGAATCAGTTTTTAATTGAAATGTTCCATTGTTTGGATTTGGAAAGAGCAATGTTTCTGAATTCGTATTCTGTTCTGTAATTCCAACGCCTCCTAAATCTCCAAATCGTTTCGAAAATTCTTCTGTGTATTGATTCGCAATTGTTTCATCGTGAATAATTAAGGTGTTTTCATCATTGTCGGTTTCGGCAGAATTTGTCCAGTTGTGAGAACCGGTTACGACTAAAGGATCGGAGCTTGGGTACATCGCATCAACAATACAATATTTATGGTGAAAATCATTTGCCACAGCATCGTGCGATAATACATTTATTCCAGCGCTTACTAATGCAGCATATTCGGAACCGAAATAATTAATGTTTTCAATGATGCAACGAACAGTTACACCTCTGTTTTTTGCTGCGATAACTGCATCTCCTAAGTCGTTGTTGATGAAGGTAAACATTGCTACATCTAAAGTGTGGTCGGCACTGTTGATTGCATTTACAATTTGTGCAGTTGTGTTATCGGTAGGTGAAAAATACAATTGCACATTGCATGTTCCGATTGTAAAATTATGTGTTGTGTTGTCTGTTTTGTCGGGACCAAATTTGCTATTGCTTGTGTTTGGTTGAGCGCCTGTTGAACCCCACATTTCATTAAATTCAGTTGTGTATGCTTGTGCAAGGTTTGCATCTTTAACAATTACAATGTTATTATAATCATTAAACATACTACCTGAACCAAAATTCATGGAGCCTGTGAGTAATGTGAAATTATTAGCAATCACAAATTTGTTGTGCATTACATCAACTGTAAGGTTGGCTGTTCGTTTTAGAACAGAAATGTTGCTGTTTAAACCGACTAATGCAGTGTTGGTGCTGTTTGTTGCTGAAATGTAGCGCACCTGCACTCCTCTTGTATATGCATTGTTTAAAGCAGTTACAATTTTTGTGCTTCCATTGTCCCAAACAGCTATGTCCAATGTCGTGTTAGATGCATTAATGATTGCACAAATGGTGTCATCTAAATTGGATGATTGATGTGCATCTGTTATTGTTGAAACTGTATTGTCTACCGATTGATTAAAATAGACTTTAATGTTTTGGCTATAGCAACTGAATAGGCCAATAAAGGCTATGGTTAAAAGGAGTCTCATTGATTGGTTTTGTTGGGCTTTGGAAATTATTTTTTCTCTTTTGCTTTTTTCTTTTCTTGCTTTTTGAAATAATTACGTAATAATATATTGTGCTTTAAAGCTTCCATATCTTGATCAAAATTTTTAGTTCCACTTTCAATGTTGATCATGCTTTTATTTAGATTATTTACAAAGTTTGTATCCATTAATACGGTTCCAATTGCTCCTTTGCCACTTTTTACGTGAGAGGTAATGTAATGCAAATCGCCACTAACCAATGCCAATGAATCGGAAATAAGTTTGATATTAACAATGCTTTGGTGCAGTTGAGTTGAGAATGCGGTATCGGTTAATAAAGCCCCAATTGTTCCTTTTCCTTCTTTTACATGTTGTACAATTCTACTTAAGTCGCCTGTAATAATTGCTGTTCTCTCGCCAGTAACTTTTATGTTTACAATTGCTTGTTTCACATTTTCAGCAACAACAGTATCCATCAAAATGCTCCATAATGTGTTTGGACTGTTTAATTTTTTTACGATGTTTTTTATTTCAACTGTTATTTCTCGAACATTTTCGTTGGTAATATTAAGTGTTCTCATCATCTCATCTGTTCCAACAGGTTTACGTGCTACCAAAACATCTCCATCTTCTACACTTGGTGCATCTACATTTGACGAATTAATATTAATAAGTTTATTTCCCATCAATCCATCAGTTCCAACAATGGCTGTTGCATTTTTTTTGATAAATTCTTGAACTTTGTCTTCAATAATCATTACTACATTTACAGTAGTATCATTTATAATTTCAACGCTTTCAACGGTTCCAACATCAATTCCAGTAAAGCGAACGTTGTTTCCTGGCATCAATCCATTCACATTGTGAAATTGTGCGCTTAAGCGAAAGTTGGAGCCGAATAAATTTTGTTTTGAGCCTATTAAATAGAATGAAAAAATCAATAAGATTGTTCCAACTAAAACAAATAATCCAACACGAATATTTTTAGATGTTTCTTGTGCCATTGTAGTTATTCAAAAAATTGTTTTACTTTTTTATCGGTCGATAGTTCTAACTCTTCATATGTTCCAGTAGCATAGCAGATGCCATCAATTAGCATCACAACCCTATTTGCTACAATTTTCACACAATTTAAATCATGTGATATAATTACAGAGGATGTATTGTATTTCTTTTGTATGTCCACCATCAAATTACTTATTTCTTTCCCTGTTATCGGGTCTAAGCCTGTTGTAGGCTCATCGTATAAAATAATATCAGGTTTTAATATGAGTGTTCGTGCCAATGCAATTCGTTTACGCATACCACCCGACAGTTCCGATGGCATCATGTCAACGGTATGTGGTAAACCAACATTGGTTAATACTTCCATTACCAAATCGTTCACTTCTTCTTTGCTCGTTTTTATCCAATGTCTGCGCAATGGAAATTCTAAGTTTTCACGCACAGTCATTGAGTCGTACAAGGCATTGCTTTGAAATAGAAACCCAACTTTTGCACGCATTTTATCCAAATCCGTTGTATTCAATTTTGGAACATCATTGCCTAATACGTTAATCATTCCTTTGTCGACCTGCATCAATCCAATGATACATTTAATTAATACAGACTTGCCGGAACCAGATTTTCCTAATACAACTACATTCTCGCCACGTTTTAAATCAAAGTTGAAGCCATTCAATACTTTGTTTTCGCCAAAAGCTTTGTATAAATCACGAACTTGAATAACAGCAGAAGTATCTGTTGTTTCAATTGTAGTAGTTGATTTAGCTGTTTCTGGATTCATTTAATTTAAATTTAAGATATCCGTAATTTGAACAGCTAATAAATCGATAATAAAAACTAATAATGAAGAAACAACCACGGCAGAGTTTGCTGATTGTCCAACACCTTCGGTTCCTTTGTTAGAATTAAATCCTTTGTAGCAACCAATGATTCCGATGGCAAAGCCAAAGAAAAATGTTTTGATAATTGATGGAACAACATCGCCAAAAACCAATGTGTCGAATACTTGATTCCAATATAAATCCCAACTAACAACACCACGAATGTTTGCACCTAAATAACCTCCGTACAAAGAAACAGCATCGGCCAAAATTGCTAAAATTGGAATCATGAGTGTAGTACTCATTACGCGTGTAACGACTAAAAATTTATATGGATTGGTTCCAGATACATCCATGGCATCAATTTGTTCGGTTACTTTCATAGAACCTAATTCGGCACCAATACCAGATCCTATTTTGCCAGCGCAGATAAGTGCAGTAATAACAGGAGCAATTTCTCGAACTAAGGATACCGAAACCATTTTTGGGAGCCATGCTTGTGCACCAAATTCAACTAAAGTTGGTCGCGATTGAATGGTAATAACCAGTCCCATAATAAAAGCGGTAATGGCGACAAGTGGAAGTGATTTATTTCCGATATAATAACATTGTCTTAGAAATTCAGAAAATTCGAAGCGAGGTTTGAATGCTTCACGGAAAAAGCGTCCCGTAAAGCGTGCAATCAATCCTACTTCTATAAATATATTTTTAATCATTTTCTAAATTTAATACGAATGTCCAATTTTGGACGAATGTAAGTTATGGTGTATGTCATTATTAGACCTGATAAAAATCATATCAGGTAATGAAAAGACTTGTACAAAAACACTTATTCTTCGATAATGCTAAGATACAGGTTTTCTACTTTTTTACGTGCCCAAGGCGTTTTTCGTAAAAATTTGAGACTCGATTGAATGCTCGGGTTGGTTGTAAAACAATTGATGTTGATATGATAGGCCAGGTTTTCCCAGCCATAAAATTCAACTAAATGATTTAAAATCATTTCCAATGTTTTACCATGCAATGGATTGTTGGATTGTGTGCTCGACATTCAACTAACTATTGTTTTTTCTGCGTGTGCGTTTTTTAGCGTCTTTGCCTTTTAGTTTTTCTATTTTACTTGGACCACCCAAATTCACTTTTTTATTTTTTTCCTTTTTCTCGTGGAAAGCAGGGCCAGGAACATAATTACTTTTTCCTTTTTTCTGGCTGATACGATCCACAATTTTGGGTTGCTCATCATCTGTCAGCATTTTTGAAATTTCAACACCTTCTGGAATTGATTCGTAAGGAATTGCTTGTTCCATTACCGTTTCAATAGCTACCTGGTATTCTTGTTCCGCTTCGTTAATGAATGTGATAGCAGCACCATCTTTATTTGCTCTACCTGTTCTTCCAATGCGGTGAATGTAATCTTCTGGACGCTCTGGTGTATCAAAATTTACAACATGCGTTACATCTTTAATATCTAATCCACGAGCAACAACATCCGTAGCTACTAAAATACCTTTGGTGCCTTCATGAAAATCTTTTAAGGCTTTAATCCGAGCTGTTTGTGCTAAGTTGGAATGAATAACAGCTACATTATTGGGAAAACGACCTTTTAATAAATCAAATAAATCATCAGCTAATTTTTTTGTACTAACAAATACAAGCACTTTACTCATATCTGCATTGTTTCTTAGCAAGAAATCCAATAAGTTAACTTTTGTATAAAAGTTAGGAACGTAATAGCAACTTTGAATAATTTTTTCGAGTGGAGTACCATGGCGAGCCACCTCAATTTTTAAAGGCTCGTGAAAATATTTAGCAATCACGGCTTCAATTTCTTCGCTCATGGTTGCCGAGAACATTAAGTTTTGTCGTCTGCCTGGCAATGTTTCTAAAAAGCTGAGTAATTGTTGGCGAAAACCTAAACTTAATAATTGATCCACCTCATCAATCACCAATTGTTTGATGTCTTTCAAGCGCAATAAGCCTGTTAGGGCCAAATCTACTAAACGGCCAGGTGTTGCAACAATAATATCGACACCGTTATAAACCAATTGTTTTTGTGTTTTGATATTGGTACCACCATAAACCGCTAAGAAGCGGATGCTTGTATATCCACTTAGCTTTTCAATTTCTTTTACAATTTGTAATACAAGTTCACGTGTAGGAACAACAATCAACACGCGAGGGTGACGTTGTTCTGAATACTTTAATTGGCGAAGAATCGGCAATAAATAAGCGAATGTTTTACCTGTTCCTGTTTGAGCAATCCCAACAACATCGCGTCCCGACATAATAATTGGGAATGCTAGTTCTTGAATAGGAGTAGGGTGTATGTATCCTAAATCATCGAGAGATGAGCGGAGTGGTTTGTTAATGTTTAATTCTTCGAAAGTCACGCTAATAAGTTTGATTAAAGCGCAAAGGTAGTTTAAACTATGGGATTTTAGGTGTATTTGGTCGAAAATCTAAGGAAATGGGCTTTTGTGGTTTATTTGGTTGTTAAGCGTTTTCGTTATAAAAAATGTAATTCTACTACTTTGGCTTTTCGAAAGAATGGATTAGTGGGTTTAGTTCTGTGATGTTTTTAAGGATGATTAAGACCAAAAGTTAGAGTATGAGGTAATGAAATATTACTCCTCTAACTTTTTATTTTCCCATTCTGAATATCCAATACCTTCCCAAGGCATTCCTCGTTCAAAGTTATACACCCAAGGGTAATGCATCGCTCCTTCTTTTTCTTTTGACTTTATTTCGGTAGTGGAGCAGATTGCCTTTCCAGGAGATCCTATAATAACCAAATTGTCAGCAAAATTTTTATTTACGGTAGTATTTGCACCAACGAGGCAATTCTTACCAATTTCTACCATGGGCAATATAACCGAATGAACTGCTATTTGTGTATAGTCGCCAATAGTAGGACCTTTACAAATATTAGATGGTGGGTGTGGATCGTTTGTAAAAACAACATAGGGATAAATGAAAACAAAGTTCCCAATGGTTGATTGCTGACCAATATGAACATTACTGTGTAGTCGGCAATATTCTCCAAAAGTTACATAGCCTTGAATATCGCAAAGCGTCCCTATGGCAAAATTTCTACCAGTAGTAACATATTCTCGTATTGTTACACGATGCCCGCAAATCAAATTTTCGCCAAATGAACATCCTGCATAAATGATGCAATGACTTCTAATCAAAGAGTTTGCTCCAATTTTAAGTGTTGGATTTTCGTAATGCTCGTCTGTGTAGTATTTATTAAGGGGCTCACCAATAACACAATCATTACAAATTATTGTATTGTCGCCTATTTCAACGTTGTCGTAAATAACGGTGTTATCACCAATTCTAACATTTTTCCCAATTTTGGCTTTAGGTGAAATATGGACATTCTTGTTATTGAATTTCATAAATTTAATTGTTTAATAATGCCATAGAGCTCTATTATATGCGAAAGCGAGCTATCAATTGGATATAAAATATTTGTCTCAAATGTAAATGTAATCCCTTTAATATCAAAATTGCAGGATTGTGTGTCGTACTATTTTTAGTCGTTAAAATATCAACCAATTATCCATATTTTAGAAAAAAATAATTATTCTTTACTGTTATTTTCTGTTTATCTTGTCTGTTTCGTGTTTAGTATGGAAGAATTAGAAAAAATAGCATGATTTTAATCAGTTTTAGCGCTACTTTTTGGCTGTTTATCGGCTGAAATAGAATTGTTAAAATTAACTATAAATTGTTAATCAATTTTTTTCACATTATAGTATAAATTGTTACTTTTGCACTCGATTTTTAAATATACACTAATTTATATACTATAAAAATGTCACAAACAAGCGGTAAAATTGCACAAGTAATTGGTCCCGTAATTGACGTAAGCTTTGAAGGCGGTGCTCAATTACCTAACATCCTTGATGCCTTAGTAGTAGTAAAACCTAATGGTCAAAAAGTAATTCTTGAAACACAAAAACACATTGGTGAAGATACAGTGCGTACTATCGCAATGGATTCATCAGATGGTTTATACCGTGGTATGCCAGTTACAAACACTGGTGCGCCTATCACAATGCCAGTAGGCGAGCAAGTAAAAGGCCGTTTATTTAATGTTGTTGGTGAAGCAATTGATGGTATTGGTGATGTATCAAATAAAGGTGGTGCTTCTATCCACCGTATGCCTCCTAAATACGAAGATTTATCAACTTCAACAGAAGTTCTTTTCACAGGTATAAAAGTAATTGACCTTTTAGAGCCTTATGCAAAAGGTGGTAAAATTGGTTTGTTTGGTGGTGCTGGTGTTGGTAAAACTGTATTGATTATGGAGTTAATCAACAACATTGCAAAAGGATATGAAGGTTTATCTGTATTTGCTGGTGTTGGTGAGCGTACTCGTGAAGGAAATGACTTATTACGTGAGATGATTGAATCAAACGTTATTAAATATGGTGAGGAATTCAAACATTCGATGGAAAAAGGTGGATGGGACCTTACGAAAGTTGATATGAAAGAATTAGAAAAATCACAAGCTACATTGGTGTTCGGTCAGATGAACGAGCCTCCAGGAGCACGTGCTCGTGTTGCTTTGTCTGGTTTAACGATGGCGGAATACTTCCGTGATGGTGATGAAAAATCAGGTGGACGTGATATCTTATTCTTTATTGATAACATCTTCCGCTTTACACAAGCAGGTTCTGAGGTATCGGCATTATTAGGTCGTATGCCATCAGCGGTAGGTTACCAACCAACATTAGCAACTGAGATGGGTTTGATGCAAGAGCGTATTACATCTACTAAGCGTGGTTCAATTACTTCTGTACAAGCGGTTTACGTTCCTGCCGATGACTTAACGGATCCGGCTCCGGCAACTACATTTGCCCATTTGGATGCTACAACAGTATTGAATCGTAAAATTGCTGAGTTAGGTATTTACCCTGCAGTGGATCCTTTGGATTCTACTTCTCGTATCTTATCTCCTGCAGTTTTGGGTGATGCACATTATGGTACAGCTCAAAAAGTAAAAACAATTTTACAACGTTACAAAGAATTGCAAGATATCATTGCTATCCTTGGTATGGATGAGTTAAGTGAAGAAGATAAATTGGTTGTATCACGTGCTAGACGTGTTCAACGTTTCTTATCTCAACCTTTCCACGTTGCGGAACAATTTACAGGTTTAAAAGGTGTATTTGTTTCTATCGAAGATACAATCAAAGGTTTCAACATGATTATGAATGGTGAAGTGGATGAATATCCTGAAGCAGCATTTAACCTTGTTGGTACAATTGAAGATGCAATCGAAAAAGGTAAAAAGATTTTAGCTGAATCTAAATAGTAATTAGTCATTACGACTAGGGACTAAAAACACAAGAAAAAAATGAAATTAGAAATAATAACTCCTGATAAAAAAGTGTACAGCGGTGAAGTTACTTCGGTAAAATTACCAGGTGCTGAAGGTTCTTTTGGAATCATGAATAACCACGCTCCAATTATTGCAACCTTGAAAAAGGGAATTGTAAAAGTTACGGAGACTTCTAACAAAGTGGAGAACTTCGAAATTAAAGGTGGAGTAGTGGAAGTGTTAAACAATAATATTATTGTTTTAGCTGAAGCTTAATCAGGCTATTCGAATTTAAAATCCCCTAAAGATTAATTCTTTAGGGGATTTTTTTTTGACTTTAATGATTCGTTATAAAATTTCCAACTGCAGTTAAATAAGCTTGAAAGCCCATTGTTGTAGGAATTGTACTATGTCCAGCATTCGGAATGCGATGCGCCTCCTTATAAGTCCCTTGGTAGTTGTTATATACAACAGCACCATGTGTATCAATATTTAAAAAATCATCGGCTTCGCCATGTACCCAAAAGAAAGGTTGTTGAACACCTTTTATCTCTTCACCATTATTTATTTGTAAATCGGTTACTGTTGTTCCTGGTAGCGCTAATCCTGAGCCATCCTGCACCATTACCTCAGCAGAAGCAAATGGTGCTTCTAGCATTAATTTAGAGGGTTTAAGTGTATAGTTGTTTGCAGAAAGCTTTGTTGCTGGTGCCGAACCCATGCTAAATCCATAAATCACCAAGCGATCGTTTGTTAAACCTTTCGATTGAAGCCATTTTAAAGCTGCATCGGCATCAGCATATAAACCATTTTCGGTTGGCTTTCCTTCACTCATTCCATACCCACGATAATCAATCATTAGTACACCAAAACGATTTTTACTTTTTGTATTAGCCAATAATTTTGCACGTTGCCAATAAAAATCCATGTGATCTTTATTGCCATGACAATACATAATAACTGTATCGGTAGCTATTTGTGCTATATCGCCAATGTAAATAGCATAAATGGTAGTTGCACTTGATTCTCCAGCACCTTGTGATGATAAGGTAAATACATGCACCAAACTATCAGGAATATGATAGCTATAATCCAATGTAAAATCAACTTCACCAGTATAGTTGTCGAGTTTGTATTCAGTAAGCTTACTTGCATTGTAAAGATTGTCGTCTAAGCGTAAACAACTACTTAATGAAACTACTACGATTAAAGATAAGATGTATTTTTTCATTGTATTAAAATTTACGGGTATAACCTAAATAAATGCCGAATGCCCCTTTGTTACGAAAAGGTGTTTGGTAGTCAACTACCAGCTTTTCATTCGATAAATAAGGGGCAATTACTTTCGCTTCGATGTTAAAATTCCATTTTTTTCCTGAAAAGGAATGTCCAACCATGGGTGACACAAACCAATGATTTTGCTGTTTTAAATCGTATGCTTTTTTTTGTGATAGTTCAAACCAGTTGTCAACTCCCACATAAACAAAGTTTTTACGTTTGCCATATTCCCAAAATGCATTGATGTCGAGTTGAGGATAAAATTTGAAGGACTTAGAATCGTGGTAAATGAAATTGATAACAGGATTAAACGAAAGAGCAGGAAAGTAACCCTTTTGTTTCAAAAGTTGTTTGGTTGCACCTAGCTCCATTTGCAAATTGCCATACAGTGCAGATGTTACATTCAACGAAGCAAAGCCAGTAAAGCTACTGTCGATTCCATAGCCGTAAGTAGCAGTAATAAAAGGAATAGGAATGGTTGCTGTTCCAAATTTAATAAGTGGACCACCTAATGAAACATTTGCTGCATGCTGTTTCTTTTCCAACGGTTTTATGAAATGACTTGGAGCACAAGAGAAGATGCAGATGCAACATATGAAAAGTGCTATTTTTTTTAGCATAATTTAATTGATATTTAGAATCACAAATGTATTAAAACTATTACCTTTGACTTGTACATGAGAGATGTTTTTTATACCATACTTGTTATTTGGATATTGTGGCGTATTTTGCACAGTGTAAATGTTTACCGTGCAAAAAAGGCGTCAGCCAATCCATCCCCCTCTAATACAAATGCTGAGAGCCGAAATGTACATTCGGCCGAAGCCGCAAAACGAAAAATGGCTGATAATGAAGGTGAATACGTGGAATACGAGGAGTTGAAATAAAACCAAATTATGAAAGAAATTGTTTATCAGATTGCAGATTCATCGAATTCGGATAAACTAAGTTTGTTTGTGAAGCTTATTGATTGTATTCGTCCAGCATCATTGCGCGATTCTTCCTCTGCTTATTATCAATTGACCAACCTAAAGCAGATTTTAGCCGAAGATGAACATTTAAGAAAAGGTTTTAAAGTTGCATTTGTGGAATTACTTGTAAATACAAAACAATCGGAGTTATTTACGCAAGTAAATTTAATATCGAGAAGAAGTTTAATTGCAGAAATTCGAAAGCGTTTATTTCGTAAAATGCTTCCACTCGAATCCGATGCATCAACCTTGCGAGGTATTATTAATATCATTTTTTACAAAAAGGATGATTATAAATGGCTAAGTCAAATTCCGAATGAGTACATCATCGATTTATTAAGAATTCTAGATGTCAAAAACCCTTCGGAATTGGCCACCGATAGTAAGGTAGTAGATGAGTTGTTGAATGATATTTATATTCTTTCACAGATTATATCTTCCTTAAGCATTGATTGGAATATTGTAAAAAACTTTGATGCAGTGCTTGATATGGATTCTCCATTTATGGAGTTACACGAAAAAACAGATGATTATATTTTGGCTTTAGAGTCCAATTCAATTTCTAGAAAAGCATCTAAAGAAAAATACCATGAGCTGCAGACTTCTATTATCAATTGTTTTGATTTTGTAAAACAAATCAAAGAAAGTAAATCAAAGTTCGGAACAAGCTTAGAATTGACAGTTGTGCTGCAGAAAATAGAATTATCGTTGAAACGCATGAAGGAATTGCTTCAAATGATTGTAGCTTCTGATGATGCTCAGCCACTTTCACAAACAGTAAGCTTTGCAAAAAAGCTTATACGTATCGAAAATCAAAAAAATAGTATCCGTATCTATTTTAATGAAACCATTTCATTGCTTGCTTTTCAAATAACAGAGCATACTGGTAAAATTGGTGAGCATTATGTTACTACCACAGCAAAGGAGTATTTCGAAATGTTTATTAATGCTCTAAAAGGTGGGTTTATTGTAGGGATTTTGGTAATTACTAAATTTTTAATCAATGGCTTACATTTTCCATTGTTTCAAGATACCTTATTAAAAGCATTAAATTATTCATTGGGTTTTATTGGAATTCAATTGGTTCATGGAACATTAGCTACTAAGCAGCCATCCATGACAGCTTCTACAATCGCTCATTCCATTGAAAATCAGACGGAAACAGAAGAGGTGAAGGAGATAGGAGAGTTTGTTATCAAAGTTTTTAGAAGTCAGTTTATTGCTGTTATGGGCAATATTATTATTGCTTTGCCTGTTTCTTTTGCAATCAGTTGGATTTGGTTTACAATTTCAGGGAATCATGTTGCTTCTTATGATAAAGGGTTGCACAAAATTGAAGAACTAAATCCATTTTCAACGTTGTGTGTTTTGCATGGCGCAATAGCTGGCGTTTTGCTTTTTTTATCAAGCGTTATTGCTGGAGCTTCTGAGAATGCGAATGTTTTCAATGCTTATTCAAATAGAATAAAAAAACAATCCTTTTTATTGAAAGTGTTAGGGAAATCACGAACAGAAAAATTAGGGAATTACATTGCTGATAATATTGGTGGTTTAACCGGTAACTTTACACTTGGCTTCTTTTTGGCATTTGTTGCATTTTTTGGAGCCATTTTCGGTCTGAATATCGATATTCAGCATGTTACATTTGCTTCTGGTAATTTAGGACTTGGTCTTGCTGCCACCTATGGTAAAATTGGCAATCATGAAATAGTGATGGCTTCACTCGGAATTCTATTAATAGGGGTTGTAAATATCGCTGTGAGTTTTTCTTTAGCATTAACGGTTGCTATTAAATCGAGAGGAATACGATTAACAAAATCGGCTGGTGTATTTTTATATATAGTGAAACGTTTTGTAAAACATCCTTTGCTGTTTTTCTTTCCACCTAAAAACAGTAAATAGGCCTTAGAATGTTTCGCAATCTTTACACAAATCAATTTCTTTCTTTTTACCCGTTATAAATTTGTGAAGCATTTCTAGTCGCAATGGTTTTTGATAAATAGAAAACAAATTTTCTGTAAGGATATTTCCGATAACGCCTTTAGAGTTTAAATCGGCACAGCATACAGTTACATCGCCATTGGGTAATAAAACCAATTGATGCATTAATAAGCTACAACCAACTTTATACGCTTTTTTGTTTTTGTTTTTTAGTTCTTCAATTTCAACATCTCCACCCCAGTTGTGAGCATAACGTAATTCATAGCCATCAACCATGTTTAGTAGTTTCTTAAATTCATCACTCATCCATTTGGTATGCAATTTATTCTCATATTCAACTAGGGTGATAATTCCTGTTGGAATAGGTTTCACGCTTTTATTATTCAATTCACAAAATGTGGTTATGTTTTTAACAAACACATCCCATTTAGCTCGTTCGCGCATTTCTTCAAACTTTTCTTTATTTCCTCCATCCATGCTAAAACGGATATTGTCTAATACTCCTGAATTGATTAATGTTGTTGAGTTTTCTTCATCTAGAATAGTAGCATTGGTGAGTAATGCGATTTTAGGGAAGTGTCGATCTTTCTGTTTTGCTTCTGCTTTATAGTGCTGAATGATAGCAAGCATTTCGTCTAATTTTGGATGTAATAACACTTCTCCAGCATTGTAGAGGTGAATGGTTTTTACACTGTCAAATCGAGTATCATTTAGTAAATCTTCAAAAAAGTGTTTGAGTGTACTAGGGTTCATTCGAACTTTTGTTTTTTCGTGGTCGAGTGAGCATAGTTTGCAGCGCAGATTGCAGTAACTAACAAATTCGATATTGATTTCGGTGATAGAGGTTTTGCTTTTTATAAGTTGTTTGCTATAAAAAAGCCAATAATTAAGGCTAAATGAAACACCCTGTAAAAATTCTACAATGCGCCAAATGAAAGTGCTTTTGCCAATCTTTTGAACAAAGAAATTTTTTACTTCAAAGGAGTTAATCTGTAATCCGAGCATACTGAATGAATAGTCAGTACAAGAATAGTCAGTATTTTGCTTATAAAAGATGATTAAAATCAGTTAGGCACATGATTTTAAAAGAAGGAAGTCCAAAGAGGTTTATTCTTTTGTCATTTTGCGCATGAGCTTGTAAAACATTTTTGGGAAATATTGTTTTACGTACACGGAAAAAATTTCGTATTTGCCCACAAATTTATGGTCTTTATTCGATTTTATTGCCTTCACAATTCCGGTTGCACAATCCATTGCTGTCATTCCTTTCTCTTGTGCATCGCTTTTGATTCCGTATTCGGTTCCATCTTCGCGCAGTAATTTGGTACTTACGTCTGTATTGATGAACCCAGGACTAACAATGAGTACTTTAATGTTATCCTTGAATAATTCCTGTCGAAGAGATTCAAAATAGCCATACAAGGCATGTTTTGAAGCCGCATAGGTAGAGTAGAGTGGCATCCCATATTTTCCCATAATGCTACTCACAACCACTAGTTTTCCAAATTGTTGCTTTTGCATTTGTTTTGCAACAGCTTTTGTAAGATTAATGGTTCCGAAAAAATTTACTTCCATTACTTTACGGTCAATTTCTGTTGAGGTGTTTACCGCCTTGGTTCGATGTCCCATTCCACTATTATTGATGAGCACATCTATCTGCCCAAATTTTTCAATTACTTGATGAACCTTTTCTTCAACTGTTTTAGTATGTTCAAGATCAAGTGGTAAAATAAAAATATGGTTGGAGTTCAATTTGCAATTTTCGGCAACGCGCTTTAATTCATTTTCTCTTCGAGCCGAGAGAACAAGTTTAGCGCCTTCTTTTGCACATACATAAGCCAATGCCTCTCCAATTCCTGAAGAGGCACCAGTAATCCAAACAATTTTATTCTGTAATGTCATTATTTGTTTTTGTCTTGAAAATCCAATGATTTAATCCCGATTGCTTTTAAGAAACGTTTGATATTGATTTTTAAGGTTTCTTTCACTTCGGTAATGGCCGTTTTTGTAACACTTTCGTCTGGACGAGTTTTAAAGCGTGAATCACGGAATACAAAATCTTTACCAGCAGGCGTATAATAATAGCAATAGAATGACTTGCGACTTTCGTCTTCCGGAATATTTATTTTAGCATAGCCATGGTAGGATGTTTCATCGGTAACCATGATAGCTGCTTGATTAAAGTAGGGCATTACTTTCGAGATGCAGTTTTTTACATCTTTATCCCAAAATTCCAATGCTCCACCATATTCATCTTTCCAATTTTTATTTAAATAGATAAGGACATTTATTCTACGATGTAAGTTGGCAACAGGGTTCATATTGATATCCACGTGAACATCCACAAAACTTCCTGGACCACCTTGATGTACACCTGAACCTAATGAATCATAGGTTGATCGTAAATCTTCAATTCCAGTTACTTTACTAATCCAAGCATACATTTCGGGAGAGTTCATGAAATCACGTAACTCATTAAAAGCAGGGTGGTAGCGTTCTAAATGATATTCTTCAGATTTGTTTTCATTGATACTCTTACGTTTAACATTTAATGCTTCTAACTTAGGAAAGTTATTGTATAAAGTATTCGCTAGTTCTTCATTTAAAAAATTTGGTACAGCAACATGTTTGCATGGTTGAGCACTTTCGAATGCTGCACGAATTTCCTTCATTTTTGACTCATCCAATAAAGAAGGGTTTAATAGATTTTTCATTTTCAATGGTTTATTTTGCAACAAAAATACGTATTTAATATGATTTTTGATACCCTAAATTAGGTAATTAGGAATCTCTTTTCCTTAATTAAATAATTATATTTGTGATTGAATAAAATTCTGAAAACACAATCGAATTATGAAAAATTTAAATTTTAAAGTACTAGCCCCTTATCTTGTTGCAATACTTTTATTTGTTGGATTAACCTACGGTTATTTTAGCCCTATGTTGAAAGATAAAGTGATTGTTCAGAGCGATATGGTTTTGAATAAAGCGATGTCAAAAGAGGTGTCCGATTTTAGAGAAAAGTATGATGAAGAAGCACTTTGGACAAATTCGATGTTTGGTGGAATGCCTACTTATCAAATTTCGGTTAGATACCCTAATAATTATATGTATGAGGTTAGGACTTTATTAACGTTGGGAATGTCTTCTCCTGCTATGATGTTGTTTAATTTGATGTTAGGCTTTTTTATTCTTCTTATAATATTACGGGTAAATCCTTGGTTAGCTATTGTAGGGGCAATTGCATATGCATTTACTGCGTATACGTTTATTATTTTAGATGCTGGACATATTACTAAAGCTGCTGCTTTAGGGTATCTTCCTCCTCTTTTTGGTGGAATTATACTTGTTAATAGAGGTAAATACCTACTTGGTGGTGCACTTACAGCATTGTTCTTTGCTTTGGAATTGCTATGTAATCACATTCAAATGACCTATTATTTCTTTATTTTCTTGATGATTTACATATTGGTTGAGTGGATATTGAAAATAAAAGAGAAAAATTTTACTGATATTTTTAAGAGTATTGCCGTTTTTATTATCGCTGGTGTAATTGCAGTAGGTTGTAATTTTACGAATCTTTGGAATACGTACGAGTATTCAAAATCTACGATTCGTGGGCCATCAGAGTTAACAGGTGATGGTCAAAATCAAACATCAGGTGTTGATAAAGATTATGCAACACAGTGGAGTATGGGAACGTCTGAAGTAATGACTTTGATGATTCCAAGTTTTAAAGGAGCATCCTCAAGTATTCAAATATCGGAGAATAAAAATGCCTTGAAAGATGTGGATAGTCAAATGAAAGAATACATTGGTAGTATGCCACAATATTGGGGAGATCAACTTTTTACTATGTCGCCTTATGCTGGTGCGGTAGTTGTTTTTCTTTTTGTATTTGGTTTGTTTGTGGTAAAGGGGCGTTTAAAGTGGGTATTATTAGCAGGCACCATTTTATCCATCATGCTTTCATGGGGGAAAAACATGATGTGGTTAACGGAGTTGTTTTTGGATTATTTTCCAATGTACAATAAGTTTAGAGCGGTGTCCCAAATGTTAGTCATTGCAGAGTTTTGTATACCATTGCTTGCAATTTTAGTGGTAGATAAACTCATCAAAAATCCTGATTTATTGAAGGATAAAATTAAGATTCCTTTTTCGAAATCAGAGATGACTGTGCAAACAGCTTTCTTTACTGCTTTTGGTTTAACAGGAGGTTTGTCGCTGCTATTTTATTTAATGCCTGGACTGACAGATTTTACATCCGTTTCAGATGCTCAGATGTATGAAGGAATTCAAAAAAGTAACGGTGCTCAAGTTGCTCAGCAGGTGATGGACAATGTTGAAATTGCACGTATTGCTTTATTTAAGGCAGATGCCTTGAGAAGCTTTTTCTTCACATTGTTAGGCGCTTTAAGTTTATGGTTGTTTTTGAAAAAGAAAATCAATGGTTCTATTTTAATTCCACTTTTAGGTTTGATTATTTTGGTCGATTTATGGGGTGTGGACAAAAGACATTTAGATGATAAAAGTTTTACTGATAAAAAGAAAGCGGAAGTTCCTTTTACTCCTAGTAAGGCCGATTTAGCAATATTAGAAGATAAGGATCCGAATTATAGAGTACTTAATTTGGCTGGACCAAAAGAAGGTCCATTTAATGATGCTGCTACCTCTTATTTTCACAAATCTATTGGAGGATACCATCCTGCAAAACTCAGAAGGTATCAAGAGTTAATTGAAACACACATTTCTGGTAATATGCAGAATATTATTAAAACACTTCAAACGAATCCTTCTGACTCGGCATTAAGAGTTGCATTCTCTGAGCAAGGTGTTTTAAATATGCTGAACATGAAGTATTTAATATACAATCCAGATGCTCAGCCGCTACAAAATAGATATGCATTAGGAAATGCATGGTTTGTTAAAGAAATAAAAATGGTAGAAAATGCAGATGAAGAATTAAAAACGGTTGGTGAAATTAATCCTGCAACAACCATTGTTGTTGATAAACGCTATCAGTCAGAGGTAGAAGGATTAAAATTAAACCTATCTACTGAGGATAAAATTCGTTTAACATCGTATTTGCCAAATCATTTAACTTATGAGAGCACTACAAATGCAGAGCAGTTAGCTGTTTTTTCAGAAATTTATTATAAAGATGGATGGAATGTTTATATAGATGGTGAGCAAAAAACTTATTTTTCAGGAGATTGGGTATTGAGAGCAATGCGTGTTCCTGCTGGAACTCATAAAATTG
>Ga0208626_1000065_pt1 | contig 54238 bp, 44 predicted proteins | sample LakWasMet10_HOW4_2_FD_183860 | JGI IMG/M metagenome (GOLD analysis project Ga0208626, IMG submission 183860) | Freshwater sediment methanotrophic microbial communities from Lake Washington under simulated oxygen tension - Sediment Metagenome... | ecosystem: Environmental > Aquatic > Freshwater >... | reverse complement strand
AGGTCACTGCCAAGCTATTTATTTAGACTCTCTCACCGGAGTCAAGCTAAAGCCCTCCTAAGAGGGCTTTTTGCTTTATGTTATACGGTTAATAATAAAGTTGTATAAATCTTCGTATCCACTGCGTGTACATTTTAGTTATAGAAGCAAGCTTTATCCGGAAATCGTATTTTATCCAGTATAAGCTGCACAGCTTTAAGAGCTTAATCAGCCCTCACCGCTAATATCTAAAATTGAATTAACTTTAACGAGATTTACTTCATCCTAACTCCTATATGATATCGTAGCTAATCGTAGCTAATGTCAATATTTCATGGGAATTTCGTCACGGTTTAACTTGACCAAAAAGCCTAAAAAAGCCACACTATAGGCTCAAAATTAATTTGTAAGTAAGTTCGCTGTTTAGAGTATTCTAAACAGAAGGAACAATCTAATCACGTTTAATTACTGTGGTCTTTTGTATGTTTGTTTTCTCCAAATTATACGCACAGTAACCACAACACGGAGAAATCTCACGCATGGCAACGAATCAAAACGTTAGTATTCAAGACAAGGGCTTAACCGAAACTGACCCGTTAGAAACACAAGAATGGCTAGATGCACTCACTGCCGTCATCGAAAACGAAGGTACTGAGCGTGCGCACTTTTTGCTCGAGGCAATGATTGATAAAGCGCGCCGCTCAGGTAATAACTTGCCTTATAAAGCAACCACTGCATACGTCAATACCATTCCAACTCATCTTCAGTCTAAATTACCTGGTGATCCAGAAATGGAGCGTCGTGTACGTGCTCTTGTTCGCTGGAACTCAATTATGACGGTATTGCGTGCCAACGAAAAGTCACCCGGAGTAGGTGGGCATATTGCTAGCTTTCAGTCTGCAGCTACTTTATATGATACTGGTTTTAACTATTTTTTTCGTGCACCTAATGATAGTTTTGGTGGGGATTGTGTCTACTTTCAAGGCCACTCCTCACCAGGCATATATGCCCGTGCCTATCTAGAAGGTCGTTTTACTGAAGAGCAGATGGATAACTTCCGTCAAGAAACAGGCGGCAACGGATTATCTAGCTATCCACATCCTTGGTTGATGCCTGACTTTTGGCAGTTTCCGACGGTATCTATGGGCTTGGGACCTTTAGCCGGTATTTATCAAGCGCGCTTTCTGAAGTATATGCATAATCGTGGTATTGCAGATACTAGCGACCGAAAAGTGTGGGTGTTTTGTGGAGATGGCGAGATGGACGAGCCTGAATCACAAGGTGCGATTTCATTGGCTGCGCGTGAGGGTTTAGATAACCTTATTTTTGTTATTAACTGTAACTTACAGCGTCTTGATGGTCCGGTACGAGGCAACGGTAAAATCATACAAGAACTTGAGTCTAACTTCCGTGGTGCGGGTTGGAATGCGCTTAAAGTGGTATGGGGTTCATATTGGGATCCACTACTTGCTATGGATAAAGACGGTTTACTTAAAAAACGCATGGAAGAGTGTGTGGATGGTGAATATCAAAACTTCAAGCAAAAAGGTGGGGCGTATACTCGTGAGCACTTCTTCGGCAAGTATCCTGAGCTAAAAGAAATGGTTGCGGCCATGTCTGATGCGGATATTTGGCGCTTAAATCGTGGTGGTCACGACCCTCACAAAGTCTATGCTGCTTATCATTCAGCGGTAAACCACAAAGGGCAGCCGACTGTTATTTTAGCCAAAACTGTTAAAGGTTATGGCATGGGCGACGCAGGTGAAGGTCAAAATACCACGCACCAGCAAAAAAGCATGGATATTGAATCACTCAAAAAATTCCGTGACCGCTTCGACTTGCCATTAACTGATGAGCAAGTAGAAAGTTTATCATTCTATAAACCAGCAGAAGATAGCCCAGAAATGAAGTACTTAGCTGAGCGTCGTAACGCGATGGGTGGTTTTGTGCCACAACGCCGCCGTAAAGGTAACGAGCTTAAGGTGCCTGAGTTGGCGGCATTTGAGAATATGCTTGGTGCGACTGGCGACCGTGAAATTTCAACAACGATGGCGTTCGTACGAATTCTTTCAACTTTGGTGCGTGATAAAGAAATTGGCAAATTTGTTGTACCAATCGTACCTGACGAAGCACGTACTTTTGGTATGGAAGGCATGTTCCGTCAATTAGGTATTTATTCTTCAGTGGGCCAATTGTATGAGCCACAAGACTCTGACCAAGTGATGTATTACAAAGAGTCAAAAACTGGCCAGATTTTAGAAGAGGGCATCAACGAAGCGGGCTCATTTGCCAGCTGGTTAGCTGCTGCTACATCATACAGCGTCACTGGCATGCAGATGATTCCATTCTATATCTACTACTCAATGTTTGGGTTCCAACGTATTGGTGACTTTGCATGGGCAGCTGGTGATAGCCGTGCGCGAGGTTTCTTGCTTGGCGCAACTGCAGGACGTACAACCTTAAATGGAGAGGGTTTACAACACGAGGATGGTCATAGCCACTTGATGGCTGCAACAATTCCCAATTGTGTGTCTTACGACCCAACATTCGCTTATGAACTTGCTGTGATTATTCAAGAAGGTTTGCGTCGCATGGTGCAAAATCAAGAGGATGTGTATTACTACATCACCTTGATGAACGAAAATTATACACACCCAGAAATGCCTAAAGATTCAGTAGAAGGTATTCTGAAGGGTATGTACAGCTTTAGTAAATCAAAAGCAAAAGGTCCTAAAGTGCAATTGATGGGTTCTGGTGTGATCTTACGTGAGGTGATTGCTGCGGCTGAGTTACTAAAAAAAGACTGGGGTGTATCAGCCGACGTTTGGAGCGTAACTAGCTTTACCGAATTGCGCCGCGAGGGCATTGATGCTGAGCGTCAGAATCTGTTAAACCCAGAAGCCAAGCCAAGGCTTAGCTATGTGGCTCAGTGTTTACAAAAAGCTGAAGGTCCAGTGGTTGCATCAACGGATTACATGCGTTCATTTGCAGATCAGATTCAAAGCTTTGTACCACAACGTTTTGTATCTTTGGGTACTGATGGTTACGGTCGTTCAGATAGTCGTGAGGCACTACGCAATTTCTTTGAGGTGGATAGGTATTACGTAGTGTTAGCTGCGCTTAAAGCATTGGCAGATGATGGGAAACTACCGGCAAGCAAAGCGGCTGAATCGATAAAAAAATACAAGTTAGATGCTAATAAGCCTAACCCAACGACAGTTTAAGGACGTACAGACATGGCAACTCAAGACATACTTGTCCCTGACATCGGCAATTTTGATAGTGTTGATGTTATTGAAATACTAGTTAAAGTGGGTGACACCGTAGCTCAAGAAGACTCACTGATAACGGTTGAATCTGATAAAGCTTCTATGGATATTCCATCACCTTTTGCAGGGGTGATAAAAGAGTTAAAAATGAAAGTAGGCGATAAAGCCGCTCAAGGTAGCCTGATTTTAGCGATGGATGTGGCTGACTCAGCCGCGGCACCTGCTGAGAAAGTTAAAGCTGCTATGCTGCAGCCTGTAACAGAACAACCAGTGGTTGTTGCCATTCCAGAGCCTAGCCGTCCAGCGCCAGAACCACCAAAAACGATTGCACCAGTTCAACAGCCCGCGCCAGTTGGTGCGAGCGTAGTTGTTGACTCAGGTAAGCTATCACATGCTAGTCCATCAGTACGTAAGTTTGCTCGTGAGTTGGGTGTCAATTTAGCTTTTGTTAAAGGTAGCGCACCTAAAAATCGTATCGTACAAGCCGATGTGCAGTCATACGTTAAAGGCGAGCTAGCTAAACCACGTACTGAAAACATGGGCGCAGGTGTAAGCGGTTTCTCTACTTTGCCTATGCCAGTGATTGATTTCAGTCAGTTTGGTGCCATCGAGAATAAACCACTCTCACGTATTAAAAAGCTGTCAGGTGCAAACTTACATCGTAACTGGGTAACGGCTCCACATGTCACACAGTTTGATGAGGCTGATATTACTGATTTAGAGGACTTTAGAAAGTCTATGCAAGCTGATGCTGAGAAACGTGGTGTTAAGCTTACCATGCTAGCATTTTTGATTAAAGCTTCAGTGAATGCACTTAAAGCTTACCCAAACTTTAACTCATCACTTTCTCCTGACGGCGATAGCTTGATTTTAAAAAATTATTACAACATTGGTTTTGCCTGCGATACGCCAGATGGCTTAGTAGTGCCAGTAGTCAAAGATGTACAACAAAAAGATGTGCTTGATATTGCCAGAGACTTAGGTGAGCTTTCAACTAAGGCTCGTGAGCGCAAGCTCAAAGTTGAAGAGATGCAAGGGGGCTGCTTCACCATTTCTAGCTTAGGCGGTATTGGCGGTACGATGTTCACACCTATTATTAATTGCCCAGAAGTGGCTATTTTAGGTGTTTCACGCTCAAGTATGCAGCCTGTATACGATGTTAAAACCAAAGCATTCGAGCCACGCTTAATTCTACCTATGTCATTGTCTTATGACCATCGTGTGGTTGACGGTGCAGATGGCGCACGCTTCACTAGCCATATGCGTATGATGTTGAGCGATGTAAGAAGGTTGTTGCTGTAATTTAATTTACTTCACCAATTCTATTTGGTCGGATTGGTGAAGGTTAACCTAGTAATTAACACTTATAAGTAGAAGTGGTGAATATTAGCGCTAGTATTATTTTATTGACTTTAGATTAACTTTATATGGCAATCACTCGATGTAATAAGTGTGGAAATGTTACTGAACATGAGCGAGAGTTAGTAGGTACAACGATAGTTTGTCAATGTGGTACTAGCTCCGCAGTTTACGACACCGTATATTTTGTTAACAAGCTTTCTGAGCTCTATTTCACATTGCGCAAAGAGTTTAACGCTTTAACTCCTGGCTCTTCAACAGCAAATCAAGCTCAATTAAAAAAGAGTGATAATAGTTTTGATATACATAATTCGGACTCTTTGAGCTCTGATGAGCAACACGCCCCTATTGTTGAGTGGTTTAAATCAAAAGATATTATTGCTAAAGCCAGTATCAATGCGGTTAATACTACAGGCTTTTTTGACGAAGCTGCGGTAGCCATCGGCTCTGATTACGAATTGCTTGGAGAAGTCTGTGAGCGGATACGTTACGCCCAACTCAAAGAGTACACTAGCAACCTAGTTCACCTAGATAAAAAGTCTAAAGAAGATGCTAAAGCTATTGAGGTGTTTGTACAACGACTTTATAAGCAATCGCTCATTGCGCGCTTTATCAGTAATAAAAAAGAGAAAAATATTCGTGTAGTTCTACAAAATGCGCCAAGCGTTAGACGTTTCTTTGCAGGTGATTGGCTTGAGTGGTTTACATTAATGGTTGGTTTAAGAGTATGTAAAGAACGTAATATCAATTTCTCTTGTGCTCGAAATATGACGCTGACTTTCCCCTCAAATGAAAATAGAGAGCTTGATGTTTTCTTTTTAATTAATAATAGTCAGCCACTTTATATTGAATGTAAGACAGGAGATTTTCGCCAAGAGTTAGATAAGTATGTGGCTTTGCGCAAACGTCTAGCAATAGACCAGAGATACTTCATTCTTTGTGTTGCAGATATCGATAGCGAACAATGTAAAGGCTTAGCAGCAATGTATGGTATGACCTTTGTGAATACACAAACATTAGGGCAACACTTAACGAGTTTACTATAAGCTGTTGTGTATGGTTTTAAAATTAGGGCGTTTCCCGTGCTGAATAAGTTAGATCACTAGGTGTTAGAAATGCTACTGCATATGTAGTAGCATCATCATCATACCAATTTATCTTACAAGCATAGCTGGCTAAATCAATACGAGTAAGCCGCTAAATTCTTAGTTATTTAAAGTACGTACTGCACCCGTATTGCGTAAAAAGTGCACTTATATTGTGTAAAAAAGATTACCTAGGTAATAGTTAAGGACTTATTTAACTCTTTCAAAAAGGTCGTTTAAGAATGGTTTTGCAAGACTGCGTCTAATATAAATCGTTTTTAACCTCCTTCGGTGGCGCTACTTTCTGCCACAGATTATTCTCAGGGGGCTTAATTATAGTCTGCTTTGATTCGTGCTCTGGTGAGTACGGTAATGGATTGTGGTTTGAATTTTTATCAACAGGAGTCTTATCCACTACCTATCATAAGTGCTTCAACTAAAGTAACTTTGCCTAAACCCTTGAAAGTGTTTAGTGCGAAATCACGCTACTAAGTCATGTGTTTTTAAGGTTTTTTAAGGTCTTTTAATGGTAAAATTACGATAAATAACTGAAGATTTAACAAAGGGTAGGCATGAGTGATTTATTAGAGGTTTTGGTCCCAGATATCGGTAACTTTGATAGCGTAGATGTGATTGAAGTGCTTGTTAAAGCGGGTGATGTCATTGCTAAAGAGGACTCGCTGATAACGGTTGAGTCCGATAAAGCATCCATGGATATTCCATCTGCAGTTACCGGTACGGTAAAGGAGTTAAAAGTAAAAGTTGGTGATAAGGTGGCTAAGGGCAGTTTGATTTTGCTTGTTGAAACCACCCCAAGTACGGAAGTGTCAGCTAAAAAAGAAGTGATTGTAGAGGCGGCAGTCCTTGAAGCTCAACCTAGCGTAACGCAAGTTGCGGCAACTGTAACTTTAGGTGCTGCAGACTTACATGCGGAGGTCGTTGTTTTAGGTTCAGGCCCAGGTGGCTATACTGCAGCTTTTCGTGCCGCAGATTTAGGCAAAAAAGTAGTACTGATTGAACGTTACTCAACACTTGGTGGTGTTTGTCTCAACGTTGGTTGTATTCCATCTAAAGCTTTATTACATACAGCAAAAGTGATTACGGAAGCAGAAGAAACCGCGCATCACGGCGTGACTTTTGGCGCACCACAAGTAGACTTAGAACAATTGCGTAATTGGAAAGCTAACGATGTTGTTGGCAAGCTGACCGGTGGTTTAGCGGCGATGGCGAAACAGCGCAATGTCACGGTGGTGCAAGGTATAGGTAAGTTTACTAGTCCTAATCAAATCGCTGTAACTGCTGCTGATGGCAAAGTGACAGCAGTTTCATTCGAGAATGCAATTATTGCAGCCGGCTCACAAGCCACTAAATTCCCGGGTGTTGTCGCGGATAAGCGCATTATGGACTCTACAGGCGCATTAGCATTGGCTGATGTACCAAAACGTATGCTAGTCATAGGGGGCGGTATTATCGGTTTAGAAATGGGCACGGTGTACGACGCACTCGGCACTAAAGTGAGTGTGGTTGAATTTACTGATGGCCTCATTCAGGGTTGTGATCGTGACTTGGTGCGCCCATTACAAAAACGTATGGAAAAACGCTTTGAAGCCATCATGCTGAACACTAAAGTGGCTAGCATGGAGCCTAGAAAAGATGGTATTCATGTCACATTTGAGGGCGTAAACGGTAATGTAGATACAACTAAAGGTGTAGAAGTGTATGACCGTGTGTTAGTGTCTATTGGTCGCCGTCCAAACGGTAAAAATATCGGTGCGGAAAATGCAGGCGTAGCAGTAGACGATTATGGCTTTATTGCAGTAGATAAGCAAATGCGCACCAATGTGCCACATATCTTTGCAATTGGCGATATCGTAGGTCAACCTATGTTGGCGCATAAAGCAACGCATGAAGCTAAAGTGGCTGCAGAGGTAATTGCCGGCGAAAAAGTTGAATTCGTTGCTTCAGTGATTCCATCAGTGGCATACACAGACCCTGAAGTGGCGTGGGTTGGTGTCACAGAAATAGAAGCTAAAGCCAAAGGCCTTGAGATTGAGAAAGCATCATTCCCATGGGCAGCAAGTGGTCGCGCGCTCTCAATTGCTCGTACAGAAGGCGCGACTAAGTTGATATTTGATAAAAATACGCACCGCGTGATTGGTGCTGGTATTGTAGGCACCAATGCAGGTGAGTTGTTAGCTGAAGCCGTGTTGGCTATTGAAATGGGCGCTGATGCGCATGATTTAGGTTTAACGATTCATGCACACCCAACGTTGTCTGAAACTGTATGTTTTGCTGCTGAGATGAAAGAGGGCACGATTACTGACCTCTATATCAAAAAGCGCTAGGTTTATGCGGACTTTAACTTGGTTTTATAAAAGAGTGACTAAATGTCTTCTCCTGACTTCTTATCTAAGCTAGCACAGCTTCTGCCTACTACACAGGTCTATACTGACCCCGTAGATTGTTATGCGTATGCTTATGACAACTCGCGTATCTTTCATGCACCAATCGCTGTAGTTTTTCCGTTGAATACGGCAGAGGTGCAAGCTGTGATTATGCTTTGTAATGCGTATAAAGTGCCAGTAGTGCCGCGTGGTCGCGGTACGGGCACTGCGGGTGGTAGCGTGCCAGAGGCTGGTGGTGTGGCATTGTCGCTTGAACGCATGAATCAGATTCTCAGTGTAGATCCAGATAACCGTATGGCGATTATTGAACCAGGTGTGCTAAATCAAGAGTTACAAGATGCGATTAAAGGCGTCGGTTTCTTTTGGCCACCAGATCCATCAAGTGCGGCCTATTGCAGCATCGGTGGCAATCTTGCGACTTGTGCGGCCGGTCCGCATGCCGTGAAATATGGTGTAGCACGTGACCATGTGCTTGGTTTAAAAGCTGTGACGGGTAATGGCGACATTATAAAAACTGGCTGCTACACCAGTAAGGGTGTGGTCGGTTATGACTTAACACGATTATTGGTTGGTTCAGAGGGTACGCTGGCAGTGATTGTAGAGGCTACATTAAAACTTACACCTTTACCAAAACATACAGGTGGAATTACCGCTGAGTTTGCAGATACGGCCAGCTGCGCGCGCGCGATTGCCGCAATTATGGCACAGCCATATACGCCAAGTGCCTTAGAGTTTTTAGATAACGGTGCGTTGAATTTAATTCGTGGCCGTCATAAAAGCTTGTTGCCAGAAAATGCTCGTGCTTACTTAATGATAGAGGTTGATGGCGCGCAGCAAGAGATTGTTGAAGCAACACAGGCAATCTTACAAGCTTGCCAAGTAGATGGCTTGATCGAAGCAAAACCTGCCGAAGATACTAAAGGTTTATGGGCTGCACGCAAAGCTCTATCGCCCTTACTTAAAGATATTGCGCCTAAGAAAATCAATGAGGATATTGCTGTACCAGTGTCACATTTACCTGAGCTGCTAACTGGTTTAGAGAAGTTAGCTGCGCAATACCAGATTTCTAACGTGAATTTTGGTCACGCAGGCAATGGCAATATACATGTGAATCTACTGGTGAATCCAGACAATGCCGATGAAATGAGGCGTGCTTATGAGTGCTTGGATGAAGTGTTCAGTTTAGTGCTTTCTCTACAAGGCACCTTATCTGGCGAACATGGTGTGGGTATGGCAAAGCGTCCGTTTATCTCACGTGAAATTGATGAAACAACTATTAATTTAATGAAAGCTGTTAAGTTAACGTTTGACTCGAATAATATTTTGAATCCGGGTAAGCTATTTCCCAAGTAGTTTTCCAGGCTCTAAGTTCTGGCCTACCTACTCTGTGCGAGTATATTTTGCATAGTAAATAGCGCACCCAAAAAAAATTACCGTAAGTAGAACTTCAAACAATGCTAGTTTGGCTGAAAGTCCGACGTCAGACCAAGTACGTACAATGCCCTCAGTAAAATACAGCAAAATAAACATACTCGCCCATTTATAGGTGTAGCGCTTACCGTGCAGAATGCCGAATAAAGGCAGTAGTAATGGTAGTGTTTTAAGCATAAGTAATGAACCACCTGATTTTAACGGCGCAAGTACTGTTTCCCAAGCTAAACAAAGTAAGATGAGCGTGATTAAACTTGTGCTAGCGCCAAATTGAAGTTGTTGTATGCTTGGTTTTTGCATTATACCTTGGCCGCTTTCGACATATTAACTAGTGCCATTCTGGCAGACTGGGCATTTTGAATGGGTTGCTCAAAGTTGAATCGTAGAGTCTGTGTGCTACCATCTGTAACATTCACTTTTACATCAAAACCATCAGCATCTATACCCAACATTTGCGCATGCGTTGCGTTTATATGATGAAAGTGTTGACTGTAAGCAATCAGGCTATGCACATGGTCTGCATTCATATGCTCAATGATGGCGGTTTCTTGCGCGGCAAGAGGAGAGTTCTCAGTAAGTTTTGCAGGCTGCATGGCTTCTCCTGAAATCCAGCCCATCTTGCCGAAACCAGCAATATAACGTGCTTGAGTTATTTCGATACGATAAAAACTGAAATCATGCGTATCAAAATAACCCACCGCTTGCGGCAGGTAACGCAAATAGCGTGCGCGTAAATCAGCATCTTCTTTATCTATTTGCTTTGCTTCGCCCATGAGCGTCAGGCGTCCGCTAGCTTGTAAATCCTCTTCGCCAGCAAACACTAGTAATGACACCTTGGGGTTAGCAATAATATTCTGCGTGTGTTCAGCAATTGTGCTGATTAGAATAATTGGTTGACCGTTGTGATCCAGTACAAAAGGTGCGACTGAACCAAACGGATAACCTGTAAATTTAACAGAAAGTGTCGAAAGAATACCATTGCGGGTAGTGCGTAAGAATTGTAAGGCTTCTTTTACCAAGGTCATTATTTACTCTCAATATACGTCATTAATAAAATTATATTTGTCATTCTTAGAGCAATAAAGAGTGACAGATTGGGGTGTTAGTTCAGCAACAAACTTGCGCTGAGATTTTAAACTGATAGCTTTAATGCAACCTCAGCTAAACGTTTGCCTAATGCTAAGCATAGCCTATGTTCATCCACGCTGATAGGCTTATCGTCCATCGTACCGCCTATATGACTTGCACCATAAGGTGTACCACCAGTTTGCGTACTTGATAACTCAGTCTCTGAGTAAGGTAAACCCACCATTAGCATGCCATGGTGCATAAGCGGTAACATCATGGTAACTAAAGTGGTTTCGTTGCCACCGTGCATAGAGCCAGAACTAGTAAATACGGATGCAGGCTTACCGATAAGTGCGCCTTTTAGCCACAAGCTAGCAGTACCGTCTAAAAAGTATTTCATAGGCGCAGCCATATTACCAAAGCGTGTAGGGCTACCAAGTGCTAAGCCTATGCACTCTTCTAAATCACTTAGCTCTACGTAAGGGTCACCGCTGCTTGGAATATCTGTCTCGGTTGCTTCACAGTTGGTTGACACTTTTGGCACTGTACGAATACGCGCCTTGATACCCGCTACACTTTCAATACCACGTGCGATTAGTTGCGCCATTTCACGAACTGCGCCGCCTTGGGAGTAATACAATACTAAGATTTCGCTCATCTGGTTAAATTATGTTTTGGTTGATTATTTAAAGCTAAAAGTATACAGCACATCTACAGCACTTTCTGTACCTGCTTCTCCACGCAGTGACCAGCGTGAGCTTATGTTATAGGTGAGTCTGGCAACATCTAAAAGTCCGCTGATGCTTTTTTGGTAACTAAGATATAGCTTTGATGAAAGGCGTTTACCAAAGACGGCGGCCGCGCTGTTTGCATCGCCACCAGAAAAACTAAACTCATCTAAGCCTGCCGCTCTTGCCAACTGTGTTTGCAATGGTACAGATTGTCCTTGCGATAACAATACGCCAGCAGCTAATGATAATAAACCATAATCACTTTTACTGGTTTGATCCATGCCATGTCCTAATACTAGCCACGATAACTTTTCGCTGTCAGCTACCGTTGGGTCAGAAACTAGTTTTGTGATGGGAGTAAGAGCAGTCCCTGTTACTTCGATGCCTGCATTCACTGGCGAGGAGTTGCGCATAGCTCTGATATTGATATTTGGATTTTCCACTGTACCGTTAAAATTAATAATGCCGCGTTCTATGGTTAATTTTTGACCGTAGGCTAAGAAAGAGCCTTCCTTCACTTCTATGATACCTTCGGTATGTGGTTGATACTGCGTTAAACCGGTTAAGGTTAACTCACCAGTGAGTTGTGCGTCTAGCCCACGACCACGCAGTGTGAACTCCTTGCCTAGGTCGATACGTAATCCGCTGAGTAGTATTTTGAGTGCGGGTTCCGGGATGAGGTCAGTTTGCCCAATAATTACCACATCGTCACCAAGCACAGGCGTATCTTCACTAGACAGCTCAATAAGACCTTTTGCTACGTTGAAATTGCCAGAAATCATGAGTAAACCATTGGTCAATGTGGTTTTTCCTGTGCCATTTAAGGTCAAAAGTCGATCTGCGCGTGAGATTGCTGTGAAGTTTTGCGCAGACCAGTCTAGGTTAATTTGTGGCTTAGTTTTATCTAAACTAGCGGTGTCTAGCAGTAAAACCCCCGTTACTTGTAAATGACCATCGCCGCCTTGCCAAGAAGCTTTTGTAATGAGTAACTTGTCATGCTCAAAACTTGCTTGCAATTCACCATTACTAAAGTTGACGCCTTCAGTTGGTAGCGATAATCGTAGATTCTTACCATCCACATTGCCGCTAAAATTAGGCTCCGCTAGTGTGCCGTTAGCAGTAACGGAGACATCCAAATGACCATCAAAGCTGGTACCCATCAGCGAGGTTGGCATTGGCAGCCATGCCAGTGTCTGTAGTTGAGCTTTGCCATTCAAAGTCAGTGGCGCCCCGGCAAGTAGGGCAAAGCCCGTATTTACTTTGGCGAAAGTCGTGCTTAAATTAGCCTCTAAAAAGCCAATATTTTGTCCTTTTAGGCTAGTGCTAAACTCAGCCTGGTTGTTCACAAATTTGGCATCAAGCTTTGCGTCTTGTAAGCCAAGCGGTTTCTTAGTGCCATCGGCTGTGGTCATTGTGAAGTCGCCAGTATCGTGCTTTAAGTTGAGATAGCCATTCAAACTTTCCTTTGCTTTTATGTCCCATTTAGCTGAAAAAATAGGGTTACCTTGTAGCGTCGATGGCAATATGAACAACTCATTGGGTAAATCTTCTAGTGCCAATTGATCAGCATGACCAACGCTTGCAAAGCCGTAGGAGTCGAATTTTATGAGGTCAATAAACAGATTGCCTTTATTTAATTGAATGTGCGCTTGTTCAAGTGTTGCGCCTTTCGTATCGAACGACAACGGCGCTGGCGCGACTAGTTTGATAGGAGAGGCTCTGTCTAAAGAGAGGCTCTGCAATAAGCCCTGCCAGCGGTTTGTTGCAGCGCTTAAGCCGCCTTGCAGTGTACTTTCAAACTTAAACTCTTTGCCTTGGGCCGTTATATTTAACTGATGTCTTGCACGTCTGCCTTGTACAGTCAGCTTGCCGTCAACTACAGGATGTTTGCCGTATTGCAGGCTGCTAGCAGTAAACTCCCCATCCACTTGACCGTTTTCATCCGCCATCATTGATGCCTGACCTGCTAGATTTTCTACTTTTAGACCGCTTGGCAAGCTGATATTTTTGGCAAGCAACTTGAGTTGTAACGCTAAGTTCTCAAAAGTGCCTGTCACCGTACCGCTCACATTTGCTTGACCAGAATATTCGGCACCAAACTTTCTCAGGTCTGCCAAATCTGCCTGCCAATTAAGCTTACTGTCGGCTTGCCCAAGGCTACCGTTGGCTTTAATGAGGTTGTTGGCAATGCTGGCTTGTAAGTCGATATTGCGAATTCGCTTATCTTCAATAATGATGTTACCACTGCTAAGTAAGGCTTGATCTTGCCATTGGCTATCTCGTGCTGAAAATTGAATGCTTGTTGTTAATGTAGGTAGGAGCTTACCTTGTATAGCAATATCAAAATTGAGCTTTGCCTTCGGGTAGCTGCCAAAGTTTTCAGGCTTGAGTTCATTAATTGCAATGTTGGCAGAGAGCGGATAATCGTCCGTTAAGCCAAGTTGACCTTTAATATTCATAAGGGCCGCAGAAGGTGTATTGGCTTGCTGCATTTGAATTACGGCTAATTGATTGTTAAGTTTGGCGAGGGTTAAAGTGCTATTAAAGCGTAGGGTTTGTAGGTCACCAGAGAGCGCTATCCTCACATCGTAAGGGTTGCTAGTATTAGCTTTTTTGAGATTAGCGTTGCCGTCAAGTGTAAAAGGTTTAGAGGTGTTTATTTGTAAGGTTGTTGATACTGCACCCCATGGTGTATTAATATTTAACGTATTAATTTTGATGGCTTTTGCATCAGCTTCAAGATTGAGCTTTAGATTGCTATAGGCCTGAGTTTCACCATTTTTAATGACTAGTATTTCAGCAATATCCGCCTGCCTGATTTGAATGGGAAATGGCGGTTTAATGTGTTCAGGTAAACCTAAGTCTTTAGTTTTAGTTGTGCCGTCTCCAACGGTAATAACTAGTCGTTTTGCATGCATTTTATCTACTAGTAACTTACCGCCACTTGATGGTGAAAGCTGCCAGTTAGCATCTAGTTTTTCAAGTTTCAGGTGAATGTTATCAAGGTCATAACTGAAAGTATCAAGGCTGGTTTGAGAGTTAATGGACATTTCGCTATGCGCGGCACTTACTAGTAAGATAAGACCGATCAGCATTAATATTAAGTAACGCATTGAAAAGCAGCGTTGTAACATTAGAAAGCCACTCCTATATTAAAGTGGAATCGATATTCACCAGTACTTTCACCGTAAGCAATATCAGCACCAATTGGGCCTAGAGGACTTTTCCAGCGCGCACCTAAACCATAGCCATAAACCGGTGATAAGTTTTGTAGAGAGTTGGCGGCATTACCAGCATCCACAAATACCGCTGCACCCCATTGGCTGGTGAGCCATTGCACAACTTCAACACTGCCTGTTGCAATGTAACGCCCACCCACGGTTGCGTCGCCTTCTGTTACACCTAAACTCTGATAGGCATAACCGCGTACGGATTGGTCGCCACCGGCACGAAATAAATATAATTCAGGAGCGCTGTTCTTGCCGTTCACTAAACCAATTTCAGCACGTGCGATGAATTGCGTACTTGGAGTAATTGGGTAGTAGGCTTGCGTTCTAACATGACTTTGCAAAAAGCTGCCATTAGCCGTAGAAGTTACTGGCGCGCCAGTAAACTGCACATTTAATAAATAACCACGTGTTGGGTTGAGATCATTATCGGTGTGTCTAAGTATAATGCCGTAGCCAAGCGTAGCTGCATAGGTACTGGCAGAGCCTGCATTATCAACTTTGGAGTTTTCAGTGAGTAAGTTTGCATTCACATATTGTTCACGCTTTCGACTTCCCCAGGCCCGCTTAACTCCAGCTTGCGTCACGGTTAAGTCTAAACCTTCTACCAAAGTGTGGGATACATTACCATTCAGGCTGTCTCGGTAACCGGCTTTAGTGGTTGGCAGATGAACTTCACCGGTAAGAGCTTGCGCGTCTTGTTCTATTTTTAGGTTGCTACTTAATCTCCAACCCATATTAAACAAATTTAAATCATCCGCCGATAACTGCAAGCGTGCGCCTGTATTGGTGCTATAGCCTGCACCTATGCCCATTTTAATGCTACGATTTTCGATAACCGTGACCTTAATCGGTGCGACGTTAGGTGTAGCAGCGCTATTTGAATTGCGTGTGTCCGCGGTGACTTCTACGCTTTGAAAATAACCACTCTCCTGTAAACGGGTTTGAAAAGTCAGCAAGTCAGACTGGTTATAAATGTGCCCTGCTTTAATGGGGTTAAGGTTTTCAACTACCCTAGGCTTGTAGCGCTTTAAGCCTACTATTGTGGTATCGCCAAAGTTAATTGCAGGGCCGCTATTTATTTCTACACTTAGGGCAACGCTCTGCGTTGCTAAGTTAACTTCAGCCTTGCTATTGCTGATGCTGGCATTGGGGTAACGCTCAACTAGAAAGTCAGTTAAGAGCTTGCGCTTAGCTTGACTCCAGCTTTCTTGGCGAAAAGGCTCGCCTTTTTTTAATGACCATGTTTCACGCAGCTTTTCCGCGCTAGGTCTGACATCTGCTTGCTGGGTGGTCACTTCGCCTGTAAAACTCAAGTTTACATCGCTGACTAAAACTGGTGCCCCCGCTTCAACTACAAACTTGGCAATGTAAACGCCATTTTTATTTTCCAGCGATGGATTAATTCTTGCTGCGAAATAGCCTTCAGTTGCGATTAAGTCTTTGATATTTTGAGGAGCTAGTGAGTATAAGCGCTGCCATTCTGCAGGGTTCATACGCGGGTTATCGCGCCACTTTAACATATCGAGATGTTTTTGTAGCAGGTCTTTAAGTGGCGTTGGTGCGGTAATTTCAACCTGATAATGTACTGACTCTGCCAGTGCCGGCAGAGTCCAAAACAGCCACAAAAAACAGATTAAAAGGACTTTTCTCAAGTATAGGCTACCTTATTTAACGGCCTGACTTGTTGGCGTTTTATAGCATATGCATACTAGCTAAATGGTACGTGCAAGCTCCGCAGCCTTGCCAACATAACTTGCTGGTGTCATTTCAAGTAGTACTTGTTTTGCATCAGCTGGAATATTTAAACCGCTAATAAATATATGTAAGGAAGCTTTATTGATGCCACCTTTGCCGCGCGTAAGCTCTTTAAGCTGCTCATACGGGTTTTCAATGCCATAGCGGCGCATCACCGTTTGAATCGGCTCAGCTAAGACTTCCCAACTGTTATCTAAATCTAAGGCCAATTTTTCTGGATTAACTTCTAGTTTGTTTAAACCACGCAAGCAGGAGTCGTAACCTAAAAGTGTATAGCCAAATGCTACGCCCATATTACGCAAAACGGTTGAATCTGTGAGGTCGCGTTGCCAGCGTGAGATAGGTAGTTTTTCAGCTAAATGGCGTAACACGGCATTGGCTAAACCTAAATTACCTTCTGAGTTTTCAAAGTCAATTGGATTCACTTTATGTGGCATGGTCGATGAACCGATTTCACCCGCTTTTACCTTTTGTTTAAAGTAACCCACTGAAATATAACCCCAAATATCACGGTTAATATCAATCAAAATCGTATTAATGCGGCTTAAACAGTCATACAGTTCGGCCATGTAGTCATGCGGCTCAATTTGAATGGTCATTGGGTTATAAGTCAAACCTAAGCTTTCTACAAAGCTCTTAGCAAAACTTTCCCAATCAAAGTTTGGATATGCAGAAAGATGCGCATTGAAGTTACCTACAGCGCCGTTGATTTTACCTAGGACTTCATTGGCTTCAAGCTGTTTTTGCTGACGTTGCAAACGGTACACCACATTAGCTAGCTCTTTGCCCATAGTGGTTGGTGATGCTGTTTGTCCATGCGTACGTGACAGCATAGGTTGGCCAGCAAGCTCATGCGACAAATCAGTTAGGCGTGAAATTAAATTAGCCAGAAATGGCAGCATTACAGCATCACGTGCGCTCTTCAACATTAAGCCGTGCGAAAGATTATTGATATCTTCTGAAGTACAAGCAAAATGAATAAACTCGCTCGCTTTTTTAATTTCAAGATTGCCATCAAACTTTTCTTTAAGCCAATACTCAAGTGCTTTCACGTCGTGATTGGTGCGCGCCTCAATGGCCTTAACTTGTGATGCATCGACCTCGCTAAAGTGAGTAATCGCATCATCAAGCTCTTTAATAGTTTCAGTACTAAATGGTGCAATCTCTTGTAAGTCCTTAGCCATTGATAACGCTTTGAGCCACTCTACTTCTACCCAAGCACGGTGTTTAATGAGTGCATACTCGCTAAAGTAAGGGCGTAAGGCATCTAGCTTAGTTTGATAACGACCATCGAGAGGGGAGAGTGCATTTAGCGTAGTAAGTGACATCGTTCAGGCTTTCAAAACAGCAGTTGAATAAAGTCTTATTTTACCTTAAAACAGCTTGCATGATTGAAGCACTTACAACAGCAGGTGTATTAAGCTCTCTATAATACTTATTTAGGGATTGCTAATGTTGCGAATTTGTATATCGAAGTAACTTGATTTATTGCTATGAGTTAGAGTTCTTAATATGCTTAGTGTGTCAGCCTCTTGGGCTATCACGGTTTTATTTTTGGTGTGCAAGTAAAGGCTAATTTGCACACCAATCAGCTAAGCGACCAACATATCCACAAATACATTGACGGGTGTTGCTGCTAGTTTAGTTTGATCCAAACATAAGGCTAAAATATCTGCTTGTTTTTTAGCATCAAAGCGGCGCGCTAAGTTCACTTGGAATTTTTTCACGAGCTCTGGAATACCCTGGCTACGGCGGCGGCGATGGCCGATTGGATATTCCACGGCGACATTGTCTGAACTTGTGTGGTCTTTAAAGAATACTTGAATGGCGTTGGCAATTGAGCGTTTTTCTGGGTTTAGGTAATCTGCCGTGTATTCTGCTTTTTCTACGCATACCATTTTTGCACGAATTGCGTCTATGCGGGGGTCTGCTGCCGTAGCATCTTCGTAATCCTGTGCGGTTAAGTTGCCTTTTAGCAAGCCAATTGCAGACATGTATTGAATGCAGTGGTCGCGATCTGCCGGGTTATCTAGCGGTCCTGTTTTATCAATGATGCGAATGGCTGATTCGTGTGTAGTAATCACGATTTTATCAATTTGAGCGATTTGTTCTAATGTTTGTATTTTTTTGCCCACTAGTGCGTGTAATTGAATTGCACATTCCACAGCGGTTTGTGCATGGAATTCAGCTGGGAAAGAGATTTTGAACAGCACTTGCTCCATTACATAAGAGCCATAACCGCGTTGAAATTTGAATGTATTACCTTTAAATAGCACATCATAGAAGCCCCATGTTTTGGCGGTAAGTGCTGATGGATAACCCATTTCACCTTGCATGGTCATCCACGCTAGCCTCACCGCACGAGAGCTTGCGTCTCCTGCCGCCCATGATTTACGTGAGCCTGTATTTGGCGAGTGACGGTAAGTACGTAAGCTTTGGCCATCGACAAATGCGTTAGAAACAGCATTGATGATATCCTCTTTATTGCCGCCTAATAACTTGGTCACTACCGCTGTCGAGGCTATTTTAACTAAAATCACGTGGTCTAAACCTACCCGGTTAAAACTGTTTTCCAGTGCCAATATACCTTGAATCTCGTGCGCTTTAATCATTGCGATAAGCACATCTTTAATGGTGAGTGCTGCTTTACCTTCAACTACATTCTTGCGAGAAATGTAATCAGCCGTTGCTAAAATACCGCCTAAATTATCTGATGGATGACCCCATTCAGCAGCTAACCATGTGTCGTTAAAGTCTAACCAGCGTATCATCGCGCCGATATTGAAAGCTGCTAAGATTGGGTCTAATTGAAATGAAGTGCCAGGTACTTTTGCGCCGTTTGGCACAACGGTACCCGCAATTACTGGGCCAAGTAGTTTGGTGCAAGCAGGGTAGTCTAAAGCTTCAAAACCGCAACCAAGTGTATCCATTAGGCAGTTGCGTGCGGTGTCGAATGCTTCATCCGATTGGATTTCGTAATCAGCTACGTAATTGGCAATGTCGACAATCACTTGGTCTGGAGCAGGGCGTACGTTAGAGATATGGGATGACATGAGACGCTTTCTATAGTTGAACTATTCCAAATTAACGTTTTTCTAAGGGCAAATAAGGGCGGTTATCTGGCCCAATGTACTCAGCATTTGGACGAATAATTTTGTTGTCTACGCGTTGCTCAATTACATGAGCAACCCAGCCACTTGTACGTGAGATCACAAAGATTGGCGTGAACATGCCAGTTGGAATGCCCATCATGTGGTAGCTAGGTGCGCTATACCAGTCTAAATTTGGAAACATTTTTTTCTCACGCCACATTACCTCTTCAATACGTGCTGAGATTTCAAAAAGCTTCATACTGCCTGCATCTTCACATAGTTTGCGGCTAACAGCTTTGATTGACTCATTTCGAGGATCTGCGATAGTGTAGACGGGGTGACCAAAGCCAATAATGATTTCTTTACGTGCCATGCGCTTTAAAATATCAGCCTCTGCTTCATCAGCATTTTTATAGCGCTCAATGATTTCCATCGCAGCTTCATTCGCACCACCATGTTTAGCGCCACGTAAGGCGCCGATTGCGCCAGTGATACATGAGTACATATCAGATAATGTGCCAGCAATGACACGTGCGGTGAATGTTGATGCGTTGAATTCATGTTCTGCATATAACACTAGCGAAGTGTTCATCGCATCAATGTGTAGTTGGCTCGGTGTTTTGCCGTGTAGTACGTGTAAAAAGTGTGCGGCAATACTGTCGTCATCAGTATCTAAGTTCACACGTTTGCCGTTATGGCTAAAGTGATACCAGTAAAGTAAGATTGAGCCAAAGCATGAAATCAGTTTATCGCCTAGATCTTGCGCGGCCTTAGTGTTACGGTCAGCTGCTTCTGGCTCTAATGTGCCAAGCATAGCGCAGCCTGTGCGCATGACATCCATCGGGTGCGTATTTTTAGGAATCTGCTCTAATACTATCTTAAGTGCATTTGGAATATCGCGCAGTTTTTTTAGTTTAGAATGGTAAGCTACAAGTTCGATTTTGTTTGGTAGCTCGCCATGAATAAGCAGGTATGCAACCTCTTCAAAAGTCGCTTGCTTAGCCAACTCAATAATATCATAACCACGATAATGTAAATCATTGCCTGTATGTCCTACCGTGCAAATCGCAGTGGTACCAGCAGAAACGCCAGCTAACGCTACGCCTTTTTTCTTTTTAGGCTCAATGATTGTAGTTTCCATGCTTAATCTCCTTCATCAATACTCTAATTTGTCATTTCCGCGTAGGCGAGAGTGATAGTTAAATTAAGCTTTCTCCTGCTTAAAAAGTGCATCCAACTTTTGCTCAAAAGCGTGGTAGCCCAAATGGTCATAAAGGTCCATGCGCGTTTGCATTATGTCTACAACATTTTTCTGAGTGCCATCTTTTTTGACGGCTTGGTAAACGTTTAACGCTGCTTGGTTCATCGCGCGGAAGGCTGAAAGTGGATATAGCACCATACTCACATCCGCAGTGCGTAACTCATCAACTGTGAATAATGGAGTGCTGCCAAACTCGGTAATATTGGCTAACACTGGTATTTTTACTGCGGCTGCAAATCGCTGATACATGCTGAGTTCAGTAATCGCTTCGGGGAAAATCATGTCAGCACCAGCTTCTGCACACGCACATGCGCGATCGATGGCTGATTGCAAGCCTTCGACAGCGAGTGCATCGGTGCGCGCCATGACGACAAAATCATCGTATGGTTTTGCATCAACCGCTGCTTTTACACGGTCAACCATTTCTTCTAGGCTGACAATTGCCTTATTCGGGCGATGACCACAGCGTTTAGCTGAAACTTGGTCTTCAATATGCACGGCTGCTGCACCAGCTTTGGCGATGCTTTTAATGCTACGTGCAATGTTGAATGCGCCGCCCCAGCCAGTATCGATATCTACGAGCAAAGGCGTGTCAACGGCATCGGTAATACGACGCACATCAATCAACACATCTTCTAGTGTCGAGATGCCTAAATCTGGCAAGCCAAGAGAGCCGGCAGCGACGCCGCCACCTGACAAATACAGCGCTTTAAAGCCGCTTTGGGTGGCGAGCATGGCATGGTAGGCATTGATTGCACCTATGATTTGTAGCGGTTTTTCGGCGCTTAAAGCGGCACGAAATCTTGCACCTGCTGTGGCTACTTGCGTCATATTAACTACCTAAATGTGGTTATTTAAATTTAAAAAATTAACTGAAAAAAGCTAATGCTGCCTCAGTTGGTATCGCGACTTTGGTTAACTTGGCTTTTTGTAAGATTTCCCAGAAATAACGATAAGTGGCTCTGTCATGTAACTCTCCGTTGTACTGAATCGGCCCCCAGTCTGCTTTTTGCGCTGTTAGTAGAATGTTGGCGCCATCTTGTACTTCGTCGAAACTGGGTTTCATTGCATCGACAATGACTTCGATTTGCGTTGGATAAATGCTCCACATACGTAAAAAGCCAAATTCATTGCGTGCACGTGATGCATCTGAATACGTAGTTTCTACATTTTTAAGGTCTAGTGTAACGTTGTGTGCGGGTACCACGCCATTGGCAAGCGCTGCTGCAACTAGCTCTGCTTTTGCACGTGCGAGCAACCTATGGTCAAACTGACCTGGGCTACGCATGGCTGACGCTGGAATTGCGCCATGATGACCGCTCACAAAGTCCATTAAGCCAAAATCCAGCACTTGAAGCCATGGCAGCGTCGCGATTTCATGCACAGCTTTTAATGCGCCGTGTGTTTCTATCAAAATATGCACGGGAATTACACGCTTAATACCATTAAACGTGACTGTTTTCTGAATGTAAGCAATCATCTCGCTGGCTTGCGCGTAACTTGTGCATTTGGGTATGGTGATATAGCTTAAAACTTTGCCAGCTCCTGCGACTAAAATATCCACATCCTGCTTCCAATAGCTATTGCTATAGTCGTGAATGCGGACGCCAGCCATCTGATGTTGATTTGCTTCACTTGTTAAAATGCGGACTATCATTTCGGCGTGCTCACGCTCTTGGCCTGCCTGTGCACCATCTTCACAATCGCAAGTGATGTCGAATACAGGGCCGATCGATTCTTGCATGGATAAAGCTTTAAGAATTAACTTTTCGCTGCCAGCAAAATGCTCGCAAGACGGAATAATAGGAAATGATACTTCTCCGCTAAATAATGCATCTTTAGGGTGAACTAGTTGTTGTGTGGTCGCCATTGTATTTTCCTAAGTCTTTGTTAATTTGGTTGCCGCGGCATTAGCACGGTGTAGTCCAAATCTAAAATTACATTGGGGTGGTAAGATTGTTTACCATCTGTAGTGATGTGCGCGCTCTTTAATGCATCTGCGGGCATGTTTTTTACACCGATCATGCGTAACCGTAACGCGCCAACGTCAGTGCGATTAGGCACATCCCATTTGTCTAGCACTTCAGTCCATGTGTAAATAGTGTCTTCGCCAAATGAAGGGTTACAGTGTGTGCCACCATTAATTGCGACGATGCAAAGTGCATTTTCTAAACCATCATTTGACAGCGCACGACATACTGAAATGATATGGCCACCGTACATTAAGCGTTTGCCAAATGTGGTATTTTTCATCATCACTTCATCAAAATGCAGACGTGCATTGTTTTGATAAAGTTTAGTGGCAAGGGTGTGATCGGTATCGCTAATCGTCATGCCAGCTGGGTGGTTAATGCGCTCGCCAACGGCATAGTCGTTCCACAAGTATTGTCCGCCAGTGACTGCGGTATTGAACTTTCTGGCATCCAAAAAGTTAGGCACGCTCAGCTTTTCAACGGGCACATGGCTAGGTAAGTTTGGTGTGACGGCTTCCGGAGCTGGTATGTCTAGATTATTTTTGTGCACCATTACCCATCGCACCCATGAAAGTACGGGTTGCTGTAGCTGGTTGATAGAAACCGAGCGCACATAAACAACGCCTGATTTGCCGTTAGAGTTTTGTTTTAGGCCAATTACTGTTGAGCTAGTGGTAAGTGTATCGCCAATATGTACGGCTTGTAAAAAACGTACATCGGCATAACCTAGATTTGCGACTGCATTTACGGAAATGTCTGGTACAGTTTTGCCAAACGCAATATGAAAAGCTAGTAAATCATCTACAGGTCTGGTGTTGTAGCCTAATGATTGAGCAACCGTATCTGCAGAGTGTAGTACTTGGCGTGCACCTGTTAAAGCGATATATAAAGCTACTTCACCCTCTGTAATGGTACGTGGTGTGGCGTGATGAATCACTTGATTGAGCTGAAAGTCCTCAAAGAAGTTGCCTGCATTGATTTTAGTTTTAGACATAGCTTTCTTCCAATGCCGTAATCATTTCGCTGAGTTTTAATAGTCGCTCGGCAGCTCTCACGTGGTGGCGTTCTACAAGCTTATCGTTAACTACAACTGTACCTTTACCGTGTTTATTTGCCTCTTTTAATGCGGTGATGATCTCACGCGCATGTCTGACCTCTGAGGATTGCGGTGTATAAGCATCATTGCTGTAAGCTAGTTGCGCAGGATGCACCAGTGACTTACCATCGAATCCCATATCGCGACCTAGGCGGCACGCATATTCAAATGAATACATATTTTTAAAGTCACTGGTAATGCCGTCCACTACTGCGTGACCATAGGCGCGAGCAGCTAAAATCACCAAGGAGAGTGAAGTTAAAATTGCAGAGCGTTCATGCGTAACGCGAGCGTGCAACTGAGAAATTAAATCAGAGGTTGCCATGACCATGCATACGATGCGGTCAGATGCGGCTGCAATTTCTTTTGCGTTTAAAACTGCAATTGGACTTTCTATCATCACCATGATAGGTAAGTGGCTGCCACCAGCAGCATCTAATAGCGAAAGCGCTGTAAGCACATCATCACGAGATTCAATGTTTGGAAACAAAATGGCATCTGCTTTGGCTTTTGCAATGGCCTTAATGTCGTCAGGCCCCCATTGTGATGTTAGGTCATTCACGCGCACTACTACTTCGCGTGAGCCATATCTACCTTCATCCACAAAGCGAACCACGTTATCACGTGACTCTTCTTTGCACTCAACTAAGATTGGATCGCCTAAATCTAGTATCACAGAGTCGGCATGTAATGTTCGCGCACGCTCAAGGTAATGCGTATTGCAACCCGGTACGTAAAGCATGGAGCGCCTAGGGCGAAAATATTGAGCCATCTTGTTGCCTTTTTAGTCTTAATTGTTTTACAGCTAGACTGATTATATAGAGAGAAAATAAAAAATGTCAATATATATCTTATGTCTTATATAAGATATAAAATGCTAGACTATTGTAAATACTCGTGATATAAATGTCGTTAATAGAATTAAATGCTAGATTGCGACTAAATAAGCTTAAGGTTAGCTCAACCTTTTGTTCAACTTCAGTGAGATTCAAAAGTGAGATGCAAAGACCATGATAGATAAACACTATAACTCACCAAGCTATAAACCTTTATATGATCAGATTAAAGTGCTGCTTACGCAAAGCTTAATCGGTGGTGAGTGGCGTCCGGGTGACATGATTCCAAGTGAGATTGAGTTGGCAGGTCGCTATAAAGTGAGTCAGGGCACAGTAAGAAAAGCTATCGATGCGCTTGCTACAGAAAACATACTTATTCGCCGTCAAGGTAAGGGTACGTTTGTAGCTACGCATAGTGCTGAAGGGATGAAGTTACGCTTTTTGAGATTAACTTCTATTGATGGTCAAAAAGAACTCTTACAAAACGAGTTTATTTCATGTACTAAAGGCAAAGCTGATATACGCATGGGGCAAATTCTTGACTTAAAAGCAGGCGCATCAACCATAGAAGTTAAACGCTTATTAACCTTTTCTGGTAGGCCGCTGATTTTTGACCACATCATCGTGCCCGCAGCACCATTTAAAGGTTTGAATGGTGTACGAGTGGAAGAAAATAATGGTTCGATGTATAGCATGTATGAGTCAGAGTTCGGCGTGCGCATGATACGTGCGGAGGAGCGTCTGACAGCCGTAGGTGCTAAAGGTGATGTGGCAAAAGCTTTGGGTTTGAAAGAGGGCGAGCCACTTCTCAGCATAGAGAGGGTTTCATTTACTTACGGCGATAAGCCTATGGAGTGGCGTTTGGGGTTGTGCATAACGGATAATCATCATTATATGAATGAGCTCGAATAATGTTTTTCTGTGTTTTTCAAAGTTGATTTTTACTGTGTTGGGCTTCACTTATTCGCCTTGCTAAAATCAATCTTGAGAGGCGTAGTGTTAAAAATAATTAACCCCTAAAAACTAAACTCTAAGGCGATATTGAGAACCATGGACGATCTAAAAAAGCGCGCACTTGATTATCACGAGTTTCCTAAGCCAGGCAAACTTTCTGTGGAGTCATCTAAACCGTGTGCTACACAAGATGACTTATCATTGGCTTACACGCCAGGTGTGGCAATGCCTGTGCGTGAAATTAACCGTGATCCTGCATTAGCTTACAAATATACTAATAAAGGTAACTTGGTTGCGGTCATTACTAATGGTACTGCGGTTTTGGGTCTGGGTAATATGGGTCCGTTAGCAAGTAAACCTGTGATGGAAGGTAAAGCCGTGTTGTTTAAACACTTTGCGGGTATAGACGTGTTTGATATTGAAGTTAACGCGCCAACCATCGAAGCGTTTATTGAAACGGTAGTGAATATCGCGCCAACATTTGGTGGTATTAATTTAGAAGATATTGCTGCACCGCATTGTTTTCGTATTGAAAATGAATTGCGCGCCCGCTTAGATATTCCAGTCTTTCACGATGACCAACACGGCACAGCGGTGATTGTCGCTGCCGCTTTGTCGAATGCATTGGAGCTGCAAGGCAAAACATTAGCGGCTGCAAAAATCGTGTTTTTAGGTGCAGGCGCAGCAGGCTGCTCTTGTGCGCGCTTACTTAAGTTAATGGGCGCAACCAATATTACGATGGTAGATAAGTCAGGCGTTTTGGATACTTCACGCTCAGACTTACATGACAATAATCGCCATTTAGCCATTGCTCCTAGCGCTGCCAAAACATTGTCAGATGCGATGCTAAATGCCGATGTATTTATTGGCGTTTCAGCAGCTAATGCTTTATCGCCAGAGTTACTTAAATTGATGGCGCCTAATCCAGTAGTATTTGCTTTGGCAAATCCAGACCCAGAGATTCTACCAAACTTAGCGCACGCAGTTCGCGATGATATTTTAATGGCGACCGGTCGTTCAGACTTTCCAAACCAAGTGAATAATGCGTTGTGCTTTCCTTATTTATTCCGCGGTGCTTTGGATGCTAAAGCGAAGCAAATTACCGATGAAATGCAAATTGCAGCAGCACGCGCGCTGGCAGCACTAGCCCACGAGCCAGTGCCAGAGGATGTATTGGCTGCTTATAACTTGAAGAGCTTAAGCTTTGGTAAGGATTACATTATTCCCAAACCGTTTGATAAGCGCTTGTTATCTCGTGTGTCCGGCGCGGTAGCGGATGCGGCAAGATTACAGCAAGCTTAATAAAATACTTGAATATGCAAAATAATCAGCAAAAGAATACCCAAAAAGCAAGGTTAAGACCTGGCCAAATGAGCCGACCTAAAAACCTTAACTTATTTACAATTCGCTTACCTATTAATGCCTTAGTCTCTATTTTACACAGAGCTACAGGGTGTGTATTGTTTTTAATATTACCAATTATTTTACTGTTACTACATCTTTCACTCAGTTCGCTTCAAGATTATGAAACAGTGATTACGGTTTTACATTCACCTTTCATCAAGCTCATGCTACTGGGCTTGGCCTGGGCTTTTTTTCATCACTTCTTTGCGGGTATTCGCCACCTAGCAATGGACGTGCATTGGATGACTACGCTGATGAAAGCACGCTATACCAGCAAAGTTGTACTCGTGCTAGGTGCGCTAGCTACTCTGGTATTAGCCCTAAAAATGTGGCTTTAACACTTTATGCTTATTGAACTTTTAACGAAACGCTATCCAGGTATGCGTGCTTGGTTAACACAAAGACTAAGTGCGCTAGTGATGGTGATTTATATCGCTTTTGCGGTTGTTAGATTCCTAATCATACAGCCAAATTATTATGAAGCTTGGGTCGATTTCTTTAATCCACTTTGGTGGCGTATAGCTACCTTATTGTTTTGGATTAGCTTGTGTGTTCATGCATGGCTAGGCATTCGTGATGTACTTAAAGACTATGTGCCAAACCCAAGTGCGCGCGACGTGCTAGATATACTTTTAGTAGTATCTTTATGGGTTTATTTGTTTTGGGCAGTTTGGTTGCTACTGGGTTGATTGAGACAGTGTTAATAAAATAGTCCTTATTTGAAATTTACTGAAGGTTAATTGGTTATGGCGTTACAAACTCAAACATTTGATGCAGTGGTCGTAGGCGGTGGAGGTGCAGGTTTGCGCGCATCGCTACAATTGGCGCAATCAGGTTTAAAAGTCGCGGTGTTGTCTAAAGTTTTTCCAACACGTTCACATACTGTGGCAGCGCAGGGCGGTATTGCCGCTGCGTTGGGTAACGTGGCAGATGACAAATGGTTATGGCATATGTATGACACCATCAAAGGGTCAGACTATCTGGGCGATCAAGATGCAATTGAGTTTATGTGTAAAAATGCTGCTGCGGCGATTTACGAACTTGAGCATTTTGGCATGCCGTTTGACCGCTTAGAAAATGGCAAGATATTTCAACGCCCATTTGGCGGTATGACGCAAAACTTTGGCGAAAGTGCCATCTCACGCACTTGCGCGGTGGCTGATAGAACGGGTCACGCCATGTTACATACTTTATACCAACGCAATATTCAATCAAATACCCAGTTTTTTGTGGAATGGTTAGCGCTCGATTTATTAAAAGATGCAGATGGCGATGTATTGGGTGTTTTAGCGTTAGAGATTGAAACAGGCGAAGTGCATTGCCTACGCGCTAAAGCGACTATGCTGGCGACTGGTGGCGCAGGACGTATCTTTAAAGCCAGTACCAATGCCTTTATTAATACAGGTGATGGTTTAGGCATGGCAGCACGTGCCAATGTTCCGTTGCAAGATATGGAGTTTTGGCAGTTTCATCCAACTGGTGTGCTAAACGCCGGCGTATTAATTACCGAAGGCGTACGTGGTGAAGGTGGTTATCTGGTTAATAGCGAAGGCGAACGGTTTATGGAGCGCTATGCACCGCATGCAAAAGACTTAGCGAGTCGCGACGTGGTTTCGCGTGCAACCGCTACTGAAATTAAAGCAGGCCGTGGCGTAGGTAAAAATAAAGATGCAGTGTTCTTAAAGTTAGATCATTTAGGCGAAGTGTTAATCAACGATAAGTTGCCTGGTATCCGTGAAATTGCCAAAACCTTTGCCAATGTTGACCCGGTTTACGAGCCGATTCCTATTGTGCCAACTGCACACTATATGATGGGCGGTATTCCTACCAATTTACAAGGTCAAGTTATTGTACCGGGTGGAAGTGGTGGTCAATCAGTAGTGCACGGTTTATATGCAGTGGGTGAGTGTGCTTGTGTTTCAGTGCACGGTGCGAATCGCTTAGGTTCAAATTCCTTGCTAGACCTGGTCGTGTTTGGTCGTGCGGCAGGCGACAAAATGGTTGAAGAGGTGAGAAAAGATAACTTATTACATGCTGGGCACAAACCATTGCCTGCAGATGCGTTTGATAAGACATTAACACGATTAAATCGTCTAGACACACAAACGCAGGGTGAAAGTGTAAAAGATGTCGGTACTGCGTTACGTGAAACTATGCAAACACATTGTGGCGTGTTCCGCTTTCCCGAGTTGTTGCAAGAAGGCGTGGTGCAGATCAACCAAGTAGCCGAACGCGCTAAAAACACTGTGATTAAAGACAAAAGCCAAGTATTTAATACGGCAAGAGTTGAGGCGTTAGAGCTCGATAATTTGGTAGAGGTCGCTTTAGCCACTATGCATGCGGCAGAAGCCAGAACCGAGAGTCGCGGCGCGCATGCGCGAGAAGATTTTAGTGAGCGTGATGACAAAAACTGGCTCGCACACTCACTTTATTATCGTGATGGCAGTCGCTTGGCATATAAGCCTGTGCGCCTAAAGCCTCAAACAGTTGAAAGCTTTGAACCTAAAGTGCGTGTTTATTAAACTAGTCACAGAGTTAATGAGACATTAGAGACGACTACATGAAATTCTCAATTTATAGATTTAATCCAGACGTAGACAAAAAGCCCTACATGCAAGACTACGATGTAACGCTAGAAGATAGCGACCAAATGTTGTTAGACGCATTATTGCGCATCAAAGATTTGGATGACAGTTTGAGCTTGCGCAAATCATGTCGAGAAGGAGTGTGTGGCTCAGACAGCATGAATATCAATGGTAAGAATGGCTTGGCTTGTATTACTAAACTGTCGGATTTAGAAGAGCCTGTGGTACTCCGCCCTATGCCGGGTTTGCCTGTGATTCGTGACTTAGTCGTCGATATGACACAGTTTTTTGAGAACTACAATTCAGTTAAACCCTATTTAGTGAATAACGATCCAACACCAGAAACCGAGCGCTTACAGTCACCAGAAGATCGCGCCAAGCTTGATGGTCTGTATGAATGTATTTTATGCGGCGCATGCACGACTTCCTGCCCATCTTTTTGGTGGAACCCAGATAAATTTGTCGGTCCGGCGGGTTTGTTGCAAGCCTACCGATTTATGGTAGATAGCCGTGATCAGGTGATAGATGAGCGTTTGGAGAACTTAGAGCAGCCTGAGCGTTTATACCGTTGCCATAATATTATGAATTGCGTGGAAGTGTGCCCTAAGAAACTGAACCCAAATGCTGCAATTGCGAAAATCAAAGACCTTAAATTTGAACAAGCGCGTGAACATAAAAATAAGACAAAAAAACACATAGAAATTAAGCTAGTTTAAGCAAAAGGAATATGAGAAATGTTTTTAGGCGTACTGCCAACAGGTAAGCAAAATATGACTAATGAAGAGGTGCGTCGTTTAAACTGGCGTTGTCGCCGAGGCTTGTTGGAGCTAGACATTATACTGCAGCGCTTTTCTGAGCAGCATCTTGCTACGCTCACTCAATCAGAATTATCGATATTTGATCGTTTACTAGACTTATCTGATAACGAATTTTTAGAAATAGTGACATCAAGAGTCAAGTTTGTTGACGTAGAGGCATTAAGTGGTGAGCAGCTGGATGCAGTTTCAATGAAGGCCGTGCTGACCAAATTAAGTGGTCATTAATGAAGTTAGTTAAGAGTAATTAAAACTATTGAAAGACTTAGCATGAATAGCCCTGGAAAAATAAAGTGTTATACCAATAGTAATATGCTGGGTGATAATTGGCCTGGAATACAGCTTTACTATCCACCTGTTAAGTATTCGCCAGCTCAGGGCATATACGAAGATGTCTCGCAAGCTGCTGCCCGTATGAAAAAACATGCACATCACACCAATGCTCATACTCTAATTTTTGACTTGGAAGACGGCTGTCGTCAAAAAGAAATGAGTCGTGATTTGTTGCGCCAAGAGTTGCCTGAGCTGCGTAAAGTCAATCCAAGTATTACCGTTGCCATTCGATCGAACTCATTTCGTACCGATGAATATGAGCTAGATATGCAGTTAGTCAGTGAAATGTCTGATTGCATCGACGTTGTGATGCTCGCCAAGGCGGGAGAGGCTTATGGTGCGGCTGAAGTGCGTGATTTATCCAGTTTGTTACTAGAGTTAAATCCGAACATTACGATACAGCCGATTATTGAGCATCCAAAGTCATTGAAAATTGCACCAGAACTGATGCAATACAGCACAGTGAAGCACGTCGTGTTCGGTATCCATGACTTTTCAAAAGCCATGGGAATACACATCACGCCAGAGCACTGGATTGAAGAGTTACAGTTCTATATGTGTCAACTTATGTTTGAAGCACGCATTGCGGGTAAAGGCGTGATTGGTGGTGTTGAGACCTTAATCGGTGCGAATATCATGCCTGAAAAGTTTGTCGAGCCGCATGATGTGCGTCGCTGGTTGGACTTGCATGGCGATTATGAGTCACGCATTGTCTATAAGCATGCTTGCCAAGAGGCTGCAATGGGCTTAACAGGTAAGCAAGTGATTCATCCAGGCCACATTCATTTGTGTAAAACGGCATATACCCCTTCACCCACTGAGGTGAACCAAAAAGTACGTATCTTGAAAGCGGCAATTGAGGCAGACGCCTTACATGGCGGCGCAATTAAGTTTGAAGGTGAAATGCTAGATCCGCCTATGTTTGGCAAAGCACTACAAACTTTGTTAAGAGCGCATGCTTTACGCGCGTTAAACCAAGATGATATGGACTTCGCTTTGCAAGTACTGGAATTGCTACCAGCGCAAGTGATTCGCCAAAACTGGCCATATGGAGTGTTGTTATAAATTTAATCAATCATGTTTCAGTAATTTAACAAAATAGAGTTGAAGAAGGTCTTAAAATGCAAAAGCTAGCACAATTCCCAGAGTGGAAATGGAGTGTTCCCAAACACTTTAATATAGGCGTAGCATGTACTGATAAGCACTTGAATACGCCAGTGGCTTCATTAATTGCGATGATAGTAGAAGATGATGCACAAGGCAGTTCACAAATCACTTTTGAACAATTAGCAAAGCGTACTAATCAATTTGCTCAGTTACTCAGAAATTTGAATGTGGGTGTGGGCGAGCGTGTGTTGATTCGCTTACCGAATAGCTTGGACTATCCAACGGCATTTTTAGGCGCGATGAAACGAGGTGCGATTTCAGTGCCAACTTCAACTTTGCTCACTGCAGAGGAAGTGGCTTATTTGGCAAAAGACTCAGGTGCGGCGGTATTAGTCACGGATAAAACTGCTTGGTCATCACTGCAAGGTCACCTTTCAGGTTTACCTTACTTAAAACATGTACTCTTGTCAGGCATAGGCGAAATAGTACCTCATACAAGCATAAATGTTTGTGATTTAGACTTACAACTTTCTGAGATTAAAACCTGTGAAGCAGCACATTTAACAGCCGCAGATGACCCTGCCTACTTAGTGTATACATCCGGTACAACTGGGTATCCCAAAGGTGTGTTACATGCGCACCGTGCCTTGATAGGTCGCGAACCAGCGTCAAAATATTGGTTTAATTTTGAAGCAAACTCGCAAGACCGTATCATGCATTCAGGCAAGTTTAATTGGACGTACGTGCTGGGCTCTGGCTTGATGGATCCACTATATCTCGGTAAGACAGTGATTGTGCATGAAGGTAAAAACGATGCGGATTTGTGGACGCGATTAATCGCTAAGCATTCAGCCACGATTTTTGTTGGCGTGCCAACCATTTATCGTCAAATCATCCAGAAATCATCAGCCAAAAAATCTGATGTGCCAAGCTTGCGCCACTGCATGAGCGCAGGCGAGCATTTGTCAGATGAAGTATTACAACAATGGCGCGAGCGTTTTGGCGCAGAAATTTACGAGGCCGTTGGCATGAGTGAGTTTTCATACTATTTAAGCCAAAGTATATTCCGTCCTATACGCGCAGGCTCTGCAGGCTTTGCGCAGCCGGGGCATGCCATTAAGTTACTGAATCCAGAAACTTTAGAAGAGGTTGCGCAAGGTGAAGAGGGTATGATTAGTGTGCCTGAGTCAGATCCAGGTTTATTCTTACGTTATTGGAATCTAGACGAAGAAACTGCTAAATATAAACATGATGGCTGGTTTTTTTCGGGTGACTATGCCCGTTATGATGAAGATGGCTATATCTGGTTCTTAGGCCGTAAAGACGATATCATCAAGAGCTTTGGCTACCGTGTGTCACCTTATGAAATCGAGCGTGTTTACAAATCGCATCCTGCCGTGGCAGATTGTGCCGCGGTAGGCGAAGAGCTTGAGAAAGACAAGTTGCTAGTTGTAACCTATGTGATTCTGCAACCAAATTCAGAGGTTACTGCTGATGAGTTGATGGCTTTTGGTCAACAGCATTTGGCTACATACAAAGCACCAAAAACGGTTTACTTGACTAAGGATTTTCCTCGTACGAAAAATGGTAAAATTTTACGCAAAGACATTAACAACAAAATCGCATACGCAAAATCAGCCAGATAGCGATGGTAGAAAAATGATAACGATACGCCAAGAGGATTTTATTCAAAGCATCGCTGATGCGCTGCAATATATTTCATACTATCACCCTGTAGATTATATTCAGGCCTTGGGTTGCGCTTATGAGGCAGAGCAATCTCCAGCAGCGAAAGATGCCATTGCACAGATTCTAACCAACTCTCGCATGTGCGCAGAAGGCAAAAGGCCACTTTGCCAAGATACTGGCATTGTTGTTGCCTTTGTAAAAATAGGCATGAACGTAAAGTGGGATGCAACGCTGGATATTGAGCAAATGGTGAATGAAGGTGTGCACCGTGCTTATACGTTGCCAGAAAATAAACTGCGTGCTTCGATTGTGAGTGACCCTGCAGGGAAGCGTGCTAACACTAAGGATAATACACCAGCAGTCGTACATGTTTCACTTGTTGCTGGTGATAAAGTTGATGTGCAAATTGCTGCAAAAGGCGGCGGTTCAGAGAATAAAGCCAAGTTAGCAATGCTTAACCCGAACGATAGTATTGTAGATTGGATTTTGGAAGAAGTGCCCCAAATGGGAGCGGGCTGGTGTCCGCCAGGTATGTTGGGTATCGGTATTGGTGGTAGTGCAGAAAAAGCCATGCTGCTGGCGAAGGAGTCTTTGATGGCACCGATTGATATGCACGAACTGAAAGTAAAAGGCGCAAGCAATAAAATTGAAGAGTTGCGCTTAGAGATATTTGAAAAGGTCAATAATTTAGGTATAGGTGCGCAAGGTTTGGGCGGGCTTGCAACCGTGCTAGATGTGAAGATTTTAGATTATCCAACGCATGCAGCTTCATTACCAGTGGCGATTATTCCTAATTGTGCCGCAACGCGCCATGTCCATTTTGAGTTGGATGGTAGTGGCGTAGCAGAATTAGACGCACCTAATTTGAATGATTGGCCCAATGTGCATTGGATGCCAAACGAGGCTTCATTACGAGTTAATTTAGATACGCTTACACAAGCAGATATTCAGGCTTGGAAGCCAGGGCAAACTTTGTTATTGAATGGTAAGTTACTTACAGGCCGAGATGCTGCGCATAAACGTATTGCTACGATGTTGGCTAAAGGTGAAAAATTACCAGTAGACTTTAAAAACCGTTTTATTTACTACGTTGGTCCGGTAGACGCAGTACGTGATGAAGCCGTTGGCCCAGCAGGTCCTACTACGGCAACACGTATGGATGACTTTACAGAAATGATGATCAGCGACGTTGGTCTGCTGGGCATGGTAGGTAAAGCAGAGCGCGGCGACGAAACGATTAAGTTGATTGCAAAATATAAGTCTGTTTACCTGACTGCTGTAGGCGGTGCGGCTTATTTAGTGAGCAAAGCCATTAAAAAAGCTGAAGTGCTGGCATTTGAAGATTTAGGTATGGAAGCTGTTTATGAGTTTACAGTGCAAGATATGCCCGTGACGGTAGCAGTCGATAGCAAAGGTAATTCAGTACATACCAGTGGTCCAGCTGAGTGGAAAGAAAGGATTGCGCAGCACAAGATGATAGAAATTCACTCCGTACTTTAAGTCATATGAGTAATGCACTATTTGCGTTAATATTTGTCAAAGTTGATGGTCGATATTAGAGGAGTGCAGATGAAATGGTAAAACTCTCGTTACGAAGTGCTGTTTTAATAGGCTTGTTTCTGCATATAGCAAGTGCAAGTGCTGGCGATGTGCTTGGCTATTTAACCGATAGTGATGGCCGGTACGCTGGTCCAACAGTAGAAGAAAATGTGGTAGCGATGGATACTGATAAAAATGGCTTTGCCGATGTTACTGAAGTACGCGCGTTTTTAGCACTAAAAAACGGATCTGAATATGAAAAAGAAACTTTAGACAGATGGCAATTGCGTAGCCAAGGTAAAAGTTGCACGTTACCGCCAGACGACAAATTATTTAACCAAATGAAGTAACTTAAGTTTTGAAATTTTACAAAAGTGAAACTTTTCACGATTTAGCTTAGTTTATAATTTAAGTGTAAGCTCCAAAAACAAGCTTCAAAACAAAAGTTTCAAAACAGCAATCTTAAAAGCAGCATTTTTAAACAGCCACTATTTTATTAAAAGAGTCACTATGTTAAAAGCCTATCAAGCGCATGTAGCAGAACGCAGCGCTATTCAACTTCCACCATTACCACTGTCAGCTGAGCAAGTTGCGCAAGTGGTCGAGTTGCTTAAAAACCCACCTGCAGATGAAGCCGAGACATTACTTGATTTAATTGCCAATCGCACCCCAGCAGGTGTGGATCAAGCGGCTTATGTAAAGGCCGCTTTTCTTGCTGATATTGCTAAAGGTATCGCTAAGTCACCATTAATTTCGCCTGAAAAAGCAGTGGAATTACTAGGCACTATGCTTGGTGGTTATAACGTGCAAGCGTTAGTGACTTTGCTTGAGACGCCGATGGCAGCCTGTGCTGTGAAAGCATTAAGCAGCACAATTTTGATGTTTGATGCATTTCACGATGTAGATGTATTAATGAAAGCTGGCAACATTCATGCTAAAAAACTGATAGAAAGCTGGGCAAATGCAGAGTGGTTTACCAGTGCACCAGCGTTGGCAAAAGAAATCAAAATGGTCGTTTTCAAGGTGGAAGGTGAAACCAATACTGATGACTTAAGCCCTGCGCAAGATGCATGGAGTCGCCCGGATATTCCACTGCATGCTCAAGCTATGCTCATTAATAAAATGTCTGATGGTTTGAAGCTGATTAATACTTTAAAACAAAAAGGCTTGCCGTTAGCTTATGTAGGCGATGTGGTAGGTACAGGTTCGTCACGCAAATCTGCGATTAACTCAGTGCAATGGTTTATGGGTAATGATATTCCTAACATTCCCAACAAACGTACTGGTGGCGTGATTTTAGGCGCTAAAATTGCACCAATTTTCTTTAACACAGCCGAAGACTCAGGAGCATTACCAATTCAATGTGATGTGTCAAAGCTGAATATGGGCGATGTGATAGTGATTAAGCCTTATGAAGGCAAAGTACTCAATGAAGCCGGTAATGTGCTCTCTACCTTTGAATTAAATCCGGTTACTATGCCGGACGAAGTGCGTGCTGGTGGACGTATTCCATTGATTATTGGTCGTGGTTTAACTTCAAACGCACGTAAAGCATTAGGTTTGCCAGAATCTACCGCATTCATTAAAGCAGCGCCAGTTGTCAGTTCAGCAAAAGGCTATACGCTCGCACAAAAAATGGTAGGCCGCGCATGCGGTTTGCCTGAAGGCACGGGTGTGCGCCCTAATACTTATTGCGAGCCAAAAGCCACAACGGTCGGTTCGCAAGATACTACAGGCGGCATGACGCGCGATGAGTTAAAAGAGTTGGCTTGTTTGGGTTTTAGTGCTGATTTAGTCATGCAAAGTTTCTGTCACACAGCAGCTTACCCAAAGCCTGTGGATATTAAGTTGCAACATAGCCTACCAGAGTTTATGTCTAGTCGTGGCGGCGTTTCATTACGTCCAGGCGATGGTGTGATTCACTCATGGTTGAACCGTATGGTGTTGCCAGACACGGTAGGTACAGGTGGAGACTCGCATACACGTTTTCCCATCGGTATTTCATTTCCAGCAGGTTCTGGTCTAGTGGCTTTCGCGGCTGCGACAGGTGCAATGCCTTTGGATATGCCAGAGTCAGTATTGGTGCGCTTTAAAGGCACAATGCAACCAGGTATTACCTTGCGTGACTTAGTGAATGCGATTCCTTACGCGGCGATTCAAGAGGGCACCTTAACTGTTGGTAAATCAGGCAAAAAGAACGTATTTAATGGGCGCGTGCTAGAAATTGAAGGTTTGCCAAATCTGAAGGTAGAGCAAGCTTTTGAGCTTGCAGATGCTTCGGCTGAGCGTTCAGCAAATGGCTGCACGGTGTTGTTAAATGAGGCGCCAGTTATTGAGTTTCTAAACTCAAACATCGTGTTGATGCAAAACATGATTGAAAATGGCTATGAAGATGCGCGCACATTGCAACGCCGTATTGAAAGTATGCAGGCATGGCTGGCAAAACCAGAGTTGCTAAAACCAGATGCGGATGCTGAGTATGCACATGTGATTGAGATTGACTTGAATGCTATCAAAGAGCCACTCGTAGCATGCCCGAATGATCCTGATGACATCAAACCGTTGTCAGCAGTAGCAGGTGATAAAATTGATGAGGTGTTTATTGGTAGTTGTATGACCAATATTGGTCACTATCGTGCTGCGGCTAAAGTATTAGAAGGCTCAGGTGCTATTCCTACACGTTTATGGGTTGCACCACCAACCCGTATGGATGAGGCTCAGTTGCGTGATGAAGGTGTGTACTCAACTTTCGGCGTGGCGGGTGCGCGAACTGAGATTCCTGGATGTTCGTTGTGTATGGGTAACCAAGCACGCGTGGCGGACAAAGCAACGGTGTTCTCAACTAGCACACGTAACTTTGATAACCGTATGGGTAAAGATGCCCGTGTTTACTTGGGTTCTGCCGAGTTAGCTGCTGTTTGCGCGAAACTTGGTCGCATGCCAAGCCATACTGAGTATTTGGAAACAGTAGGCAATAAACTTGCTAATACTGCGGAAATTTACAAATATCTGAATTTCGACCAAATGACTGAGTATAAAGCTGCTTTAGATACCTTAAGTTCTGGTAAAAAGGTGATTCCAATTGCTGAGTTGGCATAGTTAAGCATAGTTAATCAGTCACAAATAGAACGTAACTTCTTAATTTAACCTCATTACCGCCAGCTCGGAAGTGAGGTTTTTTCATGACCTTATTGTACAAGTATATCCTAACCGCTTTGGTACGAGGCGCTAAATACGCAGCTTTACTGATATTATCTCTGTATGAATTTAGAACAAAAACCAGATAGTCACCACATATTTGATTCTGAAGAAATTACGCAGCCACCTAAGCGCGGTGCATGGAAGTGGATGCTGCCATTATCCATAGTACTAATCATTGTCGTTTTTGCAGCATGGCACTTCGGCTGGCATGCTAAAGCAGTGACAGCTGGTGTGGTGATATTTGCGACTATTTCTCATGTGTTTGCTTGGGTAGTTGCTATGATAGCTCTAATTCCTATTATCGGGCCACTTATTGTTAAAGTGCTCTCCATTGGCGTTATTTGGTTGTTGAATGCAGTTGGATACTTGGTTTCTTACGTGGCAATTAAACGTGGGTACTCTAAAGATGTTTTGACTTATCGCGCTGTGACCGTCGCTCTTATTACTGGCATCGTGATTGGCTATATTATTTGTAGTCTTATTTCTTAACGGTGTTTTTTAATAATTACACTCTTAATCCTAGGCTTTTCTTACTCCGCATAAAATGATCATCGCTAAAATTAAACAAACGCGTTTGTATCATCATGTTTTAAAGCTAGGTGACTTCTTTCCCGCGATTTTCTTTTTTGGCGGATTTTTGTGGGATGCGCTCACCATAGGTCGGAATGTTGCCTATTCAGACCTCATCACCTTTTTTGTCTACTTAGGCATTGCAGCAGGCATTCTATATACGGTAGGTAGTCCTAGGTTCATTTTGGCAGATACCACAAAACTATCTCCGTGGGCCGCAAAAATACATAAACGCTTGTATTGGGAGAGTTTACCTTACTTTTTATTGCAGTTTTTATTTGGTAACTTATTGAGTTCTCTATTCATTTTGTACTTTAAAAGCTCAAATCATTGGCTTGCTTGGGCAATGTCTATCATTTTAGGCATGATGCTGGTAGCTAACGAATATTTAGAAGATAAATATAGACAACTTACACTTAGTTGGGCGCTATTTGGATTTTGCGCTATGTTGCTATCCAATTTTGCTTTGCCATATTTAGTTGGCAGCATTCATCCGATATGGTTTTATTTGAGTACATTGTTAGGCGGAGCCGCAGCATATTATCTATATAAGAAAACACCTAATCATGATGGTAGCATTTGGCCAGTAGGAGTAATAGCGGCTTTGTTAATGCTCGCTTATGCGTTTGATATGATTCCGCCTGTGCCGTTAGTGAAGCGCGATATTGCAGTAGGTTATTCAATTAATAAAGTTGATGGCAACTACCAGTTAAGTCAACAGCCCTCTAGCTGGTGGGTATTTTGGCGTAATGCTAGTAGCATTTTATATGTTACGCCCGGCCAGCGTGTGTATTGTTTTTCATCGGTTTTTGCACCAAACGGATTGAAAACACGCTTATATCATGTGTGGCAGTTTTACGATAAAAAAACAGGCTGGCAGATCAAGTCACGCGTAGGCTTTGCTTTATCTGGTGGCCGTTACGATGGTTTTCGCGGATATACCTACAAAACAGATTTACAAGCAGGTGAGTGGAGGGTAAGTGTGGAAACTGAAAACGATAAAACTGTCGCGGTGCAAGAGTTTAGCGTTAAAACTGAGTTGTCAACTTCAACGCCGTACGTACAAGTTTATTAGTGTTGAGCATTGTTAATGCTTATGTTCTATGCGCATTAACTTATCAATATAAGCAATCGCAATAGCAGAAAACACGAATGTCATGTGAATGACAGTTTGCGCGATTAGCACTTTGTCACTTAAATTTTCTGCATTGATGAATGTTTTTAACAGATGAATTGATGAAATACCAATAATAGCTGTGGCTAATTTAACTTTTAGCAAATTCGCATTTACGTGAGATAACCAGTCAGGCTCATCTGGGTGGCCTTCTAAATTAAGGCGTGAAACAAAAGTTTCATAGCCACCAACAATGACCATGATGAGTAAGTTTGAAATCATCACTACGTCAATTAAGCCCAATACGATCAACATAATGTCAGCTTCAACAAGGTGAGAGGCCTTACCCACTAAATGCACCAACTCAAGGCCAAAAAAATACACATAAACAGCCTGTGCGACAATTAAGCCTAAATAAAGTGGTAGTTGTAACCAACGGCTACCAAATAAAATATTGGTCATCACACTTTTTTGCTTATATTCGATAGATGAATGGGTATTGTTTTCTTGCATTTAATAAAGCCTTTAATTTTGAGATCAAATTGCGATGTTATTGTAACAGGTTGAAACTTTAGCTTTATTTAGACTATATGACTATCTAACGTGTAACCTGCGGTTCCATCCAACGCTAATAGCTGTGTTAACACTGGCATAGTTTCATCTAATATTTTGGGTAATGTCCACGGTGGATTCACAATAAATAAGCCGCTACCGTGCATACCAAAACCGTCTGTCGATGGCTCGCGTATGGACATTCTTACGTTTAGCCAGTTCGGTAAATCTAAATGTATTAAGTCATCTATCATTTCAGCAGGTTCTGGGCGCTGTAGAGTGGGGTACCAAACTATGTAAGTACCAGTCGCGAAACGTGCTAGGCTATCCTTAATCAGGCTGACCACGTGTCGGTAGTCTAGCTTATCTTCATAAGGCGGGTCTATCAATACCGTAGCGCGACGTGGAGGTGGCGGTAAACAGGCTTTAATACCTGTAAAGCCATTTTGCATTTCAATTTTGATCTGTTTACCTTGGCCTCTGAAGTTTTCTATAAGTAACTTGCAGTCGCTGGGATGCAGCTCAAATAGACGCATTTTGTCATCAGCACGTAAAAAGCTTTGAGCTATCACAGGCGAGCCCGGGTAGAAGTCAAGTGAGTTGACATTAAAGCGTTTAATCTGTGCAACAAAATCAGCGATATGTTTAGGTAGACTCTCCGCGGACATCAGTTTTGCGATGCCTTGCTCAAATTCTGCATTTTGCGTGGCGTAGCCCTTAGTTAAGCTGTACATACCCGCGCCAGCGTGAGTGTCAATATACCAATAAGGCTTATCTTTTTGATTCATGTGTTCTAGTACTAAGCCTAATACATAGTGTTTAAGTACATCGGCGTGATTGCCTGCATGAAAGGCGTGGCGGTAACTAAGCATAGAATGGTTATAATTTGAACTAGATCGACATTATCCTATACTTTTGGGTTAGCATTTCACCTATCTACTCTAGGTAAGCATTTAAGTGAATAATTTAAATCAATCAACTCACAGCAGCCACAATATTGAGCACCACGATGGGCATGAGCATAATGACCACGATGAGCATGATCATTACTTAATCCCATTTTTACTGATTTTTACTTTTGCCATTGTTGAGGCTGTGGGAAGTTGGTATACAGGTTCACTAGCTTTTCAGACGTTGCTGCGCTCGGATTAGCTTGGTTAGCTGGTACTCTTTCTAAAAAGCCGAATGTTGCTCGACACAAATCAGGTGTCACTTATGTAGAGTTAGGTGTTTCAATTTTTAATGCTATTTCTTTATTAGCCGTGATTATTCTTGTAGTGCTTGAAGCGATTTCACGTTTTAATACGCCACATCAAGTGCAAGGCTTAGGACTTACTATCATCGCTACTCTGGGTTTAATTGTGAACATCGTGGTAGCTAAACAACTGCATCACCAAGTAGCACATCACGCAGAAACCTTAAATAATCGTGCGGCATTCTTGCATGTAATTGGCGATCTGTTAGGCTCTGTGGCTGCCGTAGCAGCAGGTGTCGTTATTTACTTTACAGGTTGGATGCCTATTGATCCGATTTTATCTTTACTCATCTCAGTTTTATTATTTGTCTTTACACTTAACTTAATACGCGACATCTGGAAAACGCTGCATTTAAAGCCAGGGCAAGTTGCACCAAGCTTAGGTCAACATGATCATTAAGCAAACCGTATCATTACTTAAACTAAAGGAGATTTAATATGCCGTACGTGAATGTCAAATTAGCCGGCTCTGTCACTAAAGAGCAAAAAGCGCAAATTGCCAAAGAGTTTACTGAAACTTTAGAGCGTATTGCGCATAAGCCAAAATCATATACCTATATTACCTTTGAGGAAGTTGCTTATGAAGATTGGGCGATAGGCGGGAAATTGCTAAGTGAGTAAGCGTTCAGCGTTAGAATTGTCCCTATGAAAATTCCCCAAAGACTTGAGCCACTCTTAGAAGATGGTTTGATTGACGACGTTACTCGTCAACTCATGAGCGGCAAAGAAGCGACCGTATATGTGGTGCGTTGCGGTGATGATGTGCGCTGCGCTAAAGTATATAAAGAAGCGAATAAACGTAGCTTTCGTCAAAGCGTAGATTATACCGAAGGCCGTAAGGTTAAAAATAGTCGCCAAAGTCGTGCGATGGCTAAGGGTTCAAAGTTCGGTCGTGAATCACAAGAGGCCGCATGGCAAAGCGCTGAAGTAGATGCTTTGTATCGCCTTGCCAATGCAGGCGTACGCGTGCCAGAGCCGTATAACTTTTACGAAGGTGTGTTGTTGATGGAGTTGGTGACTGATGTTAACGGTAACGCAGCGCCACGTTTAAACGATGTGACTTTTACTGCAGAGGATGCACGTATTCACCACGGCACATTAATTAAAGAGGTGGTGCGCATGCTTTGTGCAGGTATTGTGCATGGAGATTTGTCCGAATTTAATATTTTAATGAGCGCCGATGGCCCGGTGATTATTGATTTGCCGCAGGCGGTAGATGCGGCAGGTAACAATAACGCAAGTGAAATGTTAGAGCGCGATGTTAGAAACTTAAGTGATTATTTTGGTCGCTTTGCACCAGAACTGCTCACTACGCAGTACGGTAAAGAGATTTGGGCGCTTTATGCACATGGTGACTTAACGCTGGAAACGCCGCTCACAGGGCGTTTTAAACCAAGTACTAGAGCAGTTGATTTGAAAAGTGTGATGCGTGAGATTGAGGATACAAAAAAAGCTGAAGAGGCTAGGTTGTTACGCATAGCTGAAGCTAAATTGTAATAAGAATCCAGAGTTCAATAAGCCCATGTTCGACCCTAAGCCTCTATTAAAAAATCTACCTAACTTGCCAGGGGTTTACCGCATGATAAACGCTACAGATGAAGTGATTTACGTGGGTAAAGCCAAAGACCTGAAAAAGCGTGTTTCGTCGTATTTCAATAAAAACTTGCCTAGCCCGCGTACGCGCATGATGGTGAGTCATATAGTTAAAATTGAAACAACCGTCACTCACAATGAAGCTGAGGCTTTGTTACTGGAAAATAATCTCATTAAAGGGCTGATGCCGCGCTACAACGTGTTGTTCCGCGACGACAAGTCTTACCCTTACATTGTATTGACAGGCGATGAATCCTCGCGCTTGGCTTTTCATCGAGGTACACAACGTAAAGGTAACCAGTACTTTGGCCCTTTCCCTAACTCTACCGCGGTGCGTGAAAGTATTCAGCTTTTGCAAAAAGTATTTAAGTTACGCACTTGTGAAAACACAGTGTTTGCTAATCGCAGCCGTCCTTGTTTACAGCACCAAATTGAGCGCTGCACTGCGCCATGCGTAGGTTTGATTTCTGCTGAAGACTACAATAATGACGTACACCAAGCTGCCATGTTTTTGCAAGGTAAGACTAATGAGGTAGTTGATGCGCTTGGTACGCGGATGAATATTGCCGCAGCCAATCAGGAATACGAAATGGCAGTAGTATTTAGAGACCGCATGCAAGCTCTACGTCAAGTGCAAGCCAAGCAGTTTGTGAGCGATTTCAATGTTTCAGATGCTGATGTGATTGCTTGCGCTGAACTGCAAGGGCAGCACTGCCTTAACTTGGTGATGATTCGCGGTGGACGACATTTGGGCGATAGAAGTTATATGCCTAAGAATTCAGATGGCGAAACACTGGAAACCAGTGTGGAGGCGTTTCTTGCGCAACACTATGTGGCACAGAACACGCCGCCGCTAATTGTGGTAGGTGTTAAAGTTGAAACGTCTGTGCTTGAGGATGTGCTGAGTGAGCAAGCTGGGCGTAAAGTAAAAATCAATACCAACCCCATAGGTGACAAGCGTGTTTGGTTGAAAATGGCGCAAACCAATGCCGAGTTAGCGCTGGGGCAGCGTGCTGCGACTTCCGCGAATCAAACAGCTAAACTGGTAGCTTTACGTGAAGCGCTACACTTACCTAGCAATACCGAGCGTATTGAATGTTTTGATATTAGCCATACCATGGGTGAGGCAACCGTAGGTAGTTGCGTAGTATTTGACCGTGGGGATATGCAAAATAGCGAATATCGGCGTTACAACGTCACTGGTATCACACCGGGTGATGATTATGCTGCAATGCGGAATGTGTTGACGCGTCGTTATAAAAAAGTCGCGGCTGGTGAGGGTATACGACCCGATTTAATCTTTATTGACGGTGGTAAAGGACAATTAGGCATTGCGGTTGAAGTCATGGTTGAGCTTGAGCTAGACGATATTTTACTCATTGGTATCGCTAAAGGAGAAGAACGCAGACCAGGGTTAGAAACCATGATTTTTTCAGACACTGGAGAAATGCTTAACTTGGAAAAAAGCAATAAAGGTTTGCATTTATTACAGCAAATACGTGATGAGGCGCATAGATTCGCCATTACTGGGCATAGAGCCAAGCGAGCTAAAGCGCGACTACATTCTAGCTTGGAGGATATTGAAGGCATAGGCGCAAAACGCCGCAAGGCATTACTCACGCGCTTTGGTGGATTAGATGGTGTAAAGGGTGCTAGTATAGATGAAATCGCCCAAGTTGAAGGCATTAGCCAGGGTTTGGCAGAAAAAATTTACGGAGAGTTGCACTAATGAACAGTGTTTTATTAGGACTGCAAGGCAAAAATGACAGAGTGTTAAATGAGAGTTAACATTCCTACCATGCTCACATGGTTACGTATCTTGCTGATTCCTGTATTTGTAGGGGCTTTTTATTGGCCAGAAAATCTCCACAAGCTAAGTGCAATGCCTTCACATTCGGTCAATATTTTCATTTCCGTGATATTTGCGATTGCGTCATTTACTGATTGGCTTGATGGATACTTAGCGCGGCGCTGGAGCCAAACCTCATCGTTCGGTGCTTTTTTAGATCCTGTTGCAGATAAACTCATGGTAGCGGCTGCATTAATTGTGTTAGTAGAGTTTGGCCGTGTAGGCGCCATTGTTTCATTAATTATTATCGGTCGTGAAATCGCCATTAGCGCACTTCGAGAATGGATGGCAGGTGAAGGGCAGCGCAGCAGTGTAGGAGTTGCGATGATAGGGAAAGTGAAAACTGCAGCGCAAATGTTCGCTATTTTATCCTTACTATATTGGGATGATATTGACTTGGGCAGCTTTGGTACTTTTCCAACTCAACTGTTTGGACATGCTTTAATTGTATTGGCAGCATTTTTAACATTGCTATCAATGGCTTATTATTTAATGGTAGCGTGGCCAAAATTAAAAGGAAAGTAAAACTGAAATAAATATGCAGTTTGAAGGTCGATTGGTATTGACGACATTCTGAAAGTCGCTATAATGGCGCCTGTCTTAACGACGCGGGAATAGCTCAGCTGGTAGAGCGATACCTTGCCAAGGTATAGGTCGCGAGTTCGAGTCTCGTTTCCCGCTCCACGAATTTGGTAGTATATTAAACGGCGAATGCTAATAGGCTTTCGCCGTTTTAGTTTTAGCTTTTAATGTAGGGTTGTTCATTCAAATAACTCTCACAATAAGGCGCGATAGCAAAGCGGTTATGCCGCGGCCTGCAAAGCCGTTTAGGCCGGTTCGACTCCGGCTCGCGCCTCCATCCTTTTTTCATATTTATATGGTTTTCAACTTCTATAATAGCCTCTAAAAGTGGGCCAAATGGAAGACTTCATGTTCAGTTTCTGAGTAATATTTTTCGGGTGTTAATCCTGTAGATATAATTGATATCCCGTATAGGTAAATTTAAATATGAGCTTAATGTATATGTAAAACTGTGTCGGTTTTCACAAATATAACAGCCATTTTTATACAGCTAGAGCTTGTTTAGCATTAAACTTACTGCTCGCTTTAAGATGTACTATTTTTTGCAAAAAACCTGACTTAAAATCTGGCTTATAGAGTAAGTGCTATAGCTGATTATTTGAGGTGTAATGATTAACAGGGAAAAACATGAGTGCTGAGAGCTTAACTCAAATTGAAAATGCTAAGCGCGAGAGTATCGATATTGCAGACACATTGTTAGATAGCTTAGTTCTTATTTGCCGCATTCAAAATGTTACTACTTCTAAAGATGCTTTAATTTCAGGATTGCCATTACGCGACGGTAAAATGACGCCTGCACTAGTGAAGCGTTCAGCTGAGCGCGTTAACCTAGCGGTTACTATATTAAAAAAACCACTTGATAAAATCCGCTCTGAATTTTTGCCTGCCATTTTATTACTGAAAGATGAAGAAGCTTGCGTTTTGACCAAGCTAGACTTTAATGAAAATAAGGCTAATGTGATCTTCCCTGAGCTAGGCGATGCGGAAATATCAATTGCCATTAATGATTTAAACGAGCGTTGCTTCGGCTATTACATTGTAGCAAAAGCTAAGTACTCATTTGATCAACGAGCACCCATCGTTGGTAAGGTAAGGGTACGTCATTGGTTTTGGGGGACGTTGGCAGAGAATAGTCGTATTTATCGTGACATCATGGTGGCAGCATTTGTGGTGAATATGTTTGCTCTCGCAATGCCCTTATTTACAATGAACGTGTATGACCGTGTTGTGCCGAATCGCGCAGTTGAGACCTTGTGGGTGATGGCGATTGGTATTTCTTTGATGATTATTGGCGACCTAGTTCTCAGAACTTTGCGCGGTTATTTCTTGGATTGGGCTAGTACGCGTGTTGATGTCAAGCTTACTGCACGTATCATGGAGCAAGTGCTAGGTATACGTTTAGAGCAGAGACCTAACTCTGTAGGTTCTTTTGCATCTAATTTACGTTCGTTTGAAACCGTTCGTGATTTCATCACGTCTGCCACAATTACCACACTGATTGACATTCCGTTTGGCTTGATTTTCATCGTAGTCATGGCTTGGATTTCTCCTTATATGATTATTCCCGTAATTTTAGGAGCGATCTTGATTTTAGTGTATTCGTTTAGTGTGCAAACTAAAATGCATGAGCTTTCTGAAACTACGTACCGTGCAAGCGCCATTAGAAATGCGACCTTGATTGAAAGTTTAGTTGGGCTTGAAACGGTTAAAGCGTTAGGTATTGAAGGGCAAATGCAGCGTAAATGGGAGCATAGTGCGCATTTCCTTACTGAAGTGTCTAGTAAATTAAGGTTGTTATCTGCATCTATCAATAATGGTGCAAGTACAATACAGCAGTTGATTAATATTTCACTTGTAGTACTAGGGGTTTATTTAGTGGTAAATGGCGATTTAACGATGGGCGGCTTGATTGCCTGTACCATGCTGGCTTCGCGTGCGCTAGTACCGATTGCACAGACAGCGGGTTTGTTAACACAGTACCATAATGCTGCGACAGCGCTGTCTTCATTAGATGAGGTTATGAAGCGCCCAATTGAGCGTCCCTTAGATGCAAAGTTTTTATCGCGACCTAGCTTTACCGGCAATATTGAATTCAGAGAAGTGAGTTTTAGCTACCCTGGTAGTGAGCAAGAAGCGCTGACCAAAGTGTCATTCAAAATTAAAGCGGGTGAGCATGTGGCTTTATTAGGTCGTATGGGGTCAGGAAAGTCAACCATACATAAATTGATACTAGGCTTATATCAGCCCACAGCTGGTGCGATTTTAGTGGATGGTATTGATGCACGTCAAATTGACCCTGCTGAATTAAGACGTTGTGTGGGCTATGTTCAGCAGGATACTCATTTGTTTTATGGCACGATGCGCGATAACCTAACTATTTCAGCACAACATGTTGATGATACGACTGTACTTGCAGCAGCACATGTTGGCGGTATCGACGAGTTTATTAACACACATCCTAAAGGGTTTGACATGCCGATTGGTGAGCGTGGAGAAACCTTATCTGGTGGGCAGCGCCAAGGTGTTGGTGTTGCTAGGGCAATGATTAGTAGTCCTGCAATATTATTGCTAGATGAACCAACTAGCGCGATGGATCATTCAGGTGAGGATGCGATTAAACGCCGTCTTGTAGACGCTACAAAGAGTAAAACATTGCTGTTAATCTCTCACCGTTCTGCTCTATATGATTTGGTTAATCGTATTATTGTGATTGACTCTGGCCGAATTGTAGCCGATGGACCTAAAGAGCAAGTAATGGAAGCCTTACGCAGCGGCAAAGTAGGTAAAGCCTTATGAGTGAAAGTTTATTTAAAAGAATCGGTCATCTAAACGAAGTATTCAAAAAGCAGGCATGGCTTACTAGGCCCATTTATCACTTGCTAGATAAAATGGCGCCTATTGAAACTAGAGAAGATTTACACTGGGATGATGAGGCAGACTTAGCGATTTTAGAGCAAACGCCCCTAAGAGCAAAGGTACTACTTTATAGCATTGCGGCAGCTTTAGCGGTGTTAATTATTTGGGCATTTTTTGCAAAAGTAGATGAAGTCACACGCGGTGAAGGTCGGGTTATTCCATCTAAACAGGTACAAGTAATTCAGTCTTTAGATGGTGGTATTGTTTCTGAAATACTAGTAGCTGAAGGGCAGGCCGTTAAGGTTGGTACACCACTGATTCGAATTGATGAAACGCGCGCAGTTTCATCATTAAGAGAAAATCAAGCGCAACATTTAGCCCTATTAGCAAAGCAATCTAGGCTGGCTGCGCTGGCTGAAGGTACTGCTTTTAATCCGCCCAAACAAGTGCAAACGGATGCGCCACAAACTTATGACCAAGAGTATGCTTTATATCTATCTAGTAAAGAAGAGCTACAATCTTCCATCAATATCGCTCGTGATCAGATGGATCAGCGAGAGAAAGAGTTAATCGAAGTTCAATATCGTAAAGAGGTTGCAGAAAAAAATTATGAGTCTGCGACCAAAGAGTTAGCTGCAAATAAGCCTTTATTGGCAAGTGGTGCAGTTTCTGAAATTGATATCCTTAAACTAGAAAGAGAGTCGACGAAAGCTAAAGGTGATATTGACCAAGCGCGTGCACAAATTAGCCGCATTCAATCCTCAATAGGCGAAGCAAGACGTAAAGTGATTGAGGTTGAGCAAGCCTTTAAAAGTAAAGTGCGTACTGAGTTAAACGACATTACTGCACGTCTTAATAGCATCACTGAAACTAGTGTAGGTCTGACTGATAAAGTTAATCAAGCAGTTTTAAAATCACCAGTTAACGGCAAAGTTAGCCGCTTGTTCTTTAACACAGTTGGTGGGGTAATACAGCCAGGTAAGGAAGTGCTAGAAGTGGTACCTACCGATGATGCATTGGTGTTGGAAACTAAAATCCAAATCAAAGACATTGCATTTATTCGACTAGAGCAACCGGCAGTGGTTAAGTTAACTGCCTATGATTACAGTATTTATGGCGCGCTAGATGCGAAGGTAGAAGGTATTTCAGCCAACTCGATTGTAGATGAAAAAGGTAATGCCTATTATGTAGTGAGAGTGCGTACTTTAAAGTCCAGCTTAGGTAAAGGTTTGCCGATTATTCCGGGTATGGTAGCTCAAGTAGACATTATGACAGGTAAGAAAACAGTACTTTCATACTTACTAAAGCCGGTATTAAAGGCAAAGTCATACGCATTTAGCGAGAGATAAATGCAGGATGTTTTTATTACTAAATTGCCTGCCGCTATAGATAGTTGGACTAAAGCATTCCCCCAGTCTACATTTTCAGCCATTGTGCCAGAAAATCTTGAGTGTGAAAGTAGCAAGAGTAAAGCCTCTGAAGCTTATATCTTTTGGCTACACATAAATCAAGATCGCCAGCAATGGGTGGAAAGTACTATAACCACCATAATGAAAAACTATCAAGGTGCAAAGATTGTAGTGTTGGCTAATGTACCAAATCATACTGAGTCTATTCATGCCTTAAAGTTAGGTGCAGTGGGCTATTGCCATGCATATATCGCGCCTGATGTTTTGAAAGAGGTTAAAGCAGTTGTTAGTCATGGAGGTTTGTGGGTAGGGCAAGATGTTCTTCAAGCGCTAATAGAAACCTCTACAAAGCTCGTGACTAATCGCCCTGAGCAAGTTGAAGCCTTACTTGATCAACTAACTAAGCGTGAGAAAGAAGTTGCACTAGAGGCAGCGAAAGGGTCTAGTAATAAAGAAATTGCTAGAGTTCTAAGCATAACCGAACGCACGGTAAAAGCGCATCTGGCGTCTACTTTCGAATGTTTAGGTGTTAAAGACAGGCTACAATTAGCGCTAATGCTTAATGGTAATTACAAACATTAAGCTTGAACGGCTAATTTAATTCGTACAAAGTCGTGCGGACCAACTTTTGAGCATTAGCACGGCCAAATATTTCGTGACTTAAATGTTTTAAGTCGTATGTATACCTGGTCCAGTCATGCCATCTATACCAATTTGTTTTAATATTTTTTGCTCATTAACGGTTTGCACACCCTCAGCAATCGCCATTATGCCCATAGAGTGGGCAATCATGCATAAGCCTCGTAATAGTGTTTTGTTGTTTTCATTGCCATCAATATCTTTAATGATGGATATGTCAATTTTAATATAATCTAAGCCTATATCATGCATTTCGCCAAGACGAGAGATGTGTGTACCTACATGCTCTATGCCAACTTTACAGCCTAATGGTTTTACTTGATTGCAAAAGTGACGGAACTCTACTGAGTATTCAAAAGCACTTTTTTCAGGAACTTCAAAATATAGGCGGTCAGCTACACCCATGTTCAGCTTAATAAGTTTGCAGGTTTTTTCAATGAACTCAGGGTTGCAAATAGCGCCGGCTGAAAGATTCAGACCGATGGACTCTGTGCCTGTCGCGAGCTTTTCTAGGGCAGTTTCTAAGACTAACTCATCAACTCGACTCATTAAATTAAGCTGTGTTGCCCAAGTAATAAATTCGCCTGCAGAATACCATTTACCATTAGGCTCTAGCTGAAGTCGAACAGGGCTTTCGTTATGAATTAACTGACCATTTTGATTAATGACAGGGTAGGGTTCAAGTTTGATTCTTCTGTTATCCAGTGCAGAGATGAGTAGTTTTTGCCAGTTCTCTTGGTCATTCTTGCGATATCGTACGAGGTCGCTATGGTTAATGACATGCAGCGTATTTCTGTGCTGAGTATTTACTTTATCAACGACGCTATCAATAAACGAGATAAACTTTTCTGCCGCTTCTAAAATGGAAACAAGGTTCTCAGCAGTGTCTGATTTTGTGACGTTAATTGCCACAGTTAAGAAATTGGCACTCAAAAGTTCTTGTTTAGTTTGACTCACATTGATGAGTAACTCCTTTATCTGTAAGCCTAGAGTATCTGCATCCAATGGTCGATTGCAGAATATGCCGAAATCCGTACCAGTTAAGCGGGCTGCATAAAGGTGTGGATGGTTCTTACATTCAGTATCTAGGGTATTACCAACTTTTTTTAATAGTGCATTAGTTTCTTGATGGCCAAGTGTTTGATCTATTTGCGCTAAGTTAGCGAGCCTTGTGATAACTAAAACGCCTGAGCTAAAAGTTTCTTCATGACTAATACTGGCATTCACTCTACGGATAAAGTAATCAAAATTCATCAACCCGGTAATAGGCTCAAAGTTAGCTTGATAGCGTAGCGCATCTAATCGAGATGACTCTTCTGTCGCCGTGTTTTTAATGCGGTTAGAAAGACTGTTCATCGCATTGACTACTGCCTTGAATTCAGTAGTTTTAGGCTCGGTGATACTGATAAAGCGATTCTCGCTAATCGCCTTAGCTTGACTCACAACATCATCCAACGGATTTAGAATTTTCTCTAAAATCTTGCCGCCACCATAACAAGCGAGCAAGCCGATCAGTGATGCCCAAAGCGCAATTTGTATAGTGGAGTCCCAAAGTTTGTCATAGACAAAATTAGGGTCACTTTCTAAGGTGATTGAGCCGAATTGCTTCCAGCCATCCTGTACCTCAGCCACGCCAGCTTGCGCTTTAATCGAGACCAGTTTGATAAACCAAGCTGGTGCTTTAGTTTTACTGTTGACATTGACGCGTTCACTAATCATTTTTCCGTCAGGGTCAAACAGGCCGATATAGTGATAGTGACCAGAGTCAAATTGAGCTGAAATCAATAAATCTATGGTCGTTATATCCTTTTTCATTTGGGATATAGATAACGCTAGCGATGTGGCGTTATCGAAATTTTTCAGTTGTAATTGCTCTTCTAAATAGTTTTTACCTGATAGTGTGCTTAATACAAAGCTACCACCGGTCGCAAGTATGAGTATAAAGATGATGGTTAACCAAAGTTGTTTTATTAGTGACATTTCAATATCCTTGCTTTTAATTATTCTATTCCATCCGCTTGCATGCGTGTCAACACGTCTAACCATTTAGAAAGGTGGGAAGTTGCTTCGCCCTTAGATTTACTGCTTGAACCAACCCAAATACCTTTGTCGTTAAAGTTAAAAATTGGCGTTAAATCACTTCTGCTAGATGCCGATAAAATTTCTGGTTTTAAACTGTCTAAGATGAGTGGGGTGGATTGTGGCGTGGGATAATAACTCAGCACCATATGAGCCCTCACTGTCCTGATGCCATCAAAGTTTAACTCAGCACGCACGTAGGTGAGTCTGAGTTTATCATTTGGCACGTTTAATATTTTCAAGAATACATATTTTGCAATACTATAATCCTCGCAATCGCCAGCCTGACGACCGATGGACTCTAGAGGTGTTGCCCAGTAGTCAGGCTTTCCCCATAAGTCTATATCCTCAGCATAGTTAATTTTTCTGTTAAAAAAGTCATTTATTTGCTTGAGCTTTTCTACCTCAGTGGCAGTTTTTAACTGATTAACTAATTGCTGAAGCTCTAGGATATCTTGGTGAGCCTCGGCACCATATCTTTGTTTGGCTAAAGTGCTTAGTTTATTGAAGTCGCAACTAGCAGCATAAATGCCAGTGATACAGAACAATACCAATATAATCAATACAATAAAATTGATTAGCTTGTTAATCAAAACTGATTTTTTGACAAAATCCGAGATAACTCTCACTCCATAGGATTGTATACACAGCGTTAATATATAAATATTTGATCAATGGTATCAAGATACACTCAATTATGCTGTTGATGGTAATGGTGATATCTATCAATGAAGGCGGTATTTATACAGCTTTTCAATATTAAAGGTATTAACAATGTATATTTTCTCTGTATCACTATTGGCCACTAGTACAATATATTTGTAGTGAAAAAGCGTGTTTAATGCAACCGTAGAAAGTTAATATAAGCAAAATAAACTTAAGTTTAATCAGTAAGTAAGTGTTGAGCTTTGAATTCGAATTTAATCAGGACGTAATTATGACAATCATCGGCAAAATCGTAGCAATGACAGGCACAGCAGTGGCACTTTCAGATAATGGTGCGAAGCGTGATCTACATTTAGGTGATCAAGTACAGTCTAGCGATACCATTCAAACTGGGAAAGGCGTCTTTGTCGACTTGGAGCTATCTAACGGCCGTGTGATACATATAGCTGCCGAGCAACTAGTTGCCTTCCCTCCTGAGTTGACTCGCCTGATTGTACCTGATGCCTTAGATAGCGCAATTAATTTAGCTACTATTGATACTGTTATTAAAGCAATTGAAAATGGCCAAGATATTAATGATGTCTTAGAAGAAACTGCTGCGGGTAATGGTACATTCACTATTCATGGTTTCGACTTTGTTAATTTACTAAGAGTTAACGATGACCTAAATAGATTCAAATTTTCTTATGAATATGATATAGATGAGCGAGCGACAACCGATCTCGCGGTTACTCAAAATGATGATAGGTATGGTAACAGCAGCGTCGCCACCATCACGCTCAACGAAACCGACGTAGACGACACGGCGCCGGTGATCGCCGCACAAAGCTTCAACTATGCAGAAAACCAAAGCGCAGGCGCCACGGTGGCGACCGTG